>Ga0208813_1000788_pt1 | contig 20542 bp, 22 predicted proteins | sample MalvireepMed_904_FD_184250 | JGI IMG/M metagenome (GOLD analysis project Ga0208813, IMG submission 184250) | Marine viral communities from the Global Malaspina Expedition - Malaspina viral metaG DeepMed_904 (SPAdes) (version 2) | ecosystem: Environmental > Aquatic > Marine > Oceanic | place... | reverse complement strand
TCAAAGTGAGATTACTCAATGGAGTCTGGATAACTGGGGAGAAGATGTTCTGGCAAACAGAAGAAAGGGATCTATTTATTTCTTTGATGTTGATGCTTCCACCACTCCCATACGAGCAGCAAAAGTATCTGGTGCTACCAACTCAACACCCACCACAGTAGATGCAGTAATTGTTTCTCCCAATGATAGACATGCTATTGCTCTGGGATCTAATCAATTCGGTACAACAGCTTCTCCAAGTGGAACATATGATCCCATGACAGTACGATGGGCCAATCAGGAAGATTATACAAACTGGGTTCCTTCTGTTAGTTCCACATCAGGAGAGGTACAACTGACAGATGGAACAAGGATTGTCGGAGGAGTACGTTCCAGAAATGCAATTAATGTATGGACTGATAATTCACTTTGGTTACAGACTTTTGTCGGACCACCTTTTACATTTAAGTTTACACAGATGGGAACAAACTGTGGATTGATTGCTCCTCATGCAGCAGTAGATTATGATGGTCGTACTGTATGGATGGGATTTGATAACTTCTATGTATTTGATGGACAAGTAAGAACTCTGGATTGTACAGTAAGAAGGTTTATATTTGATCGTCTTGATTTAGATAATAAAGATAAGATCTTTGCTGGTATTAATTCTGAGTTTAAAGAAGTAATATGGTTATATCCTTCCACTGATGATTCAGGTGAATGTGATTCTTATGTAATATGGAGTCCAGATGAAAACTACTGGACTTATGGAAGTACCCTGTTTACCACCTTTAATGATAAAACAGTATTTGGAAATACGATTACTACAGGGGTGAGTGTAAATGGAAATAATATATATAATAACGAACCTGATGGAGTATTTACAGCCAATGGAGAAGCTATATCATCCTTCATTGAATCAGCAGATTTTGATATAGAGGACGGTAATCAATTAATGTTTCTTGATCGGCTAATTCCAGATATGACTTTGAATGATGGAACAATAAAGTTTTCCATTACGACAAAACAATTTCCAGATAGTGAACAGGAAACGGAGAAAGGACCATTCTCAATTACCAAGAGTACAAGTAAAATAGATTTACGAGCAAGAGGAAGGCAGGGGAGAGTAAGGGTTTCGTGTGATGCTGCTAATACATCATGGAGATGGGGATCTGTTCGATTAAGTATGCAGCAGGATGGGATTAGATAAGTATGAAGGGATATACTATAGGAGGTGGTCATAAAAGATCTACTAAGTCAGGTGCTGGTATGACTACAAAAGGAGTTAGAAAATATAGACGAGAAAATCCCGGTAGTAAATTAAAGACTGCCGTAACAGAAAAGAAACCAACAGGTAAACGAGCATCAAGAAGAAAAAGTTATTGTGCTCGTTCAGAAGGTCAAATGAAAAAGTTTCCTAAAGCTGCCAAGAATCCTAATTCAAGATTAAGGCAAGCAAGAAAAAGGTGGAGATGTAAGTAATGGCTAGGTATCCAGATTTTCCATTAATATTCCCTGATGATGTTAAAAGAGGAGTAGATTATGTTTATGGTCGATTCCAGCAATGGGGAGCAGCTTTAATTAATGAGATGGATACACGAGATCAAGTACAGGATGCAGCACCATCTACTAATATATATGCTGTAGTAACGGTAGGTAGTATTAAAAGTCCTGATAAGGGAAACATAGCTTATTCAGTTAGTAAAGGTAAGTTCATGGGTTATGTTAGCACGGCAGGTACACAAGCATGGGAAGCATTTAACTAATGAAGAACTCTGATTATATGAATCTTGTACAGGAAGGAACACTGATTACAAATTTAAATCAGGGTGCAGGTGTGCCTCCATTTCTGGAGAATCAAACTTTACAAAAATTAATACAACCACTAGCACAGTTTGACAATCCAGTGTATAATAGTAGTAGTACCATGATGGCAAATAGTACATTGGCACAGTCCAATTACATGAACCCACGGAGAATGAAGTAATGGCTTACGGACAAATATATGCAAGACCTCTTCCTCCTGTTGAACGAATGGGAAGAATGAAAGAATTAATTAGAGAACCAGACGAGGCTCCATATATAGGTGGACTTGATACACTGAGGGCTGCTAAACTATTGAAGGAAGCTCAAACTCCTGTTGTGTATACTCCAAGATCTTTGGCACAAGCAGCCGAACAAGTACGTTTGCCTGTTCCTTCTTCTCCTCAAAGACCTATTATAGAGGAAGAAGAAGAAGAAGTTATAACTGCTCAAGCTGGTGGTAGGGCTGCTATACCTCAACAAATAGAAAACTTGGCATCTAAAGGTAGGCATGGAGATACCATGCTGATGCATGTAAATCCAGATGAACTTAAAGGTTTGTCTTCTCTTCTGGGACCAACTACTACTAATCCTGATACTGGTTTACCGGAAGCCTTTCTATGGTGGTTACCTCTGATTGGTGCTGCTCTTGGTGGAATAGCCACAGGAAGTTGGAAAGGTGCTGCCTTGGGAGGTCTGGCTGGTCTTGGTGGTGCATTTGCTGCTCCTGCTCTGGGTTTAGGAGGAGGTGCTGCTGGTGCTGCTTCTCAAGCTGCTGCTGCTGCCGGGGCTACTGGAACTGGTGGTACTGCTTTAACACAAGGAGCTTTGGCTGCACAATTAGCTAGTGCTACACCGTGGACAGCTTATGCAGGAGGGGCTGGTAGTCTTGTTCCTGCTGCTACACAAGCTGGTATTTTATCTGGTGCAACTGCTCCTCTTGCTGCTTCTGCTGGACAAATAGGTGCTTTTCCACAAGGAGCTTCTCAAGGAGCTAGATTTATGGCAGGAACTCCTTATACACAAACTGCTGGAATTGTACCACCTGCACAACCTAATTTGTTGCAACGAGGAATAACTGGAATCCAAAATTTCTTTACTGGTGGTGAAGGGGATCAAGTTGTTCAAGGTGGTGCAGATACAGATATTTTAGGAAAAGAATCTGGTTTTCTACCTTGGTGGAAATCATTAAGTCCTCTTCAACAAGGATTAGGAGTAGCAGGTGTTAGTGGGTTAGCAGGATTAGCAGCACAACCCAAGCAGACTGATTTTGGTTTTCAATTACCTATTAAAGAAGTTTCTGAATTTACTTTTGAAGAAAAAGATCCACGTATACCTAAAACTAATATTACACAGGCACAATTAGAAGAGGAGGCTGAAGTTGGTCCTTTTTCAAGTTTCTTTGAAGAGGTTGAAGAAGCTGGTCCTGTTCCAGCTTTCTCTGCCAAGAAAGGTGGTATAGTTTCTCTGTATCTTGGTGGTTCAACAGGTGGATCGGGAGTTGGAATAGGTACAGCAGCAGGTACGGGTGGTTTATCAGTACATCCTGCTATTATTAGTGCTGGACCACAAGCAGTAGCTCAAGAAGTAGAAAGACAGCATATGGGTAATAGATATCCAACATCAGCTTTTGGAAATCCTCAAACCAGAGCAACGACACACCCACTAATTATAGATGCACTAAGTCAGAGATCAGATTGGCCTTCTAGTTGGGGAGGCATAGGAGCAGGAGGGGGTAATGATGGTATTCCTGCAACAGTAGTACCTCCATTTGAATTTCCAGAGGTAACTCCATTTAGGTCTGTAGCTCCTTTTTCTTCTTCTGATAGGTTAGCAACAATAGCAGGACAATCTACTACTCCTGTAGATTTTTCTCAGATTACTGTAGAAGATCAATTTGTTCCTTCTACAAATATTCCTGATGTTGATGCTTTATCAGATTTGTTTTCCAGATTTGAACAAGCTCAAGGTGATCCTATTATAGATCTCGTTACTTCAACAGAAGCTATACCAGCACAGAACGGTGGGCTTTTGGGGTTAGCTAATGGAGGGATTCCTAATGTATTTGCAGGACATGTAAGGGGAGTAGGGGATGGAATGTCAGATCAGATACCATTTCGTGTAGTTCCACAAACTCCACAGGATATACCAAAGGCTCCTGACATGGCTGTATTAAGTACAGATGAATATGTTTTCCCGGCAGATGCTGTGTCTATGCTGGGAAATGGTAGTAGTGATGCTGGAGCAAAGATCTTAGATAATGCTGTCAAGAGTGTAAGGAGAGCATCTATTGGTACTCCTAAACAAATTACAGAAATAGATGGACAAAAGGTTTTGGGAGGAGCTTTAACAACCTAGATGATTATATATAGAGTAGAGGCTAGACATATAGATGTGATATGGCCTTATGTAGAACCTCTTCTACAGAAACCAATGGAAAGAACTTTAGATGAGAGTACTCTGGAAGACATTAAGAACTGGTTAAAAGGAGAAGCACAACAGCTTTGGCTTGGTATAGATGAAGAAAAACAGAATATTGTTCTGGCATTCACAACACAGATACATCAATATCCAAGACAGAAACATTTACGAGTACATTTAGCAGGAGCTAAAGATCATACAATTGATAGTTGGATTGATAAGTGGATAGAGCCTGTAGAAAGTTTTTGTAAAGAAAATGGAATACGTTATTTAGAAACTGCTGGTAGAGATGGTTGGACAAAGATACTAAAGAATAAAGGATATAAAAAATATTATACTGTTCTAGTGAAGGAAATAGGAAATGACTGATACACAAAAATATATTTCAAATTTAAATATGCCTGAAAAGATTTTATTGTTCAAGGAATTATACAATGAACTTGCAGGATATGGCATAGAGGGTGATACAGAGCTTGCTCATGTAAATACATTTGAAGCATCTCTACTGAAATCTCTTGGTGGGTCAGGAACTATCAATGAAATTACTGGTTTAAGAGAATATAAAGGTGGTGGTTCTCCTCCTCCTCCTCCTCCTGCTAATCAAACAGTTACTCAAACATCAGAATTTCCTACTGAATTAAAACCTTTTATTTCTGATATTCTGGGAGAAGCCAAAGGAGAATTTGGAAGAGAAAAAGCAGAAGGATATATCCCATTTCAAGGACCACAACTGGCTGCATTTACTCCTGAACAACAAGCAGCATTTGCCACAGGCAGACAACAGTTTGGAGCACAGGGACTTGCTGGTACTCCTTTAGGGGCTGCTGGAACATACTATGCTCCTGCTTTGGCTGCAACTGCTCTGGGTACAGCAGAGATAGGAGCAGGGGATATTGGTCGTAGGATGGACCCCTTTCTACAGAATGTAGTGGACATTGCCAAGAGAGAAGCCAGACGAGATGAAGATATAGCACAACAAGGAAGGGCTGCACAGGCTGTTGGGGCTGGTTCCTTTGGTGGTTCCAGACAAGCTATTGTAGAGGCAGAGGCCAATAGAAATCTGCAAAGACAACTGAGTGATATTCAAGCAGCAGGTTTATCTACAGCTTTCCAGAATGCTCAAAGGGCTGCTGAAGCACAAAGAGCCAGAGAGTTGGCTGGTGGTAGACAATTTGCTGGTCTGGGAGAAAGTGCTTTTCAAAGGGCCAGAGGAGACATAACAGGTCTGGCTGGTGTAGGAGAAGCTCAACAGGCTAGGAGTCAACAGGCTCTGGATATTGCTCGTAGAGAATTTGAAGAGGAGAAAGCATTCCCTCAAACAGCCCTGCAAAGATATGGATCTATTATCAGAGGCTTCCCTCTTACTCCTTCACAACAAACAGTGGTATCTCAACGAGAACCTCTGGCACCTTCCCTTGCCCAGACACTTTTGGGTGGTGTAGGTACTGGTGTAGGGCTATATGGAGCCTTTGGGGGTTTTAAGAAGGCTGGAGGGCTTGTAGGTCTTTTGGGTGGTGGCACCCCCACGAACCCCCTTAGACCCCCCTACAACCTCTTCTCTGGGCCTTCTTCCAGAGTAGGTGTCCCTCAATATCAGGGTGGTGGGCCTTTGGGAGTTAATTTAGGAGGTTGGCATGCTTCTGGTGCAGGAGGTGGTGCAAATACACCTGCTTTCACTCCTTCCTCGACTGCTCCTACTGCTACTGATCTGAATAGTATTATAGATGAACTACGTAGAAGGAAACTTATAGGTCGTAGTGCTGGTGGTCTGGCAGGACTTACTGTATCTAGGCATCAGAATATTCCCGGTCAAGTAGGGACAGGTATAGTTCCTCTCAGTGTAAACGATAGACAAGTTCCTTCTGTGTGGAAAAATATACTTCCAGATGAAACAATTGCTAGAATATATGAGACTTGGAAAAATTTTCCAGAGGAAACTGATCCTAACCAAGAATTTGGTTTTGAAGAAGTAGTGGAAAGTCCATCTCAAGCTGCTTTTAAAGCTTCAAAAGCAAAAAGAATAGAAGAAACTCATCCCGGTATGTCTGTGGAAGAATATGATGCACTTACAAAAGCATTTCGTGATCGAACGAGTACTAAAATGTTTGGACCAAAAGATATATTTCCACATGAAGTAGCCTTAGAAACACAAGGTGCTGAATTACAACGAGGTGATCCAACCTTATCTTCTCAAGAGGCAGTAGAATTAGTAAGTAAAGGAGAAACTCCTATAACTCCTATAGAGGATACAGATGTTACTGTTTCTGATACTAATGGTGTTGGTGATCCTGCTGATGATCCTCTTGATCCAATGATGGCTTACTTGCAAGGTATTCCTAAATCTCCAGAGACTGAAGTATATCCCGAATCATTACGTAAAGCTCATGAAGAACTTTTAGCAGAGTATCAAAAAAAGGGATATGGTTTTGATAAATGGTTGACCTTAGCAGACTATGCTGCAAGACTTGGTTCAACAGCACCCAGAGAGGGAGAGAGTTTACTTTCTGTTGCACAAAGAGTTGCTCCTCCATCCATAGAGAAACTACAAAAAATTGGAGAAGCTGAACGTGCTGCTGATTTAGGTGCATTAGAATTTAAGGTAAAAATACAAGAAGGGTTAGCTTCTCGTGAAAGTGCTCAAGCACAACAAAAGTATACCAATGATATAACCAGAATACTTACTGGGGCTAAACTTACCACGGCTCAAGCTGCATTGAGAAAGTCTTTATTTGGTGATGCTAAAATACATAGACTTTTAGATAAAGCAGATTACGAAGCAACAGGTTTAGAATTAGAAGGTTTGTTTGGACGAGGTATGAATAATGATAGCTTTAAAGCAGAACTAGAAAGAATAAATCCAAGTCTTAAAAATGATAAATTAATGCAGAGTTATCTTGATAATTGGACTAACGATCCTGCTATACAAACTATGATGGGGAATCATATGGAAGCATGGAAACAAAATTTCCTAAGTCTTAGAAATAAAAATGCAAGTCAAGATGATATAGATCGTGAAATGCTTAGTTATGCTTTCCAATTAATACAGGAAAATCCAGAAAATAAAGGTAACTCAACTAAATTAGGAAGATTGTTTGATAGTGTAATAGGGGATATATTTGGCTAATGTCTCCTCCTAATATTTTTGATGAGGTTCTTTCTGAACCTACGACAACAGATGTATTCAGTGGCACAGGAACTGCTGGACAACCAGATATTTTTGCCGATATTCTGGGTACAGGTCAACCAGTTTTTGATCCTTCTGTAGCTAATTCATGGGGTAATAGATTTGCTATTGCCACAGATCAAATGCAACAATCCATGTGGAGTGGTCTGGGAGTAATAGCTGATGTATTACAGGATTATTCTCCAGAGAGTGCTGCATCTTTAAAACAATATTCCCTAGAAGGTATACAAAGAAATATAGAACAGATTACCAGTAAACCTCAACCTACTCGTAGTGCTGAAATAACAGAGGCATGGACAGATATCAGGAGGGAGATGGATGAGGGAGATGTAACAGAGGCTTTATTAAGAGGGGCAGCATGGTTAAAGGATGCTTCTGCTACAGCCCTTCCATCTCTTGGAACTATGGGTGCTGCCTATGTAGGAGGAACTTTTGCTGGTGGTATTCTTGCTGGTACTCTAGGAGCAGTAGGGATAGGGGCTGGTACGGCTGCTGGTGCTGGTGTAGTTGCACGTTTATTTGCTCCTTTCATACCGGGAATGTTAATGGGAACTGGTGAAACTTATGATGAAGCTAAAAGATTAGGAGCTACTGATAAAGAAGCACAGAAAGCTGCTTTAACTGCTGGTCCAGTTATAGGTGCATTAGATATAGCTGGTCCTGCTGCTGTTCTTAAAGGAGTTATGAATGCTTTTGGAAAGGATATGTTAATAAAAGCTGGTGTAAAAAGTGGTATTCCAAAAGGTGCAGCTACAAAAGTTGTAAATAAAATTGATAAAGATGAATATATTACTCCAGAATTTATTAAAGAAAGTATAGCTGGTGTAGCTCTTAGAACAGGAGTACAGGCAGCAGGAATAGAAGCTGTAACAGAAGCAGGACAGGAAGCCATACAAATTGCAGGGGCTGGTCTGGCTGCTGGAGAAGGCATTAATCCGTATGAAGGAATAGATTATAATAAACGATTAATCAATGCTGGTGCTATTGGTTTTGTTGGTGGGAAAACAATGGGCCTTGGTGTGGGTACTCTTACAGGAATACAACGTAGAAATGCTGTAAAGCAAGGACAGGAAATTGAAGAGGCCATTGAAAAAATAAAGGCCGACCAACCTGTAGATGAAAAAGGAAAGAAACAAGAGTTTACCAAAGATGAATTAATTGCTTTAAGAGAAAAATTAACAAAGGAATATAAACCAAGTTTATTGAAAGATCTAGTTTCCAGAGCTACTTCTCCCCTGACAGGATTTGCAAGTCGTAGTCCTTTGGGATTACAAGTAGTGAATATGTTTGATCAATATTATAATAATGTCAGTAGTGATATTGGAAATTATGCAGATGCTATGGAGGCAGCTTTAGGAAAGGTTAGACGTACTTTAAAACTTCCTGTATTACAAAGGAGTATGTCTAAAAGAAAGAATGATGAAATATTTAGAGTTTTATCAAGAGATGAAAGTGGTGTAGCTCCTCTTGATAATCCTAATGCAACCATAGCTTCAGATGTAAGAGAAGCTGCCACTATATTTAGAAGGGATGTGCTTGGAGAATTAATTTCTCCAGAACTTAAAATAACAAAGGATACACTTATAGAGGCATTAAAGAATGATTTAGAAACTCTTCCTGAAATTGAGGCTATTCCTGATGATCCTGAACAAGTAGGTGCCACTCCTGCTGGTATGGGCTTTACTGTTGGACAACCTTCTCGTAAGTTACAACTAAGAGAATTGTATAACCAGATACGTAGAAATTATAAAAGTATTCTTCAGCCGGGATTTACTGTTGGAGAAATTCCTGCCGAAGTTAGAGGAGTTGAAGGAGGAATGGGCTTTATATTAAATGCAGATAAAAATTTAAATCTAGCTCTATCCAAAATAGCAGAGACAGAAGCATTTCAAGAGTTACAGGATACTGTTGCTGTAGAATTAGAAGCTACAGGACTATTTGGTGAAATGGCAGCAGCAGGATTAGAAGTAGGATTTGTAGCAGGATATTTTCCCCGTCTGTATAAAGTAGCTACTCCTTGGCAAAGACGTAGAATGAAAAAAATTCTTGCTCAACAATTAAATGAAAATGGAAATCCCAGAGGAGAAGCATGGGCTGATGAAATTATAGATAATATGAGGGGGAACGAAGGGGTGTATGTTCCTGATACTGATAATTTAAGTTTGGATATTGATAAAAAAGATCGAAGAACATTTGTTGATAGTCCTGCTTCCTTTGAAAAGAATAGAACGATAACAGATGAAACATTTGCAAAACTTAATGAAGCTGGTCTTGTTGAAAAAAATATAAAGGCCGTTCTGGATAAGTATATTTTACAAGCATCTAGAAGGAAGAGGGCTAAAGAATTAAAAGACTTTGTTGTTCCTTCTTTGAAGACATTACGTAAACAGGGAGAAGCTCTGGCTGCAAATGAAGATGAAGTAAGTTTAATGAAGAATATCTATGATGCTATACAACATAGATATAAACCAATTAAGTATGAAGGAATGAGAAAAGCTCAGAGAATGTTCCTGACTTATCAATATATGCTAACACTTCCTTTGGCTGCTCTTACAGCTATGTCAGAACCATTCATTGTCCTTAGTCGTGTTAATTCCAAAGATGCTATGTTTGGTGCTGCACAGGCTGCACAAAATACTCTTCGACAAGGTTTGAGATCTATTTTTCCAAAGATAAAAAGGTCAGAGGCAGAGCAAGCATTCAATAGCATACTTCAAGGTTATGATGGTACATTGGCTGAACGTCTGGGAGATATATCTGGTGTGGAAGTCAGTAGATTTATTACAGATAAATTCTTCAAAACAATTCTTCTCACACAGATTACTCAGTTCAGTCGAGACATAGCATTTCAGGCTGGACAGAGGCAACTCAAGAGGGATATCAGTACATTAACTCGTAGTAATATAACTGGAGATGTAACCAGAGGAGATATGCAAGCCAAGAAAAGATTGGCTGAACTTGGCTTGGTAGATACTAATATGAGATTGGAAGATTCCGATAGTGAAGTTCTTGCATGGCTTAATGATGAAACAGGTGCTACTCCTCCTGCACTAATTCGTAAGGCTATGTCCAAATTTGTTGATGAAATTATCATGGCTCCTAATGTGGTGAACAGACCTATGTGGATGAGTAATCCACACTTAGCCTTGGTAGCACAGTTAAAAGGATTCATGATGACCTTTGGTAATACTGTTGGGGGAAGGTTCTGGAGAGAAGTTATGAAACCTTTGGCAAGAGGAAGAGTACCTCTGGATGAAGCTGCAAGATATGGAGCAGCTTTGATGTTAATTGTAGCAGCTTCCATTGCCATAAGAGAAATGAAAGATGAAATAAGATATGGAGATGAACCCAGTGCTTGGAAAGATTCTAAAGGCTGGAGGATGTGGAGAGATGCTTTAGTAGCCAGTAATATATTTGGTCCCGGTACTTTTCTTTATGATGCTTTAAATGCTTCCAAATATGGAGCATCACCTTTAGTTTCAATAGCTGGTCCCGGTGCTTCACAAATTGAAAGATTATTGAAAGCCTTAGATCAAGCAACTAGTAATAGCCCCAGAGCTTTAGCTACGGCTGCTGCATCTAGTGTACCTCTTTTGGGTGCTGTTTTTCCAGCACAGAAAGTAGAATTTGCAGATATAATAGAAGAGATAATACCGGGAGGAGAATAAAAATGCAAGACATGACCATGATCTGGAATGCCATACTCACAATGGCAGTAGGTGGATTTCTCTGGTGGATACGTTCTACTACTGCATCCATTACAAAGATACGTGAAGAGAACTTGGGTAATAGGGAGCATATTGCTCTGACCTATGCAACCAAGCAGGACGTTAAGGATGACCTACAGCAGATCATGGCAAGGTTTGATCGGTTGGAAGATAAGATAGATGATTACATGAGGATGGATAAGTAATGGCTGAGATTTTTACAAGGGAGCATTTGCCTAGAACTTCTCCTAGAGATATACTTTTAAGAGGAATAGCTCCTCAAGAATCAGGTGGAGAAGAAGATCCTTGGATTAGAACTAAAGTACGAGATGCTCCCGGTGGTTCTACTGCTTATGGTCCTCTACAAATTACTGGCTCTACTTTAGATGATTTAGAAAATGAACATTTAAAAGCTAAAGGACAGTCAGAGTTATCTGCTAAAGAAAAAAGTTTAATAAAGAAATTAAAAAGGCAATCTAAACTGTTTTCTAAACATGGTAATGAACAAGATCAAGAATGGTTTGATCCACGATATGATTATGGTGGATCAGGAGATCCCTTAACTCCAGAAGAAAAAGAGACATATTGGAATTTAGGTGATAGACTATTTAAATTAAAAGCCTCTTATAAAGGATACGATCCCAATAGATTGGATGATCTACAATTAGCTGAAGTAATAGGTGATTGGTATGGAAGAGATAAAGAGTATACTGATGAATATATAACAAATGTTTTAGGACATTTAAAAAGACATATAGGTGGAATGGTACAACGTAATCCATATCCACATAATCCACGACCAATATAGGAGTGACGATGAAGAAACGATGGGAGTTTTTCTCAGAAGACGAATTAAGATGTAAAGGAACAGGTGAAATAAATATGAATGAAGGGTTTATGAAAAAGCTCATAGCCCTCCGAAAAGATCTAGATCAACATATGAAAATAATATCAGGCTATAGACACATGGCCTATAATGATGTACTTGGGGGAAGTAGGGATTCACCACACCTTCAAGGAAAGGCCGTAGACATAGCATGTCATGGCAAAAAAGCTTATAATATAATTAGGCTGGCTACTGAACATGGCTTTACAGGTATAGGTATAAAGCAACATGGTTCAAAGGAAGATAGATTTGTGCATTTGGACATGAGTAATCCTTCTAATCTATCTATATGGAGTTACAAATAACGAAACGATAAGGAGAAATAAATGGATTGGATGGACTTTGTTAGAACTTCTTGGCCCATTATGCTTGCACTTATCTCCCTTATCATTGTACTGGCAAAGATGCATTCTGATATAGAAGTAATGAAAGAGAAGATCAGAACTCTCTTTGAACTATGGAATAAACGTAACGGTAAATCCAGTTAGAACTTATACTCCTGTTCTATAAAGATAATACCTGTGTTATTCAAAGAGACACCATCAATCGTACCATACTTAAAGAAGTTAGGAACAGCCCCTGTTTGTCGTTCCCATCCAAACTTGATAATATGTCCATCACGAGACTTCCTCTTTGCAAATAATCTCAGCTTAGATAAATTCTGAGTATCCACATTAAAATTATATCTATACCCTGCTGACCAACCGGGAAGGGTACTATAGCCCCTCTCTGGTAAAGGGGCCATCTCCAACTCAGCCAAAGGTTCTATCTTTACCTGTGGGTGTTCCAGCACTTGTGCTTCTGCTGGTTTAGATGTAAACCAATCACAAGCTGTGATAGTAAATAAACAAGTTAATAGTATTGCAAGTATTTTCATGTTTCCTCCTATGTAAAATTACATTCTTTAATAAGTTCCATAACATTATTCTTTCCCAGAATTTTCAAAGCATCTATGATACCTGTCTTTAATCCTTCTTTGGATAAGTCTATATCTTTATCACCCTTTGCTCCTCTTATTCTGGACAACAATTCCAATGCTTTAATGGCACTGTTAGTATGCCCATTAGCCTTGGCAAAAGTATATTGATTTTCAATTTCTTCTATGACATCAATATTTGTTACTAATTCATTTTCAAGATCAGCTATTCTTTCTACGATCTCATCGTTCTTGAGCATACGATAGCCCTGATTGTTGGCTGATTTAAGAGAGTAGCCAGCAGTCTTGGCAGCTTCCGTTGCATTACGATGAATGATGTAAGCTTGAGCAAATCTTTCTTGTCTATCTGTTAGCATTTAATAATTCCAAGTTAGTCAGCAATTTTATTAATGCCATATGCTGTTGTATCCTTCTCTTTTTTTCAATCTTGTTTTGTTTTCGTTTTTTTCTTCTAGCTTCGTCTCGTTTTTTTTTTCTAGCTTTGTCTCTTTGTAAAGCATATTCTCTTCGTTTGTTCTCACGATACTCCTTTTTAGCCCTTATTCTATTTACCTCTTTAATACAAGATGTATGTATATATTGCTCAAGAGTATCTACAGTTTCTGAAAAATATATCTTTGCTTTATCTTGAGTTGTTTGAAACCATTCTTCTTTAAGAGATTCTGAAGTATATTTAGTAAAGGTTTGAATAAGATGTTGTTCGGCCAATTTGTAATAATCAACCTTTTCTAGCTCTAAAAAATAAAAATTATCTTCAGGAGCATAATTATTATATTGTTTTAATCGTGCTCCTGGATTTTTTGACATCCCTACCTTTACCCAATCCTCATAACTTTTATTTACAATACAGTATATATGTCCTGATTCTTGGTATGTAGGTCTGAGTATTCTTGTGTCCATGCACAAAGACATTATTTAGTCCGACCTAAAAATATTTGTCCTTTATAATCAGATGATTTAGGATTGCCCTCAAGAATTTCTATTTCAAAAAAGTCTATGTATCTATCTTCCTTACGTTCAAAGCTTTCAACTTCATAGACGGTTTTATCAAACCATTCACCATTAGGTGCAGTTCGATATGTTTCTGATCTCTTTGTAACAATCTTATAATTACCTTCTTCTATAGATTTTATCATTTAAGATTATTTCTTTGTATTCCTTTAGATTTTTCAAAGCTTCTCATACCACCAAGGCCAAGCAATGATAAGGTCAGGGTCATTAGTCCTTCCGTTGGTATGATGGGCATAGCTAACTCAGGACTCCAGATAGCCATAGCCCATGAACATACTGGTTGGAATACGAATTGCCAGCCAAGACCAAAGGCACATATCCACATGATAGCAGGTCTAGCACCAGCCACAAAGATAGAAGGATGTCGTGCCTGTTCTTGATTGACAGATATCTGTGCCAGATTAGCATGTTGTACCTGTGTTTTAAGTTCATGGTCTAGCTTAGCACGTAAGTCTTTATCCTCTACAAACTTATCCAGTACATTATCTACTACACCCACTACTGCTTCTGCAATTCCAAATAGGGCCATGTTGTCCTCCTATAAAAAGTATATTGAACTAAAAAATAAAATAACTCCACTAAGTACAAGTAATTGGAAGATTAATTCCCAACCTATGTCTTTTATAAAATTAACAATTATAGAAAACATGTGTCTTAAATACTCCTGTAGATAGGAATCTTTCTTCTACTTCTTCAAATGTTACATGAGCAGTAACTCTATTTCTATGCTTATCATACCATATTTTCTTTATTAAATCAACCCACCAGTATGGTTCCTCCACAGTAACATGTACGTTCTTTCCATTGGAGAATGTCTTTAATGCCTCATAACAAGCTATATTAAAGAAGGCTGCTTTATCTGCATAAGATAGAATAGTATCCACTACCCATTCTAAATCCTGTGCTGGTATATGTTCCATTACATCTACTGCAATGACAAGGTCAGATCGTTCAGTAGGTAGCTTGGAGAACTTCTCCACACCGGGATCATAACAAGTAACTTTAGATATACCTAAAAAATCGTCCAAAGTTTTTCCTAATTTTTCTTCAGCATATGGATTGTTAGGCTCATATAAGTATCCTTTTCCACATCCATAATCAAGTAAGGTTTTACATTTGTTATCTCGTACAATAGATCGAATATAATGTGCATACTTTACTACACTCTTACCGGGAAATATAGTAGTATCTGTGTGTAACTTTTTATATTCTTCTACTAATTCATTGTATTCTTTAGATGGCTTAGTCATTAAAGACATCTTCAAATGCAGGAATTTTTTGTTGTTCTAATTGTAAGTCCCATAGAGAACTAACTAAGGTGTTATCTCCATAAAAACTTATGTTAAGATTCATGGTAGCATCACTGAATACTCGTTCACAATCTTGAGCCATAGCTAATAGTTCTCCAGTAGTCCAGTAATTATTATTCTTAACACTGACCTGAAGATACTTTGGCTTTGGTTCTTCATCTTCAGCACCAGTTGTTTCTTTCTTCTGCTCGTCTGTTGGTTCATTCTTCAAGGAGCAATCAAATCCAAACAGATGGAACTTCCTAAAGCCCATTGTATGCATGATACCTATTGTTCTCATGGCAGCACAAGTTCCACCAGTAATAAGAGTAGCCCCTTCTGGTATACCTAGCTCAGACATAACAGATATCTTTTGATTCTTTATTTCTTGCTCTCGTTCTTCTTCACTTCGTAATGATTCGGTAAAGGCATGCCATCCATAGATGTTAGCATCCTTCTCCAATAGATATTTAGTTACGGAAGGATCAGTCATGGAAGCTACAAAGAATTTAGTAGTAGGATCTACTGTCTTGAATAGATCCTTACGAATAACTCCATGTGTACTCTCTCCTTCTATAGATCTAGGATCAAGAACAACACAAGACCAAGGTTTAATACCTTGTTCCAAAAGCATAGGATAGGAATGCTTTACACAAAGAACTTTAGCATCTGGATTTTTCTTTATAAGTTCTTTTACCTTGGCAAAGTCAGTTGAATGTCCTGCTGATACTACAATAACTTCCTTTTCATTTGGTCTACATTTACCAAGGAATTTACTCTTATCAATAAGGGTCATATTCTCTTTAATGTTAGCTTGTATGTATTCTTTATCTACACAATCCCTTGGATGGACCACAATAGGTACATTTAAAAGGCTATCAGGAAGGGCAGGAACTGTTCTCTCATCATAAATTAAAGCATAATGAGTTACTCCTCCTTCCTTTACTGGATCAGAAGAGGGAAGTACAATTCTTTTAGCACCTTCTAAAGTTTCAACTAAGACATTTACACCATTATATTTCTTGGATGGTTTTTTATTCTGACTATCTTTGGTGAAGAAGTTGTCAACCATCTTAATACGAGCACCTTCTAATTTATTATAGTCATTCTGAATGGTAATGATACTATTACCACCACCTATCAGAGCAAAGTCAGGTACTTCTTTTTCCAAAACATCTCTCGTATTTCCTTTAATTAATTTAAAATTAAAGGTCTTGTTCTTATCCTTTTTAATCTTATCTTTAAACTCAGTAAGCCTCTTCTCTACTGCTACCTTGGTAACATGTGCCTTTAAATTAAATTCTTCATCATCTGTTTCTTCTGTAGCATCTTCAAATAAATCATATCCTTTATAGGTTATCTCATCTGCATTCTCAAAAGCTGCCAGGGCCATCTCTATAGCTCTACCACCATTCCATGTACCTGTTTCTACAAAAGATCTTGGCTTGTGAAATCTAATAATATCAGCCAGTAACTTTGTTCGATTAGGTCTGATGTCAGGAGGAAGATCTTCTTCTGATAGGGGGAATATTCTACTACCTTCTGAATCTCGTAGTGCTCTGTTGTTCTCTTCTAAATTAATTAAATGTTGTGAGAAAGGAGTTGCCTTTAATCCTTTCTTGGTATTGGAGGGGGTAAGAGTATGTACTCTCATACCATGTGCTCTATAGATATTTAATAATCTTTCAAAGATAAATGCATCATGCCATTCTCTATAGGAGAGAACTTCCCCACTTACATAGGCACCTCGTAGATCTCCCAAGATATCCAGAGGAGCTTGATGGTTAAGATTAAAGGCCATTAAACATGGGTTACTATATTGATCTGCTATATTCTCTACAGTTTCCCCACTTAAATGTACAATGTCTGCTCCTTCAGGAAAGAAGGACTCAACAAAGTCTGGTGTTAGAGCAGCTACAGGAATAATATTAGTATTCAACCACACTAACCATCCACCGTCCTTTGTTTTTTCTGCTATTTCAAAGGCTTTCTCAGTCAGTGCAAATACTTTTGGAGCAGTGAGCAGGGCATCTACTCTCCAATTATAAGCTATAGTACCATTCTCAGTTCCATTGTGTACATCCATAATAGAACGGAAATCGTTAAATTCTTTTACCTCGTCTAAATTTCTATAGGTAATACAAGAAGGAAGATCATATGCTTCCAAAGCACAATCAAAATGATAGGCATGTAATTTAATACCTGGATGCCAGAACTTATCAACCCTTTGAAACATTTGATGTGCATGATCCTTCAAAGAGTTTTCATTGAAGGCTGTTACTACATTTATTTCTGTCATTAATCTTTTGCCTTTATTAAATAGTCTATCTTTGCATCAACCATACCATGAGCCTGTAACCATCGTGCATCATTAGTCCATTCAGCAGCATACTTTCCATCCACACTCCCTCTACACTCCCAACTTTCAAACCAAGGACCACCTGTGGTGAAGTGTACATTCTTGGCTTCCAGTTCAGGATCAGAGTGCCCGTCCAACCAGTTCCATTCTTCTGGTATTTGTCCTATATCTGATTCTTTATCTGGTAGCCATTCAAATCCATGAAGCCATCTACCTGATCTTGTATTTACATCATCTATAGTTAATACTTTATGTGCATCATGGGAACAATTAAACATCATAAGACTTGACCAGTTCTTTCTACGATAAGGTTCTTGTACTTTGTTATCCATCTTACTCCCAAGGGTAGGTTCATACTTGTGGTGAGTGCACCATAAAGGATAGTAATCCAGATCACATAGTTCAAATAATTCAGTTATATCTGTTCTCATGTACATATCACAATCCATGTATAAAGCCTTCCCTTGAAACATATTCAGGAAAGGAATAAGAAAACGAGTAAAGGAAAACTCACTGGAAAAAGGACGGCCATCTATAGTGTCATAGTTTTGACCGTCCATAGTAGTGTGTTCTCTACGATACAGTCCCATACGTTCCACAACATCCTTTTTAATAGGTAGTACTCTTACTGGCTTGGATGCTATACGTTCCAGAGAGAATTTTAATACTTGGTAGGCCATATCCTCTTTAGGATCGTACCCAATATAGACTGTATTCATAAAGTCTCCTTAATTAATTGTTATCAACTTTGGTCTTTGCTCTTCAGGAATATTTTCCTTTAAACTAATATTAAGAACTCCATCAGTTAGTTCAGCCCCTTCAACTTCAATCGTGTCGTCAAGTAAGAACCTTCTTTGGAATCCTCGTCTGGCAATTCCCTTATGAACATAATCAGAGTTATCATGTCTGCCTGTTGCATCAGCTTCTATGGTCAAGTTATTTTCTTTAACCTCAACCTTGATCTCGTCTTTAGTAAAACCAGCAAGAGCCATTTCTATGCAGTACATATCTTTACCAGATTTGACAATATCATACGGAGGATAGCCATCACCTCCATTACCAGAAGGTGCTGTATGATTTAATACGTGATTTAAAAGTCTGTCATAACCTCCACCAATAGCAAATCTGTTCATAGTATCTAAATTAAAAGTAATCATATCATTTTCTCCTTTGTTTGGAACCCATTATGGCATTCCAAGTGTATTATCTCACATATTTAGTTCTTTGTCAAGAACTTTTTAAAACTTAGTAAGAAATCTAGCAATAGGATTAACAAATGGTAATAATGCTACAGCCATTAACAGATTAACTCCAGTGTGTGCCATTGCTATTCTTAATGTCTCACCTTTAGGTAATCCATCCGAAACAAAAATACTGGCTAACCATATAGTTCCAGTTGTTCCAATATTAGCTCCTAATACGGCAGCAATTGCTGATGGGAGTGGAAGAAAACCACTTGCAACCAAACCAACAATGGCAGTTGTGCTGAGAGAACTAGATTGCCACATAAGAGTACAAAGAATACCACCCAAAAACATCCAATATGGATTAGTAATAAATGGTTCTAGTTGGTCGATGCTACCTAAAGATTTCATGCCACCAGCAAATAGTTTTAATCCAATATAGAATATTATTAATCCTATTATTATTTTAAATACTGGGTGGTGGTGCAATGAAATTATATAAGATAAATCTATCATACAATTTATCTAATATTAAAATTAAAAGTAATCATATTATTCTCCTTTATTCAGGAACCCATTATGGCATTCCAAGTGTATTATCTCACATATTTAGTTCTTTGTCAAGAACTTTTTAATGTCTGTAACCCGATTTCTTCTAGCCACACCTAGTCGGCAGTGGTCGGGAGGCACAGACAAGCCTTATGTTAAATTTACAATCTATTATATTTTCTCATCTTACTATTAAACACAGAAGTAATTGCATATATTTGTTTTCCCATTGCATCAGCATCTTCTGTAGTTTGTTCTCGTATAACTACATCAAACTCTTCTGTTCTGATAGGTATAAACATTGATAGTGGTGTTCCTCGTTTAATAAAGAACTCTCCTGTTCTCGTAAAAAGCCATATAGGATTCATTTCGTGTATTAGATAACTATCAAGTAACCCAGCTACTGTATAAAAATCGGGATTATAATGATGTATCATTGGTAGTTCCAACATCTTAATACCTTTAGGTGTTTTTACTTTCCAAGGACACCCTGGCTTAAAGGATAACTTTACATTTTTCTTTGCATGTTTTGGTAAATAATCTATAAATTGATAATGACCATGATAATCAGTTGGAAAAGCATTCTGTGGTGTTTTTACTCTACATTCATTTTCACCAATCTCTAGATGGAAATCACACCAAGCTGGAAGTACATATCCCATTTTAAAAAAATCAATAAAGCCAGGGCATCGTTTAACAGTAGGCATATCTGTTAATTCATTTGCTTCTGGTAAAAATGAAGGTGCTTTTTTAAACCACTCTGGAATAAAATATTTAGATTCTTTTATTGGAACGATTTCTGGGAGACCTTTTAGATCACACCAAAAAATTATTTTATTATCTTCTTTCTTTTTCCAAAACATTATTAATTCCTTATGTTAAATCCACTAGTTCACAAACACCAGCAGTACAAGCCAGTTCCTGTGATCCTGTAGTATGATCTTCCTTCTCAAACTCTTTCAGCAAAGACCAATCAATAGCTTTCTTAGGCATCTTACTTCTAACCTTTCTAAATTCTTCTGGGGTAATCTCCTGATAAGGAGCTTGCTTATAGGTGTGATCTGAATAGGGAAGGAAGGATACTCCAGACAGGTGATCAAAGTTCTCCCAACACCAAGCACCTACTTGAACCCACTCACTTTCTTTAACGGATATCGTAACACTTGGTTTATGTTCACACCAGTGTTCAGCATAGGTCTTCCAGATTTGTAGTTGGCTAATAGCACTCAGATC
>Ga0208813_1000781_pt1 | contig 20778 bp, 17 predicted proteins | sample MalvireepMed_904_FD_184250 | JGI IMG/M metagenome (GOLD analysis project Ga0208813, IMG submission 184250) | Marine viral communities from the Global Malaspina Expedition - Malaspina viral metaG DeepMed_904 (SPAdes) (version 2) | ecosystem: Environmental > Aquatic > Marine > Oceanic | place... | reverse complement strand
ATGTCACGACGGTCCGCCAGCTGCGCGCCGGCCACGTCGGCGCGGTATTCCCGGCGCCGCGAGAACCACATGACGATGGTGCTGGCGGCGATGCCGAAGATGATCTCGGCGATGAACACCACGATGTAGTAGCCGAAGCCCAGACCGCCCTCGCCGTCGCGGCGCAGGAAGCTGTCCACCACCGAGCCGACCACGCGGGCGGCGAAGATCACGAAGGTGTTCACCACGCCCTGGATCAGGCTCAGGGTGACCATGTCGCCGTTGGCCACGTGACCGATTTCATGGGCCAGCACGGCGCGCACTTCCTCCGGGCGGAAGCGTTGCAGCATGCCCTGGGAGACCGCCACCAGGGCATTGTTCTTGTTCCAGCCGGTGGCGAAGGCGTTGGACTGCTGGGCGGGGAACACCGCCACCTCCGGCATGCCGATGCCGGCTTTTTCGGACAGCTCGCGGACCGTGTCCAGCAGCCATTTTTCGCCGCTGTTGGAGGGCTGTTTGATGATCCGCGCCCGGGTCGACCACTTGGCCATGGGCTTGGATATCAGCAGTGAGACGAACGAACCGGCGAAGCCGAACACGGCGCTGAAAATCAGCAGGTTGCCCAGATCCAGCCCGGTGCCGCTTTGCGCCAGATAGGAATTCACGCCCAGCAGGCTGAGCGTGATGCTGGCCACCACGATGACCGCCAGGTTGGTAAGCAAGAACAGCGCGATGCGCATCATTGAGGTCGATCTCCAAAACCAAAAGGACGTTGTCAAACCGATCGTTAAATGGGGGCGGCGCGGTTGTCTTCAAGCGCCCCGGCGGCGATACTCGCCGGTTTCCACCGGTCCTTGATGCGCATGCCTTCCCCCGATTCGATAGACCTGCTCAACCCCTTTCTTGTTCCCCCGCGGGACGCCCGCCACCGGCTTTTTCACGGCCGCGGCAAGACGCTGCCCGGCTGGGAAGGCCTCACCCTGGACCGGTTCCCGCCGGTGCTGGTGGCGACCCTGTTCGACGACTACGACCCGGCCACCCTGGCGGCACTGGAACAGCGTTTGAGTGAGGCGCTGCCGACGCTGGAGTGCGACACCCTGGTGTTCCAGCACCGCCACCAGCGGCCGGCGGTGACCGAGGTGCGGCGGGGCGCGCTGCCGGAGACCGCCTGGGCGGAGGAGGGCGGCCTGCGTTACCGCCTGGATTTCCAGCGCGGCCAGAACCTGGGCTTCTTCGCCGACATGGCACCGGGGCGGGCCTGGTTGCGGGAACGGTCCGAGGGCAAGCGGGTGCTCAACCTGTTCAGTTTTACCTGCGCGTTTTCGGTGGCGGCGTTGGCCGGTGGCGCCCACTCGGTGGTCAACATCGACCTGTCCCGGCCGGCTCTGGCGCTGGGCCGGGAAAACCAGAACGCCAACGGTTTCGCCGACGCCCAGGTGCATTATCTGCCGCATAACGTGTTTCGCAGCTGGAAGAAACTGCATGCCCTGGGCCGGTACGACCTGATCGTGGCGGACCCGCCCAGCGCCCAGAAGGGCAGCTTTCTGGTGGAGCGGGACTACCCCAAGGTACTGGCCCGGCTGAGCAAGCTGCTGGCGCCGGAGGCGGAACTGCTGCTGTGCCTGAACGCCCCCTGGCTGCCGGCGGACTGGTTGCGCGAACGGGCCGCCGAGCGGCTGCCCGGCGCCACCTTCGAAGGCCGGCTGCCGGGGGCGCCGGGTTTCGACGAGGCCGCCGAGCCGGCGCTCAAGGCGCTGGCGTACCGCTATCAGCGGCCGGCGCCCTGAGCGGCTCGAGGGGGTTGCCGAAGCGCGCCCGGAACGTCTGGCCGATTTCCTGGGCGCCGATGTAATTCAGATGGCTCTCGTCGCGGTAAAGCGGGATGCCGTCCAACACCGTCTGGCAACGTTGTTCATCACACAGCACGCGGCTCGGGTCGATCCAGTCCACGCTGGGAAAGCGTGCCCGCACGTCGCGCTGGAAGCGGTTGAAGTCACGCCGCTGGGCGGCCGCGTCATCGGCGTCGATGCTGCAGTCTTTCAGGCCCTTCAACCGGCACTGCGCATGGGCGTCGGAGGGCAGTTCCGGCACCCCTTCAAGCACCACCACCCGGTGGCCCTGGTCGAGTAGCCAGTCGATGGTTTCCAGGAAGTAGTCGTGGAAGGCCGTCGACCGCAGGTAGGAGTTCCACCACGCCGAGATAAACACCGTCATCGGCTCCTGCTTGAGATACTCGGTGAGGGCCCGGTTGCGCACGATCTTCTCGTCGTCGCCGGGGAACGCCTGCTCCGCCAGCTCGCCGGGGAGGAACGGCGTGGAGGCCTGCGTGACCAGCAGCAAGGAGAGGTCGGTGCTTTCCAGGAACACCTCCATGAAGCCGATCAGCGCGATGGCGTGGGAATCGCCGATCAGCACGCTGTCCGGCCGCTCGCCGGTGTCCAGGGGCTGACCGAACAGACAGGCCTCGTCGCGCACGAAATGCCGGGTCGGTCCTTTGAAGCAGGGCTCGTGCACGTCGGCGCTGTCGTTCTGCACGATGATCTTGTAGAGGTCGCGGCGTTCCTCGGGGATACGGAAACTGAGATCGTCGGCGATGCGGATGGTGGACTGGATCGCCCAGATGATCAGCAGCGGCACCAACACCAGAATCTTGAAGGCCCGTTTGAAATTCCAGGGGCGGCGCCGCAGCGGGTTTTCCACCAGCTTGTAGCCGAGCCAGGAGGCCAGCAGCACCGCCGCGAGCAGGCCCAGACGGATCGGCCAGGTCAGCTCGATCAGCTGGTAGTGCAACAGCGCCACCGGCGGCCAGTGCCACAGGTACAGGGAGTAGGAGAGCCCGCCCAGGAACACCATCACCGGCAGGCTGAGCAGACGGGCGGTGACCGTGCGCGGTTGCACCAGCCCGGCCTGGATCACCATGGCCGTGCCCAGCGTCGGCCACAGGGCGTTGAGCCCGGGGAAGGGGTCGTTGCTGGTGAGGAACACGGCGGTGGCGAGGATCATCGCCACGCCGGTCACCGCCAGCGCTTCCGCCTGCCTGGGGCCCAGAGCCGGCAGGCGCTGGCCGTACAGGGCCACCCCGGCGCCCAGCATGAATTCGAACAGCCGCGCCGGCGGCAGATAAAACGCCGCCTTGGGATGGGTGTGGGCCAGATAGACGGAGAGCAGCAGGGCGGCGATCAACAGGGCCAGGAACACCATCGGTGAGCGGGTCAGCCGCCCGCTGCGCCAGGCCCACAGCATCGTCGCCGGCCACAGCAGGTAGAACTGCTCCTCCACCGCCAGTGACCAGGTGTGCAACAGCGAGAGGCTGCGCGTTTCCGGTGCGAAGTACTGGCTCAGCTCGGTGAAATAGTAGAGGTTGCTCACCCCCATCAGCGAGGCCAGCCAGCTCTTGGCGAAGATGTAGTAGTCGTCGCCGATATAGAACGGTGAAATGGCCAGGAAGGTGACCGTGGACACCAGCAGGAACGCCGGAACCAGCCGCCGGATGCGGCGTGCATAGAAATCGCCGAAGCGGAACCCGCCCTCATTCATCTGGCGGGTCAGCAGGCCGGTAATCACGAAACCCGAGATCACGAAAAAGACATCAACGCCGATAAAGCCGCCGCTGATGCCCGGAAACTCAAAGTGGTACACGATGACCAGTAAAACGGCGAGCGCCCTCAGACCCTCAATGTCCGGGCGGTATCGTAAAGCTGTCATTGTTTCCCCAAGTCCCCCTATTGCGCGGGTCCCATCAAAACCGTCCTTGGGTGAAGTGCACGTTCAGGCGGTGGCGCCGGCCAGAAAATGGCGTACCAGCCCTGAGATTCGCGTTGAATCCCTCGCCGCCAGGGCGGCGCGGAACTGCTCCGCCAGGGTGGCGCGCTCCCGTTGTACGCTGATGGGCAGATCCGGTTCCGTGCGCGGTTCCGGTTCGCTGATGGCGGTGAGCAGCGTGAAGGCGCGGTTGCTGAGTACCGCCTGCTCAATGCCTTCCTGGTAGAGAGTACTCTGGTAACGCAGATAACCCTCTTCAGCCAGCCACAGCATTGCCCCCAGACAGGCCATGTGCCTTTTGCCATGCAACCCCGCCTCGTCCAGTTGGTCAGGGCCGCTGATGTCTTCCACATAGACGGCCTGGGGACGCGGAAAGTTCATATACAATTGCAACAGTATCCGCGCCACGTCCTGGCTGAAGTCGTCGATGTGTAGATGCATGCGATTACTTCTTTCTGATCCGGTCCAGATAGTTGGCGATCCGGCCGATGGAATCCTGCAGATCGTCCATGCGCGGCAGGAACACCACCCGGAAATGGTCCGGGTCGGGCCAGTTGAAGGCGGTGCCCTGCACGATCAGCACTTTCTCCTGGCGCAGCAGGTCCAACGCGAAGGCTTCGTCGTCCTGGAACGGAAACACCTTGGGGTCCAGGCGCGGGAACAGATAGAGCGCGGACTTGGGTTTCACGCAGCTGACACCGGGAATCGAACTGAGCATGTCCCAGGCCTTGTCGCGCTGGCGCCCCAGACGCCCGGTGGGCAGCACCAGATCGCCGATGCTCTGGTAGCCGCCCAGCGCGGTCTGGATCGCATGCTGGCTGGGCACGTTGGCACACAGCCGCATGCTGGCCAGCATGTCCAGGCCCTCGATGTAGTTCTCGGCGCGGTACTTGGCACCGGAGATCACCATCCAGCCGGCGCGGAAGCCGGCCGCCCGGTAATTCTTGGACAGCCCGTTGAAGGTGATGAACAGCAGATCGTCCGCCATCGACGCGATGGAATGGTGCTCCTCACCGTCGTAAAGAATCTTGTCGTAGATCTCGTCGGCGAACACGATCAGGTCGTGCTCGCGGGCAATCTCCAGCATCTCCTGCAGCAGCGCCTTGTCGTAGTTGGCGCCGGTGGGGTTGTTGGGATTGATGATCACCATCGCGCGGGTGCGGTCGGTGATTTTGGAACGCAGGTCGTCCAGGGCCGGCTGCCAATCCTGCTTTTCATCGCACAGGTAATGCACCGGATTGCCGCCGGACAGGCGCACGGCGGCGGTCCACAGTGGATAGTCCGGGGCCGGCAACAGCACCTCGTCGCCGTAGTTGAGCAGCGCCTGCATGGCCATCACGATCAGTTCCGAGACGCCGTTGCCGATGATGATGTCGTCGACCGTTACGTTCTCAATGCCCTTGGTCTGGGTATACTGCATCACCGCCTTGCGGGCCGGGAACAGCCCCTTGGAATGGCAGTAGCCGGTGGACTCCGGCAGGTTGTGAATCACATCCTGCAGCAGCTCTTCGGGCGCCTCGAAGCCGAACGGCGCAGGATTGCCGATGTTGAGCTTGATCACCCGGTGGCCTTCGTCCTCCAGGCGATGTGCTTCACGCAGCACCGGGCCGCGGATGTCGTAGCAGACGCCTTTGAGTTTGTCGGATTTGTTGATCGTGGTTTGATGACCGCTCATGAATACTGCCCGTCCTGATTCGAGGGAGCCGCTGGTAAATCCCCGGATTCTACAATGGCGGGAAAACACTGTATACGAAGCAGCCGGGAGCATTTGATGATTGAGTTCAAGGATCTGCTGGCCCTGGCGGTAAACCGCAAGGGCGGCCTCAAGCCGGTGGAAGCGCAACTGCCGGCGGTGAAAACCGCCGCCCAGCTGCGCCATCCCGACGACGCGTTTTATTTTTCCGCGCTCACGCGGCGGGTATTCCGGGCCGGACTCAAGCACTCCCTGGTGGACGCCAAATGGCCGGCGTTCGAAGAGGCGTTCTTCGGTTTCGACCCGGACAAGCTGGTGCTGATGCCGGACAGCATGCTCGAGGAGCGCATGCAGGACACCCGACTGATCCGCCATTGGGGCAAGATCAAGGCGATCCGCCACAATGCCCAGCTGGTGCTCGACCTGCGCCGTGAATACGGCAGCATGGGCCGTTGGCTGGCCGACTGGCCGGCGGAGGACACCGTCGGCATGTGGATGCTGCTGAAAAAGCGCGGCAAGCAGTTGGGTGGCAATTCCGGCGCCGCTTTCCTGCGTATGGTGGGGCGCGATACCTGGTACCCCACCGACGACGTGATCAGCGTGCTCCGGTCCCACCGCATCATCGACAAAACGCTGTCGAGCCAGCGCGATCAGCGCGCCGCCCAGGCCGCCTTCAATCAATGGCAGAGCGAATCCGGGCGTCCGCAGGCTCACATCAGCAAGGTACTGGCCCTCACTGTCGGGTAAAACCCTTTGACACAGCGGGCCTGGAAAGGGAACATAAATAAGAATTATTCACTTTTAGACGCTGGAATCCGGATCCATGATGCTCTTCAAGCGGCGCCCCTTGGGCGTTTTTTTGTTGCTGTGCTTTTTCACCCTGGCCGCCACCGCCCGGGCCGCGGATCAGACCGCCCTGGTGCAGTTGGTGGAATACGTCGGCGCCGACTATGTTAACGCGGTGCAGGACGGCGAGATCGTCAGCGAGGCGGAATACGCCGAGATGGACGAGTTCACCCGCCTGTTGAGCGAGGGCATCGCCACCCTGGAAGACGTGGAAGGCAAGCAGCGTCTGGCGGACCAGGCGCAGCGGCTGGAAGCCGCCGTGGACGAAAAGGCGCCGGAGGCGCGCATCCAGGAACTGGCCCAGAAAATTCGCGGCACTTTGGTGACGGTGTACGGCCTGCCGGTGATCCCCAAGACGGCGCCGGACATGGAACAGGCCGCGCAGCTCTATCAGACCCATTGCGCCGCTTGTCACGGCGACGAGGGGCGTGGCGACGGCCCCGCCGGCGCGGCCCTGGAGCCGGCGCCCACTGATTTCCATGATCGGGCCCGCTATATGGGGCGCTCCATGCTGGGCCTCTACACCACCATCACCGGCGGCGTGGACGGCACCGGCATGGCCGCCTATGAAGACCAACTCAGCAACGCGGAGCGCTGGGCGCTGGCGTTTTACGTGGGCGGCAAGGCGGTGTCCGATGAAGAGGCGGCCGCCGGCGAGCAGGCCCTGCGCGGGACCCCGGGCCTGGAAGCGGCCATGACGCTGGATACGGTGATTGGCAAGGCGCCGGCCGACGTGCGCGATGAGATTGGCACGCCGGCGGTCCAGGCCATGGGCTACCTGCGCCGTAACCCCGAAGCGTTGTTCAGCCAGAACCGGTTTATCGAAATCAGTGACGCCAAGCTGGGCGAGGCGGCCAGGCTGTACGCGGACGGTGATCAGGCGGCGGCACGCGCCGCCGCGCTGGCCGCCTATCTCGATGGCTTCGAGATGATCGAGCAGCAGCTCTCGGCGGTGGACAGCGATCTGATGCGCACCACCGAGCGCCGCTTCATGGCGGTGCGTCAGGCCATTGAACAGGGCGAGACGCCCGCCGTGGTGGACGCCAGAGTGGCGCAGGCCCGCGACAGCCTGGCCGCCGCCGAGGACGCGCTCGGCGGCGACGGCCTGAGCGCCGCCGCCACCTTCTCGGCGAGCTTCTTCATCCTGTTCCGCGAGGGCCTGGAAGCGCTGCTGATTGTCGCTGCCTTGCTCACCTTCACCCGCAAAGCGGGCGCCCGCTCAGCCAGCCGCCATATCCACTTCGGCTGGGTGGCGGCGCTGATCGCCGGTGTCGCCACCTGGTTTGCCGCCTCCACGGTGATCAGCTTCAGCGGCGCCTCCCGGGAGCTGACCGAGGGCATGGCCGGCCTGGTGGCGGCGGTGATTCTGTTCTACGTGGGCTTCTGGATGCACAGCAACAGCAACAGCCAGAAGTGGATGGGCTATATCAAGAGCAAGGTTGATAACGCCCTCGGCGCCGGCACCGTCTGGACCCTGACCCTGGTGGCGTTCATCTCGGTGTACCGGGAAATGTTCGAAACCATCCTGTTCTACCAGGCACTCTGGACCCAGGTCACGGAAGCCACCCAGCCCTACCTGCTGTACGGGCTGCTGGCGGCGCTGGCGGCGCTGGCGGTGGTCTGCGTGCTGATCTTCCGTCTCGGCATGCGCCTGCCGCTGGGCCTGTTCTTCAAGGCCACCAGCCTGGTGCTGCTGGTGCTGTCGGTGATCCTGCTCGGCAAGGGCATCGCCGCGCTGCAGGAAGCCGGCCTCATCAACGCCACCTACATCGGCCTGCCGACGCTGGAGTGGATCGGTTTCTTCCCGACCCTGCAGGGCGCGCTCGCCCAGGCCGCCGCCGTGGTCCTGGCGGTGCTGGCCTGGTGGCGCGGGAACCGCGCCACTAAAGCAGATTGAGAGCGCGCGGTTCGCGCGCCACCAAGTAGGTCCTTCCCCGCACACCGTTCCACCCGGGCCGTTCAGGCCCGGGTTTGCGTTTGTGCGCGAACCTCCCGGATACTCCGTGGTCTTTCCCTACCTGTAGATGACGATAGAGAGTTCTGATTAATGCGAAGTTGGGGTGGCAAACTCATTGTCGGCCTGTTGGGCATGTTGATCGGCGGGCCCATCGGCCTGGCGATCGGCGTGCTGATCGGCCACTTCCTGGACCGTGGCGTGGAGCGGGTACAGTCCTTCAACCCGTTCCGGCCCTACCGGCCCGGTGAACGGGAAGAGGTCCAGGACGCCCTGTTCTCGGCGGTGTTCTCGATCATGGGCCATCTGGCCAAGGCGGACGGCCGGGTCAGCGAGCAGGAAATCGGCCAGGCCGAAGCGATCATGAGCCGCATGCAGCTCAACGACGAGCAGCGCCGCCGGGCCCAGGAAGCCTTTCGCCAGGGCAAGGACGATGATTTCCCCCTCGACCAGACCGTGGCGGAGTTCCGCCAGCGTATCCGGCGCCGCCGCCATCTGGTGGTGGTGTTCCTCGAGCTGCTGCTGCAAACCGCGCTGGCGGACGGCGAGCTGCACGCCGAGGAAGAGCGCATCCTGTTCCGTGTCGCCGCCGGGCTGGGCGTGCCGGAGAGCCAGTTCCGGCAGATTCTCAACATGGTGCTGGCCCAGGCGCGCTTCGGCGGTGCCGGCGCGGGCGGCGCGGGTGGCGCCGCCGGCCCGTCACGGCCGTCGCTGGGCGAGGCATATCAGGTGCTGGGGGTGAGCGAAGAGGCCTCCGATCAGGAGGTCAAAAAGGCCTACCGGCGGCTGATGAGCGAGCATCACCCGGACAAACTGGCGGCCCGTGGCGTGCCGGACGAGATGATTCGCGTGTCCACCGAGAAGACCGCCGAGATCAGCAAAGCCTACGATATGATCAAGGAAGCCCGGGGAATGCGTTGAGTCGCCACCGGGAGGATGACAAGTACCCGGCGGCGGTAGTAGCTTGAAGAGGATTACCCGCCCGAGCACCGCCCCGGTGGCCCGGGCCCATTAGCGGAGGAACTGTCAGCTATGCTCGGTGAACCCCATAGTATCCACCACGAATTTCCCCAGCACCGCGAACGCATTGACGCCCTGGTCAAGGAACACCCGGAATTCCGCGCCAAGGTGGAAGAGCACGACCGGTTGGACAAAACCATTCGTGGCCTGGAGATGCGCGAGAACCCGATCGCGGACCGCGATATGGAGACCATGAAAGTCGAGCGTATGCACCTTAAGGACGAGATTTATCGTCGCTTGAACGGGGGTTAGCCGACGCCACCTTTAAAAACGCGGTCGCAGGCCCAACCGTAGTAAGACGCGTAAACGGACGCGTTTTGGCTCGGGAGGCCTGATGACCGCATATTCCATTCTTGATCTGAGTCCCATCCTGCGTGGCGGCGACGCCGCCCAGGCCCTGGGCAATTCCCTCGATCTGGCGCGCCACGCCGAACAGTGGGGCTACACCCGCTACTGGGTGGCGGAACACCACAACATGCCCGGCGTGGCGAGCGCCGCCACCAGCGTGGTAATCGGCCACATCGCCGCCGGCACCCAGCGTATCCGGGTCGGCTCCGGTGGCGTGATGCTGCCCAACCACGCGCCCCTGGTGATCGCCGAACAGTTCGGCACCCTGGCGGCCCTGCACCCGGGGCGCATCGACCTGGGCCTGGGCCGGGCGCCGGGCACCGACATGGAAACCGCGCGGGCGCTGCGCCGCGACCTCAACAGCAACGCCATGGAGTTCCCGCGCGACGTCGAGGAGCTGCAGGCTTACCTGGGTGATCCGACCCCGGATCAGCGCGTGCGGGCGGTGCCCGGCGCCGGCAGCAAGGTGCCCATCTGGCTGCTCGGCTCCAGCCTGTTCAGCGCCCGGCTGGCGGCCCAGAAGGGCCTGCCGTTCGCTTTCGCCTCGCATTTCGCCCCGGAGGCCCTGCTCGATGCGTTGCAGGTCTACCGCGACAACTTTCAGCCGTCGGCGCAGCTGGAGCGGCCCTACGCCATGGCGGGGGTGGGCGTGTTCGCCGCCGACAGCGACGAGGAGGGCGCCTTTCTGGCCACCTCCATGCAGCAACAGTTCGTCAATCTGCGGCGTGGGCGGCCCGGGCCGCTGCCGCCGCCGGTGGAAAGCATGGATGGCATCTGGTCGCCGCTGGAAGCGGAGGGCGTGCGCCAGGCGATGAAGTACGCCATGGTCGGGTCGCCGGAGACGGTGCGCGACGGGCTGCGCGCGTTCCGCGATCTCACCGGCGTGGATGAACTGATGATCACCGGCGGGATTTTCGATCACGACAAGCGGCTGCGCTCGTTCCGCATCGCCGCCGATATCTGCCGCGAGCTGTAGTGGTCGATGCGGCGGGGTGCGTCACTCTAAGCCGCCAGCAAGCGCCCTGGGCCCGGCCGCGCCCTCAGGCCACGTTGGCCGGCCGCTTTTGCGGCTGGCCGGTGCCCTTGTTGAGACACCAGCTGTCCCGGTCGCCGTCGATGGCGATGCCGCCCACCCAGCGCCGCCGCGGGTGGGTGTCGAGCCAGTTATTGTGGCCGCTGAGTACCGTATGGCCGTGGGAGGTGATGTGCAGCGACCGGTCCGGCCAGGCGGTCTCCTCGCCATGGTCGCTGGCCAGCAGCGGGCTGTCGCCGCCCATTAGCGGCTGCATCATCCACCAGAACATGGTGTCGCCCAGATAGGGCAGCGGCTCGCGTTCCCGCATCAGATCCCGGAACACCTCACCGACGGTAATCGGGCCGCGCTCGGCCACCAACTGCACCGCCAGCTGTTCGCTCAGACCCAGGCCGGTGTCTTCATCGGGCAGTTCCAGCAGGTGCCGGCGCAGGGCGCGGCCCAGCATCGGCAAAGCGGGAGTGAGTGTGCGTGACAGATCGTTGAGCCGCTGCGGCGTGTCGGCGGTCACCGCCCGCCAGGCGCGACGGCCGAGCGTAATCAGGGCGTCGTCCACCGGACGCCGCTGCTGCCACAGCCAGCCGAGGACGTCCGGCGCCAGCTGCCCGAGACCGATAAACCGTTCCACACCGGGCACGCTGTCGGTGGCCACCAGCTCCAGACGGGTGGGACGGCGTTGCAGCGCCAGATGATTCAGTATGTAGGCAAGAATCAGCTGATCGTAGCTGTCGTGTTCGAACCAGAGCACCACCCGTTCGCTGTTCATGGCCCGGTCCAGGCCGTCGTATTCGTGCTGTTGACGCCGCCGGGTTTCCTCTTCATCGCCGCCGAAAGCGTCGCAGATAAAGCGGGTGCGCTCATCGATGAACGCCTGCCGCTCCAGGCTTTGCAGCGGGCCGATGCAAAACGGATCACTGAAGGTGTGGAAATGGCCATGCAAACCGGTGGCGGGCAGGGCATCTTGCAGGTCCGACCCACAGCGGATGTGGACCGTGTCCAGATCGTCGTCCAGTGGCTCGTTGGCCCGTTGAGCGGCGCTGTTCAGAGCAGCGACGTGCCGCTGGAAGTGATCCCAGCCCTGAAAACCCATTTCCCGGGAAACGGTGTGCATGGCATCGCGCAGCCCCGGCTTTTCACTCACCGGGGTGAGCCGGTGTACGGCGATGCGCGCCAGGCAGCGGCGGTCGCCGGACAGCGCCGCGTCCAGTAACCGCTCGGCATCCTCACGGGGGTCGTCGATACGGAATCGCCCGTGCTGTTTTGGAGTGTTGCTGCCGACGGACATGGATGTCATAAACGGGGCCTTCTCCACAGCGCGGTGGGTGAGTCAAAAAATGGACTTACACAGTTGGCGAAGAGGGCCTTTGAGTCAATGCAAACAGGCGCTTCGGGCGCTTAAAAAGCGCAAGCTTTATAAAGGTTTTACCGGGGCGGCGACGGGCGCGGAAAAATTGTCGTGACCTTCACGTCAATCTGGGCGAGGGAAAGTGGTGCCGGAAAGAGGAATCGAACCTCCGACCTACTGATTACGAATCAGTTGCTCTACCGACTGAGCTATTCCGGCACGGCCCGCCCGGGGGCGAGCGGGCGCTAGTTTAGCAGGAACCCCACGGCTGGCAAGACCGCCGACGGCTTACGCCTGTTTGATGCCGGCCAGCTTGCGGGCGTGCCATTTCTTGGACTCCACGTCCATGCCGCGCAGGATCTGAATACGCTGGGCCTGGGGGCTGCCGGCGCCGTGCATGGACTCGGTCAGGTAGCCCACCGCGTTGCGGCCCAGGGTCATGTTTTCGATCAGGCGCAGGATGCGCATGCGGTCCTCGGTGGGGATGTCGTCGCGGCCCTTCAGGAAGCGGCGGATGATGGCGCCGGCTTCTTCGTTGTCCAGATCCTTTTCGCTGGGCATGGTGGCGACGATGCCGCCGGCCAGGTCCTGGGCGAGGCGGGCGATCTCATAGGGGAAGCGGGTGACGTTGTGCTTGCACACATTGGAGAGCATGGCGTCGTTCATGTAGATGCCGCTGGCCAGGGGTTTGGCTTCGTGGGAGCTGGCGATGCCGGACGAGAAAATGGTCTCGTTGAGGTGCACCATTTCCACCAGCTTGTCCTTGATGTGGCTGACCTTGTCGACGCCGTTGTAGTCGGCGATGGTGGCGGCGGCGCCGGTCATCACATCGCCGAGGCCGGTTTTGCACACATAGCTGGCGCGGTGGTAGGCGGTGAAGCGCGCCACCATGTCCTGGGCGAATTCGTATTCGCCGTCCATGAGCACGTGCTCGTGGGGGATGAAGACGTCGTCGAAATACACCCACACTTCCTGGCCGCCGTATTCGGCGTTGCCCTGGTCGATGCTGCCGCCTTCCATGGAGCGGGTGTCGCTGCTCTGGCGACCGTAGATATAGGTGATGCCCTCGGCGTCGCCGGGAATCATGCCGACCACGGCGTAGTCCTTGTCGTGCTCGCTCAGGTTCATGGTCGGCATCACGCAGATCCAGTGCTGGTTCCAGCCGCCGGTCATGTGCGCTTTGACGCCGCGCACGAAGATGCCGTCGTCGTTGCGTCCGGACACGTGCAGGAACATGTCCTGGTCACTCTGTTCGAACGGCCGCTTGCTACGGTCGCCCTTGGGGTCGGTCATGCCGGCGGCGATCAACACGTTATGGCGCTGCGCTTCCTTGAGGAAAGCCAGATAGCGCTGGTGGTAACCGGTGCCGTGCTTTTCGTCGATGTCCCAGGTGATCGAGTGCAGCACGCTGAGCGTGTCCAGGCCGGTGCAGCGCTGGAAGCAGGTGCCGGTGAGCTGGCCCAGGCGCCGCTGCATGCGGTTTTTCATCACCAGGTCCTGGGGTGACTCCGGCATGTGCAGAAAGCGGTTCACCGGGGCGTCGATCAGCGGCGAATGGGCGGTGGCCAGTTCCGGGTCGTCGATGGCCAGGTCGTAGGTGGCGCGCAGAGCGTTGATGCTGGGGCGGATCATCGGGTGGTCGGCGGGTTCGTCGATCAGTTCGCCGAACAGAAACAGACGGGTGCCGCGGCCTTTAAGGCTGCTGATGTAGTCGTCACCGGTGCGGATCACCGGCATCCGGGACCAGCGCTCGGTGGCGCTGTCGTGGCGGCGTGATGCCAGAGGGGAAACGGCGTTCATAGGGCACTCCTTGCGGGCTTTTTCCCCAATAGTAGACACTGTGTCTCGGCTGGCAATGCGGGAGTGGCGGCTTGTTACCCAGGGTCAAGCGGTGGGTTGCTCCCGGGTCGGGCGGGGCCGGCCCGGGGCGATCGGCGGGGGCGTGCTAGTGGGGCTGTGGCTCGAACACCAGGGAGGCGGAGTTGAGGCAGTAGCGCTGGCCGGTGGGCGGCGGTCCGTCGGGAAACACATGGCCGAGGTGGCCGTCGCAGCGCGCGCAGCGGATCTCCACGCGCACCATGCCGTGGCTGGTGTCCTTCAGCTCGCGCACGTGGTCCGCGTCCACCGGCTCGAAGAAGCTGGGCCAGCCGGTGCCGGACTCGAACTTGCTGTCGGCGTGGAACAGCGGCAGGTGACACAGCTTGCAGGCGTAGGTACCGCTTTCCTTATTGTCCAGCAAACCGCCGCAGAACGGCGGCTCGGTGCCCTGATTCAGCAGGATGCGGCGCTCCTCGGCGGTGAGGCCGGCGGCGCGCTGCTGCTTTTCGGCGTCGGTGAGCGGCGTCAGATCGAAGCCGCTGGCGGAAACAGTCATGGCTACCTCTCAGGTTTTAAGCATTTCCGGGAAGGCGGCGTGCAGCTTTTCCAGTTTCGGCTTCGCCACATGGGTGATGTACGGCTGGTTGGGATTGCGGCGGGCGAAATCCTGGTGGTAGTCCTCCGCCGGATGGAACGGGTGGCCCGGCTCCAGGGTGGTGACGATGGGCGCGGTGAAGGCGCCGGCGTTGTTCAACTGCTGGATATAGTCCTCGGCGACTTTCCGCTGCGCCTCGTCCACCGGAAAGATGGCGGAGCGGTACTGCGGCCCGCGGTCGTTGCCCTGCCGGTCTTTCTGGGTGGGGTCGTGGGCCACCGCGAAAAACAGTTTAAGCAGCGCGCCGAAACTGATCCGCCGCGGGTCGTAGCGCACTTCCACCACTTCCGCGTGGCCGGTGCGGCCGCTGCAGACCGCTTCGTAATTGGCGCTGGCCGCGTCGCCGCCGGCGTAGCCGGACACCACCGACTGAACGCCGTCGAGAGGTTGATAGACCGCTTCCACGCACCAGAAGCAGCCGCCGGCGAGCACGGCGCGGCCGGCATCCTGATCGGTGGGAACGTCTTCCACCGGATCGGGGAACCGGTCCGGGTGTATCGCCAGGGATGTGCCGGGGATCACTGCTTTCATACAACCTCCGTAAAACCGTACCGTGAAGACAGTGGGGGCGGGGCCGGCGACTCTCAACCCGGGTCAGGGCAGCAGGCGCGCCTGCCGCAGGGTGTCGCGCAGGGCCAGGCACTGGCTTTTGGCGATGGCGCTCTGATCATTGGCTTCGTGGGTGCGGGCCATGCCGTGCCACAGGTTGGTGCCGGCGCCGTCGAGCAGGTCGGCGGGGAACATCTGCTCCACATCCGCCGGCGGCGCGTCCTTGATGCGCTCGCCGTCCAGGCCCACGCGCCAGGTGGGGCGCACTTCGTTGTCCTGGTTGATCGGGTTGAGCTCCTGGCGGTCGCGCATGTGCGGCGCCGACATCAGCAGGCGGGTCAGATCGACCAGCAGAATGCGGTCCACCGGGTGGTCGCCGGCCCATTCGACCAGCGCCTTGCGGCCCCGCTCGTACCACAGCGGTACCTCCTGGTGGCTGAGCAGCACGGTCAGGCCGGCGCGCTCGAAGATCGGCCGGCAGGTCAGTTCCCAGGTCTCGCGGGTGTCGCCTTCCGGGCTTTGCGCCACCAGCAGCAGGGTTTCCGCCGGCGGCGGCGGGGTGTCGGTGACCGTGCGCGTGGTCACTTCCGTGGTGCTGGCGCACCCGCTCAAAAACAGAACCGCCAGTAACAGGGCCCTCATGGCACTCTCCACAACACTACTTCCGGGTGAACAAGGACCCAGTGTAGCAGGGGCCGACCACGGAGAAACCCGATAACGACGCGGTTTTACGTCATTCTGTGACGCCGCTCAGGGACGCCCGGTCAGGGACGCCCGGTCAGGGGAACGCCGGCGAGATAAGCGCGGGCGCGTTCGCGCCGGCCCTCACCTCCAACTGGAAACGGTCCTCTTCGGCAACCGGGGGGTGATACCAGCGCACTTCATAGAGGCCGTGTCCCTCGACGTCCCCGTCGATCCGCCGCAGGCGCATGTCGCCGCTTTCATCGTCCACCAACGTGCCCCGGTTGTCGCTGCGCAGAATCCGCAGCAGTGGTTGGTGCAGGCGCAGGTCGCCGGGCGGTTCACCGACAAAACGCCAGGACCAGTAGGGGCCGCTGCCCTCTTCGCCACGATGGAAGGTGGCCGGCTGGCGCCAGCTCCGCGACCAGGTGCGGTCCGGGTCGCCGTCCGGCCAGTAGTGATGGCTGAGCAGCTCGAAACGGCTTTCCCTGGGATAGTCGTCGACGCCACCGGTGCGCATCAGGTCCTCGCTCAGCCGCGCGCTTTGCGCGGCGAGAAAGTCCAGCGTATGCGGGCCGTAAAGGGTGTGGCCGCCCTCGTAGTACTGGGCGCCGTACTCGGCCTCGCTTACCGCGTAGCCGAAAAAGCCGTTGGCCAGGCTGGAGATCTCCACCCGCCAGTCGGTGCCGGCGGGCAGGGTGTCGAGGACCTCGCCGCGGATGCGGTTGCCGCTTTCCAGGGTGATTTCCCAGGGCAGCGGCACCAGCACCAGATCGTTGACGCGCAGTACCTGAAGCAGGGCACGGTGCGGAAAGGTGTCCGCGGACATCAACAATTGCAGCTTGGACAGCGCCCACTGCTTTTCCGCCTGGCAGCCGTCGGTGAAGACGGTGCGTGGCCAGCCCTCCTGAAGAAACGGCAGGTAGGAAATCGGGAACACTTCGTCGCCGTTGGCGGCGCCCATGGTGGCGGCGCCCACCACCGCGCGCCGGCAGAGACCGTGGCGTTGTTCTTCGGGCAGCTCGAGCACGTCCATCAGGCGGCTGGCGGCGGCGGTGCGCAGGCGCGGCGCCAGATCGCTCTCCAAACGCTGGAACAACGCGCCGGCCTGGTCGCCGAGCGCCTTGCCGATACGGCGGGCTTCCAGATCGCCGCGATGATCCGGATGCCAGGCCGGGTTGTTGTCGGCGTGGGTGGCCTGAAAGGCGCCGTGCACGAACGGCCATGGCAGCTCATCGCCGAACTCGGCGCTCAGGCCTTGCCCCAGCCAGTGCCAGACGTCCGCGTGATAGGGGCGCGTGAAGGCGGGGATGGCGGTGCCGTGGATGGAAAACAGGGTCAGGGCGCCGGCGGGGTAGTAGCGGCCGTCGTCGGCTTGCAGGTCGATGCGCAGCATGGTCATGCGCGGATTCACCGCGCGCAGGGCGTCGTCCTCGCCCATTTTTTCCGGGTCCAGATTGTGATTACGCGCCCATGCCTGTATCGAGCGGTTACGGGTCAGCCCCCAGACGTCGCGTTGGCCGGTGGCGACCCGCGCCGGGCGGCGGTTGCGGTAGGCGCGGATCACCGCCTCGCTGATACGTTCGCTGAGAAAGCCGAACAGCTCCGGGTCGAAACCGGCGCTGTTGGCGCCGAAGGTGTTGTAGAAATCGCTGCCCAGGTATTGCCCGGGCCCTGAATGCGTGTGCGTGACCAGCAGGCTCAACCCCCGCGCGGGCACGTCCGTGGCGGCGGCGATGCGTTCGGCCACGGCGTAATGCAGCGGCAGTGAGCCGGCGCCCAGATCGAGCTGCACCAGGGCCAGGGGCGTCTGACCCGGGCCGTGCAGATAGAAGGCGCGCGCCTTGAGCCGGGTACGGAAACCGTCGGCGTTCTTCGCCCAGGCGGAATAGCCGAATTTGGGCAGACCGATGGCGGGGGTGATATCCACTTCGGCCACCCCGGCCAGGGGCTCGCCGCTCCCCGTCGGCGGCAGCGGTTCGGGAACCTGAAACGTCAGCGTCTCGCGAGGATAGGTAAGAAAGGGCCAGGCGGTGTGCACAAGCACGGCGGCCAGCACTCCGAATACCAGTAATAAACCAACCGCGAGCCGCCGACGACCGGAACGCCGGGGTTTGGATAACTGCATGTGAGGCCTCTTTTTTATTTTTGCACGAACGTACTTGTGGAGTGCATGGCCGGCAAGGCTGATCGGGCCAAACCGGCGCGCGGATACATAACGGATACAAAATGATACGGCTTGTACAATTCGTGTAAAAGCATGGATAAGTTCACAACACTATTCCAATCGGACGTCACCGAAATTCTGTTTTTTTTACCTCCCCGGGATATTCCAATGATTGCACTGTAATCCGTTGATACCCGAGGGGGGTAGAACATGAAAGCAACCGTGAGATTGTCGACTCTGGCGTTCGCCGCCGGGCTGGCTTTTCAGCCGGCCCTAGCGGAAGACCGTTATGAGGAGACGCTGAACACTCGCCAGTACGTGGGTGGTTTCGCCTCCTACGTGGATGTGGATGAGGATCGGCAGTTCGACGACGAAGGCCTGGGCTACAGCGCCTTCTACGGTCGTCAGTTGTCCGACCGCATCTGGTGGGAAACCGAAGGCGGCTTCTACAAAATGGATCCGAATCAGGCCGACTTCCAGGACTTCTACCAGTATCACCTGACCACCGGTCTCGCCTACGCCTTTGGTGATCGCACCGGCTTCACACCCTATGTGATCGCCGCCGTTGGCGCGATTGACCAGGAAGTGCTGCCCGACGAAGACCAGGACACCAACCTGACCGTCAACGCCGGCATCGGTGCGGTGACCGGGCCGATCTTCGACAACGGCCTGAAGCTGCGCGGCGACGCCCGTTATGTGTATGACGATTTCGACGGCTCCGGCCCGGCCCGTGGTGACGGTGCGTTCGGCGATGTTCGCCTGTCTCTCGGTGTGGAGATCCCGCTCGGCTATACCAAGGTAGTAACCAAAGAAAAAACGGTGATCAAAACCCGTGAAGTGGCGGCCAAGCCGCAGCCGGTGATGGACTCCGACGGTGACGGCGTTCCCGATAACCGTGATCAGTGCCCGAACACGTTGGAAGGCGGGCGCGTGGATTCCAACGGCTGTCTGATCGTCAACCAGACCGTGACCCTGACCAACATCAACTTTGAGTTCGACTCCGCCAAGCTGACCCGTTCTTCAGAGTCTTCCCTGGACCGCATCGCCGACTCTCTGAAATCGCAGACCGACTTCCGTGTGGAAGTAGCCGGTCATACCGACAGCGTGGGCGCCGCGGAATACAACGAACAGCTTTCCCAGGAACGCGCCGAATCCGTTCGCCAGTACCTGCTTAACCGGGGTGTGGACCCGTCCCGTGTTACCGCCCGGGGCTATGGCGAGCTGAATCCGGTGGCCAGCAACGAAACCGAATCCGGCCGCGCGATGAACCGCCGCGTTGAATTCCGCGTTACCGAGAAATGAGGAATACGAACATGTTGCGAATCAAAAACCTATTAATGCTGGTCCTGCTCGCCGCTCTCGGCGTGGGGATCTACGGCTGCGAAGCCAACGACAGTGATGACACCGTTATCACTGAACCCAACAACCCCAACCCGAATAATCCTGACGATCAGGATAATGACGGTGTGCCCGATGACGAGGACAACTGCCCCGCGTTCGCCAACAACGATCAGCGGGACCAGGACAATGACGGCATCGGCGACGCCTGTGACGACGACATCGACGGCGACGGCGTTGGCAACGACAACGACAATTGCCCGCGGGTAGTCAACCCCGACCAGGTCGACGCTGACCAGGACGGCATCGGCGACGCCTGCGACAATAACGTGGACCAGGATGGCGACGGCATTGAGGACAACAAGGACAACTGTCCGCAGGTCGCCAACCCCGACCAGAACGATATCGACAATGACGGTATCGGCGATGTCTGCGACGACGACCGCGATGGCGACGGTGAGTTCAACGACGAAGATAACTGCCCCTACGTGGCCAACGCGGACCAGCTCGACACCGATGAAGACGGTGTGGGCGACGCCTGTGAAGACGACTCCGACGGTGACGGCGTGCTGGACCCGGACGATAACTGTGTGTTCGTGCCCAACCCGGCTCAGGAAGACCTGGACGGCGACAACGTGGGCGACATCTGTGATGACGACGACGATGGCGACGGCACCAACGACGGTAACGACGAGTGTCCGACCGTGGCCGGCCCGCCGGAAAACCAGGGCTGCCCGGTAGACAATGACACCGACACCGACGGCGACGGCGTAGCGGACGACTTGGACAACTGCCCGAACACCGCCAACGCGGACCAGCTCGACAGCGACGGCGACGGCATCGGCGACGTGTGCGACGACGACGGCTTCACCTGTAACGACACCAGCACCTATCAGCCGCTGACCACCCCGGACTATGAAGCCAGTGGCGGCTCACTGGGCGTGTGCCTGGGCTGCGGCGTGAGCGAAGCGGATAGCCTGGTGGACGGTATCGACGCTTCCTTCGCGACCATTGAAGTGGGTGTAGCGGCGGGCTACGGCGGCGCCGAGATCCGTGCCACCGCGGTGGACGCGGCCAACGACTTCGCCGACATCAACCGCATCGGCATGGTGATCTCCGATCCGGCCTCCGCGCTGCTCAACCTGAGCCTGCTCGGCGACTTCCTGACCCTGCGTTTCTACAACGACGGCGAGGAAGTGGACCGCGCCACCGTGGGCGGCGGTCTGCTCGGTCTGGAACTGCTGGGCCTGAGTCTGGACAGTGACGAGCGCTTCCTGTCCGCCGAGGTGGATACCAACGAGCTGACCTTCGACGAAGTCCAGCTGGACTACGCCGGTCTGCTCAACGTCAACGGCTCTCTGCGCGTGCATCGCGTCTGCGCCGGCAACGATCCGGAGGACGCACCCTGAGTCTCCTTTGATATCAGGCATATCCTGGGGGCGCATTCGCGCCCCCTTTTTTTTGGTTCATCGCGTTTTCCCGGGGAAGGCGGCCTTGATTTTCAGGAAGAAGTAGTCCTGATCCCTGAAGCCGTAGGCCATGCGTTTGATGACCTTGATCTTATTATTGACCCCTTCCAGGAGGCTGGTA
>Ga0208813_1000774_pt1 | contig 21009 bp, 22 predicted proteins | sample MalvireepMed_904_FD_184250 | JGI IMG/M metagenome (GOLD analysis project Ga0208813, IMG submission 184250) | Marine viral communities from the Global Malaspina Expedition - Malaspina viral metaG DeepMed_904 (SPAdes) (version 2) | ecosystem: Environmental > Aquatic > Marine > Oceanic | place... | reverse complement strand
TCTGTTTACAATAGCCATTGGTCCTCTCCACTCTGTTTCTATAGAAGCTTGAACCTCTATATTGGCACATTGCGATGCCGTTTAAGAGGGAGGGGACCATCTCATCGACCTACCCACCCCCACGGCAAGCGAAGCAAGCCAAAAACAGCCGCTGCGCGCGTAGCAAGCAGCAAACAGCCGGGCCGAAGGCCCCAAAAGCCGCCACGGAGTGGCAAAAAGCCCCGGCGCAGCCGGACAAAGCCTCGGCGAAGCCGACAACAGCCGCCGCGAAGCGGCAAATAGCCGGGCCGAAGGCCCAAACAGCCGTTGCGCAGCAACACAAAGCCGTGCCGCAGGCACAAACACCCGTGGTCTCCGACCACACTTTCAGTTATAATCGGCGCTTTCTTAAACACAGTAAAAACAGGGTACGGACTCGCCCGTCATGGAACTCATTCGCGGTACACACAATTTGCGCGCAAAGCACCGGGGTTGCGTATTAACCATCGGTAACTTTGATGGCGTGCACCTTGGCCACCAGGCGGTACTGCAGCAAGTTTGTGCGAAGGCAAAAGCGCTGGGTGTGCCTGCTGCTGTGATGACGTTTGAGCCGCAGCCACAGGAACTTTTTCAACCGGAAAAAGCCCCGGCACGGCTAACTAACTGGCGTGAAAAATACCTGGCCTTGCGCGACCAGGGCGTCGACCGCCATATCGTTATTGAGTTTAATAAAAAATTCGCCAGTCAACCGGCACGGGAATTTATTGAAAAAACCTTAGTCGACAAGCTGGGTGTAAAATTCCTTGTAGTAGGCGATGACTTTCGCTTTGGCTTTAAGCGCGAAGGCGATTTTGAACTACTGACTAAAGCGGGCAAAGAGCTGGGCTTTGAAGTGGTGGATACACGCAGTTACCGACAGCAACAACAGCGGGTTAGCAGTACCGCGATCCGACAAGCGTTGAATGAAGGCGACTTCGAAAACGCCGAAGCGATGCTCGGCCGCCCTTACCAAATGCAGGGCAAAGTCGTACACGGCCGCAAAAACGGCCGCACCATCGGCTTCCCCACCGCCAATATCCCGCTAAAACGCCTAAAAAGCCCCCTACACGGCGTCTTCGCCGTAAAGGTAGAGGTCGGCACAACAGTAGGTTTACCGTGCGAGCAAAGCGAGCACCTAAACCCTCGCGCCGAAGGCAGCGAGCTACACCGCGCGCAGCGCCTAAACCGCGAAGCCTTCGAGGGTGTCGCCAACCTCGGCACACGCCCAACACTAAACGGCGACGAAGTCCAATTAGAAGTGCATTTATTCGATTTTTCAGGCAATCTGTACGGTCAGCACGTGACCGTTACACCGGTTGCCAAACTACGGGCCGAGCAGCGGTTTGCCTCGCTCGACCAATTAAAACAGCAAATTCAAAAAGATGCCGCTCGTGCTAAGCAATTATTGGAGCAACACACAGCCGAAAGCTAGCGCGATGTCGTTAAAAAATGCGGAAATGGAAACAGTGACCCATGAGTGATTACAAGCATACGTTAAACCTGCCGGACACGGCGTTCCCGATGCGCGGCAACCTGGCGCAACGCGAACCTAAAATGCTACAAGACTGGTACGCCGATGATCTTTACGGAGAAATTCGTAAAGCCAAAGCGGGCAAGCCCAGTTTTATTTTGCATGATGGCCCTCCGTACGCTAACGGCAAAATTCATATCGGTCACGCGGTTAACAAAATTCTGAAGGACGTTATCGTAAAAGCGAAGACGCTGAGCGATTTTGACGCGCCTTATGTGCCGGGCTGGGACTGTCACGGCCTGCCAATCGAGCTGCAAGTCGAGAAAAAACATGGCAAACCGGGTAAAAAACTGGATTTAGCTCAGTTCCGCGAAAAATGCCGCGAGTACGCGCACACGCAAATCGATCAGCAGCGTGAAGACTTTAAACGCTTAGGGGTGTTTGGCGATTGGGATAATCCCTATCTGACCATGAACTTTAAGCAGGAAGCCGACAGCGTTCGTGCACTGGCAAAAATTATTGATAACGGCCACCTGCATCAGGGCTTTAAACCAGTGCATTGGTGTACCGACTGTGGTTCGGCGCTGGCTGAAGCAGAAGTCGAGTATAAAGACAAAACCTCGCCGGCGATTGACGTCAAAATGCCGTTGGCTGCCACCGAAGAAGCGCTAAGTCGTTTTAGCACGCCGGAAGGGCACACCGGCGAAGGCAAACTGAGCATGGTTATCTGGACCACCACGCCATGGACCATTCCGGCTAACCGCGCGGTAACTTTGGCCGAAGGCCTGGAGTACGCGTTGGTGCAAATCGAAAAAGACGATGAGCATGAGGCTGAGCGCCTGATCTTAGCCAGTGACCTGGTTAACGATTGTATGGATCGCTGGGGTATTAGCCATTACCACAAACTTGGATTTGCCACCGGTAAAGACATCGAAGGGCTACAGCTGAATCATCCGCTGTACGACTTTAACGTACCGGTTATTTTAGGCGACCACGTGACCACCGAAAGTGGTACCGGTTGTGTACACACCGCGCCGGGCCATGGTGTTGATGACTTCTTGGTTGGTCAAAAATACGGTCTCGAGGTTTACAACCCGGTGGGTGACAACGGCGTTTACAAAGACGACACGCCATTGTTTGCCGGTCAGCACGTGTTTAAAGCCAACGAACCTATTGTGGATGCCTTGCGCGATGCCGGTAACCTGATGCATGCCGAGGCTTACGAGCACTCGTATCCGCATTGCTGGCGCCATAAAACGCCGATTATTTTCCGTGCCACACCGCAGTGGTTTATCAGCATGGAAAAACAAGGCCTGCGCCAGAAAGCGCTGGAGCAAATCAAAAAAGTTGGTTGGTTCCCGGAGTGGGGCGAAAGCCGTATTGCGTCGATGGTCGAAGGCCGTCCGGATTGGTGTATCTCGCGGCAACGTACCTGGGGTAACCCCATTGCTGTGTTTGTGCACCGCGAAACCGAAGAATTGCACCCGAACACGCTGGAATTAATGGAAAAAGTCGCGCAGTTAATTGAAAAAGACGGCGTGCAGGCGTGGTTCGATTTAGAGCCGGAAACCTTATTAGGCGACGAAGCTAAGGACTATCGCAAAGTCACCGATACGCTGGATGTCTGGTTTGACTCGGGCGTGACGCACCACTGTGTACTGCGCGAATTTAAAGGCTTGAGCTGGCCGGCGGATTTATACTTAGAAGGTTCGGATCAGCACCGCGGTTGGTTCCAGAGCTCGTTGGTGACTGGTGTTGCGATGTACGAAGAAGCGCCGTATCACCAGGTGCTGACGCACGGCTTTACCGTTGATGCCAAGGGCCGCAAAATGTCCAAGTCCATCGGCAACGTGGTGGCGCCGCAAGACGTGATGAACAAGCTCGGTGGCGACATCCTGCGCCTGTGGGTTGCTTCAGCGGATTACTCCGGCGAAATGACGGTATCGGACGAAATTCTGAAGCGCTCGGCTGACGCGTATCGTCGTATCCGTAATACCTCGCGCTTCTTGCTCGCTAACTTAAGCGGCTTTGAGCCCGCTGAGCACAGTGTTGCGATGCAGGACATGGTTGAGCTGGATCGCTGGATTGTCGGCCGTGCCGCCGACCTGCAAAAACAGTTGGTAGAGCATTACAACAACTACCAGTTCCTGACGGTGGTGCAAAAACTGATGCACTTCTGCTCTATCGAGCTGGGTAGCTTTTATCTGGATATCATCAAGGATCGCCAGTACACCGCTAAATCAGATAGCCTGGCGCGCCGCTCGTGTCAGACGGCTTTACATCATATCGCCGAAGCGCTGGTGCGCTGGATGGCGCCGATTTGTAGCTTTACCGCGCAGGAAATCTGGGAACTGTTACCGGGTGAGCGCTCAAAATACGTGTTTACCGAAGCCTGGTACGCCGGTTTTGACGAGTTTGCCGGGGTAAAAGACGAAGAAAACCAGTTCTGGATGCAGTTGCTGGAAGTGCGTGACAATGTTAACCAGGCGCTGGAACAGGCACGTCGCAATGATGCGATTGGTGGCTCGTTGCAGGCTGAAGTGACCTTGTATGCCGATGACGCTCTGGCGCAAAAACTGTCGCGTTTAGGTGATGAGTTGCGCTTTGCCTTGCTGACTTCGGAAGCCAGCGTTAAGCCGCTCAGCGAAGCAGGCGATGATGCGGTTAAAGCCGAACAGTTGCCGCTGGCTGTTGCGGTCAGCGCATCGGCGCATAAGAAATGTGAGCGCTGCTGGCATCATCGCGAAGAAGTCGGCACCATCGCCGGGCATGATGACCTGTGTCAGCGCTGCGTGACCAATATTGACGGAGCAGGTGAGGAACGTCGTTTTGCCTAATCAAATGCTTAAAAAACGCGCCTCTGGCTTGCGTTATCTGTGGCTTACGGTGTTGATGGTGATCGTTGATCAGATCACCAAGCTGTGGGTCGCAGCAGAATTTGAGTTGTACGAAAGCCGCGTGATTATCGATGGTTTGTTCAACTTTACCTATGTGCATAACTACGGCGCTGCGTTTAGCTTTTTAAGTGATGGCGGCGGCTGGCAACGCTGGTTCTTTACTGTTATCGCGGTGGCAATCAGTGCGGTGCTGTTGATTTGGCTGCGCCGTAACCCGGTTAGTTTCTGGCGTCAAAACTTGTCCTTTGCGCTGATTTTATCCGGTGCTATTGGCAACGTGGCGGATCGTATGATGTATGGTTATGTCATCGACTTTTTAGACGTGCATTATCAGGGCTGGCACTGGCCGGCCTTTAATATTGCCGATATGGCGATTACCATTGGTGCCGCGTTAATGTTACTCGAAGCCTTTGTCGATAACCGTCGTGACGACGAGCGCAAGGGTCAAAACCAAGAGGGTAATAAGTAGTATGAGCCGTTTACCCATAGAAGATGGCCGCGAAGTGGTCATGCACTTTACCATCAAGTTGACTGATGGCTCGGTTGCTGACAGTACCAAGATGTCGGGTAAGCCGGCCAAGTTCCGTATGGGCGATGGCAGCCTGACCGACAACTTTGAGGCTTGCCTGGTTGGCTTGCGAGCCGGTGCTAAACGCGAGTTTACGCTGGAGCCTAAAGATGCCTTTGGCGAGCCGAACGAAGATAACTATTACTATGTTGATTCGTCAAAGTTTAGCGAAGAAACCAAGCCGGAAGTCGGCGCCATTTTGGCGTTCACCCAGCCCGACGGTACCGATTTACCGGGAATTGTGCGCAAAATTAATGGTCCAACGGTGACCATCGACTTTAATCATCCGTTGGCCGGTCAGACGGTCATCTTTGATGTCGAAATTATTAGTGTTGAGCCGTAATTCGCGTTAATCGCGGGCTCTGGAGGAATGATGCAAATACTGTTAGCCAATCCACGCGGGTTTTGTGCCGGAGTCGACCGTGCCATTACCATTGTTGAACGGGCGCTGGAGATTTTTGAACCACCGATTTATGTGCGTCACGAAGTGGTGCATAACAAGTACGTGGTTAACTCGCTAAAAGAGGCGGGCGCAGTATTTGTCGAAGAGCTGGACGAAGTGCCGGATGACGCCATCGTGATTTTTAGTGCCCATGGGGTATCGCAGGCGGTGCGCCAGAATGCCAAAGATCGTGGCTTAAAGGTGTTCGACGCCACCTGCCCGCTAGTGACTAAAGTGCATATGGAAGTGACTCGTGCCAGCCGCAAAGGTCATGAATGCGTGCTGATCGGTCACGCCGGTCACCCGGAGGTGGAAGGCACTATGGGCCAGTATGCTAATAAAGACGGTGGCATGTATTTAGTTGAGTCGCCGGCGGATGTTGAAAAGCTCGAAGTGAAAGATCCGGACAACCTGCATTACATGAGTCAGACCACCTTATCGGTAGACGACACGGCTGATGTGATTGAGGCTCTACGCGCTAAGTTCCCCAATATTTCCGGGCCACGCAAAGATGATATTTGTTACGCCACCCAGAACCGCCAGGACGCGGTGCGTGAATTAGCCGGTGAAGCGGATGTGATGTTGGTGGTCGGTGCCAGCAATAGTTCAAACTCTAATCGCTTACGCGAATTGTCCGAGAAAATGGGCACACCAGCGTATTTGATTGACGACGCCAGCTGCATTAAACGCGAATGGCTGGACGACAAACCGCGCGTGGCCGTCACTGCCGGCGCCTCCGCACCGGAAGTCTTGGTACAGTCGGTTATTGAACAGTTGCGCGAGTGGGGCGGCCAAACCGTCACCGAACGCGAAGGCCGCGCCGAAAACATCACCTTCTCCATCCCTCCCGATCTACGCCCCGCGTAGCTTGCGCTTTTCGTAGCTTGCGCCTTCGGCGCAAGGGCTCTTTGCCGCATCCGCGACGGCTATTTGTGCCTTCGGCACGGCGGTTTGCAGCGAGCCTCCGGCCGCTGCGGCTGTTGCGGTGAAATAAGATAAAAGCGGCAGGCGCGTTCGATTGGAGTTTTAGAGTTTTACATCCATCGATTGATGCAGGATTCTCACGATTAATAGTGATTCGACATTGAGCCTTCGATAAAAAATTAGGTGTTGGTTAAAACTAAGCTTTCTATAATTAGGCAGAATTTCATCACATGCTACGCCGCTTTCGGGAAAGTCTGCTAGCTGCATAATTCGACTATCCAAGGCTTTTAAGTAACTCTGCCTTTTGGAGCGACCCCATCGTTGTTCTGTGTAGCGAGCTATCGCTTTAATATCATTTTTCGCTAACGGACTGATCTTAATCCGCATTAATAACGCTCGTCATCCAATTCACTCACTATTGAAGCCATGTCGTAATCTGCTTTGCCGCTCATTTCACCTTCTTGCAATGCGTTTCTTAGCATTGAGAGCTTTTCCTCTCGCTCTTCTAATAGCCTTAACGCCGAACGAACCACTTCACTCGCGGAGCCATAGCGACCGCCTTGTATCTGTTGAGCAATGAAATTTTCAAAGTGAACACCAAGTGAAATACTTGTATTTTTAGCCATAAAGTAACTTTTCATCTTAAATACCAATATTTACCAATAATAATTACAAATAGAAATTAAGCAACTCAATCCATGAGTTATCGTAATCACTAACGTGTCAGCATAAACTTAAGGTTATAGTCGTCAGCGGACAGGGTTAAAACGGCTCGGTGTTCGTCGATGACATCGATTTGCCAGTCAATATCATGACTATCGACCGTTACTGCGCCGTCCCGCCATTGCGCTGCGATATCAGCATGCAACGCCATCATGGCTTCGACTTGTTCAGCGCGTTGCTGCACTTTTAGTTGGGTCGCCAGGCCTAACTGCAATGCATACAAACTGCTGGGTAGCCAGATTGAGAAAATCGCCGCGGCCACCAGTACTTCGATTAACGAAAACCCGCTACTCTTGTTCAAGCTGCGCATAATAGGCCTGCTGCCGGGCAAATTGCTGCTCGTTACGTTGCTTTAACAGCAACCATTGCCGATGTTGTTGCGCTTGCAACGCTTGCGCCTGAAATAATAGTCCCGCCAGCGCCATCGAACTCAATGCTGTCAACGTCACCACCGTCATCAGTACCGCCAAACCTTGCTGCGACGACAAGTCAACGTGCCGCATCTAAAACCACCTCGCGATTAAAGGCATGAAAACTGTTATCTCGTGGTGATTTTGCCATTAAGGCTATCGACAGCGTGGGCAAACCCTGTGATTTAAACAGCTGCAGCGTTAGCGACTTAATCGCAACCGAATGGTAATGACTTAAACTTTGCCAGCCAGTAGTTGGGCAATAAGGAGCCAGTGTATGGCGCTGCACTTGTTTATTCTTAACGCGATAGGCTAATTGGCGACCATCATGCTGGGGCAGTAAGTAACAACTGCCAGCTAAATTAACTGCGTCGGGGTCAGCATCCGCAATATCCTGAGTGAGCTGCTCTAATAACGACTGAGCGGTTAAAAAGGCTTTGGTCGAATCGCTATGACCCAATTGCTGCCCCATTTGCCACACCCAGGTTTGTTGCACCGCCAGGATCACCAGTAGCCCCAGCGATGCGGCGACAATGACTTCTAGCAAGCTTGAACCGCGTTGGCGCGTTAACATGCGCGAAACCCGGGCAATACCATGCCAACGCTCTGACAACGGCGAATTCGGCCCAGGCCACTGATAATAATTTTACTGCCATAACCGGCATTTTGAAGTTCGATACTCCCGGCCCGCGCAAAGCCGCTATTACCCTCGAAAACCAGCGGCGAACCCGCACGAAAATTATGCTTAAGGCTCAAGCCATTGGGCAGCTCAGCCGCGATTGAATCAATAGCAATAGTAATTTGCCGGTTCTCAGCCATGGCAAAGGCCTTGCGCTGTTGCAACAACATTAAAATACGCTCGCTCCACACCTGCATTTGCACCCGTTCAGAACTCTGTTGCAATCCCGGCATACCCGCCGCCAACAAGATCGCCACCACCGCCATCGACACCAACATTTCAAGCAAACTAAAACCCATTGATTTCCCGCCCAAAACAACCCAGTGTAGATTTCCGGCTCAAAACACGAATTGCGATTTGGCGGATAAATTCGTGCGCTATTTCGGCTTCGATGGGCCTCGCCGGCGGGGATACGCTTTGAACCGCCGTCACGCGGCTTCGCCGCTAAGCCGGCGGCTACTGACGATCTTTTTGCATTCCCGGGATGTGCCGGCATTTGAGGTTTTAACGGAATTTGACGTTGAATTCTTTTAAAACTCAGATCGTGGATGCCCAGAGATATTATCTCATATCGTAAGTACCCGCCGGTTTAGCGACCGCAGGGAGCGCACCGGCGGGGCGAAGCGCTCATCCGCCGAGGAATCCCATCGAAGCCCGCCCGAAATCAACCTCGATGCCAATCGAAGCCAACCGAATGCATCCTTGCGCCCGAGGCGCAAGTTACAAAACGCGGATCGTGGATGCCCCGAGGTCTTAGTTCATATCGTAAGTACCCGCCGGTTTAGCGACCGCAGGGAGCGCACCGGCGGGGCGAAGCCCCCCAGCCGCCGAGGAATCCGAACTTGGCACACATCTTGAATAAACCAACCCCAGATACAAACTTTTGACGCGAGATAAGATGTATGGCGAGTGGAGCAGAACGGCTCAATAGTTTAAAAGGCTTTGCGCAAAAAAATCCCCATTTAATCAAAGGCTTCGGTACGCCGATGGCGGTAATGGCGATTTTGGCGATGGTGGTGCTACCGATTCCGCCAATGATGCTGGATATCCTGTTCTCGTTCTCTATCACCTTGTCGCTGGTGGTTATGCTGGTAGCAGTATATACCCAACGGCCGCTCGATTTCGCCGCATTCCCCACGGTATTGTTGATCGCCACGGTATTACGATTATCCCTAAACGTCGCCTCAACCCGTATCGTCCTGCTTGAAGGGCACAACGGCCCGGGCGCTGCCGGTAGCGTTATCGAAGCCTTTGGTAGCGTGGTTATCGGCGGCAACTACACTGTTGGTTTAGTGGTATTCGCCATTCTCGTCATCATTAACTTCGTGGTTATTACCAAGGGTGCCGGTCGTATCTCGGAAGTTACCGCACGTTTTACCCTCGACGCCATGCCAGGTAAGCAAATGGCTATCGATGCCGACTTAAATGCCGGCCTTATTAACCAGGAAGAAGCTAAACTGCGCCGCAGCGACGTCACCCGCGAAGCGGACTTTTACGGCTCGATGGATGGTGCCAGTAAATTTGTAAAAGGCGACGCCATCGCCGGTATCCTCATCCTGCTAATCAACATTGTCGGCGGCTTCCTGATTGGTATGATCCAACACGGACTAACATTTGGCGAAGCAATTGAAGTTTATACCCTGCTAACCATCGGTGACGGCCTGGTTGCGCAAATTCCATCGCTGCTACTCTCGGTTGCCACCGCCATTATCATCACCCGCGAAAACGACACCAAAGACATGGGTGATGCGGTGGTGTTTCAGCTTATCGACAACCCCCGTGTATTGGTCATTTCCAGCGCTATTTTATTTGCCTTGGGCGTGATTCCCGGCATGCCGCACCTGGCCTTTTTAAGCATGTCAGCGATTTTAGCCGGCGCCGCTTATTTCAAAATTAAAAAAGGCGAGTCACAAGAAGGCGAGCTGGTCGAGCAGGAAAAACAAGAACAGCAGCAACAGCAAACCCAAAAGGAACTCAGTTGGGACGATGTACGTCATGTCGACACACTAGGCCTGGAAGTGGGTTACCGCTTAATTCCGTTGGTGGATAAATCACAAGGCGGGGAACTGCTCTCGCGCATTAAAGGTGTGCGTAAAAAGCAATCGCAGGAGTTTGGGTTCCTGGTCCCCTCGGTTCATATCCGCGACAACCTGGATTTAGGCCCTAACAGCTACCGTATTACCATGATGGGCGTGACCATGGGTGAAGCAGAAATTCGTCACGACTGGGAACTGGCCATTAACCCGGGTCAGGTATTTGGCGAACTTGAAGGCGAAAAAACCAAAGACCCCGCATTTGGCCTGGATGCGGTATGGATCCGTCCGGAACAGCGCGAACACGCGCAAACCCTCGGCTATACCGTGGTTGATTCAGCGACGGTTGTCGCCACTCATTTAAGCCAGATTGTCACTAACCAAGCGTCGCAACTACTGGGCCACGAAGAAGCACAAGAATTGCTGGATCGCCTGGGACGCAGCCATCCAAAACTGACCGAAGGCCTTATTCCCGATATGTTGTCGCTGGGTAACTTCGTTAAAGTACTGCAAAACCTGCTGGACGAGGGCATCGCCATCCGCGATTTACGCACGATTGTGCAGACCTTGGTGGAGTACGCACCGCGGAGTCAAGATCCTGACGTTCTGACCGCCGCCGTACGTATCGCGCTACGCCGACTCATTGTCCAGGATATCTCGGAAGGCGCGCCAGAGCTGCCTGTCGTCACTTTAGCACCAGAGTTGGAACAGATGTTGCATCAGTCTCTGCAAGCCGCCGGTAATGAGGGCAATCAGCAAGGCGCAGGTATCGAACCCGGCCTGGCAGAACGCTTACAAACCTCATTACGCGACGTACATCAGCAACAGGAAATGAACGGAGAACCGTCAGTGTTGCTAACTTCGGGGCTACTGCGCTCGACCATGGCACGTTTTGCCCGTCACGCGACAGATGGCATGAGAGTACTGAGTTATCAGGAAATCCCCGACGATAAACAAATTCGGATAGTCAGCTCCATCGGCGGAAACCAAGCCGTGGGCCAGAATAGTTAGGATGGGAGTCGCTTGTGAAAATTAAACGCTTTTTTGCCGAAGATATGCGCCGCGCATTGCAGCAGGTAAAAGAAACCCTGGGCCCGGACGCTGTCATCATGTCCAACAAAAAGGTTAACGGCGGCATCGAAATAGTCGCCGCCATCGACCCCGACGCCCAACAGCCAGCAGAGGAGGCGACTGCGCAGCAGGAGCCCACCCCAGCAAATTCCCTAACCGAACTCCTACAACGCCAATCAGCGAGTGCCGAAGGCACAAGCGCCCCCGTTGGCGCGACAGCGAGTGCCGAAGGCACAAGCCCAACAGCCGCTGCGGCCGAAGGCACGCAGCAAACAGCCGCGCCGCAGGCGCAAACAGCCCGGCCGCAGGCCGAAACAGCCGCGCCACAGGCGCAAACAGCCCACGCGCAGCGTGATGACGAAATCCCCGAGCACGTCACCGGCGGCTCCGCCGCAGAAATTGCCGAATTAAAAGCCCAAATTCGCGGCATCAAAGACCTACTGCAACACCAGCTAAGCGGCCTGATGAAGCAGGAAGTTGAACGTGAAGAACCTATCCGCGCAATGCTGATCAAACGCCTGATGGGCATGGGTTTAAGCGAACGCATCGCCGATCAAATCGCCTGCTTTATTCCCGAAGGCGGTGACGACGACGATAGCTGGGAGCAATGCCTGCAATTGCTTGAAGGCCAATTAAACACCACCGCTGACGATATTTTGACGCGTGGAGGCGCAGTGGCTTTAGTAGGCCCTACCGGCGTCGGCAAAACCACCACCATCGCTAAATTAGCGGCGCGGTATGCCCAGCGCCACGGCGCTGACAACGTCGCGCTTATTACCACCGATACCTTCCGTATCGGCGCCAGTGAACAATTGCAGACCTATGGCCGTATTATTGGCTGTCCGGTCAAAGTCGCTAATAACGCCAAAGAACTGGCCGATGCGATGCTCACATTACGTGATAAATCACTGATTCTGATTGATACTGCCGGCATGGGTCAGCGCGATAAACGCTTAAACGACCAATTAGCGACCTTACTGCACAATAATCGTCTGCGCATTCGCCCATATCTGGTATTATCGGCTACATCGCAAACACAAGTGCTTAACGATGCGGTAAAACAGTTTAAAACGCTGCCGCTGAGCGGTTGTATTTTTACCAAACTCGACGAATGTCTGAGTCTGGGTGAGAGTATAAGTGTTGCCATCGAGCATGGCATGGCGGTAAGTTATCTAACAAATGGTCAGCAAGTGCCGGAAGACATGAAAGTGGCCGACGCCCACTATTTAGTGAGCGAAGCCGAACGCTTGTATGACAAAAGCATTTGTTCGAACATGGCAGAAATGCCAAAATCCTACTGGCAGTCTAGTATTAACTAAAGAAGTAGCGCGCACATGGACCAAGCAAGTGGCTTAAGAAGAATGAAACAATCTAAGATCAAAGTAATTGCAGTGACCGGTGGCAAAGGCGGCGTGGGTAAAACCAACGTGTCGCTTAATATGGCTATCGCGATGGCTCAGCAGGGCAAACGCGTACTGGTACTGGATGCTGACTTAGGCTTGGCCAATGTGGACGTGATGCTGGGCTTGCGGGTACAAAAAAACCTCTCGCACGTACTCGATGGCACTGCCGAGCTGCGCGATATTCTCATCGAAGGGCCGGCCGGTATTAAAATTGTCCCGGCGACTTCGGGCACACGTTCTATGGTTGAACTCTCCGAGCGCGAGCATGCCAGCCTGATTCAGGCTTTTAGCGACCTACAGCACGATTTTGATGTGTTAATTATTGATACCGCTGCCGGTATCGGCAACACCGTGGTCAGCTTTGCCAGAGCCTCGCAAGACGTTATCGTGGTGGTTTGCGACGAGCCCACCTCGATTACCGATGCTTATGCGCTGATGAAGGTGCTGAGCCGCGACCAGGGCGTGTTTAAATTTAAAGTGGTTGCCAATATGGTGCGCAACCTGCGCGACGGTCAGGTGCTGTTTAATAAGTTGACCAAGGTCACCGATCGCTTTTTAGATGTTGCGATAGAATTATCAGCAATTATTCCGTTTGACGAGAACTTACGTTTAGCCGTTCGCAAACAAAAAGCCATGGTTATGGCGCACCCCAAATCACCGGCGTCGCTGGCGATAAAAGCGTTGGCGAAAAAGGCTCTGGATTGGCCGATCCCGGCACAAGCCGGCGGTCATATGGAATTTTTCCTTGAACAATTAATAACTTCTGCCGATAACGCTAATAAGCAGGATGTTGCCAATGAATAAAGCGGCTGTTTACACTGCCCATGCCGATAATCGGCAGGCAATCATCGAACAACATACCGGCCTGGTAAAACGTATTGCCCATCACATGATGGCGCGATTGCCGGCGAGCGTACAAGTCGATGACTTAATACAGTCCGGTATGATTGGCTTATTAGAAGCTGCCCGTAACTTTGACGGTAGCAAAGGCGCCAGTTTCGAAACCTTTGCCGGTATTCGTATTCGTGGCGCGATGTTAGACGAGATACGCCGCGGCGACTGGGCACCACGTTCGGTGCATCGAAATCACCGCCGTGTTTTAGAGGCTATCCGGTTGGTCGAAAACGACACCGGCCGCGATGCCAAAGACGTTGAAGTGGCTGAGCGACTGGAGATGTCGCTGGATGAATATCACGCTATCCTGCGTGATGTAAACTCGGGGCGCATTATCGGAATGGAAGATCTAGGCGTGTCAGAAGACGCCATTATTCCGGAACAAGTTACCGGCTCGCACTATGAGCCACAGCGGGATGTAGAGAACGATGCCTTTCATCGGGCGCTGGCTGATACCATTTCGACGTTGCCAGAACGTGAAGCTTTAGTGCTTTCGTTGTATTATGATGAAGAATTAAATTTAAAAGAGATTGGCGAAGTGCTCAGTGTGAGCGAATCGCGAGTCAGTCAAATTCATAGTCAGGCTATGTTGCGTCTTAAATCACGGATGCAAAACTGGGTTGACTAAACGTGGTAATCGAGAGCCTCAGTGGAGGGAGCTTTGGATAAAAATATGAAAATTCTTGTTGTTGATGACTTTTCAACAATGAGACGAATCATCAAAAACTTGTTGCGTGATTTGGGCTTCACCAATATTCAGGAAGCCGATGACGGCAATACCGCGCTACCCATGTTGCAACAGGGTGACTTTGACTTTGTCGTAACCGACTGGAACATGCCGGGCATGCAGGGTATCGATTTGCTTAAGGAAATTCGCAAAGACGATAACTTGTCGCACCTACCGGTATTAATGGTAACCGCAGAAGCCAAGCGTGAGCAGATTATTCAGGCTGCGCAGGCAGGGGTTAACGGCTACATCGTTAAGCCATTCACTGCAGTGACGCTTAAAGAAAAGCTCGACAAAATTTTCGAACGTATTAGCTAAAAGGGCGAGCCACCATGACTGAGCAAGCCCATAATGTTTCGTTAGAGCAAGCGCGAGAGTTGGTTGAACTGCTTGAAGCAGGTCAGCAGAACAAAGCCAATGACAAGCTCGACGAAATGTTTGATCGTCGCAACGACAAGTTATTCACTTCTGTCGGCCAGCTGACGCGAGACCTCCACGAAGCGCTGCAGGACTTTCAGCTCGATCCGCGTATTGTGCAGTTGACCGAAGACGATCTGCCCGATGCCCAAAACCGCTTGCAGTATGTCATTCAAAAAACTGAGGATGCGGCCAACCGCACCATGGATGCCGTTGAAGCGTGTTTGCCGATGGCGGATGACATGCATCAAAAAATCGACCGATTAATGCCACAGTGGCAAAAACTCATGGACAATGACATTCAGTTAGACGAGTTTAAGTCGCTATGTCACGGCGTTGACGATGTATTGAAGTCGTGTGGCAGTAACATGCCACAGATCCATAGTCTGATGACCGAAGTATTGATGGCACAGGATTTTCAGGATATCACCGGACAGGTTATCCGCCGGGTTATACAACTGGTCGAAGACGTCGAGAAGAATCTGATTGAATTGTTAAAACTTTTTGGTGATGACGCCAAAAAAGTTACTAAGCAAGAGCCAAAAGCGGCCGATAAAAATCAAGCAGAGGGACCGATTATTGACGCCGACAAGCGCGATGACGTGGTTCATGGTCAGGACGATGTTGATGATTTACTGTCCAGTTTAGGATTCTAGGAGCAGCACTCGCATGAGCTTTGAAATGGACGAAGATATTCTACAGGATTTTTTGATAGAGGCCGGGGAGATACTCGAGCAACTATCTGAACAGCTGGTAGAGCTGGAAAATGATCCTGAGAATTCCGACTTGCTGAATGCTATTTTCCGTGGCTTCCACACGGTTAAAGGCGGCGCTGGATTTTTGAATGTACACGCGTTGGTCGATACCTGTCACGGTGCCGAAAACGTGTTCGATACCTTGCGTAACCATCAGCGTAAAGTCACCTCAGAGCTTATGGACGTGATCCTGCAGGCACTGGACACCATTAATGCGCAGTTTGCGCAGTTGCAAGCGCGAGACGAGCCGGAAGCGGCGTCTGACGAATTATTACAAGCGTTGCATAAGTTAAGCGAACCAGAGACCGAAGACGAACAAGCCGCTGATGATGAAGAAGTCGCGGAAGCTGAAGCCCCTTCGGAACCCGAACAACCAGCTGCAGAGCAACCATCGTCTGACGGTGGTATTGACGAAATTCAGGATGACGAATTCGAGGCTTTGCTGGACGAGCTTCACGGCAGTGGCAAAGGTCCTGGTGCTAACAAAGCGGATGATACGTCTGCCGCGGATGATGCAGCTCCTGCTTCTGGCTCTGGTAAAGACGACGACGAAATAACCGACGATGAATTCGAAGCCCTGCTGGACGAATTACATGGCAGTGGCAAGGCACCGACCAGCGCTGAAAAACAACAAGAAGCCCAGAAAAAAGCAGATAAATCGAACGACGACGAAATTACTGATGATGAGTTTGAATCATTGTTAGATGAACTGCATGGCCAGGGCAAAGCCCCGACTGCAGCCGACAAACCGGCGCAGCAGAAACCAGGCGAGGCCTCTAAACCCGCCGAAGGCGCCAAACCGGCCGCAGGCCCCAAACCGGCCGCAGGCCCCAAACCAGGCGAAGCCTCTAAACCAGCGCAGCCGAAGGCAAGCTCTAAACCCGCCGAGAGCGCTAAGCCGGCCGCAGGCCCTAAAGCAGACGCTGCCGCGGCGAAGCCACCCGAAACCACCGTACGTGTCGATACCAAGCGTCTCGACGATATCATGAACATGGTCGGTGAGCTGGTGCTGGTGCGTAACCGTTTGCTGAGTCTGAGTAACAACGACGACGCCGAAAATGCTCAGGAAATGAGCAAAGCCATTTCTAATCTGGATGTGGTTACCGGAGATTTGCAGGGCGCGGTGATGAAAACCCGTATGCAGCCGATCAAGAAAGTCTTTGGTCGCTTCCCTCGGGTGGTACGTGACCTGGCGCGCAGCCTGAAAAAAGAAATTAATCTGGAAATGTACGGCGAAGACACCGACCTGGATAAAAACCTGGTCGAGGCGCTGGCCGATCCACTGGTGCATTTGGTGCGTAACTCAGTTGACCACGGTATCGAAATGCCTGATGACCGAGTTGCTAAAGGCAAGCCACGGCAGGGTACGGTGACATTATCGGCGTCGCAGGAAGGCGACCATATCATGTTGTCGATTAAAGATGACGGTGCCGGTATGGACGCCGAAAAACTCAAGCAAATCGCTATTAAACGCGGTGTGCTGGACGAAGACAGTGCCGCCCGTATGAGCGACGAAGATGCCTATAACCTGATTTTTGCTGCCGGCTTCTCGACCAAAGAACAAGTGTCGGAAGTATCCGGACGCGGCGTGGGTATGGACGTGGTGAAAACCAAGATCTCGCAGCTTAACGGCAGTGTTAAGATCAATTCGGAGCTCGGCAAAGGCACTGAGTTAATGATCAAAGTGCCGCTGACGCTAGCTATTTTGCCGACCCTGATGGTGGCAGTAAAACAGCAGACGTTTGCCTTGCCGTTAGCGGTAGTTAGCGAGATTATTGACCTCGACATGAGCAAAACCAACACCGTCGATGGGCAGTTAACGCTGATTGTACGTAATCGTGCGATTCCGTTGTTCTTCCTGGAAAAATGGCTGGTGCGCAATCCTGATGGCTCAGCCCGCGACGAGAATGGTCACGTTGTGGTGGTGCAAATCGGCAATCAACAAGTTGGCTTTGTGGTTAATGCGTTGATTGGTCAGGAAGAAGTCGTGATTAAGCCGTTGGATAAATTATTACAGGGTACGCCGGGTATGGCCGGTGCGACCATCACCAGTGACGGTGGTATTGCGCTGATTATTGATGTACCCAGCATGCTGAAGTATTACGCTAAACGTTAACGGATAACCCTCCACATGACAGTACGAGTTCTGGTGGTAGATGACTCGGCGTTTTTTCGCCGCCGGGTCACTGAGATCCTCGAACAAAACAGCCGCTTAGAAGTTATCGGCTCTGCTAACGACGGTCGCGAGGCCGTCGAAAAAGCTAAATCCCTTCGCCCTGACGTCATTACCATGGACATCGAAATGCCGGTGATGAATGGCATCGACGCAGTAAAAGAAATCATGCGCTCGGCGCCGTGCCCGATTTTGATGTTCAGCTCACTGACACATGAGGGCGCAACCGCAACCTTAAATGCGCTGGAAGCCGGGGCGGCTGACTTTCTGCCGAAAAAATTTGAAGACATCGCGCGTAATCGCGACGAGGCGGTAAAAACCTTGCAGGACCGGGTGCTGGCCATTGCTAACGATACCGGTGCCCGTTCAACCCGCGCGGCGACACCGCCGCCGTCACCGACGCCTCGTAGCTCAACGCCGTCGACACGAAGCACCAGTGCACGGGATTCGTCGGGTTCGGCGCTGGATCGGATTCGCCAACGCAGCGAAGAACGTCACCGTCAGCGGGACGAGGCCACAGCGCCGGCCAGCGTCGCACCGACCAGTAGTTTATCCATTAATCGTGCGTATCAAATTCTGGCTATCGGCACCTCGACCGGTGGTCCGGTGGCGCTGCAAAAGATTCTGACTCAGTTACCAGCTGATTTCCCGTACCCGATTGTCATGGTGCAGCATATGCCGGCGGCGTTTACCAAGGCATTTTCGCAACGGCTCGACGGACTGTGTAAAGTGCGGGTCAAAGAAGCGGAAGACGGCGATGTACTGCGCCCCGGACAGGCGTATCTGGCACCAGGCGGCAAGCAAATGATTGTCGATGGCACCAGCAGCAACGCCCGTCTGCGCATCAAAGAAGACAACAGTGGCCGGGTGACTTACAAACCGAGCGTGGATATTACCTTTGCCAGTTTATCGAAGTTATTCGGTGGCAAGGTGTTAGGTGTTATTTTGACCGGCATGGGCGCCGATGGCCGTGAAGGCTCGCGGATGCTTAAGCAAAAAGGCGCCACCATTTGGGCGCAGGACGAGGCCAGTTGCGTGGTTTACGGTATGCCGCAGGCAGTCGCCTCGGCCGGTATTTCGTCGCGCAGTATCAGCCTTAACGAAATGGCCAAAGCTATTATCAAAGAAGTGGGATACCACTAACGATGATCGTATGGACAGTCGCGAACCAAAAAGGTGGCGTGGGTAAAACCACCACCACGGTTGCCTTAGCCGGGTTACTGGCTGAGCGCGGCCAGCGCGTACTGTGCATAGATACCGATCCGCATGCCTCGCTGACCTACTACCTGGGCTTTGATTCCGAAGAGTTGCCGGCCAGTGCCTATGATGTTTTTGTCGCAGGCAAAGACATAACCCGCGAGCAAGTTAAACAGACTATCTTGCCCAGCGAAGTCGATAATTTGCACGTAATGCCATCAACCATGGCGCTGGCAACACTCGACCGCAAACTGGGTACTCAGGGCGGTATGGGGCTGGTGTTAAAACGCGCGCTGGCGCTTATCGCCCAGGACTACGATTATGTGTTGATCGACGTACCGCCTGTGTTAGGCGTGTTAATGGTCAATGCCCTGGCCTGCTGCCATCGGGTGTTGATTCCGGTGCAAACTGAATTTTTAGCGCTAAAAGGGCTGGATCGAATGATGCGCACTTTAACGCTGATCCAGAAATCACGCGGACACGGCTACAGCTACACCATTATTCCGACGCTGTATGACAAACGCACACGGGCATCGCTGGATACCTATAAAAAATTGGTTGAGCGCTATGGTAAGTCAGTCTGGAGTGGCATGATCCCCATTGATACAAAGTTTCGTGATGCCAGTAACCAGCAACTACCGCCATCGGTGTATGCACCGAAATCACGCGGCGTACTGGCGTATCAGAGTTTATTGACCCATCTTCAGCAATTAGCACAGCAGGATACAGCATGAGCGGCAGCGATAAAGCGATGATGGAATACCTCAACGCTCTGCTTGAGGAAGAGAAAAAGCCCGTAGCCGAGTTCAACGACGAACCGATAAAAAAGCTGCTGCAAAAAGCAACCGTAGCGCGCGAAGCGCCCAAACCGCGAGACGAAGTCGAGCCTACACCGGTCGCAGACCCCACACCGCGCGAAGCGCCCAAACCGCGAGACGAAGTCGAGCCCACACCGGTGGCAGACCCCACCCCGCGCGAAGCGCCTAAACCGCGAGACGAAGTCGAGCCTACACCGGTCGCAGACCCCACACCGCGCGAAGCGCCCAAACCGCGAGACGAAGTCGAGCCTAAACCGGTCGCAGACCCTATGCAGGAATACCAGTCTGACGATTTCCAGGCATTGTTCTTCCGTGTCGCCGGGCTAACCTTAGCGGTGCCGCTAAAAAGTTTGGGGGGTATTCACACGCTCAGCAAAATTAGCCCGATAATCGGCAAACCGTCCTGGTTCAAAGGAATCATGACTGAACGTGAAGAAAAACTACAAGTGGTCGATACAGCTAGATGGGTGATGCCGGAAAAAATCACGCCGGAGCTGGAAGAAAAAATCGAATACCAGTATTTGATAACGCTCAACGACAGTCCCTGGGGCTTGCTGTGCGAAGAGTTGGTTGATAGTGAGCCCTTGCACCCGGACTCGATCCAGTGGCGCAGCGGGGTTAACGAAAAGCGCCCCTGGCTTGCCGGCGTGGTGCGCGATCGCATGTGTGCATTGCTCGATGTTAACGCATTGATTACACTGCTAGATAACGGCTTAGGACATATTAAAAAATAACGTAGGTCGCGTCCTGACGCGACATTTAAAGACGCGGAGCAATACTATGGCGACGGAAACTCGAAACGTGAAAGACAACAGAAAAAACAACGACGCAGAAGCAAATGACGAAGTATTGCAGTGGGTAACCTTTCAACTAGAAGAAGAAACCTACGGCATCAACGTAATGCAGGTGCAGGAAGTACTGCGCTACAGCGAAATTGCGCCGGTCCCCGGAGCACCAAACTACGTACTCGGTATCATTAACCTGCGCGGTAACGTCGTCACGGTTATCGACACCCGTTTGCGTTTTGGTTTGCCGCAAACCGAAGTCACCGACAGTACCCGCGTAGTGATCATCGAGTCTGAAAAACAGGTCATCGGTATTTTGGTCGACAGCGTCGCCGAAGTTGTTTACCTGAAGAAGTCAGAAATCGATACCGCACCTAACGTTGGTACCGACGAGAGCTCACGCTTTATTCAGGGTGTAAGCAATCGTGACGGCGAACTGCTGATTTTGGTCGATCTGGATAAGATGCTGACCGATGACGAGTGGGACGAAATCTCACGGTTAGGTTAACAGACGGAGTTTGCCGGTGATCCTGTCGACGCCGCTGATTATAGCAATTATCGCATTAGTGCTGGCCTTGCTGGCGCTAACTGCCGTGGTTATTAC
>Ga0208813_1000770_pt1 | contig 21052 bp, 20 predicted proteins | sample MalvireepMed_904_FD_184250 | JGI IMG/M metagenome (GOLD analysis project Ga0208813, IMG submission 184250) | Marine viral communities from the Global Malaspina Expedition - Malaspina viral metaG DeepMed_904 (SPAdes) (version 2) | ecosystem: Environmental > Aquatic > Marine > Oceanic | place... | reverse complement strand
AAAAGAGCACAGCGAAGGTTCATTCCTTCCGGGAGTTGCAAACGTCAACAGGATGGTAAAATAGGGTAAACCGACGACAACTGAGACTGTTGAACGTCCGTACATAAAGTACGTTAGCCTGATAAGCCAGTTGTCGTGCGGAGTTCATCCAGGCCAGGTGCGCAAAGCGCGCACCATAAACAGGCCGTATATATGCGAGCGCCCCGACATTTACCACGAGTTGCCGTTGCAAAACGGGAGGGGACCATATATGACATTCATGTCAGGTGAGATATTAAACCGAGAAGCATTACCTAATGCATCAGGTAATATATCGAACCCAACTTAAAATCTAACGTATTGGGTAATATATTGGACATTGGACCTGACATAAATGTCAGGCTACGCAATTATTCGGTTGCGTAGCCTTGAGCGCCCAGGACTTCGCCGTCTAATGTAACGCGGCCGCCTTGCAGCTTAAGACGCTCCTGACAAAACCAGTTAACCACCAGCGGATAAATACGGTGTTCCTGCTCGTGCACGCGAGCCTGAACTTCTTCCACTGTGTCGCCCTCAAAAATAGGTACTTTAGCCTGCAATACCACTGGGCCACCGTCGAGTTCTTCTGTCACAAAATGCACACTCACGCCGTGTTCGGTATCGCCCGCGTCTAATGCCCGCTGGTGCGTATTCACACCTTTATATTTAGGAAGAAGAGAAGGGTGAATGTTGAACATGCGGCCTTCGTAGTGGCGCGTAAACTCACCCGTCAGAATGCGCATAAAGCCAGCAAGAACCACTAAATCGGGCTGATAACTGTCAATCAGCGACTTCAGTTCGGCGTCATAAGCCTCGCGAGAGTCAAACTCTTTATGACTCAATACCTCGGTATCAATGCCTTTAGCAGCAGCTTTTTCCAGGCCTTTAGCCGAGGCTTTATTGGAAATAACCGCAACGATTTCACCTGTTACTTTTTCATCTTCGCAGGCCTGTTGAATGGCCTGCATATTACTACCGGTACCTGAAATTAGTACAACAATACGTTTCATTAGTGAGTCTCGTCGGCCAGAATGTCGACTTGCTCTTCGCCTTCAGCCGCGTTTGCAATACGGCCAATTTTCCAGGCGTCTTCACCGGCGTCTGTCAGAATTTGAATGGCTTTATCTGCTTGCTCGTTGGGTACCGCAATAACCATACCCACACCACAGTTAAAGGTGCGGTACATTTCTTTCATGCTGATATTGCCGTTCTCTTTTAACCAGTCAAAAATAACTGGCCAGTCCCAGCTGTTGCCATCAATAACGGCTTTGCTGCCTTTCGGTAAAACGCGTGGAATGTTTTCCCAGAAGCCGCCACCGGTAATGTGTGACAATGCATGTACAGGTACGTGTTTAATCAGCTCCAGAACCGGTTTAACGTAAATGCGGGTAGGTTCTAATAAATGATCAGCCAGTGTTTTGCCTTGCAGATGAGACTCTAAATCGGCACCGCTCACTTCAATAATTTTGCGAATAAGCGAGTAACCATTTGAATGAGGTCCGCTTGAAGCCAGAGCAATTAAGGCATCGCCGTCGGCAACTTTGGTGCCGTCAATAATTTCAGACTTTTCCACCACACCGGTACAGAAACCGGCTAAGTCATAATCGCCGCCTTCGTACATGCCTGGCATTTCTGCGGTTTCCCCACCAATAAGAGCACAACCCGACTGTTCACAGCCGTCGCCGATACCGGCAACCACGTCAGCTGCTACGTCTACGTCCAGTTTGCCGGTTGCATAATAGTCGAGAAAAAACAGCGGCTCAGCACCCTGTACAATAAGGTCGTTGACGCACATGGCAACCAAGTCGATACCCACACCGCGGTGGCGCTTAAGGTCTATGGCTAAACGCAGCTTGGTACCTACACCGTCGGTGCCGGACACCAAAACCGGCTGTTTATAACCCGCCGGAATTTCACACAGAGCACCAAACCCACCAATGTTACCCATGACTTCAGGCCGGTGCGTGCGCTTGGTAACGCCTTTAATACGTTCAACCAATGCATTACCAGCGTCAATGTCGACGCCCGCGTCTTTATAACTTAAAGAAGGTTTTTTATCGCTCACAGAATAATCCCGACTGGCAAAATTTGCGCGCAAGTTTAACACGATTTAAGCCAGAAAAGGTAGCTTAAGCGGCTCCTTATTGTGTCAGGATTTCTCTGCGATAAACCGGTAACCGACACCGGGTTCTGTTTCTATATACTTTGGCTGCGCCGGGTCATCTTTGAGCTTTTTACGTACCTGGCTGACAAAAATACGCAAATAGTGGGTGTCTTCCTGGTGTGTTTGGCCCCAAATTTTCTCCAGCAACTGTTGCTGAGTAACGAGTTTTTGCGGGTGGCTGACTAAGAAGTCCAGTAAGGCGTATTCTTTACGGGACAAGTTAACTATCTCGTTTTGCAGAAACACTTTGTGTTGCTCGCGGTCGATGAGTAACTCACCAAAACGAAGCTGAGCCTCGGCTGTGGGTTGTTCAATGGAGAGGTCGCGTAATAAAACATGAATACGCGCCATAAGCTCCCGAATACCAAAGGGTTTGGTCAGGTAGTCGTTAGCACCACCTTCCAGCAGTTTCACTTTCTGCAGTTCGTCGTCGCGCGCCGTCAGTACCAATACCGGCACCTGACTCCATTCGCGCAGCTGGCGCATGACCTGATAGCCGTCAGCGTCAGGCAGACCTAAGTCCAGAATAACCAAATGCGGGTTCTGGCTGGTAATCTGCTTTATCCCTTGCTCGGCTGTCGCTGCTTCCAGGTAGGTATAACCTTCGGCAGTGAGAGAGGCCCGCATAAAGCGTCGTATCTGTGGTTCGTCATCAATGACTAAAATGCGGGGGCCGTCGGTGCGGGCTTGTGCATTCATGAGACTTCCTCTGTGATGTTGGCGCGTGGTAATTTAATTCGGACAAGGCAGCCATCAGGACTTTCTTCAATACCTATGTGGCCGTTATGAATATCGATTATTCCTTTAGCAACAGACAGCCCCAGACCGGTTCCGCCAGTGCCTGAGTCTTTCTCGCGCGACGAATAAAAAACATTAAATACAAGCGAGCGCTTACTGGTTTCTATGCCGGGGCCTTCATCTTTAATATCAATGACAATGAACTTGTCGGTTTCTGACAGTGACAAAGTAACCGGCGCTGTCTCGCCGGAAAAGCGCATCGCGTTATCAATAACATTAAACAATGCCTGCTCCAGCAGCGAGGACTGAACCTCAACCATAGCGTGCTGCAGGTTATCTTTAACCAGTAACCGTTCTTGTGAAGCAAAGCGCGAAAGCGTTTTACTGATAACCGGACGAATATCCTGCACTGCATGGGTCAAACGAATTTCGCCGTGCTGTAGTCGGGTAGCCTGTAACAGGTTTTCAATATAACGATGCAAGCGGTCACTCTCATCGAGCGCACCCTGTAACAGCTCGGCCCGTTCTTGTTCCGGCAAACGCTCCTGATACGCCTGCAATGTACTTAAATTGCCAATGACGCTGGCCAGCGGGGTTCTCAGGTCGTGTGAAACCGATAGCAGAATGTTTGAGCGCAGCTGGGCCTGACGTAAGCTTTCTTTTTGGTTTCTGAACAAGGTGACTAAGTGGCTGGTAATAACGCCCACGGCAATAAATACAATTGCAGTAACCATTTCGTCTATGTCAGTCATGTGCAGCGAATAGCGCGGTTCTGTAAATAAAAAATTAAACAGCAGCAAGGCCAGAACAACGGCAAGTAGTGCCGCGCGAAAATTGGTTAAAAATGCAATAAGCAACACCGCCAGTTGCAGAATGAGTACCGTGCCGGAGGTGGGCAATAACCAGTGATCGAGCAGGTAAGCAAGACCCGCCGCGGTGCAGGTGATGGCAACGGAGGCCAGGTAACCTAACCAGGGCTGTTTACTCATGTTCTAATCTCATGTGCTAGTCCCGCCAGAATTGAGGAAGTAACAATGTTAGCAAAGTAAAGTATTCAAGGCGTCCTAAAATCATTGCTAACGTCAGTACCCAGGTTCCGGTGTCTGATACCGGAATAAAGTTACTGGAAACTTCGCCAAAACCCGGACCAAGTACGTTCAGACACGCCGAAACGGCGGTAAATGCCGAGAAAAAATCCAGCCCGGTCAGCATCAGTATGAGGGTAAGCACCATGGAACTAATTGCGACCATTAGCATAAAGCTCATTACCGCCTGAATCACGTCGTTAGTCACCGCTTTTCCCTGATACACCACTTTCAGAATGGCACGCGGGTGGATGGCCTGCAGCATTTGGTGTTTCAGGATGCGTAAGGTAATGACATTACGGACAAATTTGTTGCCTCCGGCAGTTGACCCGGCGCAGCCGCCCAGGTAACTGGCTGCCACTAAAAAACCAGCCGTAGCCGCAGGCCACGCCGAAAGGTCATCGGCACCGTAACCGGTACTGGTCATAAAGGAAACGACATGAAAAACCGCCTGATTCAGAGACTCCCCGAAGGAATGATGAGTTTGAGCGTTAAATGCCAGAGCGGTAAGAATAACGCTGAAAACGGCCAATGCAATTAAAAACCAGCGAGTTTCCTCGTCTTTCCAGTAGCCACTTATGGCTCTGGCTGTAAACAGTTTATGGTGCAGGGCAAAACTGATAGCCCCCAGAATCATAAACACATCGGCAACTATAAGAATAATTGGTTGCTGAAAGTGGCCCATACTGGCGTCGTAGGGCGAAAACCCGCCGGTTGATACGGTCGTCAGACTATGGGCTATGGCATCGAAAGGAGACATTCCGGCCAACCAGTAACTGCCGGCACAGCCTATTGTCAGGCACAGGTAAACTAACCAGAGGTAACGGCTTGTACTCGCAACACGTGGTGCTAACTTCTCATTTTTAATGGGACCCGGAGTTTCAGCCTTAAGCAGGCGCATGCCACCCACGTTTAGCATGGGAAGAATGGCGACTACAAAAATCACGATACCGAGCCCGCCCATCCATTGCAGAAACTGGCGGTACAGTAAAAAGCTTTTGGGCATTTCATCAAGGCCGGTGAGAATGGTGGCACCGGTGGTGGTCATAGCGCTGACCGACTCAAATACTGCGTCGGTAAAGCTAACCCCGGTAACGGACATAATGGGTAATGCTCCCAGAACGCCTATTAAAATCCAGGTGAATGAAGCGAACGCCAAGGCTTCGCGGAAAAAGATTTTCTTTTGCTCGCCGTTATTAGTGCGTATGAATAGAAAGAGCGCGAGAACAAGGCAGAGCAAAGAGGAATAAATAAAGTCGGTAAAGGTTTTGTCCCTAAAGACAAAAACCGAAAGCAAACCAAAAAAACACTGAATTGAGGCAATCCAGATCATAGGCCAGGTTAATAGGCGCAACGTTGCTTTTAGATTCACTGTTACCTCATGCGACGAACCGACTTTTTCTATTGCTAAGGGTAATTCTGCAGGGCGTAAAATCTCTATACCGAAAGCGTCTTTAGGCGTAAAATCTGCGTAAAATTAAGGGGTTTATTTTATGGCCAGTATTCAACCGGCACGTAATGAGCATTTAGACGCGGTAGCGGCGCTAGAAGCTGTCACTTTCCCCGAAGATGCGATCAGTAAGCGCAGTTTTCGGCGGTTTATTGAGTCGCCTAGCGCCGATTTTCAGGTGTTACTGCTGAACGAAAAGGTCATTGGTTATACCGTTGTCCTGTACCGAAATAATACAAATCTGGCTCGACTCTATGCTTTGGTTGTCGAAAAGGAACATCGTAGTAAAGGCTATGGTCGACGTTTGTTGCAAGCTGCAGAAGACCTGGCCGATGAACGACACTCCCTGTTTTTACGTACCGAGGTAGCAACCTCTAATACAGTAGGGCAACAGCTGATGAACAGCGAAGGCTTCCGTGCAATAGAGCTGCGCGAAGCCTATTTCCCGCCTTCTGCATCGCAATCGACAGATGCTCTGGTTCTGCAAAAACTGTTGCCTCGTTACGAAATGGGCGAAGATGCGGGCGTGGGAGCAACCGAAGAATACGTTCCTATGCTGACCCAGTCGACGGAGTTTACCTGCGGCCCCGCAAGCCTGCTAATGGCTATGGACTACTTCGGCCGGCCCAGTAGCGACCCGCAAGCCGAAGAGCTGGAAATTTGGCGTCAGGCGACGACCATTTATATGACCTCCGGGCACGGCGGCTGTGGCCCTCATGGGCTGGCGCGGGCGGCGTTTCAGCGTGGCCTGAAAGTTCGGGTGGAAGTGAATACCGACCAGCCACTATTTGTGGATTCGGTTCGTCAGGAGCAGAAAAAAACGGTTATGCAGCGCATACAGCAGGCCGATATGACCTACCTGGAAAAGCATGGTGTTCCCATTGTTGTACGCGACTATGACGTGACGTTAATAAAAGAAGACTTAAGCCAGGGCTGTCTGGTTATGGTGCTTATTTCTACCTATCAGTTTGACGGTATTAGGGCACCGCATTGGGTCTTAATTTGCGCGGCCGACGATGACTTTATCTACATAAACGACCCCGATTACGACACTTTACCCTGGGAATCCCCTACAGAACGTCAGTATTTACCTGTGCCTATAAGTACCTTCAGCAAAGCCTTTGGCTACGGTGGTCGTAAGCAAAAAGCAGCGGTTGTACTTTCAGCTGATTTAACAACAAAGTGATCAATTCCCCTTGAATTCTGCGTAATTATGCTCAAAGTCATATAACAGTATTGGATGAAAAAGGAATTCCGTATGAGTTCAGCATTTGATGATTTTGAATTAAAAGGCCACAAGCTTGAAAACCGTTTTGTTGTGGCTCCCATGACACGAACCAGTGCCGACAAGAAGGGCAAGCCAACGGAGTTAATGGGCGAGTATTACGAGCGTTTCGCGAAAGGTGGCTGGAGTATGATCATCAGCGAAGGCGTATACACAGACCGGCAGGCAAGCCAGGGGTATGAAAATCAGCCGGGCATTACCGACGCACCACAAACCGACGCCTGGAAAGAAATTGTCGAACGAGTACACAAACATGACTGCAAGTTCATTATGCAGTTGATGCATGCTGGCGCTCAGTTCCAGCATAATGAATACACAGACACACCCATTGCGCCCAGCGAAGTAAAGCCTAAAGGTGAACCGCTGGACTTGTATGGCAAAACCGACGGCTGGCCTGAAGTGAAAGCCATGGATGAAACCGATTTTGATGCCGTTATGAACGGTTTTGTCGGTGCCGTAAACCGGGCTAAAGAGGCAGGTTTTGACGGGGTTGAGTTGCACGCAGCTAATGGGTATTTACTGAATGAGTTTTTAAGTGACTACTTTAACCAGCGCCCTGATCAGTGGGGCGGAGACATGGCAAAACGCATGCATTTTCTGGAATTAGTGGTTAAGGCCGCGAAATCCGCCGCAGGCGACGACTTCATTGTCGGTGTGCGTTTAAGCCAAATTACCGTGACTGACTCTGATTATCAGTGGCCGGAAGGCGAGGACGCCATGATAAAAGTGGTGAAGGCCATGGAGAAAGCCGGTGTGGATTACATTCACACAACAGATACGGACGTAATGCGTAAGCCATTTAAAGGTGGCAGTAATAAGTCATTGGGCGACATTGTGCAGGAGTTTTCGGACATTCCGTTAATTGTAAATGGCGGTATTAGCGAGAAAAACTATGAGCATGTCGCGGGGCATTATCCTAATGCTTTGCTTGCTATGGCTAAAACGTCATTAGCGAATCCGGACTTTCCAATTCGCATTAAGTCTTCCGAGCCAATACGTCAGCTCGATTTTGCCATGCTGCAACCAACCGCTACACTTGAAAATGAGTGGAAGTGGCGCGATGAAAACGACGCGCACATTGAACTGGATTAAAGCGAATTTTAAGTAGCGGACAGGAGGTTTCGACTATGAAAAAAGTAGCAGTTATTTTATCCGGCTCCGGTGTTTTTGACGGAGCCGAAGTGAACGAAGCTGTATTAACCTTATTGCACATAGCAAAGCAGGGAGCCAGCTACGAATGCTTTGCACCAGACATTGAACAAATGCACACCATTAACCACCTTAAGGGTAAGGAAAGCGGTGATAAGCGCAATGTTCTGGAAGAGGCGGCGCGCATTACCCGCGGTGAAGTAAAACCTTTAACCGACTTAGATTCGTCTGAGTTTGATGCGTTGATATTGCCGGGCGGTTTTGGTGTTGCCAAAAACTTCTGCGATTTTGCCGTTAAAGGTGCTGATATGACGGTAAACGACCAGGTGTTGAAAGTTGGTAAAGCCTTCGTTGAGGCGAAGAAACCAGCAGGCTATATGTGCATTTCTCCTGTATTGTTGCCACACATATACGGAAAGGGTGTGAAAGTCACCATTGGTAGCGACGGCGAAGTTGCCAGCGCCATTAATAAAATGGGCGGCGAGCATGTGAACTGCGGTGTTCGCGATATTGTAGTGGATGACAAGCACCAGTTAGTGACCACACCGGCCTATATGCTGGCTGAAAACCTGCCGGATGCGGAAGAGGGCATTAGTAAGCTGGTTGAAAAAGTTTTGTATATGGCGGCTTAATACCTGACTTAGCGTCCAATAAATAACCGCTTGAGTGCAGAACTTATAGCACTTAAGCGGTGTCTGAGTTATAGTACACAAGTTACGTAAGTAATAGCTTTGGGGCTGATCTGGATTCGACGGGATACACGAAACCCAAGGTGCATGCCGAGGTGAGGCAGGCCTCGTAAAAAGCCTCAACCTAATAGTTGCAAACGACGACAACTACGCTCTAGCGGCTTAATAACCCGCTAAGCCCATCCCCCGGCGCTTTGTCTGCGAGACCGGACCAGGATGGCTCAAACTAATGTAGACTCGCGTGGAGGCTTTGTCCGGAGCTGAAGCGTTAAAACCAATCGGACTCGTCAGTTGTGAAGCCTGTCAGTCGGCGTCACACTGATTAACTAAAAGACTGACTAAGCATGTAGGACCGAGGATGTAGGTATTGCGGACGCGGGTTCAACTCCCGCCAGCTCCACCACATTATTAAATCAGGGCGCTCCAGCAGCGCCCTTTTTTATGCCTAAAGCCCCTTTCATAGAGCCTCTTAAGCTATTTTAGATTCTCAAGTAATCTCACGATATTCCAGGGAAGCCTAACGTTTTTGTATTCCAGGTTGTATTCCTGAGCGATGGGTATACAATCCAGGAATACAACGATTGGAGATTTTGATATGCCACGGCCTGTGACTCCGCTTAACGACAGTCAAATAAAAAAAGCTAAGCCAAAGGAAAAAGACTGTGTTTTTTCTGATGGTGGGGGGCTTCAGTTGCGCATTAGAGCTTCCAGTGGTTCAAAGTTATGGAATTTTAATTACCTGCATCCAGTTACAAAGAAACGTATGAATATGGGGTTGGGGATGTACCCTGAGGTTAGCCTAAAGAAGGCCAGAAGCTTAGCGGAAGATGTCCCGTTCACATCGTTCGCATAGAAATGGCACTAAGATTCACTCTGTTTTTGCTTGTTATTTGAGCAAAGCTAAGTTTCTGGCGGTTAAAAACCATTCTTTGGTTTGCTTTTTGACCGCTTCCGCTCTTTAAAAATCAGATTTATTACTTTTCAGGCAGGGGAATTCAGCATTCGGTATGAACGCTGTTTTTCCTGCCTGAGAGTCTCCATTTTTTAATCAGGAAAATAATAGCCGCAAAGCACGCCTTGCCAGGAGCTGACCCATTGTACTCGATCTGCGTTTTTATTCCGTTTGCCGTGCCAGACTTCAGCTGGCGTTAAACCACTGAGGTTAGAATGCGTCCGAATTTGGTTGTACCAAGTGCGGTAGATGTTGAGTTCGGTTTGCAGGTGGCAACGGGTGAAGTCCAGTTGTCGAAGCCTTTCTTTAAAGGTGCCGAAAAAGCGCTCAATCCGTCCGTTCATCCAGGGGCAGGCTATTCTGGATGTTTGCTTCTTTATCTTCAGCAATTTCAAGCAAGCATGCAGCCAGCGGGAGTTGAAACAAGCTTCATTGTCGGTACGAATAAACTTAGGTAAACCAAATTGCCTTATTGCCTGACAGATTTCGAGCATCAATACATCGGAATGTTTGGATTTAAGCTCCCGCAAAGCGATACTCAACCGTGAACCATGATCAACAATTCCTAAAACGAGCTTCTGTTGTTTATTCAGCGTTACTGTCGTTAAATCCATGCCCCAGGTTTGGTTAACCGGCGTACTTCCGGGATGTTTGTTTTTAATGCTCCGCCGTAAAGCGCGTATTTTATAGTGTTGATTTTTCATCTGGTAATAAACAAACGTTTTGCCGACACTGAAGCCTCTATGGCTGTAGCGCTGATTGAATAATTCAGCCACTTTACCCGCGCCATAGCCGGATATCGCTGCGAGATACAACACCTTATCGATGATCCACTGAGGCTTTTTGCGGTTTTTACAATACCCCTGAACTGGCGCAACTGCCTTAATGGGCTTGTGATACAACGTAGAGGCTTTTGGCTTTCTGGTAAAGCCGTTGTTGAGCCAGAAGTTAGATAACAGCTGTAACCAAAGGCTTATGTGAGCTAATAACGTTAAAAGCATAGGGTGTGTTGTTTGGCGAGCAGAGAGTAAGAGTATACAGTATCGATTATCAGATGGAGCGATGGCTAACTCACTACTGAACAGTAGCAATTACAGCCGGAAATAACCTGAGCGTCACCAGCGGCAACGACACCGTGATTGAAGGCGGCAACCTGGCCGGTACGGACGTTGCGATGGATGTTGGTGGTGACTTAACGGTTGCCTCGGTGCAGGACACCGGTCAGGTGAAAGGCGACCGCTGGGATGTCAGCGCCAATATCACCGTTGGCGTCGGAGTGAGTGGCGGTGCCAGTGTCGGCTACGGCGAAACCGACGGCTCCAGCGCCTGGGTGAATGAGCAAAGCAGCATTACCGGCAGCGGCTCGGTGGATATACGCACCGAAGGCCACACGCAGATAGACGGCGCGGTTATTGCCAATATCGACGAGGAAGGTAACGACGGCGGCAACTTAAGCCTGGATACCGGCACGCTGGCCTACAGCGATATTGAAGACCACGACCAGGAAAAAAGCACCTACCTGAACGTTGGCTTCACCATGGGTGACGACAACAGCACCAACCAGAGTGAAAGCGGCACCAATTACACCGCCAGCGGCCATTACAACAACCACGACAAGGAGCAAATCAACCGCGCCACCGTGGGTGAGGGCACCATCGTTGTCAGAGACAACACTGAGCAGGACACCAGCGACTTAAACCGCGATACCGACCTTGCACAGGAAGTCACCAAAGACGACAGCCAGAATACCAACCTGTACGCCAGCACCATGGCGGTGGACAGTCTGACAAACCTCGCTGAAAACCCTTCAGAGCAGCTTAACCAGTGGAAGAAAAACGTGACCAGCGCGCTCAGTCCGGAGGCCTGGGGGCTGGTGGGTGAGAATACGGTTCAGGCACTGGAAGAGGTGGGCCAATTTGTTGCCAACCTGAATAAGCTGTCACCGGAAGAAGCCGTAGCACTGAATGACAAACTGGGCTCGCTTCAGGCTGTTGCGGATACGCTGCTTAACAGCGAAGACCCCGATAAGCAGGAAGCCGGTAAACAGTTGGCGGCTGAGCTTGACCGTGCTCAGGAAACGATTCTGGCGCAACAGGCGCTGCCACCCGAAGACGACTACCAGATTGCTGATGCACCTGCGTTACCGGAGAAAAGTATCGAGGAGCAGGCAGCCGAGTTTGAGTTCGTAGCAGGCGAGTGGAATGACTACTATGACGAAGTGCAAGAGGGCGCAGACCAGGCTTTCGAAACGGGAGTGAACCGAGGGCTATTTGCCTACTCTCAAAATGAAACTACGCCTGGCTTTGACAGTGACGCTGACTATGAAGGTGCGATAAGCTTTTATCAAAACCAGCGCGAATCCGCTTACAATAATTTGGGGTTAGGCGCAGGAGCTGAGGCCGGCGGATTCTCCGACTTCCTGGGCTGGACAGCCGCCTCTGTGACAAATGAAAGTTGGCAAGCCGTGCAGTTTCTCGGAAAAGCCAGTGCCTATGGTGTTACTCTCGGCTCGACCTCGAACCCGTTGGATGGCTCGTCTTATCATTCTCTGATAGGCGAAGACACTCTTTTTGGCAGCCCGCAGACCTTTACCGGCGCCGTGGGTGTTGAGCAGGGCGTTGTTGCGAGTTACTTTGTTGGTGGTGAAGGTGTTCTATTCGCCGGTGTGAAAGGGGTTAAGTATGTAGGGGCTGCCGGTAGGGCAAATGATGTCGAGAGTATTTCAAACCATGGCGGTACGTTATTTGGTCCTCATGAAATTGGACCTTTGGGGAATTCAAATGATCTTCGTTCGCCTGCATCAACGTTTAGAAGTGGCTCATACACTGAGAAAGTAGCTGAAGATGAATTATATTTTTATCGTGATTATGGTGGAAAAGCACAGGTTGATGGACGTTTTTGGACTCCAGCCCCTTCCAGTGGCCCTCTACAGTCGCAGTTAGATAGCGCAGTATTGCCTGAATGGGGTAACACTTTTGAAAACCAAGCAATAATCAAAATTCCGGCAGGAACTAAATACTATGAAGGTGCCGCTGCTCCACAGACAGGTACTAAAGGTACTTTCCCTGCACTTCACGGGGGAGGATCCCAGATTTTCGTTCCTAATCCCAAGCTAGAATGGATTGATAAGCCATGAATAAGATTGAGTACATTCAGAATTGGTGTGAGAAGAAAGGGTCATTTTCTTTCTTTTTACCAAATGGAACCGAAGGTCGACCATTTGATAACTCTTATCAAGTGATAAGTATTAAGGAGTCTGAAAAAGTTTTAGTAATAAGATTGAGTCACAATATTGAGTTCATCCTTGAAGGAGACTTTATATTACGGGATGAAGTTTACAACTTAATTATTACCATATTGGGAAAGTTAACTTATAAAAAGAACGGTGTTGTAAAACAGTATTACACTGACGGCGAATTTTGTTTGTCTGGATTTTGATATTATGCATTTTTGTCCCGTTCACATCGTTCGCATGGGGATGGCACTAAAAACCAGCTTATTTTTGTTTGTTATTTAAGCAAAGCTAAGTTTTTGGCAGCTAAAAAACATTCTTTGGTCTGTTTTTTATCGCCTTTGTTCTTTTTCAGTCAGGTTTTTTATTTTTCAGGCAGGGGAATGCAGCATTCACTGTGAACGCTGTATACCTTGCCTGAGAATCTTCACTTTTTACTCCGGAAAATAATAGCCACAAAGCATTCCTTGCCAAGAGCTGACCCATTGTGCTTTATCTGCGTTTTTATTCCGTTTGCCGTGCCAGACTTCAGCAGGTGTTAAACCGCTGAGGTTAGAATGCGTCCGAATTTGGTTGTACCAAGTGCGGTAGATGTTGAGCTCGGTTTGCAGATGGCAACGGGTGAAGTCCAATTGTCGAAACCTTTCTTTAAAGATGCCGAAAAAACGTTCAATACGTCCGTTCATCCACGGACAGGCTACTCTGGACGTTTGCTTCTTTACCCTCAGTAATTTCAGACACGCATTCAGCCACCGGGAGTTAAAACAAGCTTCATTGTCAGTACGAATAAATTTAGGTAAACCGAATTGCCTTATCGCCTGACAGACTTCGAGCATCAATACATCGGAATGTTTGGATTTAAGCTCCCGCAAAGCAATACTTAACCGTGAACCATGATCAACAATTCCTAAAACGAGCTTCTGTTGTTTATTCAGCGTTATGGTCGTTAAATCCATGCCCCAGGTTTGGTTCACGGGTACGCTGCCGGGATGTTTGTTTTTAATGCTCCGCCGTAAAGCGCTTATTTTATAGTGTTGATTTTTCATCTGGTAATAAACAAACGTTTTACCGACACTGCAGCCCCTATGGCTGTAGCGCTGATTGAATAATGGAATGCCCCCAGTATCATTGACACCCTGACGCCTCAAAATTGGACTGGAACGGAACAACTCCCAGGTCAAAGCTGGCAGGTACTTGCTCCCGGTGGGACTAGATATGGGGAAAATCCTCCTATAACACAGGGCCCTTTAATAAAAAAGGAGGTAGATAGTGAGTGAATCTGATGATATTGAACTTAAGCTAAACTGGCTGCTTGAGAACGCTATAAGACTTGATTGGCGTGATGCTAATAGCACGTATAATGATTTTTACAAAGCTCTTTGGAAGAGGGTTAATCATCGTCATGATAAAAAAGATCTTGAGGTGATTAGTATTTGGACATCGGGCCGGGTAGCCGAAGGGTATGCATTTTTGTTGGAGCCTTTTCCGGGTAAGGAACACTCTTCAATGTATCAGTTTGAGCAATTGGGGGAGATCTGTACTGCTATGAGGCTTGAAGTGAAATAGATGTTCCGTTCACATCGTTCTCATGGGGGATGGCACTAAAAAGCAGTTTATTCTCGCTTTTGTTCTTTTAAAATTAGATTTATTACTTTTCGGGCAGGCAAATGCGGCGTTCTGTATGAACGCTGTTTTTCCTGCCTGAGAATTTTCATTTTTTACTCAGGAAAATAAGAGCAACAAAGCACCCTGTGTCGGCTACGGCGAAACCGACGGCTCCAGTGCCTGGGTGAATGAGCAAAGCAGCATTACCGGCAGCGGCTCGGTGGATATACGCACCGAAGGCCACACGCAGATAGACGGCGCGGTTATTGCCAATATCGATGAAGAAGGCAACGACGGCGGTAACTTAAGTCTGGACACCGGCACGCTTGCTTACAGTGATATTGAAGACCACGACCAGGAAAAAAGCACCTACCTGAATGTTGGCTTCACCATGGGGGATGACAACAGCACCAACCAGACGGAAAGCGGCACCAACTATACCGCCAGCGGCCACTACAACAACCACGACAAAGAGCAAATCAACCGCGCCACCGTGGGTGAGGGCACCATCGTTGTCAGAGACAGCACTGAGCAGGACACCAGCGACTTAAACCGCGATACCGACCTTGCACAGGAAGTCACCAAAGACGAGAGCCAAAATACCAACCTGTACGCCAGCACCACGGCGGCAGAGAGCCTGACGAACCTGGCGGAAAACCCGTCAGAGCAGCTTAACCAGTGGAAGGAAAACGTGACCAGCGCTCTCAACCCAGAAGCGTGGGAGGAAGTAGCGGATAACGTGAAGGAAGTCCCCAAAAAAAGTCAGGTTGCTTACATTCTGCTAACCGAAGAGGCTTCAGCCGGAAGAGACATAAAAATTACCGCAATAGATGAAGCGGGGATGACCTGGAGTGAGGCCGAAAGTCTGCTTGAGCGCGATGATGTTCGGGCGGTGGCAGAAGCGGCGGATAAGTTTGATGATGTCTTAGCGTGGGCGCCGGATGAAGATATTGATGTTCCGGTTCAGACCTCCGTAATACCGGACGAAGAGCCGTCAGCCAATAGCGGCGTCGTTTTAGAAATAGTCCTTACTGAAGGAGCCGATGGTAAACTGCGTGCGGTGGTGGATGTTGCCGGTGATGTGGCCGAACAACTGGAGCAGGTAGACCCTCGCATAGCGAATGTTGTAGAACTAGGGTTGGTTGCTGCGCAGGGCGTAAAAGGGGCCGCACAATATGTAGCAGAAAAGGCTCTGGAAAATACGGCTCTGGGTGAGGCGTGGAGCCAGTTGACACAGGATGCGGGAATAGCAATCAGTAATGCGGCCACACTGCACGATGAAGAAAGCCGGGCGAGGTTTGCGGGTAATGAAGCCGAGCAACAGAATATTACACACATGGATAAAGGTGGAACGTTGCTTGCGGGCGTCATTCTGGGAGTTGCTGGCTCCGGAGGGATTACCAGTGCCATTAAGGGTATCAGCAATAGAAAGCCATCATTGCCGGATAGCTATACTCGTAACCCTGATGGCTCTATTCATGGGCCGGGGCAAGGGAAAGCAATTGACTCCGGACATACAGCACCGGATGGCAGTCCGATTTATGAACGGACAGCGAAAGACGGTAGCGGCAGTTCGAGTTACTATTGGGTTGATGAGAGTGGCGCTCAGCGACCAGTCGAGTCTCCACGGCCTAAAACGGAGATTGGGGAACAATACGCTCACCATAAGACTGCCGTAGATAAAACAGCAGAGAACTTAAGAGCACAGGATTTTGATGTCAAAGCCGAAGTGCGAGTGTTTAGTAGTTGTGGCTCTACTTATTGTAAGCCTGATATTGTATATAGGAACGCGGACGGTCAGGTCGGATTTATTGAGGTTAAAACCGGCAATGGGCCTTTAACGACCCGACAGAAAGAAATTTTTGAGAAGGTCGGAGAGAACGATTATCGTATCTCCCCTGATAGAATATTGAGCCGTCAAGCGGCTGACGCTATCGGAGCTGATTATCAACCGGGTTTAACGATTTCCGAAGCGGGGTATCCAAACGGTATTCCCGTGATAATTCAACGTGAACCGGGTTTGGGAGGTTAAAGTGAAAAAAGCTGAAGTGATTAAATATTTTAAAAGCCTCTATCCCGCAGAAAATGACGGTGGTGGAGTTTGGCTATTTACCTTAAAAGACGATGAGGTTGGATATTCTCGTATGAGTCCGCAATTGACTAACTTAACCGGGCAACAAAAAATAGGAATCTCTTTGGTAATGAACCCTCGGTTTTTCTGTGACCTCAAGACGGAAATTTATCAAAATAATGGAGGCTCGCTTTTATTTACGATCGGCAATGGCAATATTTTTATTAAAGCTGGTGGCGAAATCACTGAAGTGCACTTAGATGAAATTACAAAGATAGCGTTTGACTGGATTGACAAATGCAGCATGGAAGAAGTGATAGCAGCAGAGCTCAAACACAAATACGAGATATACAATCGCCCGGGTGGTTGGCAATTCACCCATATCATTGCTTGTGTTCTAAAAGGTGACGTTGAGAGGCTGCAAAGTTACTTGAACGCCTTTAAGCGTGGTGACCGCATGGAGTTTATCCCTATTATTAAACAAGAATACTTCGAGCGAGCTATTCCTTTGGCTGAAAAGTACCGCTCAGGCGAACGGGTGTCACCGGTTGCGTTTTAGCGCCGTCTATAAATACCTACTGAAAGTACTTGAACTTATATGACACGCGCTACCAATATAAACCGAATTCAGGAGGTTGTACTGTGACGGAAGAGGAAATGATCATTTATTTTAAGAGCCAATATGCGAGCGTGAAAGAAGGAAAAGAGGGTTGGCGGTTTATTCTGAATGACGATGAGACCTTTTTTTCGGATATGCACCTCCAATTGCTTGATTATCGTCTTGGACAAGTAATAAAGGCACTTCCGACACTGACTCCCCGCTGGTTTGAAGGTTTAAGTAACGAGGTTTTTCAGTCTGATAGCTGCATACCGCTATTTACGACTGATGGATTGGGAATTGAAATTGGTACAGGCTGGAAGATAACTGGGTCGAATTTATTGCTCATGACAATCATGATAAATGACTGGGTTCACAAGCGTTGCTCGGAAGAGTTTATTGCCAAGGAACTTAAGGATAAATACAGAGCTCATAACCGACGCGGCACATGGCCCTTTATCCATATCATCACCTGCGTATTAAAAGGTGACGTTGAAGCATTGGAAAGTTACTTGGATGCTTTTAAGCGTGGCTATCAGATGGGATTTATTTCGGAAATTAAACAAGAGTATTTCGAGCGAGCCATTCCGCTGGCTGAAAAGTACCGCTCAGGCGAGCTGGTGTCGCCGGTTGAGTTTTAATACGGCTCATGGCGGTTTTTCTGGGAAAAAACTAACGTTGGCTGCTAAGAGTTAAGGCGCGAAAATAAAAAAAGACGGCTACTTAATGGCCGATAAATAATAATTCTAGGAAAAACAATGAAGTATTTAGCAATCCTGTTTGTATGTGTGTCTATTGCCAGCTTTAATTCAACAGCTCAGGATACCGAGGCAGAAGCCAGTAAGCCGAGTTCCGCTAAAGCGGAAAACCAATACAAAGCACTTAATTTGTTGGAGCAATTGCAACTATTTCAATATGCTCAAGATTATCGAAATAAATGCGTTCGTCCTTCCGAGTCCTTCTATTATGCTCTCGGTGTGTTGGAGAAGAAAATTTCAGACGAAGGCACTCAGCCATCGAGCGAGGATATTCGTGGCATAGTGACTTCAGTGATAGATAAAATTCAAGCCGTTAAAGGTAAGTCAAAAATAGAGCGCCCTGAACTGGAGTTTGCTTCCTCGTCCAAGGTATTGTCTGGCCTTGAGGAAACTTCGGAGCAGTGCATTGAACAAACCTTGAATTACTTTAATGATTTATCGGATAAATACGCAGCTCTTTCTGAGGGTAAAGAGTTCTCTTCAGATACTTCTGCCCTCAGTGCCTACTTAGAAGCTAAAAGTCGTCTTCTTTTAAGAAGTTATTCTATTGAAACGAATGAGTATCGGCTGCACCCGGACACTGATATTTTCACGCTAGACGGCTATACCGAATTTATGTTTCGCGTGTACCAATTTATGGTGGCAAGCAATGCATTGATGGCTGAGCCAGAGCTAAAACAAAAGCAGCGTGAAGAGCTAATGAGTTCTTTCCAGCAGATTAAAGAAGCCCGCAAGAAAATCGAGAAAGATTTTGGCGTGTTTAATGGACTTCAGTTGGTATTTAAGCTGGCCAAAGATGAAGAAGGCAAACCGGTTGATTTTTCTACTGATTTTAAGAAGCAGAAAGAAGCAATCAATGAATATGTAGATATTTTTTATCCGTTCATTGAAGAAATCAATGCACAAGTCGAGAGCCCTGAGGTTGACCTCAATAAAGTTGCTCAATTGATGCTACGGTTAGATAACCTGCTGACCCTGCACGAACGACGCGTGAGCAAAGTAAGAGTAGAAGTTACAAAAACACTGGCCGCTATGATCACTCAAGCGAAATGATTTTCAAGTGAAAACTGTAGGCTTGATAAAGTCTCTAGCTACACTGTTCGTACTTGTTTGCGTGGGAATGGTATTAAAAAGCAACTTATTTTTGTTTGTTATTTAAGCAAAGCTAGGTTTCTGGCGATTAAAAAATATTCTTTGGTTCGCTTTTTACTCGCCTCCGTTCTTTTAAAGTATAGAGACTGGCTTATAGTTACTTTTGTATGTTGAAGAGTCTGACTGTAATAACTGATATAACTATTAAAAAAATTTATGTATTCCTGGTTGTATTCCTATTTGTTTTTTCTTTTTTATAAGGTTATTAATAACAGATACTTGCGGGTTAACTTAGACTCCCGCCAGCTCCACCAATTCCATAAAAGGGGATGTCTCACGACATCCCCTTTTTTCTTTCTAAGCCAAGTAAAGTAAGGCTTTCATAGATATTTCCTTTCCCAGCTTATCCCAAGAAAACCAGCTCCAGCCTGAGTTTTTAGTATTCCAATTTGTATTCCAAACGATTTTGGGTAAACTCTTTGGAATACATCGAAGGGAGATCTGCTTATGGCGCGCTCTACTATTGGGCTCACGGATACAGCCGTCAGACAACTCAAACCTAAAGACAAAGACTACGTTAAGTCCGATGGGAACGGCTTACAGCTGCGAGTGAGAGTGAATGGTTCTAAGCTTTGGAACTTCAATTACATTCACCCGACGACAAAGAAACGCGTGAATATGGGGTTGGGTAGTTACCCCGACATGAGCCTTAAAAAAGCTCGTGAGCTCACAGAAGCTGCTAGAAGCCAAGTTGCTGAAGGGGTAGACCCTAAGCTTGCCAGAGAGGAAGAAAGAGCAGCACAACGCTACTCAGAGAACGCGACTTTGAGAAAAGTTGCTGAAGAATGGTTCGAGATTAAAAAAAGTGAGGTAACTGCTGACTAGGCTGACGATATTTGGCGGTCGTTAGAGCTACATGTATTTAACCGTTTAGGTGAAACGCCGGTTAGTCAGATAAGCGCTCAAACGGTCATTGATGTATTGCGACCAGTTGAAAAAACAGGGCGGTTGGAGACCGTTAAGCGTGTGATTCAACGATTAAGCGAGATCATGAATTACGCCGTCATTAAAAACTTAATCACCGGCAACCCAATCGTTGCCATAAAATCTGCGTTTAAAAAGCCTAAAAAGCAGCATTTACCGACAATCACGGCAAAAGAGCTTCCTGACTTCTTAAAAAAGCTTCACGAAACCAATGTTACCTATATTACTCGCCAGGTTATTAAGTGGCAGTTGCTGACAATGACCAGGCCATCTGAGGCTGCTGGCGCTAAATGGAGCGAGATCCAATGGCTTGATGACGGCCAAGCGAATTGGATGATTCCGGCTGAACGGATGAAAAAGCGTCGTCAGCACACCGTTCCCCTGTGTGAACAGGCATTGAGGGTGCTGGAGGACATGAAGAGCATAAGCGATCAGTACGAACATATATTTATCTCACTGCGACAGCCACAAACGTCCATTAACAGTCAAACAGCCAATATGGCGTTAAGACGTATGGGTTACCAGGATAAACTCGTTAGCCACGGTTTAAGAGCCTTAGCAAGCACTATTATGAACGAGGAGGGCAAAGATCCCGACTTGATAGAATCAGCACTGGCGCATGGCGACCCTAACCAGGTACGCAGCGCTTATAACCGTGCGGATTATTTAGAACGTCGCCGCGAGCTGATGCATTGGTGGGGTGATTATTTGGATGAGGCTTTTAAACGCTCTTTAGAGCTAAAAATCTGAACTGGTTAGTTGGTAAGGTGTAACAACGACAAATAAGTTCTGATTTTAACAGCATTTGATTAACAAACTAATATTACGTATATTCTTGTGATGTTTTAAATGCTAATTGCTAGGCACAATAATGAGAATATTACTGATATTTGCTGTTTTGATATTGACTGGCTGCACATCAGTGCCTGATAGGTATGTGAAAGAGCCTTCTATTTCTGAGGATGGTGGTTACATTGTCGAGGCTGAAGATGATGATGGATTTCACTTGGATACTTTCTTCAAATCATACAGTTTCGCTCCATCTCCAGACGATATGTAGTGGCAAACTAAATTTGGCCACCTAATTAGAGGTGCTATCATGCACCAAGAGACAATTAGGTGACAAGATGACGAAGAGACCAAAACGTAATTTCAGTCCTCAATTTCGACTTGAAGCAGCGC
>Ga0208813_1000763_pt1 | contig 21143 bp, 24 predicted proteins | sample MalvireepMed_904_FD_184250 | JGI IMG/M metagenome (GOLD analysis project Ga0208813, IMG submission 184250) | Marine viral communities from the Global Malaspina Expedition - Malaspina viral metaG DeepMed_904 (SPAdes) (version 2) | ecosystem: Environmental > Aquatic > Marine > Oceanic | place... | reverse complement strand
ATGGCAAGGTGGCAACCGACCTTCAGAACCTGCTGGAACAGGTAGAGCAGATCCTGGGCGAAGCCCAGCAAGGCACTATTTTGCGGGACGGCATGAAAGTGGTGATCGCTGGCCGGCCCAATGCCGGAAAATCCAGCCTGCTCAATGCCCTGGCGGGCAGGGAAGCGGCGATTGTGACCGCTATCGAAGGCACTACCCGGGATGTCCTGCGGGAACATATCCACATCGATGGCATGCCGCTGCATATCATCGACACCGCCGGCCTGCGCGACAGCCCGGACGAAGTGGAGCGCATCGGCATTGCCCGGGCCTGGGAAGAAATCCGCCAGGCCGACCGGATCCTGCTGATGGTAGATGCCACCACCACCGACAAAACCGAACCCCAAGAAATCTGGCCGGACTTTATTGACCAACTGCCCAAGGGCGCGCCAGTCACCGTGATTCGCAACAAGGTGGACCTGTCCGGTGAACCGGTCGGCATCAGCGCCGAGCCGCACCAGACCGCACCGGTTATCCGGCTTGCCGCCAAGGCCGCGGAAGGCCTGGAGGTTCTGCGTGATCACCTGAAAGAGAGTATCGGCTTTGCCAGTACCACTGAAGGTGGCTTCCTGGCCCGGCGCCGGCACCTGGATGCCCTGGAACGGGCCCGGGATTCCCTGCTGCAGGGCCAGACCCAGCTGGAAGGTTACGGCGCCGGCGAACTGCTGGCGGAAGACCTGCGGGCGGCCCAGGATGCGCTTGGGGAAATCACCGGGCATCTGACCCCGGATGAGTTGTTGGGCAAGATTTTCAGCAGTTTCTGTATCGGGAAATGAAGCGTGTTTTGTGAATAAAAAACCTTCAAAACCCATTGAATCATATAGAACCTATATTGTTGTTTTATATGTTAATTAAGATTCTTTCCACAGGTTGCTCTTTGAAAAGCTAGGAAGCATTTTTGATCGTTTCAACAGAAATTGCGCCCTATTTGATCCATGGATAAGATAATGGATCAACGGGATCAAAATTCTTGGAGACGGTTGTGAATATCAAGATCAACAAGCGAAGCCCCAACAGTCAGGGGATGCAGCGCCTTCGTTTGGCCTACTACTACGGTTCTGATAAGGGCGAGGATGGAAAAACCCGGATCAAGCGGCATTACGAACCCCTCGATCTGTACGTGTATCACAAGCCAAAAAATCAGGCTGAAAGACAACACAACAAGGAAATGATGCGCCAGGCTGAGGCGGCTCGTGCTGCCCGGCAAGTAGAGGCGCATGGAAACAAGTTTCAGCTGGAGGACAGGATCAAAACAGCTTCCAGCTTTTTCGATTTCTATGATCGGATAACCGAAAAGAAGGAAGCGGGTAGCGCGTCGAATCACACCAACTGGGTGTCAGCTGGCAAACATCTTCGGCGTTATCACGGCAAGGCCGAGCTCACGTTTGAGGAAATTGATGAGGAGTTTCTGGAGGGATTTAAGCAGTATCTCCTGAGCGAGTCCGTCACCAAATCCCAGACCAAGCTATCTCAGAATACCGTCGTTGCCTATTTTGGAAAGGTTCGCAGTGCGCTCAACGAGGCTTATTCCGAGGGAATTATCAGGCAGAACCCAGCCCAGAAGGTCGGGAGTGTCAAAGGTGACAATACTAAGCGCGTCTATCTGACCGTTTCTGAGATGAAGCGCATGGCCGAAGCGGAATGCCGGTATCCAGTTTTGAAGCGGGCCTTTCTATTCAGTTGCCAGACCGGTCTGCGTTGGAGTGACATCCAGAAGTTGAAGTGGAAAGAAATCGAGCAGTTCGGTGACGGTCATTACCGCATAATTTTTGAGCAGCAGAAAATCAAAAACTCTGCCAGCGGCAAATCCCTTCTCTACCTCGATCTGTCTGATGATGCAGTGGAATTGATCGAGCTGGAAAATCGAGGGGATCCGGAGGATCGTGTCTTTACAGGGTTGAAATACAGCTCGTATACCAACGTGGCTCTGCTCCAGTGGGCGCTCCGAGCAGGAGTGGAAAAACACGTCACTTTCCACGCTGGGCGACATAGTTTTGCTGTCGCATTGCTCAGCCGAGGGGTTAGTATTTATCAGGTCTCACGGCTGCTTGGCCATTCTGAGCTCAGAACCACGGAGATCTATTCGGACATTCTGGATGAGGATCGCACCAGAACCATGCGTTTTTCAGTGCCAAGGATTCTGTCTGAGGAAGACGAGCCCGAAACCACGAATTCCTGCCCCCACTGCGGTTACCCGTTGGAAGTCGCAGACTAGGACAGTCTGCGACGACCACGCCCGGCGCGGCGGCGAGATCCGGCTACCAGTTCGGCTACCTCTTTCTGGATCTCGCCCTGGGACTTGATGCGGTTGGCCTCAACCCAGTCCAGCAAATCTGACTTTTTGATCAGAACACGATTGCCACCTGGCTTGGAAAACGGGATCAGCTTCTGGTGGGTCAGGTGGTAAATGTATGATTTCTTAGCGCCGATGAACGCCGCTGCCTCATCCACTGTGAGAAACTCTTTGTCAGCCGGAGGTAACGGCGCTTTCTCCCCAGTCTTTTGTTCGATGACAACTGACAGCAACGTTTTGATCTCTGCGAGTTCTTTGAGCACGTGAGATAGTTCCTGAACTTCTGATGCCATGTTTTACACCCATGTTTCTGTCTGCTTTGATGGGTTTATTGTTTCAGAAGTTCGGGAAAGCGCTGGCCTCTGGAATTGTCCAATTTGGGCGGAAAGAGCAGGTTGGGGCGGGAAATTTCTTTCACATGTGAAAGTTTTCTGCTCATTTTCTCATGGAGCGTTCAATGGCTTGCCATAGCAGTTTTTCCTCGTAAGCCGCTTTGGCCCTGGCTAGTTCCGATGTGTCGAGAAAAACCACGTTGCCACATGGGCAGTGCCATCCCCGGATGTCGTTGATGATTACCCCTTCATAGGCCACATCCTGTGATCCAAAATGCAGATCGGAACAGCCGCAGTGTGAGCAGGTGGGTGAGCGTTCAGATTTATCCATGGGACTTTCACATGTGAAACTTTTTGCGGATCCACCGCTCCAGCGGATCCGCCCAGACATACATGCCAGCACAGACGAGCAAAACGCCGGTCGTGAATGCCAGATAACCGATCAGTGCGCTTTCCATCAGGAGGCTTCCTCTCCAGAATTTTCTTTCACATGTGAAAGTTTTTCTAATCATTTCCTCATGGCACGTTTAATGGCTTGCCATAGCCGTTCTTAAACTGATCTCGAATTGCCGGAGCGAGCTTCTTCCATTCCTTGAGAGCTGATGGTTTGAATGCAAGCGAATACTTAAAGCTCATTCAGATCGACTCGAATATTTGGTTCTGCGCTTCGATCTTTCACAATGGCCACCAGCTCCTGGTCGTCCAGTCTGTCGAGCATGGCTTCGTAGATTTCGGCGGGAACGCAGTAAAAAGCGGGTTTATTCCTGTTCAAAACCGCGATCGGAAACCCCTCTCCTGAATCCACGGCCGCCATCGGATTTTTTTTGAGCTCTGAAATGCTCGCGGTCACTTCAGAATAAATTTGATTGGTCACAGCGCCCTCCAAAGACCTGTTAACAGGTCATACGTTAAGGACGATCGTGCTCATGCGCAAGACAATGACCTTTTAATAGATCGTATAAAGCAATTTTTTCGGTTACCAACTCTATTATCTTGTTAGCCGATTAGTGCGCTTTCCATCAAGAGGCTTCCTCTCCAGAATTTTCTTTCACATGTGAAAGTTTTAGCTCAGAGACCGGTACGACCTCAACCTCTTTGTGCGCAGGCGCATAGAACAGATACCAACCACCAAACTCGGTAGTTTGTTCGCTCAGAACATTGCCAGTGGACTTATCCACAAGCGCAACTCGAATACCGTCTGCGTCTAGCTGCCCCTCCACTTCGCGGATCTCGGAGAGCGGTAGTCGCAATTGGTTTACACCACCACGAACCAACCGGCCTGTTTCAACAGCGCTGTACCTAGGAGACAAACCGAAATCACCGCCCACTTGAACGTTGTACCGTCGATACGGAGTAAGAGAGCCCACCACAGCAGGCGTAACAACTTCATGATCACCAATCTTCGCGCTTATACCGGTAATATCTGGCTCATCGTCCTGACACATTCCATCGGCATTGGTATCGCGGCATGTGGATAACTCCATCATGGCCTGGTTGCGTTGGGGGATTCTGGTCAGACCGTTCCGGCCAAACGATCCGGAAATGGTGAGGCTGAAGCTCTTATCCCCATTGGCTGAGCGAGAGACGCCCGCTGATAACGTTGCAGCATCCCAGTTCCAGACGTTTACCCTGAAACTCTGCTGCTGAGTGGCCCAACCCCGGCCAAAATCGTTTGCTGTATGGCGATAGGTCAGGCGGCCTAATCCAAAACGCTTAGATAGCTCGCCTTGGAAGCGCTGGATGTCCTCAAAATTAGAGCTGCGGCTTTCGTACTCATAATTTGCGGTGGCCTGCCAGCCATTGGGCATATTGACCAGAGCCCGGATCCCGTAGACATCATAATCTGTGCTATTCCGCTCCCTGACTGAAAAATAGGGAGACAGCGATGCTGAGCTCCGGAGTGGACTCATATAGAGATTGTGATACGTGCGGAGTGTGGTTTCCTCCGACTCGTACCCAGTGGCACTTGACCGACTGGTGTGCTGAATCGAGGGCCGAAACGCCCCGCGAAAAGTGAGATTGAGAGACTGCTGTTCATGGTCGTCGAGATCGCTGATTCGACCAAACAGAGAGAGATGGTCGTTCTGCCAGTTCCCGTTGAGGCCCCAGCCGGAGGTGCCATACCATGAGGCCTCCAGTGATGAATTGTCACGGGCGTACAGAGTCGAGAGGTAGTTTCGACCCTGATAATCCCGACCACCGAAAATCGAAATTTCATTGGATAGTCCATAGGCCACATAGCCCGTGGTTACAGAGTCTCCGTCCGGGATCTGTCCAGCTGCCAGCCGATAGTTGAGTTTTCCCACTGGCGCGAGCCTACCTGAAACGGATCTTTCCACAATCCGTTCATCTGTCCGACCATCAGGCAAAACAGCCCGGAATTGATAGCGATTTTGTGCGTAGTCCAGTTCGATTTCGTATTGATAGGGGTCACTATCCAGCACCACCGATTCGATATACGCGCCGTCTCTATACACATCGACGCGAGTTCCCGCTGGCCAGTACAACTCAATCTGGTCAGTGGCAAACTGGCCAGTGGATAGGTAGCTCTCATTGGTGAGACTGAGCCCGTCGAGTCCGTACCGTTGTACTCTCCCGAGTTCCAGGTCTTTCACATATCGGTTGTCTTCATCGTGCCATTGGCTGGAAAAATAGCTTTCGTGGTTGCCAATACCCGCTCTCACATCGAGGTCGAAAGCGGCCATGCGCCCCGTAGCAGTGATGCTGCCCACGAGCGACTCATCCGACTCGCTATGGTGGGTCAGATAATAGTCGGCGGATTTCAGGTCATATCGAGCTACTGAGGGCTCAATGCGGACTTCAGGCTCAATCAGTTCCCGGCCAGTTTCTGTCTGGCGTGGATAGAAATAGATGGTTTGTTCCGACCAAACAATTTTGGTTGTGCCCAGCCCATTCAGCCGCTCCAGCGGTAGCGGCTCGGTGGCATTCACTCCGGCTGCTCTCCAGAGAGCCCCTTCAGCCGTAGCTTCCGACTCACCCTCACCGCGTGAAACCAGATACTCTCCCTTACTTTGTCCGTTCACGACAAAGGTCATCAGGTAGTCCCCAGCCTGGGTCGGAGCTGCGGTTAGGGCGAGTGCGCCAGCCACCGCCCGCACCAAAACTTTCACATGTGAAAGTCGGGAGACGTGTTTCATTTGTCCGCCTCCCGCACCGGGATCCGCAGGGTCAGGCGGGCGTGGCTACCGGTTTCCTCTGGCCGATCCACGGCATAGCTGAACGCGAGCCTCGCACCGGGCTCGATGCGACCACTCATCATCCGTACCTTGATCACCTGCCGGTCACCGGGTAGCAGGCGGGCACGGCGCGGAAATGCCTGTACTCCCTCTGGTGGCGTGATGCGGAGTACGATTGGATGATCCTGTGTGTTTTTCACCGGGATGGAGAGCGTTTCGCCCTCTGTCAGAGTGACCTCGTGATGACGGAGTTGGAAAGCGTTTGCCTGAGCCGAAACGGACAGGGTGACGATGAGCACCAATGCGGAAACGATATATTTCATGGGATGGGACCTCCGGAAAACTTAGGGCTGGCATTGCCAGCCCTACATGCGATGTCCTGTCGTTACATTTCGTAATCGACCTGAACATCCACGGTTCCGGTGAAAACTCCCTCTTCCCATGCGCTCATTACCATGAAACCGCCGAGAGTCGTTGTTGGCTGTTTATAGCGCCATGCCACATACAGCTCTCCTGTATCCCCCGTAGTTGCAGACAGCCCAGCACCGCCGAGATCAGCAGTCTGGAAATTTCCGGCATTGGCTTCGGCGCAGTCAGTAGTGGAGGTCGCGATTTCAAACCCCGGACTGGCAACGGAGAAGCTGATTTCAGCACCACCGGGGGCGGTGAGGTTTGTAAAACTGGTGACGCCGACTGTCACCGGCTTCGAGATGTCGCCCGTCACTTTCAGGCATCCCGGTTGTACCGATTCGGCGGGATCCGCGAGCAGACCGGCTGTATCCCATTTGAACAGTTTGATTTCACCGGCAGGCATGGTGGCACCCGGTTTCCGCTCCAGCTGCATGGTGTACGGTTGCACCTCCTCGATAGCTAGAGCGGGTGGCATGGCGGTTACCTCAGCGGTTGCGGTTCCGGTGGTGGCCAGAGCGGATCCGGAGATGCCAGCCAGAGTGGCGGTGGCGGTAATGGCTAGGGCGATCTTTCTGATTTTCATCGATTTTCTCCTGTTTTAGGTTCGCTAAATGCAGGAAAAATTGTTCCACAGGTCACCAAAAACCCTGGCCTCTGGTTTTGCCCGTTTTGGGTGCATAACGTTTTTTCGAATTAAGCTTTTTTCATTTTTCGGAGGGGGGGGCGAAGGCGAGAGAAACTTTCACATGTGAAAGAAGGGGCCTGTCGGCCCCTGATTCACTTAATGCTTGATTCGAGGTATTCGAGGGTTTTCAGATGCTCTGTGAGCTCTGAATCTGCCGTCTGGCCAGTCAGCGCACCGCCTGCTGCTGCGATAGCCAGAAATAGGGCAAATCCTGTAATAGTTAGTTTTTTCATGTGGTTTCCTCCTCTGTTTCTTTCACATGTGAAAGTTCGTGGTTGGTGGTTAGTCAGTTTCCGGGAGCGGTGGAGTTTCGCGCTCCCAGAATTGCTGGAAAATCTCATCGCCATCATGGAGGTGGGTGTGGATCTCATGACCGGCCCAGTCCAGTTCGATAACTGCGAGGGCCGCTTGTTGCAGATCTGGGTCGAGCGCGCGGAGACGGCGCAGATCGAGCGGCCATTCGAAACCGTTGTAAAGTGCGAGCAAGACCCGGCGACAGTGGGCTGACTGGTGCGTGTCCCCTTGAGCAGCTGCGATCAGGCGCTGTAGCGCAGGAACGCCCTGCTGGATGCGCCGGGCTCGTAGCGACTCGTGGTGGGTCAGTTGCTGGATGAAATCGTTGATCGGGGTTTGTGTGGTCATAGCATTTCTCCTCGTTGCTGGAGAAATTTTTCCACAGGTGGCACAAATCGCTGGTCTCTGGAATTGCCCGTTTTGGGTGCATAGAGGAGGAACTAGGTTTATCACCGAATAGGCACTTTATATCTATTCGTATAGCGTAACTGTAATTACCGTAATTACAGTAATTACCGCAAACCGAGACTACCGCCTCGCTGCGCTCGTTGCTGGCTGGCGCGGGCGCGACGATCCTCGGATCCTCACGCCCTCCCAGCTCCGGTTCAGGCCCGCAGTAGCTGGCGCATCCGACGTAGGTGTCGTCGAGCGATCTCAGGATCCGCAGGGCGCGACGCTGGCCGCTCCGGCAGGCCTCGCGGAATTTCAGCCGATAGATCCTCTCCATCAGCCACACGCCTCACGGCGATTTCGTAGGCTCTGATAAACAAGAGCCTTGTCTCAGTGGCGGGGAGCGTACATAGATCATGGCTGCTGATTTCTCTCGCCGCCACTCTCACGGCTGGATGACTCCACCTGCTGTGATCAGCGGCTGGGTGGGCCATAGCACAGGCCTCGCGGTATGCGTCCTCGGGGGAGGGGAGGCCGAGCGACTCCGGGTCTGGCTGGCACCACTGGATGAATTGACCCACGCTAGGCCAGAACGGAGTATTGGTGCGCCGAGCTCGACGCAGGCCCCACTGGAGTTGCTCCTCAGTTGTTACCCCAGCCTCGACCAGAGCTCGTGTCCAGCCGCGCTTAGCGGCGGCCAGATCGGCCTCGCCCGGATAGGACTGCCGCCACGCGGGGAACAATGCCTGTAGATCAGCAAAAAGCCGGTTGATGACTCCCGCCGCTGCCCGGAACTGCTCAGGATCCGGCTGGTTAGGTGAGTGGGGAGGCCGATTGGCCCCCACCGCCTGTGAAACGACGTCGCTGATATGTTGCATCACCAACCCCCCTCGGCCCAGCTCGTGTCAGATAGCGTATCCACGGGTGAGACGGTTTTATGGGGAGTGCGGTCAGGCCCAGGAACCTGCCGATGGTCACGCTCAGCGAACCGCTGCCCACGCATGATCCATGTACGCCATGCGGCCTGTAGGGCTGTCTGTGAACCGTACCGCTGATCCACTCCACGGGGATGTTGCTGAAAAACCTGCGTTTCCCACTGGAGATCTACGAGCGGGGCGTTTTCCACCGCCCATGTCCGCATTTCATCAGTCACGACCAGATCGCGGCGCGAGAGCTCTCTCGTTTTTCTATTCTCTGTATTTGTATTCTCTGTATTTATTAGATCCGTGGGTTTTCCAGCCGTGGATGACCCATCCATGGAGGAGCCACGAGCGGATGATCCATGCGTGGATAACCCACGCGTGGATTTTCCACGTCTGGCACTAGATTCATGATTTTCCTCATTCTCCGGATTTTGGCTCTCCTGATAGACCGTATAGACCCACTGCCATGTCCCATCACCCTGACGTTCCTGCTCGCGGGTCAGATACCCTGCCTGTACCAGTTCACCCGACAGTCGCCGCCATCGGCTATCACCAATCCCGCACTCGCGCATTACCGATTTGGGGCGCGTTTGCCAGTTCGGCGGGCGGCTGACTAGACGGAGCAGCAGGCCGAGTGCATCCAGCGACAGCCTGGGATCCCGTACAGTGGCGTTAGGCATGATCGTGAACTGGCCCTCCTGAGCTCGACGGATGACGCTCATGCCGCACCCCCCACTGACCACTGGCGCGGCTCACGACGAGCGAGCTCGCGGTCTACGATCTGCTCAGCTCGCTCACGAATGTTGATGCGACCCTCGCGCATGAGGGCGGCGACGCAGTACGAGCGGTAGCCGTAGCTGCCGTAGGCATGGGTCACATCCAGCATGAGCTGGAAAAGTTCCGACGAAACAAAGTCGTCAACGCGGCGTTTATGGGGATTACGCTGATTAAAACGCATAAAAAACCTCAACAAAAACATATGGATAGTTGAGGCACTGCGCTCGCGGCTGTCTGGAGGGCAGACAGCACTCAGCCCCGTTCGTGCCACACGGGGGTTAGTGGCGAGACGCATGAAGGCACCGACGAGCATGCGAGCATGCTCGCTCGGTTTACCCGCCCACGCTGGCCGCTGGCGCGGCTGGCCTGGACTCGCGGCGGAAAAGCCCCGCTAACCGGAAATTCACATCCAGCAGAGCTGGAAGGGGGGCCTAAAAGGCCTATTTTTCAATAATTTATCTGCTGTTTCTTTTCAGAGGCCAGCTACCTACTTGCCGGGGTCAACCGGCGAAACCAGATACCAGCACGGTTCCGGCGATTTTGCTGACGAGCGCCAGAAGATCCAGCCCTGCCAACTCCAGAGCGGCGAGGGCGGCTACCGCTGCGAGCAGTTTCATCTCGATATGTGCGGTCATGGGAAAATCCTCCATCTGATCACAGTTTTATAATAGGCCTAAAAGGCCTATTTGTCAACACCTCACAATCAGATTTTACCCCACCCTGCCTATGACCTTGGCCTCTGTAATTGCCCAAAAAGGGCGCAAAGAGCCGGTTGGGGCGGCGAGGGTCTCGAAACAGTCTTTTATGAGACCTGTTAGGGTCTGCCTCGCACTCTCGACATATAAGGGCCTCGTAAAAGCCTTTTTCGAGACCCTAATCTGAATCGCTACCAGTGCTGTCCTCCAAACCGCCTGTTTCAGGACTCTCTGAACGCCAGATGAGTCCCAACCCGGCCTCAGCGCACAAGATTGCCCACGCGGCGTAGGGGATCCGGGACTCGCCACCAATCCATCTCCGCACAGTGCGAGAACCCCTACCTGAGCCTGAGCCGGTAGATGATGCGCCGCAGAGACCAGCCACCTCCACGTGAGTCAATTTCCGCTTCCCTCGTGCTCTCGCTGCTAATCGGACTACGAGACGAATTTCCTCTGCTGTAGGCGGTTCCCAGTGCGGGAACGACCGGAGAGTTTCCGGTCGCAGCTGTTCCGGAGTCACACGTTCCTCTTTTTTTGTCATTCGCTTCTCCCGGAGCCCCGAAGGGCTCCTCTCTTATCCTACTCACGTGAGGCTTAAACGAGGCAAATGGTCTATGCATCCAGCGAGTTCAGGTATATTTAATCCTTCCAATTCCTTGATTTCTCTAATAATTTCTAGTGATACGAGCCGGAACTTTTCCCCGCACGAGCCCTCCAGCACCTCCGGATGAATCGCACGAACTTTTACGCTGTAGCTGGGAGTGCTAGGAGTTGCGTATTCCTTGTTTAACTCCACCTCAGCATCAGGACTGATTCGCACAATGCGAAATGCCTCTTCGCGTTTTCGCTTATTCTCCTCTAGTCGTCGTTTGAGCAGCGACAGGTCTTCCTCTAATTCCGGATCTTCAACTACGTCCACTTCCTGCAGGACTTTCCGAATCGCGTTTGTTGAGCTTAGTCCCTGTTTGGCGTCATCAAGCGCATACCCCAGCCACTTGCGTTTTTCGAGATAACTTAGAATTTGGGCGCGATCATCGCGAATGATCAATGGCTCTAAAATTACAGTGGTGCCATGCCGTGATTCTATGGAGTGATCCACGCAGAAAAATGCCCCTGTGAAGCCTTCCTGCAAATTTGTTGACCTGTCATTAATGATCAGCTTCACCCTATAACTGCGGCCTGGAACCTCGCAGGTGAAATACTTCCGCCCTCGTTTAACAATTTTCAGCTCTTTCATCCCTTTCTCCTAAACACTTGAGCACGTTGGCTACGCCCCTCGGCTGTCCGAGAACTTGGTGTCAGAAGCACACTTCTAAATCTTATTGTAGGACATAATGGCCTATTTTCAATAGTGGCAACGACCTTTTAAATTAACATTTTGTTATGCGCCCAAAACGGGCAATTCCAGAGGCCAGGGTTTTCTGGGGCGTGTGAAATCATTTCTCCTGCATCAAGCAACAACCATAGGAGACGTGACATGAAAACTGTTCCGACCAAACACCTCTCAAAAATCTCAAAAATTATCCTGGCTCTGGGCATGACCACTGTAATGGCGGGATGTTCTACCGTGACAGATTACATCCACTCGATTCACGGTGATCAGTCGTACTCAGGATATAAATCAACAGAGACCGCTGAATATACATTCGAGGAACAGCGTATCGGTGGCAAAACAATTTGCTCAGCTCGATATACAACCGACGCGGATTCAAATGCTGATCTCGACGGCATTATGGAAACGGTTCGTGAAATAAATGAAGAACATAAGGTTCAGGAACGGTGCGCCGCATTTGAAATTGAGCCGGACACTTATAAATCTGGCTCTGACAATTTTTATCTGTTTTTGGATCAACGAAATCTTCCCAGTCGGTGTGGACTTTTTTATGGCGACAGTGCAACCCCGGATAATGTAACTGAAGAAATCGAGTGGGAGCTGGCATCAACCGGATTATTTAATTGCCGCTATTTCTCTGTGCGCGATATGGCAGAGGAAATGCGTACAGGATTGAAATAACGAGGTGGAATCATGGCAAAAAGAAATGTTTACTCGCTAGATAGCCCTCACACATGTTTCCAGTGCTGCGGAAGTGCATATTTACGGATATTGGAAGAAGCGGCTGATTCGTTAACCCCAGAGGAATCCATCAGCGTTATTGTTCAAAGGCTGGCAATCCTCGGTGAAAAACGCCGGGAATATGCAATTAAAAAGCTGGCTGAGCAATATCTCCGCTTGATCGACTTCACCCCGAGCCTAGCGGCTCGGGGGCCCCAGAGGGGAATCGAAAAACCAGGTCTTCGACCTGATTTTTCTACACACCCCACTCACCGCGAGTGGGCTGTCTCATCCGGCGCTGTTGCGCCGTCTGAGGGGACTCCCTGCAAGCCTCTGGCTGCGGAGTCAGAAGGGAGTCATGAACGAAGCCGTAAAGCTCAGGAGGGACACTAATGGGAGTCAGTAAGGCGTACAGGATCCAGATCTATCCCAGCCGAGCTGTTCATGTGCTGCTGAAAGATTTGGCTCAGGAGTCTGGGCAAACCATCAGTAAAACGGCAGTTAGTCTTATTGAGCAGGCCCTAAATGATGACTCGGTTTTGAATGAGGCCAGAGAGATTCGGAGGGATCAGAGGCATATCTATGAGCAGCTGATAAATCTGCTCTCAATAAACATGGCCACGGTTGATTACCTGCTTAAAAAAACTTGCTCTGAGCAGGAAATGATTGAAGCAAAACAGGTGATTGCTGAACGAACAAATGCTTTACGCCAACATTTTTCAGGAGGTGATGAAAATGCCTGAAATAAGAAAAGGTCGAATTGGTGATTTTATTCGTGGATCCGATACCTGGCTCCACGGTAGTCAAATGTTTTTCTTTAGTGCGGCATGGATAATCCTATTTGGAATAATTATCAGCCTTTTGGTAGCTTCAATTTATTCATGGATAGTTACTGATGAATGTGCTTTTTCTAACGCCTACACATATTACTGGGCAAAACTTAAATCATTAGTTGCGCCATTCTCCTCTGTAGGGATTGGATCGTGTGTTCCTGTTGAGGCTAAAACCGTCCCTTCAACTTTTGTGACTGGCGAGGCCTTCTTTAAAGAGGCCGCAGGACAGTTCGTTGGGAAACTGGGCTTTTATTTTGGTGCGTCCTTTTTGGCATATATCCCGGTAGGTTTTTATCTCGGGTATAAAGCCATAAAGCGAGGAAAAGATATTAAGTCCGATAAATATATCCGTGGTGCAAAAATTGTTAGCCAGGATGAATTGAAACGGGAGGTCATTGATAAGCACGGTGCATCAGATCTCGCTATTGGTGATCTGCCCTTGCCCGCAGGCTTTGCCAAAAAACACACACTTATCAGTGGTACGACCGGTGCCGGTAAATCCACTGCGCTGATTCACCTGCTGAAAGCAATTCGCGCCCGTGGAGATCGAGCAGTTGTGTACGACAAAAAAGGCGAGTTCGTTGAAATGTTCTATCGGGACAAAGTAGACCACATTCTGAATCCCTCGGATGAGCGCTCCCACCAGTGGAACCCATGGGCCGAAATGGCTTCACCGTTCGACGCCGACTGGATTGCAGAAACACTGTTCCCTGAGAACAACAGTAATGGCGGAGGTAATGACAAATTTTTCGTGAATGCCGCCAGAAACGTGGTCTCTGCGGCTTTGCAGACTCTCTATCTGGATGGCCCGCAATCGGTAATGACACTGTTGCAGGCGACCGCATGGAATGACGCTGAACTGCTCAGAGAGCTTGTTGCTGGCACCCCGGCTGCTGTGTATTTCAACGAGGAAAACGAGAGGACATTGGAGAGCATTCGCTCCACCATTGTTGATGGAATCCGACCGCTAAGGCTGCTTAAACAAGGCGAGGATCGTGGTTATTTTTCCATCCGGGATTGGATCGCTCAGGGTGACGAAACCGATGCTGATGATTCCTGGCTGTTCCTGCCTGTCAGAGAATCCGAGATCGAGATACAGAAACCGCTGATTTCCACGTGGATCCAGTCTGCGGCCAAGGGTCTCATGACTCGTGGTGTGAATAACGACCGGATTCTCTGGCTGATTGTGGATGAGCTCCCGAGCCTGAAAAAAATTCCGGCTCTATCCATGCTGATGGCTGAAGGGCGTGGTTTTGGTGCGGCGGTCGTTCTCGGGATTCAGGAGATTAACCAGCTGGAGGAGGAGTTCGGGAAAAACGTTTCCAAAACGATCCTCGGTCTTTGCTCTACGCAGTTGCATTTCCGTCTGAACAATTCTGACACTGCCGAGTGGGTATCCAAAACGCTGGGCGAGGCTGAGCGAGAGGAGATTGACGAGGATCTGAACTATTCCGCTGACGACATCCGCGATGGCGTTCGAGTCAGCAGTAAACGCCAGAACCGAAAAATCGTTCTGCCCAGCGAGATCATGGATCTGCCGGATCTCAGCTGCTACGCCAAATTGTGGGGCGTTGAAGCGAAAGCCAGGCTCGATGTGCCCTTCCTACGACTACCGAAAGTCGCCCCAGGCTTTGTGCAGGGCAACGAGGATGACAGCGTTGGTATGCGCCTGCTGAGGCTGGCACGAGCCGCAGCGGTTCCGGCAGATATGGAAATAGCTACTGACGATCCGGGCTCACTGGACGTTGATTCAGAGGAGTCCGCTACTCAGCCCAATGGGGACAATGACAACAATCAACCCGTTGATCAGGAATCCGAGACCGAACAATCCGGTTCTGATTCGGTGCTGGAATCTGCGGGTAACGATGACTATCTGTTCGATCTGCTGGGAGGGAAAAAATCATGATGTCGGCCTCGTCTATTAAAAGCGCCGGTGCGGCTGGCCACTATTTTGAGCAGGACGATTACTATGTGGACGGCCTATCGCCGTCTGCATGGGTAGGCAGTGGTGCTGAAACACTCGGGTTAACCGGCGATGTTGACCGCGAAACCTTCAAGCAGTGCCTTGAAGGCCACCTTCCCACTGGAGAGCGAGTTGGAACCGTTCGAGATGGCGAGTGGAAACATCAGCCAGGAACCGACCTGACTTTCTCCGCTCCCAAAAGCGTTTCCATTCTCGCGGAGGTTGCCGGTGACCAACGGCTTCTCACCGCCCATGACCGAGCTGTTCAATCGGTTCTCGCCCACATAGAACAGGAGTACATCGTCACACGTAACCGTTGCCGGGCGACGGATACCGTTGAATATGAAAAAACCGGTTCAATGGTAGCTGCGACCTTCAAACATACCACCAGCCGCGCTCTGGATCCCCAGCTACACACCCACGCTGTTGTCATGAATCTGACTCAGCGGGCAGATGGTGAATGGAGATCGACCGAAAACAAGTCGATTTTCATCGACCAGAAACACCTCGGATTGGTCTACCGGCAGTACCTGGCTGAGGAGGTGCAAAGTTTGGGGTATCGGCTTGACCATGGACGAGATGGCACATGGGAGATCTCTGGACTGGATAAGGATGTAATCAGGGAGTTTTCCAAACGCTCTGAGGCGATAGGCGATGCGCTGGAGGCTCGCGGAAAAAACCGTGATACCGCCACGGCTGCGGAAAAGGAGACCGCCACACTGGACACTCGTGACCGCAAAGTTGCGGCAGAGCGTGGAGAGCTCCTAGACCGTTGGCACAATGAAATAGGCTCGGAAAAACTTTCCGAACTTCAGGATTTTGTTCAGCAATCCCAGAGTCACACAGCAACTCATGAGCAGCGTTCAGAGGCATTACTGGCCAGGATACAGGTAGCCAACCAAGCGGTTATGTGGGCGGCAGAGCATCTGGGAGAGCGTGACACCTCATGGGCTCGCCATGATCTGCTCAAAGAGGCCAGCCGCTACGCTGGAGCGCGGGCGGTTCTCACCGACATCCAGAATGCTATTGATGCGGCAGCCCGAGAGGGGCAGCTCATTGAAAAAAGCGTTCGGGTTTACGACAAGGTGAGCAAGCAGGAGGTGGACGTTCCCGGTTACACCTCGAAAACGGCAATTGGTATCGAGGATGAAATGCTCAAGGAAGAGTATGTAGGCCGTAATAAAAGAAACGCTCTGTGTGATGCCGAGGCGGCGCAAAACGCGGTGGCAAAAGCAGAGCAACAGGCTGCTGAACAGGGATACAGCTGGAACGCAGATCAGAAACGAGCAACCGCAGGGATTCTGACCTCTGAGAATCGAATCGTGGGCATTCAGGGACTGGCCGGTACAGCAAAAACCAACTCGGTTCTCCGGACAGTTTCCGAGACTGCGGAAAGCCTGGGCTATGAAGTGAGGGGGCTCACTCCAACCAACTCTGCGGCTCAAAGCCTGGCTGAAGGCGCGGGCATACAGGCCAACACTATCCAGTCCTTCCTCGCTCAGAATAGAAACGAGTGGGTGCAGGAGAAAAAGAGCCAGGCTCAGATCGACAAAATTGATCGGCGTCTGGAAAGGATTGAGCAGCAGCTGGCGAATCCCACAGTCGATCTCCAAACCGGACTACAGATCCCGGAGGACTCTCCGCTGTACCAAAAGAGACTCGACGAACTCCGTTACGAACGAACAGAGTTGCAGGGAGAGCGCGAAGGACTTACCAAAAGCCTGCAAAAAAAACCGCAGCTATGGATCGTTGATGAGGCCAGTATGGTGGGCACCAAGTTGATGCGCGACCTGCTACAGCGGGCTGGCCAAGTAGGCGCTCGCGTCATTCTGACTGGTGATGTCCGGCAGCTCGCCTCGGTTGAGGCTGGCGCAGCGTTTCGGCAGCTACAGAACCATGGGATGGAAACCTACCATCTGGAGGAGATCGTCCGGCAAACCAACCGGGGCACTCGTGATGCTGTCTATCTGTCTCTGATGCGTAAGGCGAAGGATGCACTGGCCCGGATTCAGGAGAGCGGTAGTGTAATCAAGGAAATGGTTGCCCATAAAGCAAATGGCAAAATCGATCTTGAGAAAAGCGGTGAACTGCGTAGGAGAGAGCTTGTGAAGGATTACATGGCTCTCGCACCAGAAGAGAGGGCCAAAAGCACCATCCTAGAGCCCAGCCGTGAAGGTAGGAGCCGTACCAATGAGCTTATTCGCAGCGCTTTGAAGGAAGAAGGCACCCTTGGCGATGAAATTCGGGTTCAGCGGTTATCTTCCGTTGATTCAACTGAAGCCGAGCGGCGGCTTATCGGGACTTACCAGGATGGCCAGATTGTCAGGTTTTCTCGCAACTATAAGCGAGATGGCATCAAGCAAGGAGCGTACTACGAGGTCGTTGGCCGTGAGGATCAGAGTGTCCTGTTGAAGCTACACGGTTCGGATGAGGAGGCAACCATAATTCGCTTCACTCCAGAGCGTTATTCTGCCAGCAATGTCCAGATATTCGGTCTGACGGAGAGTGAGTTAGCCGTTGGCGAACAAGTAGTTTGGCGTGACAATGATCACGCGACATGTCGGTTTAACAGTGAAACTGCGATTGTTAAAAATATTGAAGGCGGGATTGTTACATTCACGCTAGCAAATGGAAAGGTTGAAAAATTTGATATGTCACAATTGAAAAACTCTCATTGGGATCATGGATATGCAATGACAGTTAACGCCGCCCAAGGTAAAACAGCCGAGAACGTATTTGTACACGCTGAGACTAACAGAAAGGCTCTGCTGAATACTGAGCAGTTCTATGTCCAGCTTTCGCGGGCAAAGAATGGCGTTTACCTCTACACAGACTCCCGTGAAGGGTTAGTGAAAGCGGTGGAGCAGCGTACTGGACAGAAACAGGCGGCGAAGGAAAGCCGTTTCCAGCCGCTCGCACCGCTGGATCATCTGATGGATAAACTATGGGGCCGCGACAAGCCGCAGCAAGAACAGCAGAACCAGCGGGAAGCCGCGCACCGACAAAACCAAGACCGTGGTGGCATGGCGCTTTCGCGGTAAGCATCACACTGTAATTACCGTAATTACGGTAATTACAGTTCCCTTCATTTAATCTCGATCAAAACTTTCACATGTGAAAGTTTCTATCTTGATAATGCACCCAAAACGGGCAAAACGAGAGGCCGGGATTCTGTCTGGCCCATGGAAGAATGTCTCTGTAGTAACAAAATAAGGAGAGGTGATCATGAAGTATCCCAGTCTTTTCAAACCACTTGCCCTTACCGTAACCGTGTCGCTTTTCAGCGGATGCGCTGCACTGAATGACTCTGTCGAAAAAGCAGCTGGCCTCACCGGCATGACAGATCCCGCGCCCGAAACCGCCAATGAAGCGGTTGATGTAGCCGGAGCACTGGCGAATCTGCGCTCGGTTGGATTCACTGAATCGGATTTTGGCTCTCCAGCAGCCATGCGGTCTGCCGCCACCATGCTGGCTGCACTGGGTTCAGAGTGGGCACAGTTTAATGGCTGGACGACAGAGATCCTGGAATCGAATGAGCGATACAGGGAGCGCATTCGGGAACGGGATGAGCAGCGGCGTAAAAAGTGGCTGATCGGCAATAACGCCAGCCCCGGCGTTTTGCACCGGAATGATTTTTCCGATGCTGAGGAGCGCTTGGTTCGCGAGAAAATGGCTCCGGTGTCGTGCTTCACTGAGTCTGGCGCGGTTCGAGAGTACTCGGACTACGCCGATGCTGAGGTCATTCGGGAGGTGAGTTTCGCTAATATGCCGCGTCTGGCTTTCCAGCGTTGGGAAAGGGCGGAGCTGGAGTCTGGCAATCGGATGACCTGGGACGAATATGTGGACGCTAGAATCGAGACGGAGATGAGCCGGAAGCCGTGGCAATGGGAGAATTCAGAGCAGTTTCTGAAAACCTCTCACCATCGCCAACGGGCTCTAAAATCGTGGGCTGAAAACTGTTCCATCGGAACACCGGTCGAGCACGTTCATTATGTTCTGAATACGCATTTTCTCGATGTGCGGAATTCGCTCTACGCAGCGGCGATTGATCGCGTGGGCGCAAATTCGGCTTATCGTATGGCTCAGCAGGCTATGGAAACGCAGGTTGGAACTCTGAATGGCATTGCTCAGGCACTATGGGAGGCATCTGATACTGGCCAGTGGCAGACACCGAAACAGCCGCTACCTGCCTACGTTGGACGGTCGCCGGGTGTGCTCGTGCAGCATCTGGGCGGCATGTGCAGCTATTTTGGGGCCAGTGATAGCCCGGAACCCAACAGCGCCACCATTGACGCGCTTGCCATGGCTCTGGGGGCAGAGCAGCGATCCACTGATCGAGGGTTTCACTGCCTGAGCTGGGGAGATGCTAACTGGGAAAAAATCGCCTCGATGGTCTCCGAGGAGTCGCGTCTCATCCGTGATTACCTGCGGCAATATTCCCCTGTAAAAAACGGTTATCTGGTTCCCAGCTGGGCCTATCCTGGACCCCAGCAGCGCGATGAGATTCGCTCCGTTAGAGCGCGAGATCATCGGCGGGATAGCGGTTACAGCAACTTGCCTGTCCATGAGCGGGAGACCTGTACGACCTATGCTGCGAAAAACTCCAATTTGATGAGCTGGAAGTACCCGGCCTGCGACACTCTGGAGGCTCTTAATACCGCTTTTGATGAGCGAGAGTCCCTGATGGTTGCCGCAGGCCGCCGTGATGCCTACATCTGTGCAAATAGCCAAGCCAGTTCCTCAGAATCTGACCTAACAGCCTGCCCATCTCTGTACCCTCGCAACAGTCTGGCCAGTGGCCACCACAAAAACTGACTTTCCACTCAGGGGCCGACAGGCCCCTTTCTTTCACATGTGAAAGTTTCCTCTCACCGACCAATGCACCCAAAAAGGGCAAAAGCGCAGGCATGCATTTTTCCCGACTTATGGAATGCTATCCATGAGACTGAAGCAAAGGAGGGACTGCTTATGAATCTTTTACAAAAACTGTTCTCACCGAAAAAAGCTGTTCCCGAGCCGACCGTCCGGCTCAGCGAACAGATCGGTGCTGTGATCGAGCAGCTGGAGCAGCAAGAGCGCGATTTACAGGCCATGCAGCGGCATTTGGAACACGTTTTCCAACCGGACAATTTTGTGAGTGCGGAATTTCGAAACGGCGTACTCACTGTGACTCATCGTTACTGAGGAGTGTAGATATATGGAAATGAACGAACAGGCGAAAATTGCCAGCATTTTGAGCTCGTTGGCAGAGTCAAAAGAAGCTGATCCTGCGAAATTTTTTACTGAGCTGGTTAAAGGCGCGGAGGCGGCACTGGATGCCGGGCGGATTACAGAGCGTGAAAACAGTGGTGAACGCGATCAGGATCAGCGCCCGTCCGGTGAGGAGACGGTTAAATCGGATTTTGATTTTTCGAAAATGTCCGAGGCACCGCATCTGGCGCGGGAACAGCTGGAGGCTGTCAAAAAAACCGCCGAGATGGTTGAGTCACTGGAGGAGGCTGGCTACAAAAAACCGGAACAGGGTAATTGGGTTAGCAGCATGCTCGACAATCATCAGCGCGGGTACATGCAAAGCGATATTTTCACCGAGGCCGCTGTAGGTCTCGTCTGGATGGCAGCGAAACTGGCAGAAAAAATCATTGAAGGCCCCGAAAATGCGCAGACGCAAGACCGAAAAGGGGAGTTGGTCTCAGAGATCAAAGGTGAGCTCGCGAAAATCGGTAAGGCCGCCGAGAAACAGCTGGCTCACAGCCATATCCGAGAAGCGAACCAGGGCCGAGATGTGGTTATGTCGATGATGGTCACTCAAGCCCGCAACGTTTGGCGATCAGGTGACCACCAAAAAGCGGATCAAATGATCATTCAGACTCATGAAAAGTTGGCCAACGAAGCGAAAAAACAACATATGCACTATGAGCCTCACCCGAAATTTCAGAAAATTATTTCTGAGGCTAAGGCCCGTGAAAAGCAGCGAACTAAGGCGGCTGAGCAACAGTCGAACGTAAACGAGAACGCGAAACGAAAGGAGCAGGGCCTAAACCTGTGAAGTGAAGGCCAGATCTCCGGTTGGTAAACCTTGACGGGAGAGGTTCCCATGCAACAGAAACGACCGACAGAGCAGGAGCTACTCAAAGGCCTAGATGCCTTCGGGGCCCACGCGGATGAGTTGGGAGAGCTGCTTCCCCAAGAGTCGGAGCAAGGGTCAGAGCCCTTGGAGAGACTGAGAGGATCGGTGAAGAAGTTCGAGCGACCTACGGA
>Ga0208813_1000760_pt1 | contig 21162 bp, 17 predicted proteins | sample MalvireepMed_904_FD_184250 | JGI IMG/M metagenome (GOLD analysis project Ga0208813, IMG submission 184250) | Marine viral communities from the Global Malaspina Expedition - Malaspina viral metaG DeepMed_904 (SPAdes) (version 2) | ecosystem: Environmental > Aquatic > Marine > Oceanic | place... | reverse complement strand
CCTTCGCCGATTTCGGCGGGGTTGCGGACGGTGACCACACCGGCCGCTTCCAGGGCGGCGAACTTCTCGTCCGCGGTGCCCTTGCCGCCGGCGATGATGGCGCCCGCGTGACCCATGCGCTTACCCGGGGGCGCGGTGACACCGGCGATGTAGCTGACCACCGGTTTGGTCACGTTGTCCTTGATGTACGCGGCCGCTTCGTCCTCGGCGGTGCCGCCGATTTCACCGACCATCACGATGGCTTCGGTCTGCGGGTCGTTCTGGAACAGTTCCAGCGCCTCGATAAAGGTGGTCCCGGGAATCGGGTCGCCGCCGATGCCGATGCAGGTGGACTGACCGTAACCCAGTTTGGTGGTCTGGTTGACCGCCTCGTAGGTCAGGGTGCCGGAGCGGGACACGATGCCCACCTTGCCGGGCTTGTGAATGTGACCGGGCATGATGCCGATCTTGCATTCACCGGGGGTGATCACACCCGGACAGTTCGGGCCGATCAGGCGCACGCCCTGCTTACGGTCCAGATATTCCTTCACATAGAGCATGTCCAGTGCCGGGATGCCCTCGGTGATGCAGACGATCAGCTCGATGCCGGCGTCGGCGGCTTCCAGGATGGAATCCTTGCAGAACGGTGCCGGCACGTAGATCACGGACGCGGTGGCGCCGGTCTCCTTGACCGCTTCGGCCACGGTGTTGAACACCGGCAGGCCCAGATGCGTCTGACCGCCCTTGCCGGGGGTCACGCCGCCCACCATCTTGGTGCCGTATTCCAGCGCCTGTTCGGAATGGAAGGTGCCCTGGCTGCCGGTGAAACCCTGGCAGATCACCTTGGTGTTCTTATCAATCAATACGCTCATTTGGCACCTCCAGCGGCTTTCACCACCTGTTCGGCGGCGTCGTCGAAACTTTCTGCGGCCACGATGTTCATGCCGCTCTCGGCGAGCTTCTTGGCGCCCAGTTCGGCGTTGTTGCCTTCCAGACGCACCACGACCGGCACGTCCACGCCGACTTCTTCCACGGCGCCGATGATGCCCTCGGCGATCAGGTCACAACGGACGATGCCGCCGAAGATGTTCACCAGAACCGCTTTCACCTGGTCGTCGGACAGGATGATCTTGAACGCTTCGGTGACGCGTTCCTTGGTGGCGCCGCCACCCACATCCAGGAAGTTGGCGGGCGCGCCGCCTTTCAGCTTGACCAGGTCCATGGTGCCCATGGCCAGGCCGGCGCCGTTGACCATGCAGCCGATGTTGCCTTCCAGGGCCACGTAGTTGAGGTCCCATTCGGCGGCGCGGCGTTCGCGGTCGTCTTCCTGGGTCGGATCGTCCAGTGCCTTGATGTCCGGGTGACGGAACAGCGCGCTGCCGTCCACGTTGATCTTGGCGTCCAGGCAGTGCAGGTCGCCCTGGTCGGTGATCACCAGCGGATTCACTTCGATCAGCGCCAGATCCTTCTCTTCGAACAGCTTCGCCAGGCCCACGAAAATTTTCGCGAACTGGTTGATCTGCTTGCCTTCCAGACCCAGCTGGAAGGCGATCTCGCGGGCCTGATAGGGCTGCGCGCCGACCAGCGGGTCGACGATCGCTTTGAGAATTTTCTCGGGGGTTTCCTCGGCGACTTTCTCGATCTCCACGCCGCCCTCGGTGGACGCCATGAACACCACCCGGCGGGTGGCACGGTCGAGCACCGCGCTCAGATACAGTTCGCGGGCGATGTCGGTGCAGGTTTCCACCAGAATTTTGGTGACCGGCTGGCCGTGTTCATCGGTCTGGAACGTCACCAGGCGCTGGCCCAGCCACTTCTTGGCGAATTCCGCCGCTTCCTCGGGGCTGTCGACCAGTTTGACGCCACCGGCCTTACCGCGGCCACCGGCGTGCACCTGGGCTTTCACGACCCATTTGTCACCACCGATTTCCTTTGCCTTCGCCGCCACCTCTTCCGGTGTATCGCAAGCGAAGCCCGGAGAAACCGGCAGGCCGTAATCAGCAAAAAGCTGTTTCGACTGATACTCGTGGAGATTCATGCCTTAACTTCCGTAAGCTTGTCTGTGGATAGCGCTCCCGGCGCAATATCGGGGCCTCTTCGGGCCCCTCTTGTGTCGGGGCCCGCTGGGTATCTTCGGGGCCCTACTTTTTGCGGCGGCGTTGCGCCACGTGGATAGCCTTGTAGTCCGTGGCCAGAGCCGCTTCGTGCACGGTCTCGGAGAGGCTCGGGTGGCCGAACACCATCAATTGCAGATCCTCGATGCTGGCACCGAATTCCATCGCCACGACCCCTTGCTGAATCAGCTCGGAGGCCTGTGGGCCGAGGATGTGCATGCCCAGCACCCGGTCGGTTTTTTCGTCCACCACGAACTTCACCAGACCGCCGGGCTCGCCGGCGGCCAGTGCGCGGCCATTGGCGGCGAAGGGTACCGCGCCGGTTTTATACGGCTCGCCGGAATCCTTCACCTCTTCCTCGGTCTTGCCCACCCAGGCGACTTCCGGGTGGGTATAAATGACGCCCGGCACGGCGTCGTAATTGACCTGGGTATGCTCCCCGGCAATCACATCCGCCACCATCACGCCCTCTTCGATCGCTTTGTGGGCCAGAGCCGGTCCACGCACCAGATCGCCGATCGCGTACACGCCCGGGACATCGGTGCGACACTGGCTGTCGACGTACACATAGTTACGTTCGTCCATGGTCACGCCGGCGTCCTGGCTGAGCAGGCCTTCGGTGTAAGGACGGCGGCCCACCGCCACGATCAGGCGGTCGAACGTCTCTTCGTGCTCTTCACCGTCATAGCTGTAGGTGACGCGCACGGAATTCTTGTTCTTCTTGGTTCCGGTGACCCGGGCACCCAGATGGATGTCGAGCCCTTGTTTGGAAAACAGTTTGAAGGCTTCCTTGCCGATCTGCCGGTCCACGGTGGGCAGGAACGTATCCACCGCTTCGAGGACCTTCACCTCACTGCCGAGACGGGCCCAGACACTGCCCAGCTCCAGGCCGATGATGCCGGCGCCGATCACGCCCAGCTTTTTGGGCACGGAATCGAATTCCAGCGCGCCGGTGGAATCGACAATGATCTTCTGATCCACCTCGGCCACCGGAATGTCCACCGGCACGGAACCGGCGGCGAGAATCACGTGTTCGGCTTCCAGGGTCTGTTCGTCGCCGTCCAGCGGCGTGAACTGCACCTGCTTGTTGGCCTTGAGCTGGCCGCTGCCCTGCAGCCAGGTGACCTTGTTCGACTTGAACAGGGAGGCCACGCCGCCGGTGAGCTGCTGCACCACTTTGTCCTTGCGCTGGTGCATGGTGTCCAGATCAAGGCTCAGTTTGCCCACGCCCACGCCGTGATCGGCGAGGGCGTGCTCCGCCTCATGGTACTTCCAGGAGGAATCCAGCAGCGCCTTGGACGGAATACAGCCCACGTTCAGGCAGGTGCCGCCGAGTGCCGGCTGGTCCTGTTTGTTGACGCGCTTCTCGATGCAGGCCGTGTTGTAGCCCAGCTGCGCGCAGCGAATCGCGGCGACGTAACCGCCGGGGCCGCCGCCGATGACGATGACATCGTATTTATCAGCCATAACTAATCCTTTAAATGTCCAGCAGCAGCCGCGCCGGATCCTCGATAAAGTTCTTCACCGCGACCAGGAACTGCACCGCCTGCTTACCGTCGATCAGACGGTGGTCGTAGGACAGCGCCAGATACATCATCGGCAGAATTTTCACTTCACCGTCCACCGCCATGGGCCGTTCCTGGATTTTGTGCATGCCCAGAATGGCGGTCTGCGGCGGGTTGAGGATCGGCATCGACATCAGGGAGCCGAACACGCCACCGTTGGAAATGGTGAAGGTGCCGCCGGTCATTTCATCGATGGACAGCTTGCCCTTCTGAGCCTTCTGGCCGTAATCGATGATCTGCGATTCCACTTCCGCGAGGCCCTTCTGGTCCGCGTCGCGCACCACCGGCACCACCAGACCGCGCTCGGTGGATACCGCCATGCCGATGTCGTAGTAACCGTGGTAGACCACGTCGTCATCGTCGATGGAGGCGTTCACTTCCGGGAAGCGTTTGAGTGCTTCCACACAGGCGCGGGTAAAGAAGCCCATGAAACCAAGACGAACGCCGTGGGCCTTCTCGAAGGCGTCCTTGTAGTTCTTGCGCATATCCATGATCGGCTTCATGTTGACCTCGTTGAAGGTGGTCAACATGGCCGCGTTCTGTTGCGCGGACACCAGGCGCTCGGCGATGCGCTTGCGCAAACGGGTCATCGGCACCCGGCGCTCTTCCCGCTCGCCCGGTTCCGGTGCCGGAATCGGCGCGGCCTTGGGCGCCTCGCTCTTGGTCTCGCCGGCGGAGGACTGCTTGCGCTCCTCGCGGCTGGCCAGGGCTTTCTCCACGTCTTCCTTGGTGATGCGGCCGTCGCGGCCGCTGCCCTTGACGTCGGACGCGGAGAGGTTGTGTTCGCTCATCATCTTGCGCGCCGCGGGACCGGCCTGGGCGTCCTTGTCACCGCCCTCCTCGTCCTTCTGCCGCGCGCCTTTATCGTCCGCCGCGGGCGCTTGTTTCTGTTCGCCCTTGTCGTCGTCTCCGCTGTCTTTCGCCGCGTTCTTGTCATCGTCCTTGTCGTCACCGCTGTCCGCGCCGCCGGCGCCGCTTCCGGCTTCCAGCTGGCCCAATACTTCCTGGCTTTCCACGGTGTCGCCTTCGTCCTTGATGATCTTCGCCACCACACCGTCGCTGGGGGCCACCACCTCCAGCACTACTTTGTCGGTTTCGATGTCCACCAGCAGCTCGTCACGCTTGACCGCCTCGCCTTCTTTCTTGTGCCAGGTCGCCACGGTGCCGTCCGCTACGGATTCGGGAAACTGTGGGGCTTTGATGTCTGTCGCCATGCTTATTCCTTAACCCTATCTCGGTTGGCTGTCGCTCAATTGATCTGGAAGGCGTCTTCGACGAGACGCTGTTGCTGTTCCACGTGCAGGGACATGGAGCCCACCGCCGGGGCCGCCGCCATGTCACGGCCAGCGTAATGCACATGCAGTTTGTCGTTGACCGCCCGCGCCACCCGGAACATATGGTGCTGCGAGCAGTACCAGGCGCCCTGGTTCATCGGCTCTTCCTGGCACCACACCAGATTTTCCAGATTGGGGTAACTTTCCAGGACTTCCTGGAGACGCTTTTCCGGGAACGGATACAGCTGCTCGATGCGCACCAGCGCGGTGTCGTTGAGGTCGTCCGACTCGCGTTTTTCCAGCAGGTCGTAGAACACCTTGCCGGAGCACATCACCACGCGTTTGATGTCCTTGTGGTCGATATCGGCGCGGTCGTCCAGAACGGTCTGGAAACGGCCTTCGGACAAATCCTCCAGGGACGATTTGGCGCGCTTGTGACGCAGCAGGCTCTTCGGCGTCATCACCACCAGCGGCTTGCGCAGCGGCCGCACCGCCTGGCGCCGCAGCAGATGGAAAATCTGCGCCGGGGTGGTGGGCACGCACACCTGCATGTTGTGCTCGGCGCACAGCTGCAGGAAGCGTTCCAGCCGGGCGGAGGAGTGCTCCGGGCCCTGACCTTCGTAGCCGTGCGGCAGCAACAGGGTGAGGCCGCACAAACGCCCCCACTTGGCTTCGCCGGAGGACATGAACTGATCGATCACAACCTGGGCGCCGTTGGCGAAGTCACCGAACTGCGCTTCCCAGACGATCAGCGCTTCCGGGGTGGTGGTGGCGTAGCCGTATTCAAAGCCCAGCACCGCCTCCTCGGAGAGCAGCGAATCGTAGATATCAAAGCGCGGCTGGCCCTCCTGAAGATGGGCCAGGGGCACATAATCCTCGCCGTTCTTCTGGTTGTGCAGCACCGCGTGGCGGTGCGAGAAGGTGCCGCGCCCGGAATCCTGGCCGGTGAGCCGCACCATCACGCCCTGATCCAGCAGGCTAGCGTAGGCGAGGGTTTCGCCGTAGCCCCAGTTGATCGACATGGCGCCGGCGGTCATCTTGCGGCGGTCCTCGAGAATCTTCTTCACCTGCCGCTGTAGAACCACGCCTTCGGGCACGGTTTCCAGACGGTTGGCCAGATCCTGCAGCTTCTTGAGCGGGTAGCCGGTGTCCCAGTCGTCCTCGACCTGGTGGCCGACGTAGGGACTCCAGTCCACGAACAGCGACTTGTTGGGCTCGCGCACCAGTGATTTCACCACGTGGTTGCCTTCGTCCAGGGCATCGCGATAGTCGTCGACCATCTTCTGAGCGCTCTGCTCGGAGAGTATCTGCTCGTTGATCAGGCGCTCCGCGTACAGCGTGCGGCTGGACGGGTGCGACTTGATCTTTTTGTACATCAGCGGCTGGGTGGAGGACGGCTCGTCCGCCTCGTTGTGACCCGAGCGGCGGTAGCAGATCAGGTCGATCACCACGTCCTTCTTGAACTGCATGCGGTAGTCCACCGCCAGCTGGGTGACGAAGTAGACCGCTTCCGGATCGTCCGCGTTGACGTGGAAAATCGGCGACTGAACCATCTTCGCCACGTCGGTGCAGTATTCGGTGGAGCGGGCGTCGTCACGGCGGCTGGTGGTGAAGCCGACCTGGTTGTTGACGATCACATGCAGGGTGCCGCCGGTCTTGAAGCCGCGGGTCTGGGACATCTGGAAGGTCTCCATGACCACGCCCTGACCGGCGAAGGCCGCGTCACCGTGAATCAGAATCGGCACCACCTGATCACCGCCGCTGTCGTCGCGGCGATCCTGGCGGGCACGCACCGAGCCTTCCACCACCGGCGATACGATCTCCAGGTGGGACGGGTTGAAGGCCAGCGCCAGATGCACCTCACCGCCGGAGGTCTGCACGTTGGACGAGAAACCCTGGTGGTATTTCACGTCGCCGGAGCCGTTCTCGTTGAAGCTTTTGCCTTCGAACTCGCCGAACAGATCGCGGGGGCTCTTGCCGAGGATGTTGACCAGCAGATTCAGACGGCCACGGTGGGCCATGCCGATCACCATCTCCTTGGCGCCGTAGCTGCCGACCCGCTGGATCATCTCGTCCATCAGCGGAATCATCGATTCGCCGCCTTCCAGGCCGAAACGCTTGGTGCCGGGGTAACGGCTGCCCAGGTATTTTTCCAGGCCTTCGGCGGCGGTCAGACGCTCGAGAATATGGCTCTTGATGTCGGCGCCGTACTGCGGGTGGCTGCGCACGCCCTCCAGCCGCTGCTGAAGCCAGCGCTTCTCGGCGGTGTTGACGATGTGCATGTACTCACAGCCCACCGTCGAGCAGTAGGTCCCCTGCAGGCAGTCCATGATCTCGCGCAGGGTGGCTTCCGGCTTGCCTATGAACAGGTTGCCGGTCTGGAACACCGTGTCCATGTCCGCCTTGCTCAGGCCGTGGTGCGCCAGCTCCAGGTCGGAGACCGCCTCGCGCTCCATCAAACCGAGCGGGTCCAGCTTGGCCACCTGATGGCCCCGGTTGCGGTACGCGGCGATCAGATGAAGCACCCGCACCTGGCGGCGTTCATGTTCGCTGCTGACGGCGCCGGCGCCGACTTTCTGCACACGGGACTTGTTCTTGGCTTCGAGCAGGAAATACTCACGGACCGCCGAATGGGGGACATCGGACTCAACGGCGCCGTTGGAGGGCAGCTTTTCGAAGTAGGCGCGCCAGTCTTCCGGCACGGAATTGGGATCAGTCAGATAGGATTCGTACAGTTCATCAACATAGGCCGCATTGGAGCCCCCGATATGGGAGGACTGCCACTGACGGTACATGGAACTGTCTTGCATCGTCGCTCGTTCCTTAGCCGGGCGAACGTCACGCCTGTGGGCATGTATTCTGCTCTGTCCACAGGGCTGCGACCCTGTTACCCGCGCTCATCGCTGTTTACGGACCGGCACCTTTTAAGCTCCGGCCCACTTGCTGTCTGGCGGCTCCGGGGTTGCCGAAACCGCCACCTAGTGTAGTACCTTTGTGGTGGTTTTGTTAGGCGTCCACGGAGAAAATGACTTATCGGTCTTTTTTCTCCTGACCGCAATCCCACCAACGTCTAACGCTTACCGGCCCTCTATAAAGGCATGGGGGCGACGGCACCGATCTCAAGCTTAACCAAAGCCACCCTTCCCCGAACCCTCCCGTCGCATCCGGATACAATTTGCAGCCGGGGAAGGCGCCCACAAAAAAGGCGGCCCGCGGGCCGCCTTCTTCGCTTTCCGTTACACGCCCCGTTCCAGGAGCATGGACCGGATGTGGCCGATGGCCCGCGTTGGGTTCAGCCCCTTGGGACAAACGCTCACGCAGTTCATGATGCCGTGGCACCGGAACAGGCTGAACGGGTCATCCAGGCGCGACAGGCGCTCCTCGGTGGCCTCGTCACGGCTGTCCGCCAGGAACCGGTAGCTCTGCAGCAGCGCCGCCGGACCCAGGAACTTCTCCGGGTTCCACCAGAAGCTGGGGCAGCTGGTGGAGCAGCACGCGCACAGAATGCACTCGTAGAGGCCGTCCAGCTTGGCCCGGTCCTCCGGCGTCTGCAGGCGCTCGATGGCCGGCGCCGGCGTGTCGTTCTGCAGGTACGGCTGCACCTTCTCGTACTGGTTGTAGAACATGGTCATGTCCACCACCAGGTCGCGAATCACCGGCAGGCCGGGCAGCGGGCGCAGCACCAGCGGCTTCTTGCCTTCCTTCACACCCGGCGCCACTTCGGACAGCGGGGTGATACAGGCGAGGCCGTTCTTGCCGTTGATGTTCATGCCGTCGGAACCGCAAACGCCTTCCCGGCAGGACCGGCGGTAGGCCATCGACGGGTCCTGCTCTTTGACCAGATTGAGCACGTCGAGCACCATCAGGTCCTTGCCCTGGGTGTCCACCTCGTACTCTTTCATGGACGGTTCGCGGTCGGTGTCCGGGTTGTAGCGATAGATACTGACTTTCATGGCTACGCGCCTCCGTTAGTAGGTCCGGATCTTCGGCTGGAAGGTATCGACGGTCTTCGGCTTGAAGTTCACATCCCGCTTGCCCAGCTTCTTGGAGGTGGGGTCGAACACGGAATGGCACAGCCAGTTTTCGTCGTCACGATCCGGGAAGTCGTAGCGGGAATGGGCGCCCCGGCTTTCGGTGCGTCCGGACGCCGCCAGAGCGGTGGCTTCCGCGACCTCCAGCAGGTTGTCCAGTTCCAGCGCTTCGACACGGGCGGTATTGAAGGACTGGCTCTTGTCCTCGAGATGGGCGTTGGCGATGCGCTCGCGCAGCTTGGCCAGCTTCTGCACGCCCTCTTCCATCAGATCACCCTTGCGGAATACACCGAAGTGATTCTGCATGGTGCTCTGCAATTCCTTGCGCAGCGAGGACACGGATTCGCCGTCCTTGGAATCGTTCCAGCGGTTGACGCGGCTCAGCGCGCGCTCCAGATCCTCTTCGCTGGGCTCGTACTGGGTCATGCCCTGACGCAGCGCCTCTTCGATGTGCAGACCCGCCGCGCGGCCGAACACCACCAGGTCGAGCAGCGAGTTGCCGCCCAGACGGTTGGCGCCGTGTACCGACACGCAGGCTACCTCGCCCACCGCGAACAGGCCGTTGACGAACTGATCCTCGCCTTCGTGGCCGCCGCTGAACCTGAGCGCCTGCCCGTTCACGTTGGTGGGGATGCCGCCCATCATGTAGTGACAGGTGGGCACCACCGGGATCGGTTCCTTGACCGGGTCCACCTGGGCGAAGGTGATGGACAGCTCGCAAATACCGGGCAGACGGCTGTGCAGCACTTCCTCGCCGAGATGATCCAGCTTCAGATAGACGTAGTCGCCGTCCGGGCCGTCGCCGCGGCCGTCGAGGATCTCCATCATCATGGAGCGGGCCACCACGTCACGGGACGCGAGGTCCTTGGCGTTGGGCGCGTAGCGCTCCATGAAGCGCTCGCCGTCCTTATTAATAAGGTAGCCGCCCTCGCCCCGGCACCCTTCGGTGACCAGGGTACCCGCGCCGGCGATGCCGGTGGGGTGGAACTGCCACATTTCCATGTCCTGCACCGGCACGCCGGCACGCAGGGCCATGCCCACGCCATCGCCGGTGTTGATCAGGGCGTTGGTGGTGGAGGAGTAGATACGGCCGGCGCCGCCGGTGGCGAACACCGTGGCCTTGGCTTTGAAGAACACGGTCTCGCCGGTCTCGATGCTGATCGCGATCACACCGCAGACGTTATCGTCGGCGTCCTTCACCAGATCCACGGCGTACCATTCGTTGTAGAACTGGGTGCCGTTCTTGAGGTTCTGCTGGTAAAGGGTGTGCAGCAGCGCGTGACCGGTACGGTCGGCGGCGGCACAGGTGCGGGCGGCCTGGCCACCCTCACCGAAATTCTTGGACTGGCCACCGAAAGGACGCTGGTAGATGCGGCCTTGCTCGGTGCGGGAGAACGGCAGACCCATGTGGTCCAGCTCGAACACCGCTTCCGGGCCCACCTGGCACATGTATTCGATGGCTTCCTGGTCACCGATATAGTCGGAGCCCTTCACCGTGTCGTACATGTGCCAGCGCCAATCGTCATTGGGATCGGCGGAGGCGATCGCGCAGGTGATACCGCCCTGGGCGGACACCGTGTGCGAACGGGTCGGGAATACTTTGGAAACCAGCGCGGTTTTGAAACCGGACTGCGCCATCTGCAGGGAAGCACGCATGCCTGCGCCCCCGCCGCCAACGACGATCGCGTCAAAGGTGATGGTACGAATGGACATGGATTATGCGCCTCCCCAGATCATCAGCAGGCCCCACAGCAGGTACACAAGCAGCAGCAGCGCGATGGCCATCTGCACCACCAGACGAACACTGGTGGCCGCTTTGCCGAAGGTCAGGCTGGTCAGATAGTCGGTGGTCACGCTCCACAGGCCGATCCAGGTGTGGGCGGCCACGGAGAACAACAGAAGGGTGTTAGCGATCTGCATGGGCACGGAGCCCATGAAGGCACTCCAGGTGCCGTAATCCAGATCCGGCTGGGCGATCAGAAAGCCCAGCATGCCGATCACGTACACGGCGATCACCACAGCGGAAACCCGCTGGATCAGCCAATCATAAAGGCCGTTACGGCCCAGGCTCGTTACACTGGTTACCATACCCAGGCTCCTGCCAACAGAATCAGTACCGCGGTGACAACGAAAGTGGCGAAGGCGCCACGACGTCCACCTTCCAGGGTCTCACCCATGCCCATATCCATAATCAAATGGCGGATACCGGCGACCAGGTGATAAAGAATGACGGCCAGGATCGCCCAGACCACCAATTTGGCGAGGGGCGAGGTCATCAGCTGTTTCAGGTCCGCAAAGCTCTCGGGGGACGCCAAGGAGCGATCCAGCATCCACAGCAAGACGGGGATGGCAACGAAAATGGCCACGCCAGTAATACGGTGAGTGATGGATGCAATGGCGGTGACCGGGAACTTGATCGTCGTTAGATCGAGGTTAACGGGTCTCTTATCGTTCACGGTAGCCTACACTTTTGCCGGGCCCCGGATACACCGGAGCGGTTATCGGGAACTTGGCATCAACGGCGACATCAGAGTGTGAATGCGGATAAAGCCGATGGTGCCCGGGCCGGGGTTGGAGCCCACAGGGAACTCCTGCTTGGTCCCGAACGGCGAAAAACCGATCGGAACGGGGCCGGAGACTCCTTCGCGGGCGGCAGTATATCGCCGCGCTTACGGCAAAACAAACGGCAAACTGCGACTTTTATCTTAGCCGGCCCCGCGGACCGCCCCCTCATCCGGCGCTGGCGGGACCTGGGCGGTTAATCCCTTGTTTTTTAACGGCCCTTTGCGGCGGGCCCGTCGCGAAGCGCCGTAATAGCCTGTTTACCCTACAAAAGTCGCCCCCGCCGGGGGCCGGCTTCTCGTTGACAAAGACCCACCAAAACTTTAACGTCCCCCGCGCTCTGGAGGACCTTCCCAGTAGGGACCCTCTATTCACCGAGGAGAAATTCCCATGACCGAGAAGAAAGCCATTCTCAAGGTAGAGGGCCGGGACGATCTGGAACTGCCGATCCATACGCCCACCCTGGGCCGTGACGTGATCGACGTTTCTTCCCTGACCGCCAACGGCATCTTTACCTTCGACCCGGGTTTCACGTCCACCGCTTCCTGCGAATCAAAAATCACCTTCATCGACGGTGAAGTGGGCAAACTGCTGCATCGGGGCTATTCCATCGAGGAACTGGCCGCCAAGTCGGACTATCTTGAAGTGTGCTACCTCCTGCTCAACGGTGAACTGCCCACCGCCGAGCAGAAAGAGACCTTTGTCAGCACCGTCAAAAACCACACCATGGTGCACGAGCAGATCCGCAATCTGTTCAACGGCTTCCGCCGCGACGCGCACCCGATGGCCATCATGTGTGGCGTGGTGGGGGCACTGTCCGCGTTTTATCACGACTCGCTGGACATCAATAACCCCACCCACCGGGAAATCACCGCGTTCCGTTTGATCGCGAAGATGCCCACCATCGCGGCCATGTGCTACAAGTACGGTCTCGGTCAGCCGCTGATGTATCCGCGCAACGACCTCGGTTATGCGGAAAACTTCCTGCACATGATGTTCGGCAACCCGTGCGAGGAAACCAAGGTCAGCCCGACCCTGGCCCGCGCCATGGACAAGATCTTCATCCTGCACGCCGACCACGAGCAGAACGCCTCCACCTCCACGGTGCGCCTGGCCGGCTCCTCCGGTGCCAACCCGTTCGCCTGCATCGCCGCCGGCATTTCCGCCCTTTGGGGCCCCGCCCACGGCGGTGCCAACGAAGCGGTGCTGAACATGCTCGACGAGATCGGCGACATCTCCAACATCGACGAGTACATCGCCAAGGCCAAGGACAAGAACGATCCGTTCAAGCTGATGGGCTTCGGCCACCGGGTCTACAAGAACTACGACCCGCGTGCCACCGTGATGCGCGAATCCTGCCACGAAGTGCTCAACGAGCTGGGTGTCAACGATCCGCAACTCGAGCTGGCCATGAAGCTCGAAGAGATCGCCCTGAACGACCCCTACTTCAAAGAGAAGAAGCTGTTCCCGAACGTGGACTTCTACTCCGGGATCATTCTCAAGGCGATCGGCATCCCGACCTCCATGTTCACCGTGATCTTCGCCCTGTCCCGCACCGTGGGCTGGATCGCGCACTGGAACGAGATGATCTCCAATCCCTACAAGATCGGCCGTCCCCGCCAGCTCTACACCGGCGAGACCGAGCGCGAGATGACCGCGCTCAGCGACCGCAAGTAACCGACAGCCGCCGCCCCGCGGCGCTCTGTCCGGTCCTTCGGGACCAGAAAGCGAACCCGTCCGGGTTCGCTTTTTTTTGCCCCGCCGCAACACTTGGTACACCAGTACAACAATCCGCAACCAGCCACCAACAACCGCCCTCCGCCGGCCAGCGGAGTGCCCTGATGAAGATGCCCGTGAACCGGTACGCCGGTATCGCCCTGCTCGCCCTACTGGCCTTACTGACCACCGCCTGCGGCGGCGGCTCGAGCTCCTCGCCGGCCCCGTCGGGCGGCCCGTCGCCGACGCCCACCGAGCCGAAGCCTGAACCGCCGGCGCCGGTGGCCGGCGAAGGCAGCATCCGGGTGCTGTCCAGCCGCGCCGACCTGATCAGCGGCGGCGACGCCCTGGTCGCGATCGCCGCCGACGACCCCGCGCTGCTCAATAACGCCCGTATCAGCCTCGGCGACACCGACGTCAGCGACCGGTTTCAGCGCACCGGAGAGTCCCTCAAAGGCCTGGTCGACGGCATGTCCCCCGGCGCCCACACCCTGCGGGTGACCCTGGCCGACGGCTCGATATTGCAACAGCCGCTGGTCAACCATCCCAGCGGCGGCCCGGTGTTTTCCGGCCCCCAGATCGGGCCCTGGACCTGCAGCAACGACGCCGCCACCGACGCGCGGTGCAACCAGCCCGCCGAATACCGTTTCAAGTACGTGCCCGCCGGCAAGCTGCAGGCGTTCATCACCGGGTTCGATCCGATGAACCCGGGCCTGCCCGGCGCCTTCCTCGACTATCAGCCGGACAACCCGCCGGCGGACCAGGACATCGCCCGGGTGACCACCGATCAGGGCGTGCAAGTGCCGTTTATCGTGCGCATTGAAACCGGCGTCCAGAACCGCGACCGCTACCAGATCATGACCTTGTTCCAGCCCGACCGGGACTGGTCCGCCCTGGCGCCCCAGCCGCAGTGGAACGGCAAGCTGCTGATCCACCACGGCGGCAACGTGGGCGTGAGTTTCGGCCCCGGCGAACCGCCCAACGGCGACATCGCCGGGACCGCGCCGGAAGGCGCTGAAATCCTGCTCGGCGACAGCATCACCACGGCCCTGGGCCGCGGCTTCATGACGCTCTCCACCGCCCAGGCGAACCTCGGCCATAACGTCAATCTGGTCACCGCGGCATCTACCAGGGCCTGATCGTGCAGTGTTCCTATCCGGACGTCTGGACCACCGCCACCCAGTTCGCCGATTACAACCTGCTCAGCCGCTATTTCGGCAACCAGATTCCCTCCGACCCGGACAGCTTCCTGTCGGTGATCACCGCCCTGCTCTCCAGCGGCGTATTGCCCGGGGTGCAGTGGTCGGCGTTCTACGGCCATCTGCCGGTGAATCCGCTGGTCTCGGACCTGGCGTTTTTCCCCGCCGCCTTCCCGGAGCAGGAGGAATGCCCCGGCCTGGCCGACGACGTGCCGGTGTACAACGCCGAAACCCGGCCCGACGGGGTGCGCTGCGGGCTGCTCGACTTCATGATCAATCAGTTCGGCAGCCGACCGCCGGAAGTCTGGTCCACCAACGAAGCCCTGCTGTCCAGGGGCTTCGCCGGCATCCCCCTGGATAACGTCGGCGTCCAGTACGGCCTGGGTGCCCTGCAGCAGGGATTGATCACCGGCGAGCAGTTCCTGCGCGTCAACCGGGACATCGGCGGCCTGAACGTGGACATCCAGCCGCAGGCGGCGCGCACCGTCGCCGACCCGACCGCGCTCAGCAACGCCTACCGCACCGGCGCCATTAACACCGCGGAGCATCTTTCCAACGTGCCGATCATCGACCTGCGCGGCCCGGACCCCGGCATCGCCCACGACGCCTATCACTCCTGGCAGATGCGCGCCCGCCTGGAGGCGGTGCAGGGCCACGCGGACAACCACGTGATCTGGTTCGGCGCCTTCCCGCTCGCCGGCGACACCGTGTTCACCACCGAGGCCCTGCTGGTCATGGACCGCTGGCTGTCGAACATCGAAGCGGACCACGGCGCCGCCGCGATCGCCGAGAAAGTGGTCACGCACAAGCCGGCCCGGGCGCGTGATCGCTGCCTGTCGCTGTCGTCGTTGTTCGATCAGGAAGACCCGCTGGTGCCGCTCACCGGCAACCTGCTCTATCCGGACCCGATCGTGCCGGGTCTGGATCCGTCGCTGTTGCCCGCGCCGCCCGCGCAAACGGGCCTGGTGGTGGATGCCCTGACCGGCCAGGTGTGCGGGCTGGACCTGACCGCCCTCGGGCTGCCCGGCGAAATCGGCGACCTGCTGGCGCCGATCACGGACCCGTTGGTGGCGTTGCAGGAAACGGTGGTGCAAACCCGCTTCGGCACGCCACGCACCGTCGCCGGCGACGCCATCACCACCCTGGTGAACAAGTGCCGGCTCAAGGACGTGGACCCGGCGGATTACCCGGCCAACCCGCTGGCCGGCATCCTGGATCCGGCGGCCTTCGCCGAGCGCGTGGCGGAGATTTTCCCCGACGGTGTTTGCGATTACACCCGGCCGGGCGCCGGCGTGGTGCCGACCCGGGCCTGGCTGCACTACGGCGACGCCACGCGGGTGATCGAAGGCGGTGAGCCGTTGCCACGCACCGGTCCGCTCGCCGAGGGCGGCGACGGCCTGTCCGCGCCGGCCTTCAAACTCAGCCCCTGAGGGCCCGCTTTGTCTTCCCGGTCGTGAATGCCTAAACTCGCGGGCATCGCTTCAAGACCGGGAAGGCATAATGAAAAAAATCATCGTTCTGCTGCTGGTGGCCGCTGCCGCCGCCTATTTGCTGCTGTGGCCGGTGCCGGTGGACCCGGTGGCCTGGGACGCGCCGGAGGCCCCGGAACTGACCGGCCCCTACGCCGCCAATGACGAGCTCGCCGGCGTTGAGCGCCTCGCCGCCGGCCAGGGCCATGGCCCGGAGGACGTGGCCATCGACGACCAGGGCAACCTCTACGTGGGTTACGAGGACGGCCGCCTGGTGCGCTACGATCCGAACGGCGAGAACGGCGACCTGATCACCAACACCGAAGGCCGGCCGCTGGGCCTGGACATGGCGCCGGACGGCACCCTGGTGGTCGCCGACGGCTACCGCGGCCTGCTGCGCGTGAATCCCGCCTCCGGCGGGCTGACCGTGCTGACCGACCAGGCCAACGGGGTGCCCTTCGGCTTCACCGACGACGTGGACGTGGCCAGCGACGGCGTCATCTACTTCACCGACGCGTCGAGCAAATTCGGCCCGGCCATGAAGGCCCGCGACGACATCATGGAGCACGGCGGGCACGGCCGCTTCCTGAAGTACGACCCGGAATCGGCGACCACCACGGTGCTGATGGAGGGCCTGCAGTTCGCCAACGGCGTGGCGCTCTCCGAGAACGAGGATTTCGTGCTGGTCACCCAGACCGGCAGCTACAACGTGCTGCGCTACTGGCTCAAGGGCGACAAAGCGGGCAGCCACGATGTGTTCTTCGATAACCTGCCGGGCATTCCCGACGGCATCTCCGGCAACGGCCGGGGCACCTTCTGGCTGGCGCTGTTCGCGCCGCGCAACGCCGCCCTGGACGCCATGTCCGACAAGCCGCTGCTGCGTAAGGTGGTGTTCCGCCTGCCCCAGTTCATGCAGCCGCGGCCGGCCCGCCACGGCTTCGTGCTCGGCCTGGACGAAAGCGGCGCGGTGACCGCCAATCTGCAGCATCTTGGCGAGGACGCCTTCGCGCCGGTGACCAGTGCCGAACAGGCCGGCGAGCGCCTCTATCTGGGCAGCCTGACCCGCGACAGCTTCGCCGTTTATCCGCTCAGCGACGACAGGGAGTCATTACCATGATCCACGCAGCCTTCATCGGCCTCGGCAACATGGGCTATCCGATGGCCGGCCACCTGGCCAACGTCGGCCACGCCGTCACCGTCTACAACCGCAGCCCGGAACGGGCTCGCCGGTGGCTAGACGAGTATCCCGGCAAGCAGGCGGAAACCCCGGCCCTGGCGGCCCTGGACGCGGATATGGTGTTCGTCTGCGTGGGCAACGATGACGACCTGCGCCAGGTGACCCTGGGCGACAACGGCGCCGTGCAGAGCCTCAAGGCGGGCGCGCTGCTGGTCGACCACACCACCGCCAGCGCCGCCATGGCGCACGCCCTGGACGAGGCCTGCCGGGAGCACGACGCCCTGTTCATGGACGCCCCGGTGTCCGGCGGCCAGCAAGGCGCCAAGGACGGCGCCCTGTCGATCATGTGCGGCGGCGACGAAGCGGTGTTCGAGCGGGCGCGGCCGTTGCTCGATCATTACGGCAAGAGCGTGGTGCACATGGGCCCGGTGGGCCAGGGCCAGCTCACCAAGATGGCCAACCAGATCTGCGTGGCGGGGGTGATCGAAGGCGTGGCCGAGGCCATCGCCTTCGCCGAAAAAGCCGGCCTGGACGCGGAAAAAGCCATGCGCGTGATCGGTGCCGGCGCCGGCAGCTCCTGGCAGCTGGTGAACCGCCATCAAACCATGCTCGCCGACCAGTACGACCACGGCTTCGCGGTGGACTGGATGCGCAAGGACCTGGACATCTGCCTGGCGGAAGCCAGCCGGCTGGGCACGCCGCTGCCGCTGGCGGCGCTGGTCAACGAGTTCTACAAGGAGGTCCAGGCCATGGGCGGCGGCCGCTGGGACACTTCCAGCCTGCTGCGCCGCCTGCAACGCCGGCGCGACTAGTCCTCCGCCACGGCTCCGCGCTCGGGCAACAGGGCCCGGGCGTTTTCCGCCCGCAGCTTGTCCGCCACCGGTTTCGGCAAGGCGTCCAGAAGCGGACGGTACTCACCCAGGATCGCGCCGATGCTGTCGAAATGACCGACCACGTCGCTGCCCAATACGAAGCGGTCCGGATGGTCCTCGATCAGCGCCACCCAGGCGGCGCGCGGCTCGCCGTCCTTGATCAGATAGTGCTCGCGCACACTCCATGACAGATCCACATAAAGGTTGTCGTAACGCTCCAGCAGCGCGCGGATGATTTCATTGAGCGTGGCCAGCGGCGCCTGGCGCTTCTCCACGCCGCCGCTGGTACCGGCATGGGCCAGCACGAAGCGCGTATCCGGATTGCTTCTCAGCGCGTCCTCCAGCTCGCCCAGGTAGATCGGCGTTTCCTCGCGCAGCGAGGTCAGGTTGCTGTGCAGCAGCACCGGCAGATCGTGGCGGGCCGCCAGGCGGTAGACTTTCATCAGCGCCGGGTGGTTGGCGCGGGCGGTTTCGCCGGCGGTGAGCGCGGTCAGGTCGTCGTGGCGGGTGATCACCTCGCCGATGCCGCGCCACAGGCCGGGGTAGCGTTCGATCAGCGCTTGCACGTGGCGGGCGGCGTTCATGTCGGTGGGATTGAAACCGCTGATGAACGGCGCCAGGCGGCGGCGCTGATCCTCCGGCAGATCCCGCACCGCGCCGGCGACGATGTCGTCGGTGGCGCTGTAGTAATACAGCGGCGCTTCGTCGCCCAGGTAATAACGCGGCCGGCGCGGCGCGTCCTGCTGCCACTTCTTGACCACCGGCAGGCCGAACAGCCAGGCGTCCTCGACGCCGGCCTCGTCCATGGCCGCCAACATCGCCTCGCTGCCGTCGCTCTGCTGCATGAAATCCACATAGTGAAGATGGGCGTCCACCCAGCCGCCCTCGCCGGCCGATGCCAGGCCCGCGACCATCAAAAGCGCCCCAAACAACCCTGTTCTCATGCGGTTCTCCCCGTCCGACGGCTGTGTTTGCTTACCCGCTTAACAGACCCGGAGGCCGGCGCGCGGTTTCACCGGGCGGTCATAATTGAACACTTTTTCACATCCGGTCGAGCCGCTGTCTATTTATGGACATTCCATCACTTTAAGGCTTATTATGGAGAAAACCGTCAGGAGGCAATATGCAACCGGCCATTGAACCTTGCGCCAAACCACTGGATGACACGGCCCGCCATGCCGCGTTGCGGGCGGTGTTGCGCCTTTTGGACCACTGGCAGTGCTCGGAAAAGGAAAAGACCGCCCTGCTCGGCGTCGGCCGCTCCACCCTGCATAAATACCAAAGCCGACCGGAAAGCGCCCGGGTCAGCAATGATCTGCTCGAGCGCCTCAGCTATTTGCTGAACATCCACCAGGCGCTGCGCACCCTGTTCGGCAACCGGGAAAACGTCTACGGCTTCGTGCGCATGCCGAACCACAACCCGTTTTTCAACGGCGTCAGCCCCATGGATGTGATGAGCAACGGCCGGGTGGCCAGCCTGTACGAAGTGCACCGGCAACTGGACGGGCTGCGCGGGGGGCAGTGGTGATCGACCCCGCCGACCTGCCCACCGCCGCTTTTCTCCATCAAGAGGCCTACCGGCTGGTGAACGGTAAATACCCGCCCATCCATTTATTCGACGACGTCGCCGACCAGGCCGATTTCGAAGCTCTGTACGCGGTTCAGGCGCTCACCAACCCACGCATTCAGATGCAGGTCGGCGAGCTGCACCGGGTGCCGCCGGCGCGCCGCCCCTGGGGCATTCCCGGCTGCAACTACGCGCTCGGCCCCTTCGTGCATCTGAGCCCCTACGGCTCGCGCTTCTCGGATGGCGAATACGGCGTGTTCTACTGCGCCGAACAGATGGCCACGGCGATCGCCGAGACCCGCTACCATCAGGAGCGTTACTTTCGTGCGGTTCAGGGTCTGAAATTCGATCGCATCGTGATGCGCGGCCTGAAGGTCTGCTTCAGCGCGCGGCTACGCAATATCCACCACCCCCGCCGCGACGACGAGGACTGGTATCACCCCGAGGATTACGGCAGCGCGCGCCGGCTGGGCCGGGCCCTGTTCGACGCCGATGAGCACGGTCTGGTGTACGGCTCGGTGCGCCACCACCAGGCGCGCTGTTTCGCCCTGTTGTCACCGCATTTGACCGAATCGGTGACGCCGGCGACGCACTATGAGTACATCTGGGATGGGGAGCGGATCGCTCATATTCTGACTATTCGGCAGCACAGCTGACTTGCCGCCGGGCCCGGCCGGTTCTAATCTGAGAGTATCCCAGAGACGGGGACGCCATGATGCCCAAGGCAATGCTGCTGGACCTTTCCGGCGTGCTCTACCAGGGCCAACACGCGCTGCCCGGCGCGCGATCGGCACTGGACCGGCTGCGCCGGGCCGGCTGGCCCTTGCGTTTCGTCACCAACACCTCGCGGCGCAGCCAGTCACAATTGCTGGATGACCTGACCCGGCGGGGATTCGATATCCAATCGGACCAGCTTTTCACCGCGCCGCGCGCTGCCCACGCCTGGCTGCGCGAGCAGCGACTGCGGCCCTGGTGCCTGATCCATCCCGATCTGGAAGACGACTTTTCCGATTTGACCGGGGAGCACCCCGATGCGGTGCTGATCGGCGACGCCGAACACGGCTTCACCTATCGCAATCTGGACCGGGCTTTTCGCCTGCTGTGCGAGGGCGCGCCCCTGGTGGCAATGGGCTACAACCGGCATTTCCAGCTCGACGACGGGCTGCATCTCGACGCCGGTCCCTTCGTCAAAGCCCTGGAATACGCCGCCGGTTGCCAGGCCGTCATCACCGGCAAGCCGTCGTTCGCTTTCTTCGCACAAGCGGTGGCCAGCCTGGGGCTCCCCGCGCAGGACGTGATGATGGTCGGCGACGACGTGGCCAGCGACGTCCAGGGCGCGCTGGACGCGGGCCTTCAGGCCTGTCTGGTGCGGACCGGGAAATACAGGGACGGCGACGAGACCAGCATTGAAGGGACTTACTGGCTGGAGGCGGACTTCGCCTCGCTGGTGGAACGACTGCTGGCGGAGGATGGGTGACGGTGGCGACTCCCACGGAGGTGGAGCGCCATAAAAAAGGTTCATCGCGGATTACCGGGAAAAGCGGCTTTGATCTTCAGGAAGAAGTAGTCGCTGTCCCGGTAGCCATAGGCCATGCGCTTGATGACCTTGATGCGGTTGTTCATGCCCTCCAGCACGC
>Ga0208813_1000755_pt1 | contig 21232 bp, 20 predicted proteins | sample MalvireepMed_904_FD_184250 | JGI IMG/M metagenome (GOLD analysis project Ga0208813, IMG submission 184250) | Marine viral communities from the Global Malaspina Expedition - Malaspina viral metaG DeepMed_904 (SPAdes) (version 2) | ecosystem: Environmental > Aquatic > Marine > Oceanic | place... | reverse complement strand
CATGCATTAAATAGCCACTTGGAGGCTGGAATGGCCGAACTCTACAACACAGCCGCACCGAAAAAAGCTGCGAACCTCTCAGTCAATAGCGATCTACTGCGTAAGACCCGTGAACTGAACATTAACCTGTCTGCTACCCTGGAGCGAGCCCTGAAAGAAGAGCTTGCCAAACGCGAAGCAGAACAATGGGTTGAAGAAAACAGGTCTGCGATAAAAAGTTATAACGATTTTGTCGAACAACATGGATGCTTCGGCGATGAATTCAGGGAATTTTGATGGCACAGTTCGATGTATACCTCAACCCAAGTAAAACTAGCAAAGCTCACTACCCTTACCTTGTCGATATTCAAAGCAGCCTGCTGAGCGAACTGGCAACTCGTATCGTCATTCCTTTGGGGAAACGCTCCGCATTCGGTGGCGAAGCCATGCAAGTGCATATTCCGGCGAACGTGAACGCCCATTCTGGCTGAACGTGAACACCTTTTTTCTTAACGCATCACCCACCGGAGTTTGTACCCTGGGTGTTCACGTTCAGTCAATTTCCTGAAGTCGCTTTCTCATCGATTCCCCTTTCAGAGCCCAGCGGTGAGCGTTGTGCATCAACCGATCCAGAATGGCGTCCGCCAGAGTGTTATCGCCGATGGCGGCGTACCACTGATCGGTGGGTAGCTGGCTGATGATCATGGTCGAGTGAGTGCCGTGACGGTCATCCATGATCTCCATCAGGTCGTTCCGGTGTGCAGGTTTCAGAGCTTCCAGCCCCCAGTCGTCCAGGATCAGCAGCTTTACTTTGGCTAGTTGGCTGAGGGTTTTCTGGTAGGTGCCATCGGCCTTGGCCTGGGTCAGTTCCAGCAGTAATCGGGAGATCCGGTAATACCGGGTGCTGAGGCCGTTGAGGCAGGCCTGATGCCCCACGGCGCAACCCAGATAGGTTTTGCCGCTGCCGCAAGGGCCGGTAATCAACAGGTTCTGACCCCGTTCGAGCCAGTCTGTCTGGGCCAGTTGGGCTACCTGTGTTTTCTTCAGATTGCGTGGGTGCTGGTAGTCGATGTCCTGAACCGAGGCCCGGAGTTTGAAGCGGGCCTGACGCACCAGGCGATCCTGCTTGCGGTGATCCCGGGTCTGGAACTCCCGGTCGAGCAACAGCTCCAGGCGTTCGGTGAACGACAGCTCGTCATAAGTTCCCGGCTGGTTTTGTTGATGTTCCAGGGCGGCAGCCATGCCGCCGAGCTTCAGATCTCTCAATCGTGTCAGGGTTTGCAAGGTGTTCATGCGGGTATCCTAGTGGAAGCTCTTCGGGCCACGGATGTTCTCGTGGTGCTGGGGCAGTTCTGTGTGCAAGGGCAGTTGTTCGGGCAACTTGTCCCGGTTGCTCCGGAGAATGGCCTTGATGTGTTTCAGCCGGTCCAGGCCTTCGCGGTTGGCAATGCGGCAACCGGCGTTAAGGCGCTCGCTGGGATATTCCTTGCTCAGATTGAGTAGCCCAAGACAGACCCGGTAGGCCTGCTCCGGATGCTCCCGCTCATCCAGTCGGTCACTGACCCAGATCAGGGTGTCCGGCCCGATGTCCCGGGCCCAGTTCTTAAGCCGGCCGGGGGACCACTGTTGTTGTTTTTGATGGCGGGTGGGCATGTGCCCTGACTCGGTCGTGATGCCGTACTGATGACTGCGTGGGTGGCTGGCGATCTGTCGTTGCCGGAAGTAGATCTGTACCAGTCGCTCACTGGCGTGGAGGTCCACCTGCTCGCCCACATACTGGTGCGGCACCGAGTAGTGGTGCTGGCTGAACTCGATGTGGTAATCGATGTTGACCCGGCAACGCCGGATCTCGACGTACTCATAGGGGTGTTTGGGTAGCGCCTTCAGGGCTGGCTGGTCGAGCGTCTTGAAGGCCTCCTTCCGGTTGCCTGGCAGCGCTCGGAATGGTCGGCTGTTCAGGTCGTCCAGCAGGGACCGGATGCACTGATTCAGGTCGGCCAGGGTGAAGAAGGTGTGGTGGCGCAACCGCGCCAGTATCCAGCGTTCAACAACCTGTACACCCACCTCCGCCTTGGATTTATCCTTGGGCTTGTAGGGCCGCGCAGGCAGCACCGCGACCTGGTAGTGCGCCGCCAGTTGCTGGTAGCTGGGATTCAGGTCCGGATCGTACCGACAGGCTTTGTTGACACCGCTACGCAGATTATCGGGGATAATCATCTCCGGAACACCCGCAAAAAACTCAAAGGTGCGCACGTGACTCATCAACCAGTCCTGCAAGCCCTGGCTCCAGGTGGCCTCCGCATAGGTGTAATTCGAAGCCCCCAGCACGGCGACAAACACCTGGGCCGTGCGGATTTCGCCGGTTTGCGGGTTAATGATCGGAACGGTGGGGCCACAGTAGTCAATGAAGCACTTTTCACCGGCCTTGTGGATCTGGCGCATAGAGCGCCTTTGCTGCTTTTGCCAGTGCCGGAAGCGGTCACAGTATTGAGAATAGCTGTAACAGCGATTGGGGGATTGGGCGGTGTATTCCTCCCATAGCAGTTGCTTGGTAACGCCCTTGTGTTTGAGGCTCTGATGGACGGTCAACCAGTCCGGTACCTGATAGCGGCTGGAGCTGGTGGGGTCAGCACCGGGATAGAGCATGGCCGCCAGGCGGCCATCGTCCAGATCCTCGGGTAAGGGCCAGGTGATCTCTAAAGCCTGGGCTCGGGTCAGGAGCTTCTGGATAGCCCCGACACTGGTCTTGGTGCTGGCGCTGATTTGCCGGATCGAAAGCCCGGCTTCCAGCCTCAGGCGAAGCACTTCTCTTATTTTGCGCATTGGAATTCTCTTTGCTGCCATGACCCTGATTCCCAAAAAAAGAACCAGAGTAGCAAGCGGTTGAATAAACAATGCGTTAAGAAGGATTCTGGTTGAACGTGAACACCGATTCCGGCATGGTGAACACCGATTCCGGAAATTTCCGAAAAGTGTTCATCTTCGACCAGAATGACTGTTCACGTTGAACCAGAATAGGTGTTCACGTTCGTCCGGAATGGGTGTTCATGATGGGCCGGAATATGCAGCAAGGACTCACCCCAGAAATCAGCTTTGCAGACCAGGAGCTTCTCCTGTTGACCCCGCAAATTTCCTCTGTTTCTGAAAAGCATCTCAACAATCCGATTGGTTCTCTATCACATTTCAGAGATCAGATTGTTGGAGCCCTAGACATGGCTATCACTGGCATTTAGCAGCTAATTACACGAACGCGTTCGTATATCACCCGTTTATCAAACTCCTAAAACTGTTTTTGGAGTGCAAAGCACAGTTGACGAAGGCTTCTAACTCTCCCAGTTACTGGCTGGAATTCGCTTAACGTGGATGTGGCTGATAAGCCGGATGATGAGCTCTTCCCTGCCGAGCTTCAGGGTCAGGGGGTTATCGGTGCGGTTTTCAACCATTCGTCTGGTGGTCTCCGGTCCGGAAGGAGCACGGCGGAAACCGGGTTCCGCCGTGATTGGGATTATTGCATGTCGTTGAAAGCAGCGTCGGTTCTCGCTGCCAGGATGAAGTCGTTCTTGTGCAGGCCGCCGATTTCGTGGCTCCACCAGCTCACTGCAACTTTGCCATATTCCAGAACAACCACCGGGTGATGGTCTTCTTCTTCGGCAAGTTCGCCAATCTTGTTGGTGAACTCCAGGGCCTTCAGAAAGTTTTTAAGTTTGTAGACCTTATGAAGCTGTTCTTCCCCGTCAATTTCCAGAATTTCCCAGTCTGGGACCTCTTTATGCAGCTGCTGCTTTTCTTCCTCGGTCGCCTTGCTTGCGTTCGGGCTGCAAGCTTCACAGCTGTGTGCTTTCAGGTCACTCATTTCAACCTCCATGGTTGATGGCTGTATTACAAGCGTGGGTCGTGCCCTTCGCTTTATCAACCCTTCTCTTGAAATCCGGCGGCTTTCCGAATACTGTATATTTAAACAGTATTTTGAGAGTTTTCATCATGAGCGAGCTTCTGAACACGCTGATGCAGGATGCCCGTGTCTGGCAGGGGCACCGCCACACCCAGACCACACAGCCTGCGCAATCAACCGGTTACCAGGTGCTGGATAACCAGCTCGGAGGCCTGGGCTGGCCCCGGGGTGCCTTGAGCGAATGCCTGCTGGATGCACCGGGTATTGGTGAGCTGCATTTGCTTCTGCCGCTGATGCAACGGGTGTGCGAAGAGGGCAAAAGCGTGTTCTGGCTGAACCCGCCGCATACGCCCTATGCCCCTGCCCTGGCCCGGGAAGGCGTCAACCTGGACCAGGTGGTGCTGATCCATACCGATGATGAGGGCGACTTTTTGTGGACACTGGAGAACTGCCTGCGCTCACCAGTAACAGGCCTGGTAATGGCCTGGCCGGGCAAGCTGGCCTCACGGGAAGTCCGTCGCCTGCAACTGGCCGCCGAAGCCGGGAGCAATGTGTGTGTGCTGTTCCGGGAACGACGTTACGCCGGGCAGAATTCTCCGGCTGCCCTGCGGCTGGAGCTGGAACCGGGGGAGCAGCAGGATCTCAAGGTGAATGTGCTCAAGCGCCGGGGTAGCTGGCCCGGGCAGCGCTGTTCACTGGCCATGGCCCAGCGGGCCGATCTCTCCTTCCGTGAAACCACCCGGGTTGTCCGGGGCCCCTGGTCGGGTTCAACCGGGTAATAACGCTCCATGCTCTGGCTGTATCTGCATTTCCCGCACCTGGTGCTGGACCATATTCGGCGCACCCGTGAAGATGAGGGCGCCCTGGTGGTGGTTGAAGGCTCTGGCCAGAAGGTGATCCAGGCCTGCCCGGACGCCAGGAGCCAGGGTATTCGTAGCGGCATGCGCCTGAAAACCGCCATCAGCCTGGCTCCGGATCTGGGCATGGTGCGGGCCGATGAAACCCAGGAAGCCAGGATTCTGGAAGATCAGGCCCGCTGGCTGTACCGCTATGCGGCCCATATTGTGTTGGTGCCGCCCGATGGTCTGCTGGCCGAAATTGGCAGCCTTCAAAAACTGTATGGCGGGCTGCCCGCCGTTTGGCAAACCGTGGAACAGGGGCTGAATGAGCGCCAGCTGAATGCCTGGATCGGTATTGGCTATACCCCTCTGTCGGCCCGGCTGATTGCCCGCGCCGGCAAGGGGGAATGCACGGCAGACAAAGGCCACATTCTTCGAAGCCTGAGCCAGATGCCCCTGTTGGCAGCTGAATTCAACGAGAAAGCCTGTACCCGTTTGCAGCGCCTGGGGCTGAACACGTTGGGGGAGGTGTTTGATTTACCGCCCGGCGAACTGGCACGGCGTCTGTCTCCGGAGTTACTGGCTTACATCCAGAAAATCCAGGGCACCCGGCCAGATCCCCGCACGCCCTGGCAGCCGCCCCACTCGTTCCGGCAACAGGCGGATTTTGTGCAGGAAATAGAACACACCCAGGGGCTGCTGTTTCCGCTCCAGCGCATGCTTGTCGAACTGGAAGAGGATCTGTGCTGGCGCCAGCAGGATACCGACAGCCTGCGGCTGGTTCTGAAGCACCGGCATGCGGAACCAACCCGGCTGCAGATTCGCACATCCGGGCCGGAGCACCGGGCCGATCATTTCTTGAACCTGGTTCGTCTGCGGTTGGAGCAACATTCCCTGAGCGCCCCGGTTATCTCCATGGTTTTGCTGGTGAAGCGTTTCCTGTCACGGGAAGCACCCTCCGGGCAGGATCTGCTGGGTGAAACCCAGGATCTGAATGAAGCCTGGCATACCCTGATCAGCCGGCTGCAGGCGCGCCTGGGCGATCAGGCTCTCAGGCAGCTCTCGCCCCAGGCGGATCATCGTCCCGAACGGGCCTGGTCGGCCTCGGAAGTTCTGCGTAAAACCGGAACGCCGCCAGTACCGGCAGCAGAACTGCCCAGGCGGCCGCTCTGGTTATTGAAAGGCCCGCAACCGCTGACCGAGGCGCCCGTTACCTGGTTTTCCGGGCCTGAGCGCATCAGCGGTGGCTGGTGGGATGGCCAGCGCGTGCACCGGGATTATTACATTGCCCAGTTGAGCAGCGGCCAGTTGGCCTGGGTCTTCCGGGATGCCCGGGAAGGCTGGTTTGTGCATGGGTGGTTTGGCTGATGTCCGGGCAGCAGTATGCAGAGCTGTTTTGCTTCAGCAATTTCACCTTCCTCACCGGGGCCTCTCATCCCCACGAACTGGCTGAGCGAGCGCATGAGCTGGGCTACACCGCCCTGGCCATCACCGATGCCTGCTCCGTTGCCGGCATTCCCCGGGCCTGGGCGGCGCTGGCAGAAAGTCCTGTAAAACTCATTACCGGCAGCTGGTTTGAGTTGTCGGATGCCCCCACCGGCGCCGCTTCTCCTCGCTTTATCCTTCTGGCCCGCACGCGCAAAGGCTATGGCCAGCTTTGCCAGTTGATCACTACCGGCCGCCGGCGGGCTGAGAAAGGCCATTACCAGCTGTATTACCGGGACATTGAAACCCACACCCTGGATGACTGCCTGTGTCTGTGGCTGCCCCCATCGCCTACCGAAGCGGATTCCGATCAGGCGCTGGCCTGCGGCGAGTGGCTGGCCCGACTGTTTGACCCCCGGATCTGGATTGCCGCGGCCCGCACCCTGGAATCCGGCGAGGAGCAGCGGCTGGCACGGATACACTGGCTGGCCGATCAGCTGCGCATTCCCGTGGCTGCCGTGGGCGAGGTGCACATGCACAGCCGGGAGCGCCAGCCGCTGCAGGATGTACTGACAGCCCTGCGCAATCACACCAATCTGGAGAATGCCGGCCACTGCCTGTTCCAGAATGGCGAGCGATACCTGCGCCCCCTGCCCGTTCTGCAACGGCTGTTTCCGGAAGCCTGGCTGCATGAAACCCTGACCATTGCCAACCAGTGCACCTTCGAGCCCGGCAGCCTGCGCTATGAATACCCGCCAGACCTGGTGCCGGAGGACGAGACTCCGGCCGGCTACCTGAAACGGCTGACCCGCGAAGGCGAGCGCCGGCGTTACCCGGATGGCACACCACTGCAGGTTCAGAGCCTGATCCGCAAGGAGCTGGGCCTGATCTCGGAGATGAACTACGAGCATTACTTCCTCACCATCCACGATATTGTCGACTTTGCCCGCAGCCGGGGGATTCTCTGCCAGGGGCGGGGGTCGGCAGCAAACTCTGCGGTTTGTTATTGCCTGGGCATCACCGAGGTGAACCCGGCCCGGGTGGAACTGCTGTTCGAGCGGTTTATTTCCAAAGACCGAAACGAACCGCCCGATATCGATGTGGATTTCGAGCACGAACGTCGTGAAGAGGTTATCCAGTATATCTACCGGCGTTATACCCGTGAGCGCGCCGCCCTGGCTGCCACGGTGATCCGTTACCGGCCCAAAAGCGCCATTCGGGATGTCGGCAAGGCCCTGGGGTTTGATCCGGCCCTGGTGGAACAGCTGCTGGAAGGCATCGACTGGCGGGACAAGGCCACCAACTGGCGCCAGCAGATTCTCGACAAGAAAATCACCCGCAACCCACAGGTGGCGGACCAGTTCTTCACCCTAGTGAATACCCTGCTGAGCTTCCCCCGACATCTGTCCCAGCACGTGGGCGGTTTCGTGATCAGCGCCGGGCCACTGGCCGAACTGGTGCCAGTGGAGAACGCTGCCATGGCCGACCGCACCGTAATCCAGTGGGACAAGGACGACCTTGAGAGCCTGGGGCTGATGAAGGTGGATGTGCTGGCCCTTGGCATGCTCTCCGCCATTCGAAAAGCGCTGGAACTGATCAGCGATGAAAAAGGCCAGCCTTTCCGGATACAGGACATTCCCCAGGAAGACCGTGACACCTACGCCATGCTTCAGACAGGCGACAGCATCGGCGTATTCCAGGTGGAATCCCGGGCCCAGATCAACATGCTGCCCCGCCTGAAACCGGAAACCTATTACGATCTGGTGATTGAGGTGGCCATCGTTCGGCCGGGCCCCATCCAGGGTGACATGGTGCACCCGTACCTGCGCCGAAAGCACGGCCTGGAGCCGGTGGATTACCCGAACGATGCCGTGCGCAAGGTGCTGGAGCGCACCCTCGGTGTGCCCATCTTCCAGGAACAGGTGATCAAACTGGCCATGGTGGCGGCCGGCTTCTCCGCCGGCGAAGCCGACCAGTTGCGCCGGGCCATGGCGGCCTGGAAATCCCACGGCGACCTGACCCCGTTCCGGGAAAAGCTAGTCACCGGTATGCTCGAACGTGGTCACGATGCCGACTTCGCCGAACGGCTGTACCAGCAAATCTGCGGCTTTGGCGGCTATGGCTTCCCCGAATCCCACGCCGCCAGCTTTGCCCTGCTTGTCTACGTCTCCGCCTGGATCAAACGGCACTATCCGGCGGCCTTTTACTGTGCCCTGCTTAACAGCCAGCCCATGGGGTTCTATTCTCCCTCACAACTGGTGCAGGACGCCCGCCGGCACAATGTCACCGTGCTGCCGCCGGATGTAAATGCCAGCCAGTGGGACCACAACCTGCAAGACGAAGACCGCCATCTGCGACTGGGCCTGAGGATTATCCAGGGTCTGTCCGTTAGCGGCGCCGAGCGTATCCACCAGAACCGGCCAGCCGAGGGCTACCGCTCTGCCAGCGAGCTTCGCCGCCTGGCCACCCTGAACCAGCGGGATATGGAACTCCTCGCCGGCGCCAACGCCATGCCGGGCTTCACCGCCAACCGCCACCAGGCGTACTGGCAACTGCTCGACCATGAACAACCTGCGGAGCTGTTCGCTCAGGAGACGGCGGTCGATTATCAACCGGACTACTGTGAGCAATTGCCGGAACCCTCCGAAGGCCAGAACGTGCTGGCCGACTACGCCAGCCAGGGCCTCACCCTGCAGCGTCATCCGCTAGCGTTATTGCGGGAACAGGGCCACCTGAAGTTCTGTCTCAGCGCCGAACAGCTCAAATCCACCAAAGCCGGCATCCCTGTCCAGGTCGCCGGCCTGGTCACCGGCCGCCAACGCCCCGGCTCCGCTTCCGGCGTTACCTTCGTCACCCTGGAAGACGAAACCGGTAATGTGAACGTGGTGGTGTGGCTGGAAACGGCACGGCGACAGCGCAAGCCGTTACTGACTGCCCGATTGCTGCATGTGATGGGAGTGCTGGAGCGACAGGGGGACATTGTGCATGTGATGGCAGGTCGGCTTTCGGACCTCAGCCACCTGATTCAGTCGTTACCCGTGAATTCCAGGAATTTTCATTAGACACAAAAAAACCCCGCACAGAGGCGGGGTTTTTTGTACTGCGGTGAACAAATCAGCCAAGAAGCTTGATCATTACACCCGCAGCAACCGCAGAGCCGATAACGCCAGCCACGTTCGGGCCCATGGCGTGCATCAGCAGGAAGTTCTGCGGGTTGGCTTCCAGGCCCACCTTGTTGGAGACCCGCGCTGCCATCGGCACCGCAGATACACCGGCAGAACCGATCAGCGGGTTGATCTGCTCTTTGCTCAGCTTGTTCATCAGCTTCGCCATCAGAACACCCGAGGCAGTACCCACACCGAAGGCCACGATACCCAGGCCCAAGATACCCAGGGTCTGGGCGTCCAGGAACTTGTCTGCCATCAGTTTGGAACCAACGGACAGGCCAAGGAAAATGGTCACGATGTTAATCAGCGCGTTCTGGGCCGTGTCGCTCAAACGCTCGACCACGCCACATTCACGCATCAGGTTACCGAAGGTGAACATACCCAGCAGCGGCGCTGCATCCGGCAGGAACAGAACGACCGCAATCAGAACCACCAGCGGGAAAATGATCTTTTCCTGCTTGCTGACAGGGCGCAGCTGCGTCATCTTGATCTTGCGCTCTTCAGCGGAGGTCAGTGCTTTCATGATCGGCGGCTGGATCATCGGCACCAGTGCCATGTAAGCGTAGGCAGAGACCGCAATGGCACCCAGCAAGTGCGGGGCCAGAACACTGGAGACATAGATGGAAGTCGGGCCATCTGCACCACCAATGATACCGATAGCGGCGGCTTCCAGAATGTTGAACTCCAGAACACCGGTCCAGTCCAGCAGCGCAGCACCAATGACAGTACCGAAGATACCGAACTGGGCAGCGGCACCCAGCAGCAGGGTCTTGGGGTTAGCCAGCAACGGACCGAAGTCGGTCATCGCGCCCACACCCATGAAGATCAACAGCGGACCAACCGTACTGCCAATGATCACGGAGTAGAAGTTATAGAGCATGCCATTGCCGTAACCGAAATCCTGGGCCAGGGAGTTGGCCATCGCCATTTCGGAGTAGCTGGCCTCTTTTACGGCCACCTTGAAGGCGTCTTTCAACTCTGGCGTCACCGCCTGCCCGACCTGGTAGGCCACATCCAGAGGTGCGGCCAGAGCAGCCAGAATCTGAGTTGACTCTTCCTTCAGGGCAAAATGGATGGCATTTTCCGCCGCAGTCAGGGCAAGGCCTGCCTCCGGAATATTCGCCAGGATGCCGCCGAACCCGATGGGTACCAGAAGCAACGGCTCAAATTTCTTGTTAATCGCAAGATAGAGAAGCAAGAGGCCGATGGCGATCATGATCACCTGGCCGATCTCGATGTTGAACAGGCCACTACCTGTCCAGAGTGTCATTAATTTATCCATGGAATGCTGGCCCTTATGCGATTGTCAGCATTTCGTCATCAGGGGAGACGGCATCACCGACCTTGATGAAGACTTCGCCGATTGTGCCGGCTTTTGGCGCGCGAACCTCGGTTTCCATTTTCATGGCCTCGAGGATAATCATCACATCGCCCTCTTCCACGGTGTCACCCGGAGAAACCAGAACCTTGAAGATGTTGCCGCCCAGCGGTGCAACCACAGGCTCGCCTTCACCCGCTGCAGGTGCCGGAGCCGAGGAAGCAGCCGGTGCGGAAGCGGCACCGCCCTCGCCCTGGATCTGGCTGATCTCGCCACCTTCGGAAACGGCAACCACAAACTTCTTGCCATTCACTTCAACGGTGTAGGTCTCAGGGCCTTCAGATTTCGCGGCCGGAGCAGCGCTTTCAGCGGTCGGAACCGGCTCGAACGCATCCGGGTTGTCACGGTTTTCCAGGAACTTCAGGCCGATCTGCGGGAACAGCGCGTAGGTGAGAACGTCGTCTTCAACGTTGTCAGACAGTTTGATACCCTTCTCGTCGGCCAGCTTCTTGAGTTCGTCAGTCAGCTTGTCCATTTCCGGCTCAAGCAGATCCGCCGGACGACAGGTCACAGGCTCTTTGCCATCCAGAACACGCTCCTGCAGTTCCTTGTTCATCGGCGCCGGTGCAGCACCGTACTCGCCTTTCAGGATCGCAGAGGTTTCTTTGGAGATGGACTTGTAGCGCTCGCCGGTCAGAACGTTCAGTACCGCCTGGGTACCGACGATCTGGGACGTCGGGGTTACCAGCGGGATGAAGCCCAGGTCTTCGCGAACCTTGGGAATCTCGTCCAGAACCTGATCAAACTTGTCGCTGGCGTTCTGCTCACGCAGCTGGTTTTCCATGTTGGTGAGCATGCCACCTGGTACCTGGGCAATCAGGATGCGGGAATCGGTCCCACGCAGGCTGCCTTCGAATTTCGCGTACTTCTTGCGCACCTGGCGGAAGTAGCTGGCGATTTCTTCCAGCAGGTTGAGGTCCAGGCCGGTGTCACGGTCAGTGCCCTCCAGAATCGCAACGACGGCTTCTGTGGGCGAGTGACCGTAGGTCATGCTCATGGAGGAAATGGCCGTATCCACGTTATCGATACCGGCCTCCGCAGCCTTGATGGCGGTAGCGGTCGACATGCCGGTGGTGGCGTGACACTGCATGTGGATCGGAATATCCAGCTCTTTCTTCAGACGGCTGACCAGATCATAGGCCACGTACGGCTTGAGGATACCGGCCATGTCCTTGATCGCAATGGAGTCCGCACCCATGTCGGCAACTTCTTTCGCCAGCTCTACCCACATCTCGATGGTGTGCACCGGGCTGGTGGTGTAGGCAATGGTGCCCTGGGCATGCTTGCCGGTCTTGCGAACGGCCTTAATGGCACGATCCAGGTTACGGGGATCGTTCATCGCATCGAAAATACGGAATACGTCAACGCCATTTTCAGCGGCACGTTCACAGAAACGGTCCACCACATCATCCGCATAATGACGATAGCCCAGCAGGTTCTGACCGCGCAGCAGCATCTGCTGCTGGGTGTTGGGCATGGCTTTTTTCAGCTCGCGGATGCGCTCCCAGGGATCTTCGCCCAGGTAGCGAATGCAGGAATCAAAGGTAGCGCCGCCCCAGGATTCCAGGGACCAGAAACCGACCTTGTCGAGTTTCTCGGCAATTGGCAGCATGTCATCCAGCCGCATACGGGTGGCAAGCAGGGACTGGTGGGCGTCACGCAGGATAACGTCCGTAATCCCCAGCGGTTTCTTTGTGTCAGTCATCGTGTCAGCCTTCTGTTTAAAGGTTCTAGTCTTTTACCGGTTCACTTCTTGTGGCGGGACCGGAATTGTGCAATCGCCTTCTTGATGGCCTCGGCGGTGTCAGGGTCAACCGACGCGGGCGCCTTCGGCTTGGCACGTGGCGTTTTGGCCGGGGTTGCCGGCTCTGGCGGCGCAAACCGTCCTATGAGCTTGGACATGAGGAGTGTCGCGAACACCAGAATAATGAGGAACACGAATACAAACCCCATTCCGGCAATCATCAGATCGACGGCTTGTGACATCAGGTCATTCATATCGAACAGCTACCTGTATTGATTTATATTTCTCCCGATCTGTGCCCGGACTGACCAGTTAGACTAAGGTCTAACACGCTTCCGCGACAATTCGGGGGGCAAAATCCTGCGTAATTTACCGTTTTCAGGGTGCCCGGGCAACCTGAATGCAAAAATCTATACGGGGTTTCCGAGCGTCGCGGCCCGAAAAGACACGCATTTATACAGACGAAGCAATTCTCATTCAGGCATATCGAACGCGTATTTTCCGCCCCTTGACCTTGCCACTTTCGAGCCTGGCCAATGCCTTAGCTGCAAGCGACTTCTCTACCGCGACAAAACACTGATGATCAAACAGATCAATCTTGCCGACAGCTTTGCCAGGCAGGCCTGCTTCGCCCGTCAGGGCACCCAGGACATCGCCGGGACGAACCTTGTCTTTGCGACCACCGGCAATGCACAGGGTCTTCATGGCGGGCACGACCGGTTTCAGCGGCGTCGCCAGGAGTTTCTCTGTGTCTCCCCATGTCACGCTGCGGCCTCTTTCGGACTCGATGCGGGTAATCTTGTGCCCCTGGGCCGGCGTGCAGAAGGTAACAGCATGACCCCGCTCCCCTGCCCGGCCGGTGCGCCCGATCCGATGGGTATGCACTTCGGGATCCCGCGCGGGCTCGGCGTTGATAACCAGGGGCAGAGACTTTATGTCGAGGCCACGGGCAGCCACGTCGGTGGCAACCAGGATGGAGCAGCTCTGATTGCCAAACCGCACGAGCACGCTGTCTCGATCCCGTTGCTCCAGATCGCCATGCAAAGGCAGCGCAGAGAAACCCCGCTCACCAAGTTCCGCCGCCATGTCGTCACACTGCTGTTTGGTGGTGCAGAAAACGATGCAGGACTCGGGCTGACGCTCGGAAAGCAGCGCTACGATGGCATCCGATTTGGAATGTGGCGACACTTCGTAGAACAGCTCTTCAATGTCCGGGTTGTCACCGGCTTCCTCGGCCCGAACGTCTACCGGGCTTTTCTGGTACTGCTTGCTCAATTCACGGATGGGCGCCGGCCAGGTCGCCGAAAACATCATGGTCTGGCGTGATGGCGGAGTCTGGGACAGGATGTCTTCCATCGCTTCCTGAAAACCCATATCCAGCATTCGGTCCGCCTCATCAAGCACCACGGTTTTAAGCCGCGCCAGCGAGAGGGTCTGCTTGCGCAGGTGGTCCTGAATCCTGCCCGGGGTACCCACAACAATATGAGCGCCATGGCTCAGGGACCCGATCTGGGGGCCGATGGCAACACCACCACACAGAGTCAGCACCTTGATATTGTCCCGGGCCCGCGCCAGCTCACGGATAGCTTTGGCGACCTGGTCTGCCAGCTCACGGGTCGGGCACAGCACGAGCGCCTGAACCGCGAACAGTCGGGGATTGAGCCGCTCAACCAGGCTGATGCCAAACGCCGCCGTTTTTCCGCTACCGGTTTTGGCCATGGCAATGATGTCTTTTCCCGCCAGCCCCGGCGCAATGGCCTTCGCCTGAATCTCCGTGGGTTGGGCAAACCCCAGCTGGTTAAGGTTCGAGCACATGGCGGTAGACAGGCCAAAGTCGTTAAAAGAAGACATAGAAGAAAATCCCGGATTCAGCGGAAGCTGGTTATGAAGGCAATAATGAGGGCGTATACTAGGCCGAAATGATACCAGAATATGCAACGAAAGAACGGAGTTACTGATGGCATCCCTGCAGGATCAATTGCTGAAGGCCGGCCTTGCCGACGAGAAAAAAGCCAAGGCCATTCGCAGCGAAAAACGGAAGAAAAGAAAGCAGCAACCCAAGGGTGCTGTGGAAGTTAACGAGGCCGAGACCCGTGCACGTCAGGCCCGTGAGGAAAAAGCAGAGCGGGATCGCCAACTCAACCTGGAGCGTCAGCGCGCTGCCGAAAAGAAAGCCATCCAGGCCCAGATCCGGCAACTGGTAGAAACCAACCGGCTGGACCGGAGCCGCGGCGAAACCTCCTATCAGTTTGTTCATGACAAGAAGATCAAGAAGCTCTTCGTAGACGACACTATGGTCGATCAGCTATCCCGCGGCCGCCTGGCAATTGTTTTCGTGAACGATAACTACGAGATTGTGGCGGAAGGTGTTGCCCGAAAAATCATGGAGCGGGATGAGAGCGCCGTGGTGGTACTTCATGATCGCAAACAGGACGATGCAGGTGAGGATGATCCTTACGCAGGCTACGAAATCCCTGATGATCTGATGTGGTAACGCACTAATCAACCGCAGATCCACCCTTTTGGTCCTACATGCACCCGGGAAATACATAGGTACTACTCATAACCCCAAAACTTCTGACTTGACCTATACTTTAGTTATATCCATAGAACGAAGGGGATTAACTATGAGACTGAAAAAATCATTGAGCTTGATTGCTGGCGCCACGTTACTGGCGTCTTTGGCCAGTATGCCGGTTGCCGCCCAATCGGACGACCAGGTTTTCGGACGGGAACTGATGACCCAGCAAGAGCTGCAACAGCACCGGGAAACCATGCGCAACCTGAACACCGACGCCGAGCGTGCGAAGTACCGCCAGCTCCACCATGAACGGATGATGGAACGAGCCAGAGAGCGTGGCGTTGAGCTCAGGAACGGCATGGGACAGGGTTCCGGAAAAGGCATGGGTAAAGGCCAAGGCATGGGCCAGGGTATGGGGCAGAAAAACGGCCAGGGTATGGGCCAGCAAAATGGACAGGGCGCCGGGGGTGGCGGTAACGGCAAGAACCAGCAGTATAAGATGAAAGGCTCAAACAGCCAGTAGTCGGACATTGCTGTTCAGGGCCACAAAAAAATCGGGGCTGATTGTCAGCCCCGATTTTTATTTGCGCCTTTTACCTCGAGATTATTCAGGCATTGCGTAGACGCTTACGCGCCCACAAGCCGCCCATCGCCATCAGCACCAGGCCCGGCAGAACCGGATCGAACGGAGCACCTGGTTTGCCTGCGGTGCAACCAAAGATGGTACCGCCGCCACTACTGGACGCTGCAGTGGGCTCTTCAGGCTCGGGTTCAACCGGAGTATCTGGAATCATCGGATCATCAACTGCACCATTCAGACCGGTAACCCTGAACGTGAAGCTACAAGTCGTACTCACACCATCACCGGTACAGGTTGGCCAATTGGCAGCCGCGCCCACTGAAATTGTGGGGTTGATATTGACGTTGGCGAGATCTTCAATCGGGCCTTGAACATAACCGGCAACGCGTTCATATGCCGCTTCATCAGCCAGAATCGTCGCGTTTACAGCCTCAACAGTTTCGAACGAACCGTCTGCCAACTCATACAACCCATCCTCACCCTCATCAGACCTCCATGTAGCGTAGAGGGAGCCGTCTGAAGTATTGAGCACTTTCGGAGGTTGATTAGCCCACTCGGCGAAGGCATCAATGGCTACAGCCTCGCCATCGATCAGGACTTTGAAACCCTCGCCCGTATTGTTGTAATCGGCAACATACAGGCCAGCAGCAGAAGACTGATTCAATGAAATTGCATCAGGTACAGTATCTTGGGCATCCCCCTCACCCAAGGTATCCACAATTGGCCCTACATCGTCGGCTACGCTCGGGTCGAAGTTAATGCTGTTGGGATCCCATCGATCAGCGAGAGTATCTACCGTATTGTCGCCATCGGCATCTACCTCAACTGTCGTACTAAAGACTTTTTCATAAGTCTGCCAATCCGGCGCGGAAGCCGTTCCGGCGTTATAAGCCAGAAGGATCGAGTCGTTGGCCGGATTACCATCGTGATCAATAAACCATCCCGTGGGCGTTTCGCTCAGCGTCCGCCAATCACCAAACAAAGAACTGTACTGCGTGGCAATGGTGCCATTGGTTTCAAGCACATCTCCATCATCAGCCGTAGCAAGCGATTCAGTAAATGGAGCAACCTCGGTGCTGAAGAAAGGCAATCCCTCAACTTTACTACCGCCGAAAAGGCCGCCGGGGTACTTACCAACAGGCCCGATACTCAGTTTAGCGCCATCTGCAAAGCCGAAACCCAGACCATCACCAACAGATGAACGCATAAACTCGCTTCCAACCCCAAAACCGAGCTCGAAACGGATCGCATTCAAATCACCGCCAACCGAATTGGAGGCGTCGGTAAGATTGGAAAACTTGCCAATCACCCGATAGAGACTTACCGAATCATCGGCTGACACATCGACAACAATGTCGATGGGACCATTGGTTTCGGTTGTTTTAAGCTTGAAACGCTTTCCGGAATCAGGCGGGGCTGTACAGTTGTCGCCGGGGGCACGATCGGGCTGAGCCATCAGGCAACCGGCAAAATCGTATGTCTGCTGGGCGGTGAACGGCTCGTTATAGACCTTGATCCCCAACCCTACATTGCCAAAATCGTTAACCGGATCGAGCCACCCAAAGCTGGCAGTTCCCTCTGTATCGGTATACACCAAGGTTTTACCTTCAACCGGTGGAACCGCAAGGTTTTCTTCGTTCACTCCCTCCATCGTTGCCGCAACAGCCACACACGGCAGGCCAATCATGGAACAAAACACGGCGCTAGCAAGTCGATGTCTCGCAAAATCATTTTTATAGTAGTCATAATGCTTTCCCTAATGCAGTTCAGAAAATCCAAAACATAGAGCAGTTCAAGATTACCGTTCATTCACAATCGTAAAGCACAAAAACCGATAAGCAAATGCTTTTTAGTTACAACTAGTAGAACAATCTAGCACGAACAGTTCTCATGCTTTTGCCAGAAGCGCAAAGCTGCAACATCGCGATCGGCCGTATACCCAGCCATGAGGCGCCCACGAACAGGAATCTCAAGACAATTACCTGTGAAAGAAAACTCCATTACACCGCTCGCAGTTGCAGCCAGTCGTTCCTGTCTAGCCACCGAATCGATAGGTGTGACTTTTTGTCGCACCCTCAAAGCCGAGCAGACCTGAATACCAATCAGGCAGTGTTCACCTTCGAGTCCTTGTAGGCTCACTGCTTAATGATTTTATATTTCGGAGAATTGCTGCATTTCCGTATCAAATAAACTCGTCCAGAAACTATCTGTTACGGTATGCCTCTGGATTCTTTTGATAAAAGCGGCCTTAATAGCTGCAAATAAAAGATTCCAAATTTCCTCGGTGTATCAATTTCGTTTGCTGCCTCGCGCTAAAAATGAGGCAAAACCACGCTTTGATGCTGCCCTCAAGCAAGTAAGGAAAACCATGACAGTCTCGAGCTTCCTCACCAACATGACCATCCGGACCAGATTGGCTGGCGGCTTTGCGGTTCTCCTGCTGCTGACCATCGTAGTGGGATTGGTAGGTGATCGGGCCCTGGAGAGCTATGGCCAACGTTCGAACATTGTTGCCATGCTCGGGCAGGTAAACACCAACCTGACCGAAGCCCGGGTTGAGGAGAAGAACTTTCTGCTGACCGGTGAGGCGCAGGCTGTTGCCCGGACTCAGGCCCAGGGCGACCGGGTTCTGGAGCTGACCAATGAGATCAAGCCGCTGCTCGCAGTCGCCAAGGATATTGAAACCTTGGGCCAGATCCAGGCAGACGTAAAACAATACCAGCGGCTCATGGGCGAGGTTGAAACCAACATTGGTGAACGGGAGGCAGCGCTCGAGCGCCTTGAAACCAGTGCCCGCATCTTCGGATCTTCTTTGAAGGCCCACAGCTCTCTGTTCTTCGCTTCAGCCATTTTCGAGGATATGCGTCGCTCTGAACGCAAGTTCCTGATCGAACATGATGACGCCAGCGTCAAGGCTTATCTCGATGATGCGAAAAGAGTCCAGGGCCCGCTGAAATCAGCGGCGATCACGACCGAGGAAAAAGACCAGATCAATGCTGCGCTGAAGACCTATGTCAATGAATTTCAAACGGTCGTGGATCTCACCAACTCCGGAAAACAGCTGTCGGATGATATGGTCAGCACAGCTCGCAGTGCCATCGAATCGGCAAATAACCTTCGGGCACTTCAGACTGAGAAAATGGAGGCTGATCGTGAGCAGGCTTCCTGGTTGATCTTCGGCGCGACCGGTATCGCCCTTATTCTTGGCATCCTGATGGCCCTACTCATTACCCGCGCCATCGTCTCCCCTGTTAACCAGGCAGTGAGCATCGCCTCCGAGGTGGCTTCTGGCAACCTGACCGTGGATATCAAGGCCAGCGGTACCAACGAGATCGGACGACTGATGGCTGCCCTGGCTACCATGGTGACCAGCCTCCGGGAATTGGTAAGAAGTATTGAGTCGGGGGCCTCCAATATTGCAGCCTCGGCAGAAGAACTCTCAACTGTTACCAGCCAGACCAGCGATGGCATCAATCGTCAGAAGCAGGAAACCGATCAGGTTGCTACCGCCATGAACGAAATGACCGAAACCGTTGGTGAGATCGCCCGCAGCGCCGAACAGGCCTTTTCCGTGGCCGCCGATGCGGCCAGCCAGGCCAGCGACGGTGAGCGGGAAGTCCGCGCGACCGTAGATCAGGTCAACAATCTGGCACGGGAAGTCAGCCAGAGCATGGAGACCATCCAGGGACTCCAGAAAGAAACCGCGAACATCGGCACCGTTCTGGATGTGATCAAATCCGTCGCCGAGCAGACCAACCTGCTGGCGCTGAACGCCGCTATCGAGGCAGCGCGGGCTGGTGAGCAGGGTCGCGGCTTTGCCGTGGTGGCCGACGAGGTGCGCTCTCTCGCACAGCGGACACAATCATCGGCCCAGGAAATCGAGACTCTGGTAACGTCACTTCAGAACAGCGCCGGTGACTCGGTGTCCGCGATGGAGTCCAGCACCACCATGGCCTCGAACACCCTTGAACGTGCCACGGCAACCGGAACGACCATTGAGCGCATTGCCCGTGCTGTAGAGGAGATCAAACAGTACAACAGTCAGATTGCCACAGCTTCCGAACAACAGACTTCGGTGGCCGAGGAAATCAACCAGAACATTACCAGCATTCGGGATGTTACGGATCAGTCCGCCGCCTCATCGAACCAGACCGCCAGCTCGAGCAGCGAACTGGCAAAGCTGGGCAGCGACCTGCAGAACCTTGTTTCACGTTTCAGGCTGTAATTGAACAGCCTGCTGCCTAATCATCCCGATTCCAGTACACCCGAACGAGGTTCGATTCCTTGGTGTACTGGATGTCCAGATTACCGTCGTACGCTCGCTCAATAGCCTCCCCGGTGCCCCGGGGTAGATGCAGATCGGTGAATTTCACCACCAGCTCTCCCTCTGGACCGTCTTCCACACTCATAAGACGTTTCATCGGGTGCTCGAGCTTTTCTTCCTCGACCTTGTTGTGGATGAGTTTCAGGATTGCATCTCGATGCTTACCCAGAAAGCCCCCGGAGAGAGTCAGTATTCCAGCTGGCATATTATCCCGGATTCGCTCACAAGCCGGACACATAAGCTCGTTAAGCTCGCCTGCGGGTGGCGTTGCCCACTGCCAGCGCCCTTTATGGAAAGCTGCACCGCACTCGGAGCATATCGCTGGCTCCTTGGGCTTGGATCTGGCTACGTATGGATCGTGAATCTCTTCTTTGAGAAGCCGGTCATCCCGTCCGTGGCCAGCTGCAACACTGTCTTTGCCGCTCATGCCCTCACTCCTTTCCCTGATGACGGAATCTGGTCGTTCATTGCAGCCCGTGACGGTCAAAAATTTCCCTGACCTCACGTTCGGTCTCTGCAGGCACGATGACCTTGACCAGCTTGGCGTCTTCGTCGATGTAGATGTTATCCCGGGGAATGCCGGTCGCAATCAAGTCATCCCAGGTATTCTTGGCCTGGTCGCGATCCCGATAGGCGCCGTTTACTGTTTTGCTCATGAGTGAAACCTCCTGTTTGATTTCGATTTCCTTACATCTGAAAGAATAGGCAGGGAGGGTGGAGCTGTGCAAATATTGATCAACCGGAAATTGACGGAGAGCAAGACTGGAAGGCTAAAGCAAAACGCCCCAGCCTGTGGGGTGCACAAACTGAGGCGCTTTGGACTTTATTTGGCACGGCTGGGAGGATTATTCGGGCCTTTGGCCCTCACCCCTTCGGGGTCGCCGTCGCATTGCTCCGGCGTTCCTCAACCCACTGCGTGGGTTTCGGTCGAACCTCTTATCGGTTCAAATCCTCCCAGCTATACAAAGCAAAACGCCTCAGCCTGTGAGGTTCACAAACTGAGGCGTCTTGATCTTAATATGGCGCGGCTGGGAGGATTCGAACCTCCGACCGCCTGGTTCGTAGCCAGGTACTCTATCCAGCTGAGCTACAGCCGCTTAAAACTTGTGGCAGGTTGATCGATGGCGCGGCTGGGAGGATTCGAACCTCCGACCGCCTGGTTCGTAGCCAGGTACTCTATCCAGCTGAGCTACAGCCGCACATTGATCACTTGCTGTGGTTGAGTGCTACTTCAACCTGTCTCTCTTTCCTCAAAAAGGAAATGGCGGAGAGGGAGGGATTCGAACCCTCGGTACGATTGCTCGTACGGTTCCTTAGCAGGGAACTGGTTTCAGCCACTCACCCACCTCTCCTTGAGAACGGGGCGTATACTACCATAATTTT
>Ga0208813_1000751_pt1 | contig 21327 bp, 17 predicted proteins | sample MalvireepMed_904_FD_184250 | JGI IMG/M metagenome (GOLD analysis project Ga0208813, IMG submission 184250) | Marine viral communities from the Global Malaspina Expedition - Malaspina viral metaG DeepMed_904 (SPAdes) (version 2) | ecosystem: Environmental > Aquatic > Marine > Oceanic | place... | reverse complement strand
CTCCTTTTGGTTATGGCTTTACGTTACTCAAGCTGACGAAGCGATGCAAAGAGTTCCGTTCAAGTTCGCAGAAAATACGGTAAACTGACACTCTGTTCCCAAAGCAGGTATAAGGAAAACGCATGCATTACCGCCAAACTCGCGCCGAAATATCGACCACAGCAATAGCACATAACGCTCAGTGGGTGCGTAAAACAATGGCGGATGGCAAGCTTCTGGGAGTGGTAAAAGCAGACGGTTACGGACATGGCGTTGTTCATGCTGCCAATGCGTTAAAGCCGCATGTCGATGGTATGGCGGCTGGTTTTATGGAAGAAGCGTTAGCGGTTCGCGAAGCTGGTTATCAGGGACCTTTGGTTATTTTGGAAGGCTGCTTTTCGGCGTCAGAGCTGGCTGTGTGTGCAGAATATAATTTAAGCCCCGTTGTTCACTGTGAGCAGCAATTGCAGGCTATTGAACAAACTGCGTTAAACACACCGCTGTGTGTATGGTTAAAAGTCGACACAGGCATGCACCGCCTGGGTTGGTCTGAAGAACAGGCGCAACAAGCACTGGTGCGATTAAACGCAAGCCAGAATGTGGCGGGTGTTACCCTCATGTCGCATTTAGCAAATGCGGACGCAGACCATGAACTGAACGCAGAACAAAAGCGACTGTTTTGCCAGCTGTCTGAAAGCACCAAAGGCTACAAAGCTCGCAGTTTTCATAATTCAGCTGGCTTATTGAATCCGGAAACCCAGTGGGTGCTGCAAGAGAATGACTGGGTCAGGGCTGGATTATTGTTGTACGGCGTTAACCCGTCAACGGTCATTGAAGTGCAATCTAGTTTAAAGCCAGCCATGCGTTTAGTTGCTCCCGTCATTGCGTTGCATAAGCTAGAGAGAGGAGAGTCGGTTGGCTACGGTAGTGCGTGGACAGCTCAAAGACCAAGTCTTATAGCAACCGTGGCAATGGGCTATGCGGACGGGTATCCTCGCCAGGCTGAAAACGGAACGCCTGCTATGGTTCGTGGGCAGACCGTTGGTTTAGCTGGTCGTGTGTCAATGGATATGCTGACCATAGATGTGACGGATGTTGCTGATGTACAAATTGGCGATGATGTTGAACTCTGGGGTCCGAATATCGACGTGCGTCAAATTGCCGCATGTGCAGGTACTATTTCCTGGCATTTGCTCACGGGGGTTAGCGTGAGAGTGCCGAGAGTCGAGGTATAGAGACATATTATATCTATTAGACATACAAAAAGTATGGCGATTATTAGTATTTGTCCTGCATACCAACCTGATCTTTATCAATAAGAGCGTATACTTAAGGCAACCCTAAACAATCGGTGTTTGCCATGTTTGAGAGTTTTGACGCGCTATTTCTGGCGCGCTTTCAGTTTGCTTTTACCATTGCGTTTCACATTATTTTTCCTGCCTTTACTATTGGGGTGGCTAGTTATTTAGCCGTTCTAGAAGGTTTATACCTAAAAACTAGAAATCCGGTCTACCAGAAATTATTCCGATACTGGGTCAAGATTTTCGCCGTCGCTTTTGGTATGGGGGTGGTGTCCGGTATCGTGATGAGTTACCAGTTTGGTACGAACTGGTCGGTATTCTCGGACAAGGCAGGGCCGGTTATCGGGCCGTTAATGGGCTACGAAGTACTGACTGCGTTCTTCCTTGAAGCCGGGTTCCTTGGTGTCATGCTGTTTGGTATGAACAAAGTGGGGGAAAAGCTGCATTTCTTTGCTACCTTGATGGTTGCAATTGGTACGGCCATTTCTGCTTTCTGGATACTATCGGTAAACAGCTGGATGCAGACCCCAGCCGGCTACGCCATGAATGACGTTGGTCAGTTTGTGGTGACCGATTGGTTTGAAGTGGTATTTAACCCTTCTTTTCCCTATCGGCTGGCGCATATGTTGTTAGCGGCTTACCTGACAGTGGCTTTTGTGGTGGGTGCCGTCGGTGCCTGGCACTTGTTAAAAGACAAAACCAACGCTGCGGCACGCAAAATGTTCTCCATGGCCATGTGGATGGCGTTAATTGTTGCACCGCTGCAAGTCTTTGTGGGTGACCTTCATGGGCTGAATACTCAGGAACATCAGCCTGCAAAAGTTGCCGCAATGGAAGGGCACTTTGACACCGAAACCCGGGCACCACTGTACTTATTCGGATTGCCCAACGAAGAAACGGCGGAAGTGGACTACGCCTTAAAAGTACCGGGGCTTGCCAGCATTATTCTTAAGCATGATATTAATGCAGAAGTCACTGGTCTTGACCAATTTCCGCGTGAAGATTGGCCCCCAGTAGCGACCGTGTTTTGGTCATTCAGAATCATGGTCGGAATAGGACTTTTGATGGTGCTGGCGGGACTATGGTCAGGTCTGCAGCGGTTACGCGGAAAGCTTTATGACAACAGTCTGCTACTGCGCTTTAGTGTGTTCATGGGTCCCATGGGGTTTGTTGCTGTAATTGCTGGCTGGATAGTCACCGAAGTGGGTCGTCAGCCCTGGGTTATTTATGGCTTATTGCGCACAGCCGATGCTGCATCTCCTATTGATAAAGCGGGTGTCGCAGGCAGTCTGATAGCCTTTATTGTGGTTTACTTCCTCGTTTTTGGTGCCGGTACATTCTATATTCTGCGCAAAATGGCAGCGGATCCTGAAAAAGTAACGATTCCCGAATATGCCAAACATAAGCCGACAATGGCGGCTGAGCGCATTTACGATGAGGAGGCCTAAGCTATGGATTACGCACTGATTTGGGCAATATTAATTTCGGTCGCCGTATTTGCTTATGTTGCGCTTGACGGTTTTGACTTGGGTATTGCATTGCTTTTCCCCTGGTTCAAAAAGGAAGAAGATCGCGATGTAATGATGAACACTGTGGCGCCAGTCTGGGACGGAAATGAGACCTGGCTGGTACTGGGCGGTGGTGGTTTGTTGGCGGTGTTCCCGCTTGCCTACTCTGTGCTCATGCCTGCACTTTATATGCCGGTTATTGCTATGCTGTTGGGGCTCATTTTTCGCGGTGTGGCTTTTGAGTACCGCTTTAAAACTAAGCGAGCAAAAGGGGTTTGGGACTTATCCTTTATCGTTGGTTCGTTAGTAGCGGCTCTGAGTCAGGGGATAATGTTGGGTGCAATGCTACAGGGTATAGAGGTTACTGACAGGGCGTATTCCGGCGGCTGGTTTGACTGGCTGACCCCATTTAGTTTCTTCTGCGGTGTGGCCGTGGTTATTGGCTACATGATGCTGGGAGCGACCTGGTTGGTCATGAAAACCAAAGGTGATCTGCAGCGTCAAAGCTACAGGGCGGGCTGGTACAGTGCTATTTTACTGGTGGCCTGCATTGCTTTTGTCAGTCTTTATTTGCCTTACGTTGATAGCTACATTGCTGAGCGTTGGTTTACTTACCCAGCCTCGGTTGGTTTGTGGGTGTTACCGGTATTGCTGGTGGTTATTACTCTGGGCTTACTGCGATCGTTACAAAAACGACAGGAAGGACGGCCGTATTTGTGGGGCCTGGGGCTGTTTCTTCTGTCTTTTGCCGGGTTTGCGGTCAGTATTTTCCCTTACCTGGTACCGCGCAGCATTACTTTGTGGCAGGCCGCCGCACCTGAAAACAGCCTGAAGTTTCTGCTGGTTGGTGCCGTGGTGCTCTTGCCGATTATCTTTGCTTACACCGGTTATACCTATTGGGTGTTCAGAGGTAAGGTAGACCCAAACAGCGGGTATCATGACTGATGAAACCGGTACTTAAAAAGTGGTTGTGGTTTGTCGGTTTGTGGTGCCTGGGTGTGCTGGCTGTCACTTTAGTCGGCGGCCTTATCCGCTGGGCGTTGTTGTAGATATAGAAAAGGCACCCATTGGCGGGTGCCTTTTTATTTGAGATCTAATGTTGCTTAGTTTTCTAACTGATGAACCCACTCAGTTAACAAGCGCACTCCAAAGCCGGTTGGTCCTGCCGGATGAATACCGGTATCTGAACTGACCATTGCGTCAGCAGCCATATCGATATGGATCCACGGCGTGTCACCAGCAAAGTGCTTAAGAAACGCTGCACCGGCCTGTGTGCCCGGAGAGCCAATATTACGAATATCGGCCAGCGGGCTGTCGATAATGCCGTCATAGCCTTCTAAAGGCAGTTCCCAGACTTTTTCTCCTGTTACATTGCCAGCCTCAATAATAGCTGTACGTAAGTCGTCTTCAGACGCAAACAAAGCGGCATAACCGGTACCCAATGCACCAACTTTCGAGCCGGTTAAGGTCGCAATATTGGCAATGGCACGAGGTTTGAACTTGTCGTTGGCATACCAGTTACCGTCGCCAAGAATCAGTCGGCCTTCTGCGTCGGTGTTGGCAATTTCTACCAAAGTCCCGTCACCAGCTCTAACGACGTCGCCCGGCAATGTTGCTGAACCAGAAATAAGGTTATGCGACAGTGGGGCTACAGCAACCACATTGACCGGTGCTTCTTGTGCCGCTAGCGCCATAACCGCGCCAATAACGGCTCCAGCGCCAGCTTTGTCGGTTTGCATGCGTAAAATAGATGAAGAACTGGTTTTTAAGTTATAGCCACCGGTGTCAAAGGTGTTGCCTTTACCGACCAATGCGATTGGGTCGGCGTTACTGCCTTTATAGTGCGCGGCCAGCAGGTAAGAACCATGTTGGCTGCCTTGACTAACGCTTTTTAATAAACCCATGCCCATTTCGTCGACTTGCTCAGGCGTGACAATAGTCAGCTCAATGTTTAAGTCTTTCATGGCTTCCTGAGCTAACTTCACAATGGCTTCAGGGTAGCCGTCGCTGCCGGGCAGAGCGGTAATGTCGCGGGCAACAAACACGCCTTCAGCAATGGCGCGAGAGGCCAGATACTTTTTCTCTGCCATGTCCGGGCTTTTTACTAACCAGTAGTACGCTGTTTGCGGGCGCTCTTTAGGCTCGGACTGATAACGGTCAAAGCGATAGTTGCGCAAGTCGATACCATGAGCAATGTGCGAACTCAGTTCAGCGGCAATGCCCGGGTTGCTAATTAGGCGCGTGTCGAAAACAACGCTTTCTAGCTCAGGCTTTAAAGCGGCAGCAATAGACGCACCTAACTTCTCCGCCTCAAAACGGGAAAGTTCAGCCGGGTTACTTACGCCCGCCAGAAGCAGGTGATTGGCTTTGGTGCCCTCAGGGGCAATCACTGTTGTTAACTGTGAGGCTTCGCCTTTAAATTCTTCAATTTCTGCAGCGCGGCTAACGGCATTTACATCAGAGCCTGACCATTCTGGTAGCTCAACTGTCGTACCTTCTGGTACGAAAATAACGCGAGTTTTGGTGTTTTTGTTTTCATCAGAAAAGCTCGTGGACGTGTCCAGGTAGTCACTTGCCAACGCAGGCAGCGACAAAACCGAAGAAACAGCCAGAGCACTCATGACTTGCTTTAACGACATAGTGTTTTCCTTGAATTAGGTTTTCTTGAGTTGTCTGCGCTTAATATAAAACCATAACCCACTGACAGGCAAAGCGATTAAGGCCAAACCCGATAAAAGCACGATGAACAAATAAAAAGCTCCACCAACCGACGCTACGTGAGTCGGGTAAATCATATTCGAAACTTGATTACCGAGAGCGGTTTCTCGCTCATCAATAACCTGACTGATCTCTCCTGTTTCAGAGAACGCAATATAGTTACGGCCGTTAGGATGCCATTCGTTTGTGTGCTTGGCTCTGATTCGTGGTTCTTCCAGATAAAGCAATCGCGCCTGAGCCGTTGGCAGAGCTTGCTTTGCCAGCTCTAGCCGTTGTTGCCAGTTATCGGCAGCCAGAGAAGGCGGTACCGGCGTTTCAATTGACTGAGTGAACGGGAGTAGGAAAATTAGTGCAGATTTTACCGGAGCGGCGTACATGATGGCGGTACCGGTGATTAGCACGATAGCGACAGGAAGGAAAAGTACAGCACCGATGAACCGGTGCAATTGCCATAAGGTTTGGCTACCGCGCTTAGTGAACGGATTAAAAAACCTTACAGACAAAGCGCGCCGGAAGCTGCCTCTACGTGGCCACCAGCGGATTAAGCCTGTGCCGATAAGAACCAAGCTTAACAGGCCGAGAATTCCCAGAATGTCCTTACCCAGTTCGTTGAGTGCTAAATGGTGGTGCAGCTCAACAAGCCAGCTAGTGAGATCTCCTAGATATTCTCGCTCAAGCAACAGATTGCCGCTGGCGTCATAGTAAAAGTGTGTTTTGTCCGCATTAACCACTTCAAGCCAAGGGCGGTCAGCGGTGGGCATGAGGGCGTATCCGTTGTCGAACTGGTCTAAAACGGCGGCAGCGTCTGTCGTTTCAACGGGCTGCGCTAAATTAAGCTGTGGATAAAAAAGCTGCAGCAGCTCGTTTTTGTAAAGCAGTAACGAACCACTTATTGCCATCAATAAAAGCCAAAGGCTGAGCGTTAAGCCCAGCCATCGGTGCCATTGCGTTAATGTCGGCAGCTTGCGCTTAAGCGACATGGCTTACCATTGGTAATTCCAGGTAACACTAATTGTGCGGCCGCGACCGGTAAAGTTGCGGTTATCACCGCCAACGGTTTGTGCGTAATAGGTGAAGTAGTACTTATCGAATACGTTCTCAATCCCCAGTGAAAACTGGCCCATATCACGAGTTTCTAGCAGCATGGTTGCATCAACGGTATTGTAGCCGTCGAAGTTATTAATAGCTTCTGCGCCGGTGTAGATGTCCCGGTCGAAGAATTTGTTCCACTGTACCCGGCTGCTGATCATGCCGGTCCACTGTTGTGACCAGAATAAATTCGCGCGTTTAGGTGCAATGTTGCGACCGCCCAGTTTGGTATCAACAGAGCCGTTGTCGTCGCTGTCGTACTTGCCGTCGGTATCAGCGTAATTTACTCCAAAAGCAGTGTCCGTAGATAGCGCATATTCTGCATTGAGTTCAATACCGTCAATTTCAGTTTTTTCCCGCTGAACGCTGTAAAAACCATCAGCGTCGGCCTGCAAGCGTGCACCTAAATCAGAGCTTGAGCGGAAATAGCTAAGTGAAGCATTCCAGGCATTGCTTTGATACTCAATGCCCACTTCCTCGTTATCGGCGATCACAGGCTGTAGATCCAGAAAACTGCTAACGCTTAAGTCTGGCGTTGAAATGCCACGCAGTACGCGACCGACATCCGGCATGCTAAAGCCTTCAGAGTAACTGGCGAAAACGCGCCATTCGTCGTTTAGAGCATAAACGGCACCCAGGTTACCCAGTAACTCGTTAAAGCTCGGTTCACCGCCTTCAACAAATACAGAACCGTAAGACGCCAGGGTAGTGAAGTCATCGGCTTTTAATTTACCGTATTCATAGCGTAAACCGCCACTTAAGGTCAGGCCGTTCGCCTGATAGCGCAGTTGTGCATAAGGTGCCCAGTTCTGGAATTGAGTTTCCGGTACCCATTTACGGCCGGTTTGAGCTAATTCCTGAAAGGTTTTGTCGCTTAAAAAGTCCAGACCCGCACTGACAGAAACTGGTGATTGCTGAATGTTATTCCAATTTAAGGTAATGCGTGAACCGTACTTGCGCGAATCGTTACGTGATTGGTCAAACAGATTATCGCCGTAAGCCGGATCCTGAAAAGTTGCGTAGGTGCCGCCGCCGTAAAGCGCAGAAAAGTCCTGGAAGAACAGCTGCCAGTTTAAGTCGGCCATTAAAAAGTCGCTGTTGCTATAGGTTAAGCTGGACGTTGTGACTTCGTTTTCAGGCGCATCGCCTGGGTATTGGCCTTCAAGTGACAAGGTTGGTACGTTAGCAGAGCGATCGCCGTCTACCGAGTAGTAGTCACCGTTACCGGACATATCGAACCGGTTGAGCATAAACTCAATACGCTGTTCGCTATCAATGTCATAGCCAACCTTTGTGAATAAGTCGTAGCTTTTTGAGTCCATGGTGTCGCCCTGGGCAACGTCAACGCCAATCAATTGGCCTTTACCGTCCACATACATGCCAGTGTCACGGTACTGCGCTCCAAAAACGATATCCCACTGACCACTGCCGTGACGCAGAAGATAACCGGCCTGGTAGCTTAAGCCTTCCGAAACTTCGGAGTCTGGCGCCGTAAAGCCTGCATTAACTTCATGAGTGGTGCCGTCCCCGGCTTTTTTGGTCACGATATTGATGATACCACCGCTGGCGCCCATGCCCTGAATCGCGCTGGCACCGTGAATAACTTCCACCCGCTCAATCATAAAAGGGTCGATGGTGTAGGCTGCGCGCGAGCCGTCACGCAGAGGGTTTGACTGAGGAACACCATCAATTAGGTATAGCGGTTGGCGGCCCCGTAAGGTTTCGCCTGAGCTGGTTAACTTTTGGCGCGACGGGGAATAGGCCGGAATCAGGTTACCCAGAATATCCGATAACGATTCAGCCACACTGAGTTGTTGCCGTAACTCTTCGCCATCAATAACCGAAACGGTAGCCGGAATAGCACTTTGTGGAATACTGGTACGGGTTGCAGTAATTTCGATGGTTTCATCCACCGCGGCTTGTTGGGCTACAGCCGAGGTTGATAGTAAGGCAGCAATGGTTAACGTCAGTGGCTTCTTAAACATGAGAATCCTTATCATTTAAATAATTTGCGCCAATGATAACGATTCGCATTCTAGTGTCAATAAAAACTTAACTTTGTTTCAGCTATAGTTGATATCGGTAAAAGTTAATTCGGTTGTGGTAGTCTGTTAGAAAACAAGAAAAAGGTTAGATCATCATGAAAACGCTCTCCAAAATTTTGTGTGTTAGTGCCATTGCTGGCGCTTTAGTGGCTTGCTCTGACAGCGTAAAGGTCGAGCCAGAAGAAGGTACTTCACTCGAGCAAAAAATTCGCCAGACAGCAGAGCAGTCGTTGGATGCTTTTAACATTCCGGGCCTGGCCGTTGTTGCTGTAAAAGACGGAGAAGTGGTTTTAGCCGAGGGTTTTGGCGTTCGCGATGTTGAGTCGCAAGAGCCAGTTACTCCAACAACCTTGTTTGGCATAGCTTCTCATACCAAGGCATTTACCGCTGCGGCTATGGCTACTCTGGTTGAGCAGGGGAAAGTGGACTGGGACGATAAAGTCATTGAGCACTTACCAAGTTTTAAACTAGCAGACCCATACATCACTCGTGAGCTGACCATTCGGGACTTACTGAGTCACCGTTCTGGCCTTGGGTTAGGTGCCGGCGATTTGATGATTTGGCCGAACACCGACAAAACCACCGACGAAGTCATTGCCGGCTTGGCCAATGTGCCCATTGAGCATGGCTTTCGTGAACGCTTTGACTACAACAACTTAATGTTTGTGACAGCAGGTGAGGTGATTAGCGAAGTATCGGGTATGCCGTATCACCAGTACGTTGAGCAAACACTGTTTGAGCCCATGCAAATGGACGAAAGCACTATTGGATTTTCTCGTATTGATGCTAGTTACGACAATGTGGCGGTAGGCACCATTGAAATGGACGGTGAACTGCATCGGTTCCCGCTCGACTTTCTTGAGGACTTCTCTGCGGCTGGAGCAACGGCAGCAAGTGTTGATGATATGAGTCGCTGGTTGCTGACTCTGCTGAATGAAGGCGAAACACTAACCGACAAACGCTTGTTTAAGGAAGAGTCGCTGCATGATATGTGGCAGCTGACCACGCCATTGCCGGTGTCAGCTGATGCAGCAGAGCAGGGTACCTACTTCCGTGGTTATGGTTTGGGCTGGTTTGTGAAGGACTATTACGGCGTTAAACACGTGTCTCACAGCGGCGGTATTTTGGGAATGTTGTCCTTTACAACGGTTATTCCTGAAAAAGAATTCGCCATTACTGTTATGAGTAATCAGCAGGCGTTTGGTGCGTTGACCGCAATAGTGCAAGAGTCTCTGGAAGAGGTTCTGGATGTGCCGGACCAGGACTGGGTTGCCAATGAGAGTAAGAAATATCATGAGTTCATTCAGAAAAAATCCGACTTTAAGGTTGAAGCAGTAGAGGATCCTCAGTCTGCATTGGCGCTGTACAAGTATGCGGGAACTTACAAAGACGCCTGGTACGGCGATGTCGTTATTTCTGAGCAGGACGATAGCCTGCGTATAGACTTTACCCACACCGAGATGCTGAAAGGTTCGCTGGAGCACTACAACGGCAATACCTTTATTGTGCGCTGGGACGAGCCTTTGCTGGAAGCCGATGCCTTTATTGATTTTAATGTGAATAGAAACAACGAAATAAAGACGGCAACCATGGAAGCAGTGGCGGACTTCACTGACTTTAGTTTTGACTTTCATAACCTGAAACTGGAAAAGCAGTAACCTCGCCAACTCTGGACATAGCGGGGGCCAGTCCCTATAATGCCCTCGCTTTCCAAAGTATGCGCACCCTTAGCTCAGCTGGATAGAGCGTTGCCCTCCGGAGTGTAACGGTCGGACGGCAAAAAGGATTCGAAGGTAAAGGTCAAAAAATAGTATAAGCGCCCGTAGCTCAGCTGGATAGAGCGCCGCCCTCCGGAGGCGGAGGCCGCAGGTTCGACTCCTGCCGGGCGCGCCATTTTACTGGCCTGCAGTGATTTTCTTCCTTTCGCATCTACTCTAAATTCTTTTCTTTGCTGATTTTTCGGCGTGACTGCTAGCTGTTGTGGCTTATTTTTCGGTGGATCAAGGCTGTGTCCATTCTGTGTCCAATTTGTGGCTAGAAGTTTCCCCTCTAGTATTAAGAACAAGGACTTTGACCTTTGCCTTAATTATCCGCTTTCCGAATTAGTTTAAGTTCAGAAAATGACATAGGAAGTCCTTATAAAACAAATAAGCGGTCGAGACTTCTTTCAACAAAAATCGTACGTGTCGAAATGCGACCATCTTCTTCTGAAGCACCACAACAAGATTTACTTTCTTCGATCTCGAATACTTTTAATCCAGTTCTCTAATTCTTGAATATCACCGCTCAATTCCTGTGGTTCCGGAGTGGCAGCTCGTGCAGCAGACGCTTGATCATGCCCCGGCAACCATTTGGAGCATTTAGACATAGCGATATAGAGGGTTCTGCAATCTTGTTCTGTAATATCAGCAATAATGCCAATGTGTTGAGTTTGAACACCGGGACGGAACCTTTCAACTACTCCTGAAAGTAGAACCTCTTCAAGAGACCGCTCCCATGCTTCTCTCAACAAACCGTATAAATAATGAACCTCTTTTTCATATGATGTTTGGTGTCCATCCCTGAAAAGTTTGTCGGCCTTCTGCCATTCTTGCTTTAAAAAACCAACTTTTTTCTTAACAGGCATAGCGACCCATGGTAGCTCTTCTGCACACACGCCAGAACCCATATGTAGATGGCGAATATGTTGGTCTAGCTGATGTACGTTTAGTTCTTGGGAGAACTGCTTTAGAAGAAGAAGAAAAACCACATCATGCGTGAATACAATAACCTGTCTTTTTTTAGCTTCTTCCACCAATCGCCGCGCGACTCCCTCTCGCCATCGATAATCTAGCGATGATACTGGGTCGTCGAATACGATGCCCGAGCGCTCATCCGCCGTGCTAAGCTCTGCAAAGAAAGCGGCTATAGATAGGCACCGCTGTTCACCCTCACTTACGACTTTTGGTAATTCAACTCCAGGAGCTCTAGTTAAAACAAGCTTATGGTAAAAGAGCCCGTCTGCTCCTCCAGCTTCTTTAAGTTCAACCTCGGCATGGCGGAAACAAAGACTTTCCAACTCTTGCTTAAAACTTCGCTTGAGTTTCTGTGAAACCACGGACTTTGTTACAGCGGTGCTTTTCTGTGTAATTGCTTGGGTTCTGGTATCTTCAATACATAGGCCGTAGGCGGCTATTTTTTTCTTTCGTTCGATTTCATCCAATACCAAACTTTCGTGCTGCGCAAGTAGTTTTCGAGCTCGAAGTTCCTGAGCCTCTGCCTCCATAGACTTTTTTCTTTCTTCCGTGGTTTGAGTTCTCAATGTCTTGATACGAGATTGAATTTGCTCGGCAAGTTGATGAGCCTGAGCGGATTGACAATGAACAGGGGGACAATCGTGCGATAGGTCACAGTTCTCAGAGATAGCATGTACTACCGCTTTTCTTCTATCCTCATTGATACGAATCGCGGTTTCGATAGCGTCGGCTAATGCTTGGTTCTCAATACGAATTTCCTTTATAGCCTCTTCTGCTGCTTCTGTTATCGTGTTGAGATCGGTAAAATCCTTACGCTTTTGCTTGAAGGATTCTCTGAGTGTGCGAAGTTCGCGTTCAGCAGTTGAGGCTACAAACTCTTCAAACTGCTTCAGTCTACCACTGGAATCAGAATCAATTCGCTGCTGGCAGAGAACACAGTGAGCTCCTTCATCTACAAAGGGATAGCTTTGACTAGGGTAAGCATGCTCATCTGAAAAATGGCGTGCTGCCTCCCAGAGCCCGCTCCATGTTTCAGATCCAGTCCCAGGCAATATATTGGCTGGAAAGGCGGCTTCGCGAAGTTTTTTAGCTTCTTCACTCTTGCGGCGGCCCTGAACACGTGTATCAAAAAAACTGGTTACACTTTGCTCAGAAAGTGCTAACTCGACTGTTTCAAGATGCTGAACAAGAGACTGGATCCGGCCTACTCGCAGGTCCAGTTGTCGAATTAGCTTTTGAGGATCATTAGCATTCAAATCAGCCAACGACTTCTCGAGCAGGTTTAAGCGCTCGTGCTCTTCTGGAGAGACATACGCTAACGCTTGTATTGCTTCAGGTTTAGTCAGCGAGCTGAGGTTAGAAAGCCGTTTTGATACCGCTGTACCCTCTGGCACAATTGACTCAAGCGACGTTAGCTTGCTTTCCGATAAGCTACTTTTTTCCTCTTCCAGCTTGGTGCGGACGGCTTTGCAGATTTTTACCAGTTTGTCGAATAAATCCAAACCAAAAGGTCGGAATGCAACGTCGGTTTTTTCTGTTAAATAAACACCGGCAGATTGAGTATCGAATACACTTACACGGGATATATATTCATCTTCTTCGCTACCTGTCCACTCTTTGATTTCTCCATCTGTTCCGATCTTGTACTTTATGGAAACCTCGGGCGAGAGAGGTGTTTTACCTGAGATTACATTCCCTAAGATATCTTCTTGCCCCCTGGCCCGGCAGGCGCTTTTCAGAACGCGAATATAACCAGTTTTCCCAGCCCCATTATCGCCATACACTAGAGTCAGGTTGTTGCTAAACTTAAGAGTTTGGTTCTCTGCAAGAGCATTTACTCCTCGATAATGGAAGATAGAATCCAGTGAAACTGGTTCAGAATTAACAGCCTCATCTGGAATATGATCTTTCGTCAGGAGATTTAAATCCAACTTATCGACGAGGCCTTGTGCGCTTTTGCAGATTTCGGTTAACTCAAGGATGTCGTCGCTTGAAACTGCCCCTTTTATTATTAGGTGACGAAGCGCTTCACGTTGCCAAATTGGACGACCGTTAGACCATTCAAGAAGTTCCTTTAATACAGCCATAGATTTGCTTCCCTCCTTTGAACTAGGCAATTTCATATAAACTTCACGACTTTCCGTTCGTTGTAACTGATAAAACTCGTTAGTTTCTGAGCAAAGCTTGGCATATTTAGCTCACACTAGCTGAGGTAGAGCATTGTCTTTGATGGTTTTGTTAGTTTCAATCTACTGAGAAGGTCAATATGAACCTTTTTAGCTGATTTTTATACCATTCAAAATGGCGAGACAACTCCCCTCGACAACCCACTTTTAAACAATGTTAAAGGGCATCAAAAGCCGAATACAGAAAGCTCTGTAAGCGTCGCATAAACCACACAACCGGCCAAGATAATTGTCGCTGAGATAATTTCGGTGCCACCCGAACACGCATTTCGGTTTAATCCGATCACCGATTTCGGTCTATCCGAACAGTCTTTGGCGGGTCAGTTTTATTGACCGTTTTTGTCGGCGTTGATGTGCCAGGGCAGTAGTTGGTCGAGGTCATCACCGTCGTTGAGCAGCGGCAGTTGCTCGAACAATATCATGAGATAGTCGACCGGCATCATGCCGTTGGCCTTGGCGGTTTCGACCATACTGTACAGGATGGCGCTGGCCTGAGCGCCGCCGCGTGAGTTTGAGAACAGCCAGGCTTTGCGACCGATAACGAACGGTTTTATTGCGCGCTCGGCACGGTTGTTATCGATATTAACGTGGCCGTCATGCAGGTAAACCTGCAGTTTGTCCCATTGTTTGAGCGTGTAATGGATGGCTTTGCCGAGCAGTGACTGCGGGTTGACCTGCAGCGCCGACTTGTCGAGCCAGGTTTTTAGCTTGTCCATCACAGGTTGTGCTAAGGCGGTACGTTTTTCCTGTTTTTGCGCCGGGCTGTCGTCTTTGATTTTCTGCTCAACGCCGTACAGTTTCTGGATAAAGCTGAGCGCCTGGTCGGCTTTGCCGCTTTTGCCTTTACCTTGTACGGTTTTGGCCTCAATGAACTTACGACGGGCATGCGCCCAGCAACCGGCCAGCCGGGCAGCGGTTTGCTCATAGCCCTGATAGCCGTCCACCTGCAGTGGACCGCAATAGTCAGCTAAAAACGCAGCGGGGTGGGCGCCACCGCGCCCGTCCTGATAATCGTACAACACGATATTCGGTGATTTATCCGGCCTCGGTTTATCGGTGCCACAGCCGTAAACCCACATGTAGCATTTGGATTTATCCACATCGAGCACGTTGAGCGTTGTCTCGTCAGCCCAAAGGGCCGGCTGTTTTAGCAGGATGCCGTGCATGCGTTGATAAAGCGGCCGCAGTTTGTCGCTGACGGTCAACATCCAGCGACTCATGGTCTGGCGACTCAGCTCGATGCCGTATTGTTTAAACATCGCTTCCTGACGATACAGCGGCAACCCGAACTGGAATTTGGCGCTGATGATTTGTGCCAGCAAGCTCGGCGTTGCGATGCTCTTGGGCAGTATGCTCGGTTTTACCGGTGCGATTTTGACAGCGGTTTGGGTGCCGTGCTGTTCGCACGCGCGGCAGCTGTATTTCGGACGTACATGGCGCACCACCCGGCTGGTTGCCGGGATAAATTCCAGCTCTTCGCTGATTTCTTCGCCCATACGGTGCAAGTCATGGCCACAACAGTCACAGACTTTGTCTTCGTCTGCGATATCGTGCAACACCTCTTCGCGCGGTAATGACTCATCAATGCGCGGACGTCGGGGCTTCTTGCGGGTGGTGGTAACGGTTTGGTCTGCGGCTACTTCGTCCGCTGTCGGCTCAAGGGCGTCTTCAAGCTCGTTAAACAACTCGCCCTGACCGGGCAGTCCTTCGCTGCTGGCACCGAAGCGTTTTTGCACCAACAGTTGCCACTGCTCTCTCAGGTAATCAAGTTGATGTTGCAAACGCGACTTCTCAGCCTGCTCTGTTTGCATCGCTCGTTTTCATGGGGGCTATTATACCCCAAAAGCACCGTCTAAGCCGCTGTTTTAGCGGGTTTGCTTAGACCAATTCGTGATCGTAAAACGGTTTTTATGCAGGATCCTTATAAGCCGTTTTCGATCAGGTTGTGGCACTAAAATGCAATGGCTGATGACCTTTCATCAGTGTGATATCCAGGCCCTCGAGCAGCCACTGCCATTGCTGTGCGCTTAAATTAAGGACATCACCTTTTACCTTGCGCGGCCATTTAAACTTATTCTTTTCTAGGCGTTTATACCAAAGGCAAAAACCGGTTTTGTCCCAGTAAAGCGCCCGGACTTTATCGCGCTGGCGGTTGCAGAACACAAACACGGCACCGCTGAACGGCGAGCGGTCCATCTCGGCTTCGACAATAGCGCTGAGACCATTGATGCTCTTGCGAAAGTCGACCGGCTGCTTATACAGATAAATCGCCGGCGGCTCGACGAACATCTTCATACGCTGAGGGCTTTGACCAGCTCGGCTACCCAGCGGGGCGAGACCGACATCGGTAATACTAACTGCGCATCGCCGACGCGAACCTGCATGGCCGCTGTGGATGCCGGCGACGACTCAGTCGCCACCCTTGCAAAACCGGTACTCTCGGTTTCCTGCTGCAACTGACGGCGGCGCTGACTAAAGTAGTCCGGATTAATACCCCGGGCTTCACAAAACGCTTTGCGGCTTAGCCCGCTTTGCTCAAACTCATTAATTAGCGCCTGCCACTGCGCTTTAGAGCGGTATGCTCGACTCATAAATCACCTCGTTGATTAGAACGTGGCGATAAATTAGGCTATCTGCAAAGTTGTGACTAGGCGTGGTTTATGCGACGCTCACGTTAAGAGTGCAATAAACCAACTTCTGGGTCAGATAAAAATGTTCTCATATCGGGAAAAGCGTTTTATTGCCGATGCCTCGCATGAACTGCGTACGCCCCTGAGCGCTATACAAGTCCATGCAGAAAATATAACGACCGCAAAATCAATTGATGACGCGAAGCAATCAGGGGAAGCAATCGTTTTGACTATTGTAAGGATGACTCATTTAGTCAACCAGTTGTTGCTTTTAAATCGTTTGGATACGAGCGAACACAGTTTTCTTGATACGGAATTCGATCTTCGGGCAGTTATTTCAAATGCTATTGATAACCTGCCAATCAACCAAGTAGAGCAATACCAATGGCGTGTTCAAATCCCTACCGTAATACTGCGCGGAAATGAGTACACACTAATCAGTGCATTTACGAATCTTTTATCGAATGCAATGAAGTTTTCTCCGATTGATTCAACCATCGCAATTAAGTGTCATGAAGCAGACGAGCATATTACGATACAAATCACTGATCAGGGCAAAGGGCTACCAGAAACTGTGCTTGAAAGAATGGGGGAACGGTTTTATAGGTTTCGAGAACATAGTTCAATCCCAGGCTCCGGCTTGGGACTCTCCATCACAAGTAAAATTATTGATTTACATGATGGAGAAATCACCTATAAAAACGTGCTCCCAACGGGACTCGAAGTTCGTATATTTTTACCAAAAAGGCCACCAAAGAATAAAAATTTGAAGTCCTCCTAAATTTACCTCTCGCTTGAATGTATTCGAGCGAATATGTCACCTAACACTTAATTTAAAATAGAACTTTTATTCATAAATATTGCTTGCAGGACTTTGATAGCGAATCACTTTTTCAGGAGCAGCACACGAATGAGCTGTATCTTCGGCGCTGAATAACACCCAGTGTTCTCTGTGCGCGACGCCCAAAGGGTCACCCTTTTGCAGTTCAAAGCACTCAAATTCCATATTGTCCGGAGCCATGATAAAGCGATTAGGGGCTTCATTAATCCATAACCACGCATTGCGGAATTGCTCTGAATTATCGGTAAAGTAACTAAAATGCATCAACGGAATTGGCGAGAACAGTAAATGTTGTTCTTTTAGGTCAAGAATCGCCAGCTCTCCAGAGCCAACTTTGGCAGCAGCGGTTAACATGACATTTTTTGGTGTTCGTAAGGGTTCAGCGAGTGGGTAAACAAACCAACTTACAGCAATACAGATGATCGCAACCGTACTGCCATATTTTACCCATAAGCTTTTACGCCAAAGCACCATTCCGTTAAGCGCTAAAGCAAGCACTAGGCCTGCAAGAATGATCGCTAAACTGTCCAGTAATTGAAAGCTCTGGGTGTAATTATCAATCTTATCAACGAGCTTTGGGTGGTGCGTCGCAGCGAGATACGCCAAGACGGATAAAACCGTGACGATAAGGCCCAAAAACGCGCGCAGAGCCCAACGACTGGCTCGATTCAGTGTAAGGCCCGGCCAAGCCGCTGCAAGCGCGATACAGAACATGGGTAGTGCAGGCAAAATATAGACGCCTCGCTTAGCAGGGCTCAAACTGAAGAAAATAATGACTAACACCACCCAACCAAACAGCACTGCAATACGCGGGTCTTGCTTTATATGACGGGTGACCGTTTTTATTTGTGTGAGCAACAATACGCAGAGTGGTAACCAAAACGCTGGTACCACGCTGCTGATGAAATAGTGCCAAGGCTTAAAATGATGCCATGGGTCAACATAGCGCTCACCAGTTTGCTTGAATAAAATATTATCCCGGTACGCGAGGTATTCTGGATTGCCATTGTGACTGACAATTAAGTACATTGGCACCAGCCAACAGGCAACCACAGTTAACATTAATACTGGACCGAGCAATGCACGCCAACGCCAGGTATTGGCTAAACGTTGTTGAGTAAAATGGTAAACTGCTATAGGTAGCAGTATCAGCAACGGCAAAAAGCCAACGCCTTTGGTAATAATACCTAACCCCATAAACGCCCAACCCATAAAATACCAACGCCAGTGAGGACCGCAAAAAAAGTGGCGCAGTAGTCCATAGCAACCTAGTGTGATCCAACATGCAACCATCGCATCGATTTGGGCAAACTTGGCTTGAATAAGAAATTGTGGGGTAACAAGTAAAAGTAATGTTGCGTGTCTTGCAACACTAAGGCTCCACATCCGTTTACTGATGTCGAAAACGGCGACTAAACTAACCAAGCTACAAAACGCATTAGGCAGTAGCGCGGCAATTTTGATATTGCCAAGCAAGTAATAACAAAGCGCGATCGCCCACATAAAAATAGGTGGCTTATCTGGATAAAATTCCTCACCCCGAGCGGGGAAGAACCATTGCCCTGTGACCACCATCTCACGCGCTACTTCGGCAAAGCGGGGTTCATCGGGAGGCCAAGGGGAACGTAAACCCATTCCAGAAAAGATAAGTAAAGCGGCAACGACGAGTAGCCAAAAAAGGAACTCACCAGAGCGCTCAGAGGATAGTCTTTGCTCAAGTGCGTCAACCCATTTCATGAAGGCACCCCTCCCGAAAGATTTCGTTGTGAGCGATACAGATGAACACCAATTGCTGAAGCGATAACAAAAAGCAAGCCACTAATAATAAGCTTCTCTGATTGCGCTAAGCCTATGCCGCTTCCTACAAGAACAAATACCAGTGTTTGCGGAATATAACCCAGTAAGCTGCCGAGAAGGAAACGTTTGAAGTCAATATTGGCGGCTCCAGCAAATAAATTAGTGAGGAGGTTACTGCCTACGGGCATTAATCTAATCATCAATGTTTTTCGTGTTGTGGCCACGCCAATCCATGTGGCTAAACCTTCACTTTTAGTTTTGAAACGTTTGCGTATCAAAGGTTGTAAAAACATGTGTGCGGTAAAGTAAGTCATCGCCAGTGACAGAGCGCTGACGAGCATCGCTGCTACAAAGCCCCAGGTTGTTCCAAGTATAAAGCCCAGAACTATAGCAATCAGTTGTCGAGGACCACCAATCGCCATAAATAGAGTCCCGGCAGTCAGCACTATCGCATAACCTTTGAAGCCCATTTGCTTAACGGTTTGCATCGCCCGTTCGGAGGTAGATATGGCATCTAACCAACCTTGTTGAATTGCTAAAGCGAGAGCAAAAAAGACGCCAACTATCGCCAGTAGTTTAATTGTACGTTGCATCGAGCTAGAACTCCTGGCTCCGTTTGATAGCCTTAATTTGTGGTTTCCGTGAGCGGTAAATGAGCCATAACACACCCATAATATCCAACAGTCCGGCCAAACCACGATTCCAAGCGTTATATTTTGAGATTCCCTGTAAACGGGCCCGGTGATTTACCGGTACGCTTGTTACTTCACCGCCCATGCGCTTAACCAGAGCTGGAACAAAGCGATGCATGTGGTGAAAATATGGCAGTTGCAAATAGGTATGGCGGGGTAAGATTTTTAGCCCACAACCAGTATCGGGAGTGTTATCTTTGAGCACCGCTTGTCTAAACCGATTAGCAACACGTGATTGAAATCGTTTCCAAGCCGTATCTTTGCGCTCCTGCCGATGCCCGATCACGCAAAAATGATGACTCTTCATTTTATCGGCAGTCTGTTTTAGCGATGGAATATCGGCCGGGTCGTTTTGTCCATCGGCATCGAGCACGACTATAAGCTCGCCACGAGCGTGCTGCGCAGCAGTGTACAATGCGGTACTCTGACCGCAACTCAATGCGTGTTGAATTACAGATACCTGTCCTTGCATTGTTTTTGCGGCAATTAAGGCTCTTTCTGCTGTAGCATCGCTACTGCCATCGTCAACTAAAATGACTTCATAGCGACTCGCTGCTAACGCACTGTCAATTTCCTTTAATAAAACACCTATATTATCGGCTTCGTCTTTCGCTGGCAGAATAACTGAAAACTCGATCATGTTGATTGTCCATCTGCATAGTATTTTTTATACCAATGAGCGAATGTCCGAACACCCTCTTCTATACCTACTTGCGGTGAATAACCGGTTACTGCTCTAAGTTCGCTAACATCCGCCCAAGTGGTGCTGACATCACCATCTTGCATCGGTAAATAACGTTTTTTCACAGGCTTATCGAAAGCCTGCTCCAAAATTTCGATAAACTTAAGTAAATTTACAGGCTCCCCTCGACCAATATTAAAAACACGATGACGAGAAGCTGTTTGGTTGGTTTCTGGCGGCTTATGAAGTAGTCGTAAAATGCCTTCGACGATATCGTCAATAAAGGTAAAGTCACGGGATAGCTGGCCATGATTATAGACATCAATCTGACCTCCCAGCATGATTTGCTTGGCAAACTTCATCGGTGCCATATCCGGACGACCATAAGGACCATAGACGGTAAAGAACCGGAGTCCTGTTGCCGGAATACCGAACAAGTGACTGTAGCTTTCAGCCATGAGTTCATTGGCTCGCTTCGTCGCAGCATAGAGTGATATCGGTCTATCAGCATTCGCGGTAGCGGAGAAAGGAACATGCTCAGAGTTGCCATATACGGAGCTGGATGAGGCATATATGAAATGTTCGACAGGATGACTTCTAGCCCATTCCAGTATATTTAAAAAGCCCATTAAATTACTGCGCCCGTAGGCCTGTGGGTTCTCAATGGAATATCGAACTCCTGCTTGAGCGGCTAAGTGTATTAAACAATCGATCGAATACGGCGCGAGACACTCTGATAAGCCAATCGCATTATCGATATCCGCTTTATGAAAAACAAAATTTGTGAATTGTTTCAGCTGGTTTAATCGATCGGATTTAATTTGTACCGAATAATAATCGTTTAGGTTATCGACACCAACGACAGTGTATCCTTTTGATAATAAATGATAAGCAGTATGGAAACCAATAAACCCTGCTACACCAGTCACTAATATTGTACTAGGCATAAAGTCGGCTTAATTAATTTAGAGTAAACCGAAATTTTAACAAAGAAACCGAGAGTGTTCAATATTCTGTGTCAGCCAAGTTTTCATAAATCTATGTGGCCATCCAGTCGACCTTCAAAGTGGATGGTTAGCTGAGACAGTGTCAGATTCCAGTTCTGCACCGGGTGCGACCAGCGC
>Ga0208813_1000746_pt1 | contig 21415 bp, 13 predicted proteins | sample MalvireepMed_904_FD_184250 | JGI IMG/M metagenome (GOLD analysis project Ga0208813, IMG submission 184250) | Marine viral communities from the Global Malaspina Expedition - Malaspina viral metaG DeepMed_904 (SPAdes) (version 2) | ecosystem: Environmental > Aquatic > Marine > Oceanic | place... | reverse complement strand
GGCGCCTTTTTTATAAGCTACTCGTACCAAACAGCTGACTGTATTGCTTTCGAGCAAAATGGTCGGTCATTCCGGATATATAATCACAAATAACTCGTCGTGGATTACTGGCCTGCTGATATTTTTGTAATGTGGAAGGCTGCAGTAACTGCTCGGGTGCGTCGCTCAACGCTTCGAACAACGCCATAATGATGCGCTGACCTTTAAACTCCATGGCTTTTACCTCGGCGCTCCGAATAACGTGCTTGAAAACGAAATGCTTGAGTAATTCCAACGTATGCTCCGCTTCTGCAGGTAGTGTTGCCTGTAAATCCAGTTGTGGGTGCTCGAATTGTTGCTGCCGCTCGACGGATATCTGCCGCACTAGGTAGCCAATTAACTTACTAATAGCATGCTTGCGGTCACGGCTATCAGGCGAGAAGAGTTTGTCGTTATAAAATTCCGCCTCGGTTATCAGAAGACTGTCATCGTGTGCCTTTTGTAACACGTCTTCGCGCCACTGACGCTCTGTTACTAAGCCCAGCGCCAGCGCATCCTCTAAATCATGCACGCCGTAAGAAATGTCGTCGGCTAGTTCCATAATTGAGGTATCGAAGGCTTTGAATTGCGAGCGTCGCTTGCCGTCTGTTTCTAATACGGTGCGGAATTTGTCGCGATCGTGCTGCGAAAACTCTTCTAAAACCCATTCCAGGACGTCTTTTTCATCGTCATGAATCGATTTGGGTGGTTTAAACGCTTTTAGCGGAGAATCCTTAGTTAAATCGGTTGGCTGTACTTCGCTGTGTAATACCGGATATTTCAAAACACCCAACAAGGTGCGGCGGGCTACGTCAAGACCGTGCTGTTCAGAATACTCGCCCAACTTGCTTAAAATGCGTAACGTCTGTCCGTTACCCTCAAAACCGCCGTGACCCAGCATGTGATAGTTAAGCGCAACCTCGCCGCCATGACCGAACGGCGGATGCCCTAAGTCGTGCGCCAGGCAAGTGGCTTCAATTTGAAAAAACGACGGTATCTGCTGCGAAATATCACCATTGTCAGCATAAGTTCGCTTTAAATGCTCGCAAATACCCGAACCAATTTGCGCCACTTCCATCGAGTGGGTCAGCCGCGTACGATAGAAGTCATTGTCGCCCACACCCAGCACCTGGGTTTTCGACTGCAACCTGCGAAACGCCGAAGAGTGTATGATTCGCGCACGATCGCGCTGCGCATCACTGTCCGGCGTTGCGGCATTAAACGGTTTGCTTTCACCTGAGCGTCGTTGAAGCATGGTTTTATTCATGTTGGCAGTCAGTTGCTAATAACTACCCCACAGCAAAACAAATTTTCATCCGTTTGCCCAGTGAAAGTTCAAAGGTATTGGCACATCCCTTGCTGGGTTAACTCGTAGTAATCCAATACCCGGGAATTTCGGCAAACCGTTGCCGTTTTTTGCCGCTAAAGGACTAGGAGGGGATATGAACGTCAGCAGCTTAATGAATTCGGCCGCAAATCAGACTAGCTCGTCACAACAAAGCCGTCAGGCGGAGCAGCCGCCAGCACCCGAGGCGAAACAAGCGACACTAGGCAATGATGAAACCTTTATCGATAAAGCCTACCGCAGCTTGGTGCTTAACCGCATGGGTGTGGATACCGAACAACTTGAAGAAATAGAGCAGAAAATTGAAGAGCTGGAGAGTAAGTCTAGCCTGACAAAAGACGAAAAAGACAAGCTTGAAAGCCTGATTAAAGCCCGTGATCAATTGTTTGAGGAAGCCATGCGCCGTCAGGCTGAGGAAGGTAATTCGAGTCAGCCATCCGTTACCAGCAATGGCATTCCCACGGAAATCGCCAATAAATATGACCCTCGGGCTATCTCCCCCGATGACATGAGTTTGTTGGCAAAAGACCTCCACGAAGCAGGCGTAATATCATGGGAACAACGCAGCCGCATGAGCTTTCAGTTCGTGAAAACACACTTCTACAAAACCTATACCCCCGAGTCACAACAAGTCGACCCCAGCGAGCCCATGGACTTTGTAAAAGTTTGGGAAGAACGAGTAAAGGCTAACGAATACTTTAACGTGCCCGCCGATCAAAAAGCCCGAGACCAGGGGATACTGGATGTGCTGCGGCGGGTTTAGTAATCTTTAACCTGCAAGTTGGTCTTAAAAAATCTAAAACTCGCAAATATATCAGTATCGATATAAAATAACCGATAGTTAATTAAGAAAGGTTTCAAGCGATGACATTAAAATATAACAACATATTTTCGGTTGGTTTAGAGGACAAGCCGGAGGAGGCTTTAGAGTTGCAAACTCGGTCTGATCTTATGCTTGTATTAAAAAACATTATCGCAGAGAAGCGCTGGCCTCAGAAAACAGCTGGAGAAAAGCTTGGACTAACCCAACCACAAGTCAGCGATTTAGTTAATGGTCGTATAGAAAAGTTTCGGTCGGATCGCTTACTAAAATGTCTTGGGCAGCTTGGATTTGTATTAAGGCCAAAATACGAGAAACAAACACTCCGAGTCGACGTAGTGCAGCAAACTAAGATGCCTTGTTAAAGCCATAGCTTTCGATTTAGTCCATGGTCAGCTCACCATTCTGCGCTTCTATTTCACTGAGGTATTTGGACTGATGCTGGCGAGCCAGCTTTAACGCTTTATTCGATGCCTGAAGCGCACTTTCCGTGTCATCATTCATTGAATACACGGTAGCCAGGCTGTTCCACAGGATTTCGGATTGACCGATATTGACGCATTGATAAAATTCGAATGATGAGTCGCTAGGTAACTGGTATAAAGCCCCGACAGCGAATGCCCGGTAACCAGCATATACGGCGAAACCCGATACTGCTCTTTTAGCTCAAGCAACAGTTCGTCTTTCAAGAACTGCGTGTACGCCTCAGCACCACCGGAACGCCCCTCATAGCCTTCTAGTTCGGTATGAGTAAAGTGCTTTATGCGGTTCTTGGCACTCACCCCAACCACAATCATTTCCGGTACTATCGAAAACGTGCTCAGAAAATTGACGTTACCCGCAATGTGCTCAAACTGCGTCGAGCCATCCATAACCAGCATTACCGGATACTCAAAGCTGTCGGAATGGTGATAGCTTTCCGGGAGTACAACGCGTGTGGTGACTGTTTCGTTAATGAGTTTTGAATCGACTCGGAAGGTTTCTTCGGCTTGGACTGGAGCGAAGGATAAAAAGACACATAAGAAGCTGAGGGCTTTCAGATAAATGGGCATTAGATCAGTGGGTTACTGGGTGATGTGAGTATATTAAAGTTATTACCCGATACCGGCAATTGAAAACCAACTGAATGGCCTGTTGCGACAACTACCGTCTGGCGCTAATTTAGTTTTCTCTCGATCAAAAAAACCTGAGGTAAATGGCATTTGGCAGACGTTCATAACAAAGTTCAGCGGCGCAGAAACATGCGAGCCATTAAGTCAAAGAATACATCGATTGAAGTTCAGGTTCGCAAAATGCTGTGGCATGCTGGCTACCGCTACCGACTGAACGTAAAAGATCTACCCGGTAAACCTGACATTTATTTACCCAAATATAATGCAGCCATTCAAATCAACGGATGTCTTTGGCATGGCCATGACTGTCCTCAATTTGTATTGCCAAAAACCAGAACAGAATTCTGGAAAGAAAAAATTTTAAGTAACGTAGAAAGGGACTTGCGAAATATCACTGAATCCAGACAGCAGAACGTAAGAGTCTTGCTAATTTGGGAGTGCGCTATTCGCGGCAGAGGACGACTAGAGCCTGACTATCTGCTAAAACTAATCAATCGATGGTTACCAACTGACGATGGTTTAAGTGTCATCGATAAACAAGGCATGCGTTCATTGTTTCACAAAGACCTGATAGCTCAATTTAACAAGGCGCTGAATTAAGCCTCAATTCTAACCAAAACTAATCTTGCTTAGTTCGTAACATTTATTTTATATAGTGCTTTCGGCCTGGTATGATTAGCCGATTATTAGTAGAGAGTTATAGCTGATGCAACATACGGAGACGTTGGTCATAGATTTATTCGCTGGCCCCGGGGGGCTTGGCGAGGGATTCGCTTCATTTAAAGACGAAAATGGCAATTATCCCTTCAAAATCGGGATTTCTGTTGAAAAAGAAGCGTCAGCTCACAAAACTCTGACGACACGAGCATTCTTTAGGAAAATACAGCACCTGCCTGGGGGGCTAGACAGTTACTTTAAGTACCTAAAAAAAGAGCTTACAAGAGAAGAGCTCTTTTCTGCGTTCTCTGAAGAAGCAAAACATGCCCAGAAAGAAACACTGACAAAACCCTGCGCATTAGGTGACGATAACGAACATATCCACACCGAAATAAAAAAGCTTGTCTCTGATCACCAGGGCCCAACCGTTTTAATTGGCGGTCCGCCATGCCAGGCGTACTCACTTGCAGGCCGTTCTAGAAACGCTGGAATAACTGGATACACGCCTGAAAACGATGACCGAAACTTCCTATATGAGGAATACCTAAACGTCCTTTCCATAGCGAAACCGGATGTGTTCGTCATGGAAAATGTGCGAGGTATACTTTCAGCAAAAGTTAATGGCAGTACTATCTTTCCAAAAATACTAGAGGACCTACAGAATCCCGGAGAAGTAACAGGCCTAACAGACGTACCTGGGTACAAAGTGTATTCCCTAGTTGTTCCTTCAAAAGACAACTCTGCTCCTTCTTATAAGAAGAACTCAGACTTCCTAATTAGGTCAGAACAGCATGGTATTCCGCAGGCAAGACATCGAGTGATTTTACTTGGGGTAAGAGAAAATATTGCTCAAGTTCCTCAAATTTTACCGAAGTTTGAGGATACAGTTTCCGTTATGGACGCAATTAGCGATCTACCAAAGCTTCGAAGTGGCTTCTCTAAAAGAGCTGATAACAGAAATGACTGGGAAAGAGTAATATCGGAGAATGCTAAGACAGTTAAAAAGTTACTGTCTTCCAAGTTTGATCCATCTCTCGTTAACGGTTTAGATCTTCAGCCATTTGAAGGCTTAAGCCGTAAAGAAGTAAGGAGAGAGCAGAGTAATACGCCAAAGCTTCCGCCGGCCTTACTAAAATGGATTACCAGCAATTCGCCACCTTTAGTCATTAATCATGAAACACGCGGGCACATGGAGAGTGACTTACTGCGTTATTCATACAGTGCTGCATATACTCAGCTAAACGGCGGATTTTCCCCTAAAGCACGGGACTTTCCTAGTAAATTAGCACCGACACATCAAAACTGGCTTAGTGGTTCTCACGCCGACCGCTTCAGAACACAGGCGGCTAATCGCCCCTCAACAACAGTAACTAGCCACATATCCAAAGATGGCCACTACTTTATACATTACGATCCCAAGCAATGTAGAAGCTTAACTATAAGAGAAGCTGCTCGTCTGCAAACGTTCCCCGATAATTACTTTTTTGAGGGAAATAGAACCCAACAATATGTGCAAGTTGGAAATGCCGTACCTCCGTTTCTTGCTAACCAAGTTGCTAAGGTTGTATTTACGCTTTTGCGCAAAGCTGTCACCGGTTGATTTCAACGGCCGGCTTCTGAGCATTTTAAATTTAAATAATTAAAAAAATAGTACACGGAACAGCGCAACCATATAATCAATCCTCCCCACCTATTGCTACGCCACTCATTCGCAATTCATTAAATAAAGTACATAACAGTAATTTGTTAACATTTTCCTTTGCTAATAGTCTGTGAAGATTGATATAACTAGAGTATTTGCTAATCACATAGAAAGAATACTAAGTGCAAATATATATTTAGCTTGCCCTCAACCTTAAGCGGGCGCAGCAAAGCGAATCCCTTTATCTATTTGGCTTTGGAAGAAGTTACTCTTAATGCTTGGAGCTCCGAATTTAAAACAGCTTCAAGTTAAGCCTAGGATTCGATTCATGCATTTTTAAGGAGTTAGGCTAATGGCAAAAGAGCTGACATTACCGCCAAGTGCCTCTGCATTATCTGAGTCCATGAGAGATCTTGGATATTCACTGGCGACAGCTGTTGCAGACATTATAGATAACAGCATAACTGCTGGAGCCACTGAAGTAGACGTCTTTTGTGATTTAACCTGCGAAATACCTACTATGGTTATCTTGGATAACGGAAGTGGGATGACTGAACAAGAATTGCTAGTTGCAATGAAACATGGTTCAACTAACCCTAAGATATTAAGGAAGCCCAATGATTTAGGCCGGTTTGGGCTTGGTTTGAAAACAGCCTCATTTTCTCAGTGCAGAAATTTAAAAGTTATAAGTACTATAAACTCCGAAATTTGTGGTGCTGAATGGGACTTGGACCATATAAGCAGTAAAGATGATTGGTGTTTATCAATCTTGGACCATGTTGATATCAAAAATATCCCCTACTTGAATCAATTAACAAAAACTGGAACAGCCGTTATATGGACAAAATTGGACAGGCTCTTTGAAGATCAACAAGGAAGCAAAAGGGAGGAAATAGTTTTTGAAAAACTAGACGCAGTAGATCGTCATTTATCCCTTGTTTTTCATAGATTCCTAGCAGCCGAGGTAAAGCATCACCCTAAACTTACCATTCGAATAAACGGTCATCCGGTAAAACCATTTGATCCCTTTTGCCGGAAGATTAAGGCGACACAAATACTTCCAGAAGAGATCGTACGTGTTGCTGGTGAGTCAGTCGTCATTCAGCCGTATATTTTGCCTCATCATAGTAAGCTCACCGCTGAGGAATATGATTTTTACGAAGATCGAAGCAATTTTATATCTAATCAAGGCGCATATATTTACCGAAATGGCAGGCTCATGGCTTGGGGGGATTGGTTCAGGCTAGTTCCAAAGGGTGAAGCCACTAAACTCGCAAGGGTTCAGATAGATTTTCCAAATGCTCTGGATGAAAGTTGGACAATTGATATCAAAAAATCACGAGCCAGCCCCCCACAAGAAGTCAGGGAAAGGCTTAGACAGATCATTTCCAAAGTTACGAGTACTAGCACGAGAATTCATCGTGGTCGAGGACACAAGCTTTTCCAAGACTCTCCCGCTCCTCTTTGGGAGCGTTACTCTGATAAAGATAAGATTCGATTTGAGCTTAACCTATCTCACCCACTTTTGCAGAAACTGAAGGACAGTTTATCAGATGATCAAGCTTCAACCTTGAACTCTTATCTGGAAGCTATATCCGCAGCAATTCCAGTGGAAATGATCTACTCAGATTACTCGTCAGCACCCAGAAGCGTTGATCAATTCTCAATAGAGAAATCCAATGTGGCACAAAAGCTAGATGAGCTTAGAAGGTCTTTATTTGGTTCTGGTGAAGTGGATATCAATACTTTTCGGAGTGTCGTTTACTCAGTACGCATGTTTGATGCTCACAAGGAACTGGTAGAAGAATATTTGGAAGGGATGAAACATGGAAAATGAGAAAGAAAACTTGGAAGCAAAAAAGAATTTTACTGTTTCCTTAATTACTGCTGCTAAAACACGTTGGTCAAATTATGTTCCAACACGTGAAGAAGTAGATGGCTTGGCCGTAGATCTAGCTCAAGTATTAAGCCTTAATGAAAGTGATGCAATTATTTGTGCCAAAGAAGCCTATTATGAAATAGATTCCAGAATGGGATTAGGAGTTTCGCTTGTCGACCCAGAGGCAGCTCATGACAAAGAGTGGGTGTATAAGCGTAAAGATATTGAGTGGCTTTATTCAGATGCATATGAAAAATATCTGAAAAAAGAGAAATGGTCTCCTACAGTAGTTCAATCTTTAAGTGATGTGGGTACAAAAATTCTCGGTCATCTTCAAGATCCAACATCTCCCGGTATTTGGGATCGTCGCGGGCTGGTAATAGGTCATGTTCAATCGGGTAAAACAGCAAATTACCTAGGGTTAGTAACAAAGGCGGCAGATGCCGGGTACAAGTTTATTATTGTTATTGCAGGCGTTCATAATAACCTTCGTAAACAAACGCAGGAGCGTGTGGATGAGGGGTTTGTTGGTAGAACACGTGTAGAGGATAAATGGAAGATTGTTGGTGTTGGTCATGATGACTACCCTCATCCTGCAACCCTGACCAATATATATACAGACTTTAACAAAAAAACAGCTGATCATAGTGGCTGGAGTATCAACGACTTTAGTAAGCCAGTGGTACTCGTCATTAAGAAAAATGTATCAACGTTAAAATCTCTTCATCGTTGGTTAGATGAGTTAAACTCTAAAGAGCATGGAAAAATTAAGGATGTGCCCATGCTTATGATTGATGACGAAGCAGATAACGCATCAATCAACACCAAAAAGGAAGACAATGACCCGACACAAACTAACCGAAGAATTAGGGAAATTTTAAGTTTGTTCGATAAGTCTTGTTACGTCGGATATACAGCAACACCGTTTGCCAATATCTTCATTAATCCGGATGCTTATGGTGATGAACAGCTAAGAGAGGAGCTTTTTCCCCGAGACTTTATTTACTGCCTTGATGCTCCGACAACGTATTTTGGCCCGGACAGAGTTTTCTTAGATGATGATAGTTCGGATCGGATCTTAGAAACCATTGATGATGCAGAAAATTATATTCCTTTCACTCATAAAAAGGATTTCGATGTTTTAGATCTTCCCCCATCGCTCTACAAAGCAATCAAACAATTTGTTGTAGTCAAAGCTATTAGAAAATTAAGAGGGCAAGATTCAAAACATTGCTCCATGCTTGTAAATGTTTCCCGATTTGTGGACGTTCAAACATTGGTTCGTACTCACATCAGCGTGTATCTCAAAAAATTAAAAGATGTTATCAAGGCAAATTATCTAATGCCGGATGCTGTCTCTCAAAAAAATGAACACATGGATCAGATAAAGAAGGTTTTTGAATCTGACTTCGGGGATGCTGATGTTTCTTGGGAAGAATTAAAGCCAGCGTTATATGACTCTGCTGACTCGATAAGAACCTTCGTTGTAAACAGCAAGTCAGATGAACCGCTGGACTATAAGAAGTACGAAAGAGATGGTCATGGCCTGACAGCAATTGCTGTAGGTGGATTAAGTTTATCCCGAGGTTTAACAATAGAAGGTTTGTGTATTAGTTACATGTACAGAAATACTCGAATGTACGACACTTTAATGCAGATGGGACGTTGGTTCGGTTACCGTTCTGGATATGATGACCTGTGTAGAGTTCATTTATCTAGAGACTCAATAGATTGGTACTCACATATTGCAGAGTCTTCTGATGATTTAAGAGAGCAAATTAAACAAATGCGAAGAGACGGCCTTAGCCCGAGAAAATTTGGTTTGTATGTTTTAGATCATCCAGACCGTCTTCTCGTTACTGCTACCAATAAGATGAGAACGGGCGAAAAACGGACTTTTAAACATAACTTCAGTGGTCGATTAGTAGAGAGTTACATATTATCAAACGATGACGAAGTCTCTACAGATAACCGAGATTTAGTTAAGAATTATTGGGGTACAGGATTTGGAAAAGGTACTGCTTCAATAGAGGAGACGGATAAAGGCTGGATTATAAGAGATGTCGACCTAGATCAAATTGCTGAATTTTTAAATTCATTCCGTGTTCATGAAAGTTTCCTCGAGCGAAGGTCAGCAGTTGTAACTTACATCAAATCGATTTCAGGTCTGTTTTCAGCGGGTGATGTCCTTTTCATCTCAGTGAAAAAAGGTGAATACAGTGGTCGAGGGGTTCTTGGGCCGCAGCTAAGGAAAAGTGCTGAGGTAAAAGAGGGCGGGTATTGGCGATTGACCAAAGACCGTGTAGCAAGTAGAGGCGATGAGAAAATTGGTCTTAGTGATATAGAGAAACAAGCAGCGCAAGACTTGGCTGCTGAAAGTAGTAAGAAACCATCCGATTTCCATTATCGAAGTATCAGGAAAAAGCCTCTTTTGATGATACATGCTCTGAATTTAGGAGATGGGGAAGGTTCCAAAGAAGATGTCCCCGCATTCGGGATTAGTTTTCCTCCTGGAGATTATTCGGAAGGTGTTAGCGTCGTAGCCAATACCGTTTGGGTTAATCAGTTGCATGGTGGAATATTCGATGCTCCAGAAAATGAGGATGATGATGAATAAGGTAAGGCCGTGGGATGACATTAAGACGCCCACAGAAGATCTAAGTGTAAGGCAGATCAAAGATAGTAAATACCTCTCGTTATACTGGGGGAAAGACTCAAGTGGGCACTGTGCCTTTATTTATGAAATGAGTGAAGATGGAACCGAAATATTTCAGAAGAACTCAGTATCCATTCATGGAATAAATATCGACTTTAGGGTACTAAGCACGACTGGCAATCAGGGACTGCTTTTGGTTTTAGAGAAGCATATCGATCAGGATCTCTTCTACAGCCTGTGCGAGACTTTAATTCATGAACTTTCTGAGATATCGGATCCTCTGGTAGGATTATCAGTAGCGCTTTCTCAAATTAAACGCTGGAAAGCATTTCTAGCCGGGAAAAAAAGTCGAGGCCTAAGCACGGAAGAAATACGAGGCCTTTTTAGCGAGCTCAAGTTCCTTCAGGAAATGATTAATGAGATGAGAAATGAAGTGGACGCTATAGAAGCATGGCAGGGTCCTGAAACATCTCATCAAGATTTTATTTTTTCAGATACTGCAGTAGAAGTTAAATCTTTATCCGGACGGGAAAGAAGCACGATCAAAATATCTTCAGAGGACCAGTTAGAAAGCTTGAACAGTAACCTGTTTCTAAAAACTTACAGGTTGATTGAAATGCCTGATTCAAAATCTTCACACTCTTTGAATAAATTAGTAAAGGAAGTCGAAAAGGGACTGAATCAGGCAGAGGCTATTGAGATGTTTGAAGAAAAACTAGCTAAAGCAGGTTATGTACAGATGCTCACTTACGATACCCCTCAATTCGTTGTTGCCGAAGAACAAACTTATCGAGTCGCGAGTAATTTTCCAAAAATTATAAGATCCGAATTGAATTCAGGTCTTACGAAGGTTGGCTATGAAATTAAATTAGAAAGCGTTAGGGATTATCGCTGCGCGGATAAAGAAGTCTGGGGAAAATGAGATGGAACAAACTACCCAAGAATTTTTTCATGATTTTAAACAAAATTTGTTAGCTGGTGCAGAAGCTAACAGTAGCTTTCAACTATCTCAGTTTATGGAAACTATAGCTGGAGAGTTGATGGAGACAGGATTTCTGGAAGGGTTTGAGCTTTGTCACTATCGCGCTCAAAGAGGAATGAGAGTCGATGGCTACTGGTTCAATGATGAGGGAGGACTAGACCTTTTCATCGCTGATTTTGACTGTAGAGAAGAGTTATCATCTCTTACGAAAACAGATTTAGATAATTATTTTAAACGTTTAACAAAATTTTTTGAAGCGAGTAAGAATAAAGAGCTGTTCAAAGATCTTGAAGAGACAGCCCCTGAGTACGGTCTATCAAGACAGATCTTTGATCGTCGAAGAGCAATAATAAAAGTAAACTTTTTTCTATTTTCTGAGAGAGCTCTAAGTGGACGAATTAAAACTATAGAAGACGATGAGACTTCCGGAATTCCGGTCTCATATCATATTTGGGATATTTCTAGGTTGCAAAGACAACAAAATTCTAGGGGGCATAAGGAAATTCTAGATATCAATTTCCCAGACACTTATGGAACAGCGATATCATGCCTACCTGCGCACCTAGGTTCAGACACATACAAATCTTATTTAATAGTCATTCCTGCGACTATATTGTCCTCAATGTATGAAAAATATGGTGCTAGATTGCTAGAACAAAACGTACGATGTTTCTTGCAGGCTCGAGGCAACGTTAATAAAGGTATTAGAAATACTATTATATCTGAACCACAAATGTTTTTCGCATATAACAATGGTATTACTGCTACTGCTCAAGAAGTAGAAGTCAGACAAGGAGAAACGGGGCTTGAGGTTGTACGTCTGAAAGACCTCCAAATTGTGAACGGTGGGCAGACTACCGCTTCACTCTTTCATACAAATCGCAAAGACAAGGCCTCACTTGAAGGTATCTTCGTTCAAATGAAACTATCAGTAATTGATAGTGAACAAAGTGAAATTGTAATACCGAAAATTTCTGAGTACGCAAACACTCAGAATAGAGTTAATGCTGCCGATTTCTTCTCTAACCACCCATTCCATATTCGTATGGAAGACTTTTCGCGGAGAATATGGGCCCCGGTTCAACAGGGAGCACTACGCGAGACCAAGTGGTTTTATGAGCGTGTCCGTGGACAATATGCAGATGCACAAAGCAAACTAACTCCAGGTGAAAAGAAAAAGTTTCAAGCGGAGAACCCTAAACCACAGATGTTCACCAAAACCGATCTTGCCAAATTCGAAAACGTTTGGGATGAGAATCCCAGATTCGTTAATTTGGGCGCGCAGAAAAATTTTGCTCAGTATGCAAAACGCATAGGTGTTGAATGGGAAAAGTCACCTGAAGCATTTAACGAGTTTTACTATAAAAGAGCTATTGCTCGTGCCATTTTATTCAGAAGAACTGAAAAGCTGGTTTCAGCCCAACCATGGTATAACGGCGGGTATCGAGCAAACGTTGTAGCTTATACTTTGGCATTATTGGGCCACTACGCATCAAAGCAGCTTAAATCTATTAACTTTATGAGTATCTGGATGGCTCAAAGCGTTCCGTCTGAATTAGAACATGCTCTTGAGGTTACGGCTGAACTCGTTCAAGACAATATTACTCAGCCCCGACAAGGAATTTCCAATGTTACAGAATGGTGTAAAAAAGAAGCCTGCTGGCAAAGCCTGAAAGAAAATTCTGAGACTTTAGAAAAGTTACTTCCAAAAGGCTTCAAGGACATTCTTATTTCAAAAGAGTCTGTACTGAGCGAAAAAAAGCAAGCACGTAAACTACAAAAAGTCGACGATGGAATTGAGGCTCAGAAAACCGTTCTCAAAGTTCCAGCCAATCAATGGCGCCTTCTCTTGCAGCAATGCAGTCCAAAAGGCTTTCTAACTGAAAAAGAGCTTAGTATTGTAACTATTGCCACTCAGATTCCTAAAAAAATACCAACAGAAAAGCAAAGCTTGATACTTATCGGGGTCTTGGAAAAAGCAAAACATGAAGGTATTCAAGTCATAAGCCCTTAACCTTGATTAGTTTCCCTAATTTTTATTTTTACATATCAATCGACAAATACGATGGCTGGAGAACCAGCACTTAATTAACCTTCCCCACCAAACTCAACCGCTCCTTAGCCCGCGTAATACCGGTGTACAGCAGCTCTTTGCTCATCACCGGGCTGTCGTGGTCAGGTAGTACCATGACGGTGTGTTTAAACTCCGACCCCTGTGATTTGTGCACGGTCATGGCGTACACGGTTTCTATATGAGTGAGGCGACTCGGGAGTATCCAGCGTACGCCCTGCTCTTGGTCCGGGAAGGCTACGCGCAGATGGCCGTATTCCGGATCTTTTAGGGCGATGCCGATGTCGCCGTTGTTGAGCTTTAATCCGTAGTCGTTTTTGGTGACCATAACGGGGCGGCCTTCGTACCAGCTGTTGGCGTTTACGCCGAGGATGTCGCCCACTTTTTGGTTTACGGCTTTCATGCCCCAGGGGCCTTCGCGCAGGGCGGTGAGAATTTGGAAGTTGCTTAGGTTTTGCAGCGCTTCGTGGGCGATTTCGTTGATGTTGTTGGCATCGGTAGTTATATCGGCATTGTTCCTGACGTGTAACGTCAGGCTACCCCTGATAAGAGCTTCGAAGGCCGGGTCGTCTAAGCTGCTGACTTCGTACAGGTTAACCGGGTAGTCTTCTTCAGCGGCTTTGGCCTTTTCAATTTCCTGTTGTGTGGCGGCATCATCCTGACGGTTAATAGCGTTTGCCAGGTCGGCAATAGGGCCTTTAAAGCGATAGCTTTTGCGGAATTTGACCACGTGTTGCAGGCGTTCTTCACCGTTGTCATCGATAAGCTCTGACGGAAATGCCGGGGTATCAGCAATGTCCTGCAGCCACTTAGCGGTGTCGCTATGGTAATGCCCCTCGTCGGCGCCGGCGCATAAGTTACCAAGCACGGCGCCAGCTTCGACCGATGCTAGCTGGTCTTTGTCTCCAATGAGTACCAGCCGCGCGTGTTTCGGTGTTGCTTTCAGCAATGCAGTCATCATTTCTATGTCTATCATTGAGGCTTCATCGACAATAACCACATCCGTACGCAGCGGGTTTTCCGCATTGTGTTTAAAGGCGCGGGAGTTAGGCTTTACACCGAGTAACCGATGCAGGGTTTTGCCTTCGGGCTGAATCGAAAGTAGTGCGTCCTTCAGACTAGAGAGTTTGTCATTCTGCATCAATTGCTCGAGCTCATTTTCAATAGACTCAGTCAGGCGCGCTGCAGCTTTACCAGTCGGCGCCGCCAGTGATACTCGCAGCGGTGGCAAACCGAGCGTCAACGCCTGATGCTGCAATGCCGTCAACAAGCGCACCACGGTATAGGTTTTACCGGTTCCGGGCCCGCCAGTAATGACACTAAAGCGGTTACGCACGGTATTGGCGCAGGCTACCCGCTGCCAGTTAATATCGCCGTTTTCGGTCGACGCAAACAGTTTAGCCAGCGTACTTTTTAGTAGCTCATCGTTAATAACCGGCCGGTCTTGCATGCGCGCCTGAACACTTTGCTCAATAAAGGTTTCGTACTGCCAATAGCGGCGTAAATACAAGGTGTGTTCGCTGAGCACCAACGGCTCGGTTCCGTGGCCATTCACATCGACGCATTGACTGGCTGCCAGTGCGTCGGTCAGGTCTAATCCGTATTGCTTAAAAAGCTCACTTGGTAAGGCGCAGTCCGCGGCATGACGGTTCTCCGGTGGCAGGTTCAGCAGCGTTTCCGGGGCATCCATCAAAGCCTTCAAATCAACTTGCGTATGCCCACGCCCGGCTTGATGCGACACGCAGCAGGCGGCGAGTAACACCGCATCGCTGCGCTCGCCCGCTTGCTGTAAAAACTCGACAAACGCCAAATCAATAGAGCGTATCCAGCCGGCATCCCGCCACTGACTCAGAGCTTCGAACAGGGTGTGGGTAGTTACATTGCTCATACTGACTCCTTGTCTTTGACGCTTTCTCCGGCAAACAGGCTGTCCAGCTGCTCTATCAGCTCTTTCGGTGGCCTGTCACAAAATGCGCCGCCAGTTTCGGCTCTGTGCCCGCGTAAAAAGAGATAAACTGCGCCGCCAACGTGGGTGTCGTAATCGTATTCATCGCCCAGCCGAACTTTTAGCAGACGGTGCAATGCCAGCGTATAAATCACGTATTGCAGGTCATAACGGCTGTGCAGTATTTTTTCGCGCATGGCATCCTCGCTGTAGGCGTGGTCGTCCTCACCCAGCCAGTTCGACTTGTAGTCGGCCACATAATATTTTCCGTTATGCTCAAAGACCAAGTCGATAAAGCCCTTTAACATGCCATTCAGCAAGTTAGGCTCTAGTGCAGGGCGCTCGTAACCGGGTAATGTGTGTTGTTGTACCAGGCTATCCAGTCTTTGTGCGTTAACGCCACTGGCACCAAACCAAAACTCAGGTTCGGCTTTGTACTGCTGCAACTGGCTCAGGCTAATTTTGTCGCCGTTAGCGTTCAGCGTAAATTCGGTTTGTAGGTACGCATTCAGCCATTGTGCGATGCTCTGATCATGCTCCTGCCACAAAGGGCTGACACAAAAACGCTGTACCAGCTCAGTGCGCTCGCCGGCATTTTGAGCGATTACCTCAAAGCCCCGATTCGCCGACTCTTCCAGTAAGTTATGCAAAAAGGTGCCCGGTCCGGCGCCTTTAGGTAAGTGGTGAATGCTGTCCGCACTCGGCTCTGCGACGCTGGCGACTTGCTCGTCCTCGTCTTCTCGCTCATCCAGCAGGTTCATTTCGTCGGGCGACTGCGGTGCCTGTGCACTTTTCGTGACCGCGCCCTCATACTTAAGCGCGCTGTAGCTGGCCACCCACCAACGTTCAAGTTTTCGGCCAGCCGGCATCGTTTTAGGTGTCAACTTAGGTGTTTTTTGCTCCTGCTCAAGCGCACGGACTAAAGGTTCATCCTCTTCCAGTCGTGTCACCTGCGTATGCGCGCTCTGCTGCCAGCGCTCATTAACGACATTGTAAAGCTCGTCAGACAACGCCTCACCGCCGTTCAACAAGTAAAACAGCGGATTATTACGATGCTCGCTCATGGCCTCCAGCGCAATGAAGGTGGCGTACTGTGCACGGGTCACTGCGACGTACATTTTGCGTAAATCTTCTGCGAGAATTTCGTCGCTTAAACGCTGTTTATTGTCGTCGTCTTTGGACCAGAGCACTTGCAGCTCGCCCTTTTCATCGTGATAAACCGCTGGTGGCTTTATGCGGTAAGTCTCCGACTGGGTATAAGCCACAAAGGGCATGAACACCAGCGGGTACTGCAAACCTTTAGACTTATGAATGGTGATAATTTTTATCAGTTCATCGTCACTTTCCAGGCGTAGCTGCTGCTCGTCACTTTGTGTGCGGCTGTTGCTACCAAAACCGTGGCGTTCATTCACTTGCTCGGCAAAATGGTTCACTAACGCCGGAATACCATCTAAAACCAAGCTTTGCTGTTGCAGTAATTCGGCAATATGAAGCACGTCTGACAGCTGTCGTTCGCCATGAATGCGATCTTCCAGCAACGTCGCTGGTACCTGATGGTCGTGCAACACATTGTGCAGCATAGCCAATACGCCCAGGCGCAACCATTGGTCGTGATAACTTAAAAACTGCTCTACACGCGCTTCCCAGGCTTGTTCGTTACTGTGAATATGCTCCAGTTCAGCAAACGGTAGTCCTAACAGCCTCGTTGCAAGGGCACTGCGAATAAGTGACGGGTCACGCGGCTCGGCACAGGCGCTAACCAGTGCCAGCAAGTCTTTAGCGACACGCTGCGCAAATACCGACTCCCGGTCTGACAAATAAACACTTTTGAGACCACGATCACTCAGTGCTTTTTTAATGGCATTGGCTTCGCTGAAGTTGTTCACTAGCACGGCAATGTCGCTGGTTTTCACGCGCTGCTCCAGCACATCGTCTACGTTGTAATAACCGGCTTGCGGGTCATTCAGCAGCGACGCTATTAGGTTGGCATGATGGTTCGCTGCTGCCCTGAATACGGTATCTTTATTGCGCTTCTCTTCACTCGATACGGACCACAAAAGCGCCGGTGCGGTTTTTAAGTGACTTGATAACAAGCAGTGTTTAAAGGTTCGTTTTAGCCCGTTAGCAGCTACACGGTTAAAAGGTAGTTGGTTGTCATCTTCGGTTTTAAACAAAAAAGCGCCGCGCGGTAGCTGCTCCGCACGTTCAAACAGCGCATTTACGCTATCAACCATTGCCTGCGACGAGCGGAAGTTTTTCGCCAGGTTATAGTGCCGACCTTCGGTGTCTCGCCGAGCTTTTAAATAGGTATAAATGTCGGCATTTCGGAAGCTGTATATGGCCTGCTTCGGGTCGCCAATCAGAAAAATACCGGTGCCGGTGTGCGGCTCTGCCAGATTATAAATGCGGTTGAATATCTCATACTGCACAGGGTCGGTGTCCTGAAACTCGTCCACCATGGCTATAGGATATTGCTTGCGAATAGCCACCGCTAACGCTTCGCCGCCAGGACCTTTTAACGCATCGCGTAAGCGCGTGAGCATGTCGTCATGCCCCATTTCTGCACGCTGATTTTGCAGCTCGGCAAAGCGTTTATTCACCCAAAATGCAGCGTGTTGTTTTACTTTAGCCAGTTCTTGCGTTTGCTGGACTTTGCTTCGCTTAATGCGCTCTTGCAGCTGCCCTAAGACGCTCCAACTGTCCGGCATGCCGCCCAGTTTGGCCTCAGCAAACTTTTGTAACTCATCTGCGCTGATATTTTTCCAGTTTGCTGCCGTGGCGTGCGGCTCAACCAACTCAGCATCCGCGCACCAGTCGGCAAATTTCTGAAATTGCTTAAGTTTGGTGGCAGTGCCTTTGGCTTGCGATGTTTTATCAATCAATTCGCCGAAAATAGGCGCAACTTCTTGCTTTATCACGGCTATTCGTTGCTTATGTCCGCTTTCTGCACCGCTTAATAAGCTTTGCAAGTCACCCTCAACCGGTGCCTGTCCGCTTTTGCTTAAGCTGTAGGTCAAGCCTAACAAGGCTTCAGGCGAGGTAAAGTCTTCTAGCAATTTTTCACTCAACTCGGCATCGGCCGGGTAGATAAAGCGGCGAAAATAATCCTCGGCGGCTTGTAAACGCAATTCCTCATTGTCGGTCTCGACGTCCTGACTGAATAAGCTGCCGCTGGCGAAAGCGTGCTCTTTTAGCATCGACTGACACCAACCATGGATGGTCTTAACAGCCGCTTCGTCCATCGACTGGGACGCTAAATCCAGTAATCGCGCTAAGTGTTTTAAGTTCTGTTCTTTCGCTACGCAGTCTTCGCGCAAACTGGCTAAGAACGGGTCACTGTCGACCGAGTCCGGATCACGAAAATAAGCCGCGGCTTCGGCTAAGCGTTCGCGAATACGGTCGCTCAGCTCTTCTGTCGCGGCTTTGGTAAAGGTCATGACCAGAATATTCTTGGGTACAAGCTCGCGCTCGAAGGCGGTGTCCTGCGTGCCGTGACCAATGACCAAACGAACATACAGCGCTGCAATAGTGTAAGTTTTACCGGTACCGGCGCTCGCTTCAATCAAGCGGCTGCCGTTCAGTGGAAAGTCGAGCGGGTTCTCCAGAATATGCGTCGTCGATTGGCTCATAACTTCTCCTCCGGCACCATGGTTAAACGCAGCGGATCGTAGAGTTCATTCAGAAATCGGCGGAAATGAGGCGACGTCATAATGGCCTCGTAAGTGTCGGCAACCCGGCCGCAGTAATCACTTTTTGTCACTATCGCCGGTGCATTAAAGCCGCCTTCTTCGTATTTCTGCTGAGCTGCCTCATGCGCCAGCGCTTCGTCGCTGTCTCTTTTATCCAGGGCGTTCAGCCAGGTTAAGGCAATATCCAAATGCATGGGTTGTGGTTGCTGCACCGACAATGTCACCAGTTCAAGCAGTTGCTCGAGTTGTTGCAGCGCCAACTCTGCCGGTATAGCGGCTACCGGCAACTGACAACCCCCTTTGGAAACTATGAGTAAACGGGTGGGTTGCTGCAAATTCAGCAGCATTAAGCCGATGTAATACGCACTGATATGTTTCCAGCCACCGTCTTCAACACCGCCCTTTTTAGTATTTTTTGCGATTTTACTCGCTGAAGTTACCACCCACAGCCGCTCGCCCTGTTCATTGGTGTGTAAGCCGGTAATGGTGTCGTCGATAATCAGGCCGTTATACTCGAAGCCCACTTCAATGGGGAACTCGTTAAACTGGCTGTAACCGGTAATACCCTGCTGATAAGAGCCCAGTATTTTGTCGGCTTGTTCAAGCAACTCCAGCCCATTTTGCTCGGCAATAGCGCCTATACCTAGCGCGCCCTCGCGGTTGATTCGGTTCAGCTCTTTTAACAAAGCCGCTTCCGTGCCCCCGCCTTGCAACAAGGCACGCTTACCACAGTCCACCAAACGCGTAATGAGCGTCCAGCTTTGCAGGTTATCCATCACGAAGGCTTCGCTGTCGTCCAGATCTTCGCTGTCGCTGCCAAAATAAGTATCGAGATGCCAGTTAAAATAAAGCCGTGCGGGCTCTTCGATAAAACGTTTTATGTCGTTAATGCTGAGGGTGCGTTCAGCGTTTTGCGACTTCTCTTGCTGTACCGCCCGATGATTCTTTTGTGCACCGCCATGCGCCAGCGCCCACTCACTGGCGTAAGTGAAATACCCCGGCTGCTCTTGGCTAAAGTAAGACGTGTTAAAGGGTTGCAGCTTATGTTCTACGGTCAGGTTTTTAACGTCAACACCCCAGCCTTGCTGAAGATGGTCGCGCAACTGTGCGACTAATACCGAGGGAGTGCGTTCACTGTTATCTTTGGAACTGTAACCCACCCAGCTCAGATAAAAACAGTCCCGCGCCGACAGCATCGCTTCCAAAAACAGATAACGGTCATCGTCGCGGCGGGAGCGATCGCCCGGACGGTAACGGTCTGTCATTAAGTCAAAGTCCACCCGAGGTACCGAGCGCGGGTAGTCACTTTCGTTCATTCCCAAAACACAAACGTATTTAAAAGGAATGGCACGCATAGGCATAAGCGTGGCGAAATTCACTGCGCCGGCTAAAAACCGTTGGTTAAGGTTTTGCTGGTCAACACGCTCCAGCCACGCGTCTTTAAATATCGGCAACCGCAACAGCGATTCGTTGTCGGCTTCAACACCAATATCCCGTAACTGATACAGCTCGTCACTAAGCTTGGCTAACAGTAAGTGATCACTATCGTCGTCGGTCTCGAAGAATTGCTGTAACAGCCACTCGCCATGCAGCACCCAGTCCGTCAATGGCTGCGCAGTTTGGGTGCGCTGCCACCATGACTCGAGCGCGCGCACAACATCCGCCAGGCAGCCAACGAGAGCGGCACTCAGACCCGATACTTCCGGATAGGGCTCAACCTCAGCCCAGGGGGACGAATGGTCTGCTTCAAGCTCGCCAATGGCATAGCCTGCCACCATCCGTTTAAGCGCAAACCACCAGCTGTTTCTTTCCTCCGCCGGAGGCATATAAAACTGTTCACGCTGCTGACTGTTCAGACCCCAACGTGCACCAGCCTCTCTGACCCAGCGTTTCAACTGCGGCAAATCGTCGTCATGAATATCGAAGCGCTGCTGTACAGCGGGCACCGACAATAAATTGAACAAATCCGTTTGGGTAAAGCGCAGCTGGTCCGCCTGCAACAACAATTCCAGCGCTATCATTAATGGTCGCTGATGGCGCTCCCCCTGGTCTGCGATGGTATAAGGAATGGCGCGCGGATCACGTTCGCCCGGGCGTTGATGATAGCGACCAAATACGGCGTCGATATAGGGCGCGTAGGTGTTCACATCAGGCAGCATCACCATAACGTCACGGGGCTTTAAATCCGGGTCGTTCGCAAATGCATCCAGTAGTTGGTCATGCAGTACTTCGAGCTCTCGCTGTGGGCTATGGCAGACATGAAACTGCAACGACTTGTCCGTTTTAGCCGGTGTCGACCAGTGCTCCCGCGTTTCCTGAACCGGTCGTAGATTCAAGATATCGTCCTGTAACTGACCTAACAGGTGATGAGTGTCGTGGGGCTCGAATAATTCCAGCTTTACTGTATTAAAAGCTTCCTGCTTGGCGAGCGTTTCGTCGTATAAATCCAACAAGCGAATATAGTCTCGTCCCTGCTTGCCCCAGGACGCTAGTAGCGGGTGCGCCAGCTGATGCAATTCATCATCGTCTGGCTGCTCAGGCAGATCAGGCTTATGTTTAAGTCGAGAAGAAGCTTTAACCGCCTCTCGCAGCGCTTCTT
>Ga0208813_1000745_pt1 | contig 21438 bp, 28 predicted proteins | sample MalvireepMed_904_FD_184250 | JGI IMG/M metagenome (GOLD analysis project Ga0208813, IMG submission 184250) | Marine viral communities from the Global Malaspina Expedition - Malaspina viral metaG DeepMed_904 (SPAdes) (version 2) | ecosystem: Environmental > Aquatic > Marine > Oceanic | place... | reverse complement strand
CTAAATATCAGCAACGCCTGAATTTACGGCCCAGGAAAACTCTGGGGTTTATTCAGCCAGACATAATTTTTAAAGAGCAATTGCAACAGGCTATGAGCGAGTGTTGCAGTTATTAGTTGAATCTAGGGTTTAAGGACTAAAATACATGAGTGACTTTATTCGAATTATTAATCACGAACGTCGCTTAAATGCGGCATTAAAAGACTTATCAATTGACGAATTAAAAGAAGTTCAACACAAACTGAATAATGTCGTTAATAAACGCGAAGCAGAGGCCGAAGAACTTGAACGTGAGCGTCAGCAAAAACGCGAGAAAATTGCGGAACTGAAACGCACGATGCAGGAAGCCGGCATTGATATTTCTGACATTCTGGAAGACGAAATTGGTGGTAAGCCAATCGCAAAAGCCAGCCGCAAACGCGCCCCGAAACCACCAAAATACGAATTTACCGACGAAAATGGTGATCGTAAAACCTGGACTGGCCAGGGCCGCATGCCCAAAGCCCTGCAAAAAGCGGTGGATAACGGTCGTCCATTAAGCGACTTTCTGATACGCTAAGGCTTAATTTAGTGAAATTGGGATGGCATTAGGTAGCAAAAGCAATGACAAAAAAACTAAAAATAATCATGCTAACTGCTGTGCTTTCGGTATTTACTGTCGGTTGTGCTGACATATCCTGGCAAAGTCCGTTTGACGTCGGTAAACCGGTCGCGGGGGGTAACAACTCCCCTGCCGTTACTGACCCCGATGACATTGATGTTATTGAAGGCTCGGTGCCATCCAATTATCGCATATTGAGTGTGGTTACCGGCGATAGCTGTCAGACACGTTTAGACCAACCCGCGGCATCTAAACAACAAGCATTGCAGTTTTTGCGGGAAGATGCTGCTCGCTTCGGTGCTGACAGTGTACTGCAACTACAATGCTACCAATTACCGAAAACAGCTGACTCGCGTTGCTACACGCAGGTCAGCTGTTTTGCTAAAGCGGGTACAACTGCGCGCTAATTGTTGATTATTTAAGGCCTCTGACGTTTAAACGCGCTTCGCCAACCCCAACGTCGGCAGTTAATCGATACTGGCCATTACCATGCGCATCAGACTCTGAACTGACCATCGCGCGAGTGGTTTCGTTTTTGCCCTGACTGAAGCCGGTAATTTTGCTATCACCAATCCCTGCATCAATACTTATCCGGGCAATGTCTTCACCGTAAACATCAAGATTGATCTCACCAACACCCAGGTCAAAACTACTGTGTGTGGTATAAATTTCACCGCTTATTTCGCCCACACCCATATCAACGCTGACTTCCGCAACTTTAGGCATGGTTATGCGCCAGTGCGCCTGCACATCTTCGTCAGGCTCAATCGACAGACGCAGTTGTTCACCAGACCAGTCACTGACAAGGTCGACCGCGTAAACATCGCCACCACCGTAAAAGAAGCCATCGTCAGTTTCCTTGATAGTCAGTTCAATTACCATTTGATCGGTTTCACCGCGTATAAACTCGATTTCGCCGACCGAGTTATCAATGCTTATTTCGGTGGTTTGCGATACCGTAAATTGATGCTGCGATACCACTTCTTCTTTGGCGCAAGCCGCCGAACTCAGTGTTACCAAACCAATTAATCCAATTGCTATCGGCCATACTTTTTGCTTAAACATGCTACAGATTCCTTTTTGTTCTTTTATCCAACAAATTGATTAAGTTAGTCAGTGCGTGTTATTAAGTCAGTCGCCATGACATTCAAAATAGTTGGAGCAATCTGTGTGCCAATTTAATTTATTTATATTTTTCAATGGGTTATGATTAAACCGACCACCTGCCACAGCATGAGCATGGTGAATAACATCATTATCTAGCGAAAAAAGCGAAATTTTACTTTAATCCGTTAATGGACAATATTGTGCAACCTATAGCGTTAATAACATCACCCTTTACCGACAAGTTTAGTATTCCCCGACAACCAGGGTTAGCGCCTTCTGTTATCAGCACCGTGTCGTTTGTCGGTGACTTTGACCATGCTGCCAGTATCGAGGGCATACAACAGTATTCTCACTTGTGGCTGATATTTGAGTTTAACCAGCACCGCAGCCACCAATGGCGTGAACGTGTTCGGCCACCCCGTTTGGGCGGCAACAAGCAGTTGGGCGTATTTGCGACGCGGTCGCCCTTTCGGCCGAATAACCTGGGTATGTCGGTGGTAAAACTTGTCGATGTTGTCGTTAAACCGCAAGTAAAGTTGGTCGTATCAGGTGCTGATCTGCTCGACCAAACTCCCATCGTGGACATCAAACCTTATGTTCCTTACGTCGACGCGATACCCGAAGCAAGTAGTGCGTTTGCCGGCGATAAACCCAACCAGCTTGAGGTCTGTTTTAGTGCAACAGCAGAAGCCTTTATTGATAAGTTAACCAGCAATGCGGCAAAGTCTGAGCGCTATCAAAACCTGCGCCAGGTTATCATTGAGGTTCTTCGCCAGGACCCCCGCCCTGCTTACCATGCCAGCAAACAACCTGAGCGACATTACGTCAGTCAGCTGTATGATCTTGAACTTAACTGGTACGTTACCGGCCAATGCCTGACAATAACCGAAATACGTCAGCAAAAAGACTTTTGACAAGCGGCAGACACTGTTAAACTTCGGCCTAATTTTTTCGGGTTAAATAAAACGAGACTAAGACATCATGCGCAGCAGCCAATATTTACTGTCTACCCTAAAGGAAACCCCGTCTGACGCGGAGATCATCAGCCATCAATTGATGCTTCGTGCGGGCATGATCCGTAAAGTGGCATCGGGTTTATATACCTGGACGCCCAGTGGTTTACGCGTGCTGCGTAAAGTAGAGAAAGTAGTACGCGAAGAAATGGAAGCCGTTAATGCGCTGGAAATTCTGATGCCGATGGTACAGCCGGCAGACTTATGGCAGGAATCAGGTCGCTGGGAAGACTACGGTCCGGAATTGCTGCGCCTGAAAGATCGCCACCAACGCGACTTTTTGCTGGGGCCAACACACGAAGAAATAATCAGTGAACTGGTGCGCAAAGAAATCAGCAGCTATAAACAGCTACCATTGACTCTATTCCAAATACAAACCAAGTTCCGTGACGAAATTAGACCCCGCTTTGGCGTGATGCGCGCGCGGGAGTTTGTGATGAAGGATGCCTACTCGTTTCATTTAACGCAAGAATCGTTACAACAAGCTTACGATCAAATGTATCAGGCTTATTGTCGTATTTTTGAGCGGCTGGGACTGGATTACCGACCTGTTATCGCAGACACCGGTTCTATCGGTGGTCACTCATCGCACGAGTTTCACGTATTAGCCAGCTCCGGCGAAGATGCTATCGCGTTTTCAGACCAATCGGATTACGCTGCCAATGTCGAAATGGCGGAGGCGTTAGCGCCGACAACTGAACGCGCTGCGCCGACTATGGAGCTGCAGCGTCACGATGTAAAAGGTGATGATCTTGCGGCATTGTTGCAACCTTTGTCAGTGGATGCTCAACAGGCGGTAAAATGCGTTGTCGCACAAGCCAGCGATAACGTCGAAGCAGAGTATGTGTTGTTAGTTGTTCGTGCCGATCACGAACTCAATACCATTAAAGCCGAAAAGCACCCGGCAGTGGCCAGCCCAATTAATTTGCTCGACAACCATAAGCTAACGGGTGTGCACAGTGTATTTACCGGGCCAACCCAATTTGACGGCCTTGTTATAGCTGACCACTCGGCGGCAAACCTGGCCGATTTCGCCTGCGGCGCCGGCGAAAACGGTGTCTGGTTAACCGGTGTTAACTGGCAACGCGATGCGACCTTAACCGAGGTTGCCGATCTGCGTAACGTGGTTGAGGGCGACCCCAGCCCCTGTGGTCAGGGTCAGCTTAAAATTGCCCGCGGTATCGAAGTCGGTCATATATTTCAGCTCGGTAAAAAGTACAGTGACGCGATGAAGGTTGGTGTATTGTCAGAAACCGGCAAACACGAAACCCTCACTATGGGCTGTTACGGTATTGGCGTATCGCGTATCGTGGCGGCGGCAATTGAGCAACACCATGATGACCGTGGTATTCAGTGGCCGGATAATTTGGCGCCATTCCAGGCCGTGTTGATCCCAATGAATATGCACAAATCAGCTCGCGTGCAGGAAACTACCGAGAAGCTATACGCAGCCCTGCAAGACGCTGGTATCGATGTGTTATTCGATGACCGTAAAGAGCGTCCCGGCGTTATGTTTACCGATATGGAGCTGGTGGGTATCCCTCATCAAATCGTTATTGGCGAACGTAACCTGGATGAAGGGATGGTTGAGTATCAGTCACGCAAAGGCGGTGACAAGGTTAAATTAAGCATTGATGACGTTGTTTCGCATCTGCAACAACAACTCGCGTAATTTAGCCTAACAATGCGCAAATAAAAACGGAGCCTGATGGCTCCGTTTTTTTATCAACATCTTTCGGCTTAACTCTCTTGCCCGGCAAGTGGCTCAACATAGTGCAAGTGCATGTCCCACGGAAAATGAATCCAGGTGTCTTGTTCTAAGTCAGCAACATAGTCATCAACTAAATCAATACCCGCCGGCTTTGCATAGACTGTAATGAACTTGGCTTTAGGCAACCGTTGACGCAAAAACTTTAATGTATTACCGGTATCGACCAGGTCATCAACAACCAGAAAACCTTCACCGTCGTTGGTTGCGGTCACGTCTTTTAATACGTTCAGGTCATCGCGTTGTTCATTATGGTCATAAGAGCTTACCGAGACACAATCGACCGTACGTAAGTTTAATTCCCGTGCGATGATAGCACCCGGAACCAGGCCGCCGCGGCTAACTGCAATAACGCCCTTGTACTGCTCTGCCGGTAACTGGCGATGTGCCAGTTCTTTGGTGGCGCGATGCAGTTCTTCCCAGGAAACGAAAAATTCTCTATTTGAGTGCCATCCCATAATATTCTTATCCTAACCAAATGAATTTAGCGATAAACAGTAAGCCTAAAACCACCACACTGGGGTTAAGTTCCCGGTAGCGGCCAGCTAAGAATTTTACCACGACGTAACTAATAAAACCTAATGCGATACCATCGGCGATAGAATAGGTTAACGGTGTCATCAATAACACAACCGCTACCGGCGCAGCTTCGGTAATATCTTCCCACTGCACGTCTTTAAGGGTAAACAACATCAATACCGCGACATAAATGATCGCACCGGCTGTTGCATAGGGCGGTATCATGCCCGCTAAAGGCGCAAAAAACATCGCCAGCAAAAACAAAATACCAACAGTTACCGCTGCCAGTCCGGTTTTACCGCCTGATGCAACACCGGCTGCAGACTCGATATAACTGGTTGTCGTCGATGTCCCCATCACCGAGCCGGCTACCGTCGCGGTACTGTCTGCCATTAACGCTTTCTCCAGGCGCGGCATATGGCCATCAGCTTTGGCGATCCCGGCGCGTTGCGCCACCGCCAGCAAGGTCCCTGAGGTATCAAACAAGTCGACAAACAGGAACGCAAAAATAACTGACAACATGCCTAAATCGAAAGCCGCAGCAATATCCATTTGCATAAAGGTTGGGGCCAGCGATGGTGGCATCGAAACAATGCCCTCATAGTCGACCAGTCCCAACATCAACGCAATGGCCGATATGAGCAAGATGCTAATCAAGGCTGCGCCCTGGATCTGCCGCGCAACCAAACCAATAATCAGAAAGAAGCCGGCCGCAGCCAGCAGTACCGAGGTATCGCCCAAATCTCCCAACGCCACCATGGTTGCGTCGCTGGCTACAATTATGTTGGCGTTTTTTAGACCAATTAGCGCAAGAAACGCACCGATACCGGCCGCAATTGCTAGTCGCAGCGTGGTTGGAATAGATTTTATAATCCACTCCCTGACGCGAAACGCCGATAACAGAAAGAAGATAATACCGGAGAAAAACACCGCTCCCAGAGCCGTTTGCCAGGTATAGCCCATGCCAAACACCACCGTGTAGGTAAAAAAGGCGTTTAACCCCATACCCGGCGCCAATGCGACTGGATAGTTAGCCCATAGTCCCATGATCAGGCAACCTATAGCCGCCGCCAGACAGGTGGCCACAAACACGGCACCATAGTCCATACCGGTTTCACTTAAAATCGACGGGTTCACAAAAATAATGTAGGCCATGGTTAAGAAGGTCGTGATCCCCCCAATAACCTCGGACTTAACAGAACTACCCTGCGCGTTAATTTTGAACAGCCGCTCGAGTAGGTTATTTGACGGATCCGATTGCTTCATGAACGATTCCCATAAAATGGCGTTGTCATAAGAAGCGGCGTATTCTATCCTATCGAGCCCAAACTTTGAACGAAAGAGAGCATTATGCCGACTGTTTATTTTATCGATGCTGATGGCAATCAATTTGAAGCAGAAGCTGAAGTGGGTAGTAACGTAATGGAAACTGCCGTCGACAACTTTATTGACGGTATCGTGGGCGAATGCGGCGGGGTTTTGTCCTGCGCTACCTGTCACTGCTATGTCGACGAAAAATGGATGGACAAGCTAGAACCTGCATCTGAGCAGGAAGAAGACATGCTTGATATGGCGATGGAGCCAAAAGACAACAGCCGCCTGAGCTGCCAAATAGAAATGACTGATGCACTCGATGGACTGGTTGTACACTTACCCAAGTCTCAGTTTTAAACAGGCTAATTAGTCAATACTCTGCACACGCACCAGCACTTCATCGTGATAGCCGGTGATAACAGCAATTAAGCCTGACCATTCCTGGTCTAGTTGTTCATCACCGGAATCTATTAATAAGGGTCTGCCCTTTAATGCTTCCAACTTGGCTTTGGTGGCGACCAGCCAGACATTTTCACGGCCAATGTGACGCAAAATACGCGCACTCAGCTGTTGATTACCACGCCCCAGAATATGCCCCTGTCCACCAATAACAGTGATCACCAGTTTTATTGTTCCCGGCGCCTGAGCTGACACTTTTTCAAACAGTTCGTTTTCAGTGAGATCATTAGCCAGCACAGTTTCGTTATGCACCCAATCCACCCCTAACAGGGTATTATCGAGTCCCATGTCTTCCATTATTACTGCCACCGTGGAGCCGGAGCCCATTACCAGGTAGTGATCATCGGTGCGCTCAATAATTTCGGCAGCAATATCAGCCAGTACCAATTCGTCACTCTCAACGCCCCCCATTTTTACCGCTTGCACATACTCGAGTTCTGCGGGTATCAACATCTCGCCAAAGCGTCGTGCTTTAACCTTGCCCTGGCGGAATAACTCCTCGTCGATATCCATGACATCGGCATGTTTTAAACTCGATAACTGGCCGTTTATAACGCGCTCGACTACACGTCCGGCGGCTTTGGGGCTAACCGCATAAACACCGGAGTGGATTTTAACTCCGGCGGGTATACCCAGCACCAGCTGCTGCTCATCTATCGCTTTAAAAACGTCTCTCGCGGTGCCATCGCCGCCGGCAAACAACAACAGATCGATAGCCTTTTGCTGCAGTGCATCAACAGCTTGCTGAGTATCCTCAGCGCTCGACTCATCGCCGTTTGGGGTGTAAGCAATACTAAAATCAAAGCCCAGTTGCGCTAACGTATCGGCGCCCATGGCTCCTGCACAGGTAACGAACTGGATCTGATCAGCATAGGGTTTTAACAGCGTTAACGCCTGCTGCACGCGCTGCTGCGCTCTGGGCTCTGCACCCAGTGCCAATGCTCTTTCGCGGGTTTCTTTGCCATCACTGCCCTTGAGAGCTACAGCGCCCCCAAGGCCAGCAAATGGGTTAATGATTAAACCGACAACTAAACGGCTTTTTGACATTATTCGTTATTTTCCTCGGCTTCTTCCTGAATCGCTTCACCTGCAGACTCAATATCTTCACCCGCCCCCTCGATGGTGGCACAGCTGGCTAAACCGAACATCATCAGTACCATTAAACTACGACGTAACATAATGTCTCTCCTTGTAACTAAACTTGCGTGGATAGTTGCTCAACCTTGTCCAATGTAGGCCATGGTCTGTTGTAGTAGTAACAAAGTGCTTTTGCGAAAACTTCCGCACGTGTCGGCATTTTAGTACGGTAAAAACGCAAAAGTTGATCTTTTACAGCCGCTGTAAAGGCCGCACGGTCTACTTCAATTCCCGATAAATTATCAACGCTGACCTGAAAGTTCGTGCCCGCACATAACGAAAACAACCATTCCAGCGCCTGCGGCTTGCGCTCAACCTGTTCAAATGCCTGCTGCTGCTTCTCATCGCGGCCGTCGGGTTCGTACCAATAACCATAATCAAAAATCTGTCGCCGCACCCGCCCTGCTATGCACCAGTGGCTAATTTCATGCAGCGCAGAAGCATAAAAACCATGCGCAAAAACAACCCGGTGATGAGCATGCTGCTGACCTGCAGGGCAATAATAGGGTTCGTCTTCGCCGGCGACTAAAATTGTGTTTTCAGTGTTTTTGAAGCACTGAGTAAAAACATCAATTAACTGCTGATAGTGATGTTGTGTAGTCATCAATACTACCCTGACGTAGCAACCTATGGTGCCATAATATTAGGTGTATTCGGGCTCACGTCGGCATTCTGTGCGCGCTGGCGTAGCCAATGGTCAACCAACACTAACGCGGTCATCGCTTCCACAATAGGCACTGCCCGGATACCTACGCAAGGGTCATGACGGCCTTTAGTAACGATCGCTTCAGCTTCGCCGTGGCGATTGATGGTATCACCGGAAACACTGATACTTGACGTAGGTTTAAACGCAACGTCCGCGGTTAGTGCCTGTCCGGTGCTGATACCACCTAACACACCACCGGCATGATTAGAGCGGAAACCGTCAGGCGTCATTTCGTCGCGATGTTCACTGCCACGCTGATTAACGACATCAAAACCATCCCCTATCGATACCGCTTTGGCGGCGTTAATGCTCATCAGGGCTTTAGCCAGATCCGCGTCGAGCCGATCAAATACCGGCTCACCCCAGCCCGGCGGTAACCCTGTTGCCTGCAGGTGAATCCTGGCACCAATCGAATCGCCTTCTTTGCGAAGTTGGCGTATTAATTGGTCGTAATGTTCTACTGCTAACTTACACGGGCTGAAGAAATCGTTATTATGCACTTCGTTCCAGTCCAGCTGCTGTGCAGTAACGGTACCCATTTGCACCAGCCCGGCACGGATGGTAACGCCTAACTGACTCAGTAACTTCGCCGCAATGGCACCGGCAGCCACCCGCATCGCGGTCTCGCGCGCCGATGACCGTCCGCCGCCGCGATAGTCTCTCACACCGTACTTGTGCTGATAGGTATAATCGGCATGGCCCGGACGAAATGAGTCTTTGATATTAGAGTAATCCTGACTTCGTTGGTCAGTATTGCGAATTAATAACCCTATCGGTGTGCCGGTAGTTTTGCCTTCAAATACCCCGGATAAAATTTCCACCTGGTCGGCTTCGCGGCGAGCCGTGGTATAGCGGTTTGAGCCGGGTTTTCTGCGATCCAGCGCTTGTTGTATATCGGCTTCGGTTAATGCCAGCCCCGGCGGACAGCCATCAACCACAGCCCCCAGCGCAGCGCCATGACTTTCGCCAAAGGTACTGACCCGAAACAATTCACCCCAGCTACTACCTGCCATAACGACTCCGATGCTCGACTAACTGTTGGCGTGACAAAACAAAAACACCATCACCACCGCGTTCGAACTCTACCCAGACAAAACCGGTGTCAGGATATTTATCATTCAACGCCGGCATTGAGTTGCCCACCTCGCAGATTAACAAACCGTTGTCGGTCAGATAATCAGCGGCCTGCAACAACATCTTATCGACCAGCTCCAGACCATCATTACCCGCTGCCAAACCTAACTCCGGTTCATGCCGGTATTCGTCGGGAAGGTCAGCCATATCGTCTGCATCCACGTAGGGCGGATTGGTTACTATCAAGTCGTAGCGTTCACCGGTTAAGTTGTTGAACAAGTCAGATTGCAACGGCACTACTTGCTGTTGCAAGCCGTGTTGTTCGATATTCTGTTCGGCTACCGCGAGCGCATCGGCCGACAAATCAGCGGCATCAATTTGCGCTTCCGGGAAGGCATAGGCGCAAGCGATGGCAATGCAGCCACTACCGGTGCACAAATCCAGAATACGCTGAGGCTGATGTTGCAACCAGGGTTGAAAACCTGTTTCGATCAATTCGGCGATGGGCGAGCGAGGCACCAATACCCGTTCGTCAACGTAAAATGGCAGACCCGCAAACCAGGCTTGATGAGTTAGGTAAGCAGCTGGTTTACGCTGTTCAATACGTTGTTTCAGCAGCGCCAGATAGGCGGCCTTTTCGTCGCGGGTCAAACGGCAGTGGCGGGCATCGAGTAACTCGTCTGGTGTAAGCTGCGTGACGTGACCGAGTAATGCGCGCGCTTCTTCCACAGCATTGGCATTACCATGACCAAAGAAGAGCTGTTGTGACAGCATCTGGCTGACACTCCAGCGTAATAAATCGTCGATGCTGTGCAGATCCTGCAAGGCGTTTTCAATAGTTGATGGGCTCAACGCTGTCTCCACGATTAACTTGTTCAGTGGGTTTATGTGTTAGCATATTAGGGTAACTGAAAAAGGCCATAGAATCATCTACCATGAGCAGGTTTAAATCATCCAATAAAATGAACAACGCGGCTATCGAGGCGGAAGATAGTGCACTATTCCGTGACGCCGTAAAGGGTACCCAGACACTTGCCAATGACACCATCGAGCCGCTGCCGGCAAAGGACAGGGTTAAGCGCAAGCAACAGCAGGCCAAAGCTCATCCTGAGGCGCAAACCAGCCGCGCGGCCAGCGACTTTTTTTCGGATGAATTTAAGGGCTACATAGAAGACGGCACAGTTAAGTACGTTGCTGAAGGCGAATCACACTACCTACTTAAACAACTGCGTCGCGGTGATTATGTACCCGATATGTTGCTAGACCTGCACGGTTTGACGCTTGCAGCGGCCAAGCAGGAGCTCGCGGCCATGCTCAAAGCCTGCGAGCAACAGCTAATCGAATGCTGCTGCATTATGCATGGCCATGGTAGTGGTAAATTGAAGCAGCAGGTTCCGCATTGGCTAATACAATATCCACGTTTGCGGGCTTTCCATCAGGCGCCCAAAGAATGGGGCGGAGATGCTGCAATTATCGTTTTGCTACAACGTGACGACTAGCCGCCACCAGCTTTAACCGGCACAACGCTCAGCAACCATCAATTGCTCAAACTGCCCGCGTTGGGTATGCGGATCAAACTCCATCACAGCGATAGCCGCTGTCGGGAAAATTGGCGGCTGCTTGTTACGATCGATCTCGTGTACCAGGTAGCTCACTAATGGCATATGAGAAACTACCAGCACCTGCTGGTAATCATTGGCTTCGATTTCGGCAGCAATAGCCGCTAACGCCAGGCTCGGTTCTGAGTCAGGCGTTAATTCATGCAGATTATTACGTTGTCGGGTTTTGATGCGGCCCATGGCAACGGTGCCGGTTTGCTGGGCGCGGATGTAAGGGCTGATAAGGCAAGCGTCTAATTCGCCGGCCTGCTCTGCCAGCCATTGCGACGTCGTTGCTACTTCCTGCTCACCCTCGGGTGTCAGTCTGCGATCACTGTCGGCACTGGCTGATAACGGTAACACGGCATGACCATGACGCATGATGTATAACCGCATGACTACTCCTTACTTCGTTGCCGACGTTTGGCGTCGGGTCTGCCGCCGGTCACTTTGTCCGCACGACCTTCTTCTTTGGCTCGTTCAGCACGACGTTTCCTGACTGCCTTAGGGTCGGCAATTAAGGGGCGGTAAATCTCGATACGATCGCCGTCGCGCGGTGTCGCATCAAGTTTACTTGCCTTATTCCAGATACCGACCTTTTGCTGCGTTAAGTCGATATCAGCAAAATGTGACTTAATGCCGGACTGCTCAATACATTGCTCAACGGTGGTGCCTGCAGCCACCTGCACCGTCAGAATTAACTGTTTATCCGGTGTCGCGTAGGCGACTTCTACCGTCAGCATTAGCTATACACCTGTTTAGCGCGTTGCACAAACGCATCAACCATGCGTCCGGTTATTTCACTAAAAATCTTACCAAATGCCATGCCCAGCAACCGACTCGAGAACTCAAAGTCCAGCTCGAACTGAATCTTGCAGGCGTCATCAGCTAATGGCACAAACGTCCAGCCCCCACCAAGCTGTTTAAACGGCCCGTCGACCAACTGCATATCAATGCGCTCAGGCGGCAGCAGCTGATTACGGGTAGTAAAGCTCTTACGAATCCCCGCCTTGCTGATATCCAACGTCGCGACTTTGTAGTCGTCACCCTGTTCTCTAACACGTGACGCGACGCAACCGGGGACAAATTGCGGATAAGATTCTATATCATTGACTAAATCAAACATTTGTTGCGCACTGTACGAAACCAACGCGCTTTTCTCGATTCTGGGCATGATTTTCCTACTGCCAAATTCGGTTTGCGCAATAATAACGCAATCTGTCAGCCTTTCTAGTCCTGAAAGCAATTTTCTTTTAGCGAATCATGAGTATAATAGCGCCCATGAGTAAAAATAAACCACAACAATCCAGCGGCACCATCGCGTTAAACAAAAAAGCGCGCCACGAATATTTTCTTGAAGAAAAGTTTGAGGCGGGAGTGAGTTTACAAGGATGGGAAGTCAAAAGTATCCGCGCCGGCAAAGCTAACATTCGCGATAGCTACGTCATTATCAAAGATGGCGAAGCTTATTTGCTGGGGGCCGAAATTCAACCGTTGAATCAGGCATCAAGCCATGTTTATTGCGAACCTGATCGTAGCCGCAAGCTATTATTAAAGCGCAAAGAGCTCGATAAACTCATCGGCGCTGCTGAGCGTGAAGGCTATTCGATCGTTGCAACAGCGATGTATTGGCGAGGCCCCTGGGTAAAAATCGAGTGTTGGCTGGCCAAAGGTAAAAAGTCACATGACAAGCGTGACACGATAAAAGAACGCGATTGGCAGCGGCAAAAGTCGCGCATCATGAAACATTCCGTACGCTAGGTTATCGGCGAGGTTTCGGTACTAACCCAAAAACTACCGTCTATCTCGCCGCCACTGCGTCCCACTATTCTCTCTGCCCAGGCTCGGCGGGGTATAAACAACCGCCAACGCAGCGAATCGGCGGTTGTATCGTCAATAACAAAAGACCACACAATACCGCTAGCTTGCTGGCTTAGCTCTAGTTCCTGTGCATTCGGCATTCGCTCCAGTTGCATAGCCAACGATCGTATTAAATGTCGGCGGTCGACAATTCCGTCAGTAAAGTTCATTAGTGCCAGCCACTGTAGCTGACGTTGCTGCATCACAATGTGCAGCCATTGAGCAGCTAAAAGCAAACTGAACAAGGTTAAACTGACCAGCACAAACCCGCGTTGTCGTGGCATCCTTGTCATTTATTGCAGCTGCACTCGCTGCAGGCGCAGCAGGTTACGCAACAACTCATCGTTAGTTCGATCTAATTGCCCTAGTTCACTGCGCGCCTGCATCAACGTGTTGGTGGTTTGCCTTAACTTAACCAAGGTCAGGTTATGCCAACTGAATTTATCGTTGGGTGCCAGCGACAGTGCCTGTCGATAAGCGTTTTCTGCCGCATCAAGGCGTTGTTGACGGAACTGGATGTTACCCATGAGTCGCCAGCTTTGTAAGCTGTGTAACTGGCGTGAATGCAGCTGATTCAGTTGCTGCTCCGCAGCCAGCAAATCACCGCTCAGATACCAGTCTTTAGCTGCCTGATAAGTCTGTTGTTGCTGTTGATACTGCTGAACCGTCGCCTGACAACCAGCAATCAGTAGCAATGGCAATAGCAAAGTCAGGTAGTTGAATTTTTGAGTCCGAGTCATTTGTTGGCGCTCCCTGCCGAATAAAAGTTAAAGGTTTACCCCGCCAGCACTGAAAAGGCCAGGGGCTAAAAGAGGTCAATTCCAGAATACTCTCGCACCCAGAAAAATACCGAACCTGGTTTGGACATACGTGCCTTTCCACTTGCCTGATACGATGCTCTGCATCAAGTCCAATAACATCGATTGGCGCCTTCATTCCAAAGGTATGGATACTGCGGCAGCGCGGAAACCAATAGCCCTGAGACGCAGCCGGCTCAGGCTCATTAATCAGTCCCCATAAGCGCTGACGAAAGGTAGTCATCAGATAGACATGAGGTAACAGGATAATTTGTGACATGATTACAGTCCGCCTTCACTAAGCTGCAGTACGATAGGGCCTAAGATCACTAAAAAATTCACCGGAAAAAAGCAGGTCATTAACGGGAACAGCAATTTAACGGGTGCTTCCTGTGCGCGCTTTTCTGCCTCGTTAAGCAACTGCTGTCGCATTTGCAGCGAGTGAAACCTTAACGTGGTGACCAGGCTACTGCCCTGCTGATGTCCCTGAATTAACAGCCCTGTCCACTCGCTCAGTAATGCCAGTCGATAACGGTCTGCCAGCCGTTGCAATGCTTCGTTAAATGGTACGCCCTGACGTAGCTGCGCATTAGCACGGGCTATTTCGCTGGCCAGACGTCCCCCTTCGCAAGCGCTTGATACACGCGCCATTGCCGGAATCAAAGGGATGCCCGCTGCAATCATCATCGCTAAAAGGTCACAAAAATCGGGGAGTTCCTTAACGATTGCCTGTTGCTTTAGCTTAAATCGGTTCTGGTTTCTGCTCACCTGCAACAGCAACCCCAGTAAACAGCCAAAAACCCACAGCACCTGACCAGTAGTAACACTCAGCACAGCGCAACCCAGCAACGCAACCACCCACAAACTCATGGTTCGATGCAGATTCGATCGGTGCCCCTCGCTATCAAACAAGCGACTCAATTTTGTCATCAGTTTTGTCGGTAACCTACGCCATACCGCTTCGCTTAAACGATCCAGCTTTGGCACCAGCGCCAGCCAAATCCATAGCTTCCACAATAAATAAGTGAGTAACAGCAGGCATATAAAGACCAATGGAAAAACAATAACTAACATCAGAAGTCATCCGTATTGAGGATTTTTTTCATCATCCAGCCACCGATGATCATCAATACACCGGCTGCCACCAACATCAGTTGCCCAACTAAGGTTCCGGTAAGCATAGCGATGTGATCCGGCTTCATACTGCGTAGCAAAAAGAATAGTGCGATCGGCATTAACACCAGTACTCTCGCTTGCATCTTTGCCTGCGATGACAGGGTCGCCTGTCGTTCTCTGATATGCTCTTGCTTTTGCAAGTTTTCTGCTAAGCGCATCAGCAGCTCAGATTGCTGACCGCCGCTGCGAAAGCCCAGAATTAAAGACTGCACCACCATCTTTACCGAAAAAATGGGCACCCGCTGTTGCCACCCCAACAGCGCCTGCTCTAAGTCCTGGCCAAGTTTTACCTGACGCAGAACTTCGTTAACCTCTTGCCCCAGTGGCGCAGGAATTTCGCCTTTTAAGCCATTGATGCCGTTAGCCATACTAATACCGCTGCGAAGTTGATTACTTAACGTCACTAACATTGGCGGCAACTGCTTTTGTAATGCCCGATAGCGACGCTTTAGTAACCATTTAAAGGCAACAGGTGGGGCAATTAGCACCACCACAAAACAGCTCAGCGCACTCAACCAGTCTCCCAATAGCCACCCCAACAGAGGCGCCATAACGCAAAGGGATAGATACAACCGCACTAAAATAGTAGCCGGCAAAAACAGGAAGAACTCTTGCAAAGAACGTTGGGTATTGGATTCCAGCGTGCCTTCCAGTTTTTTTATGCGTTGCCGGTTAAATTGAATCAGCAACGAACACCAAAAAACCGTGCTTAACAACAGGCAAAAGGCAACCAGCAGCTGCAATATCACGTCAGTTAACCAAGCAGTCGAGTAACTGAGCCTGTACCTCGTCAGTTTGTTGTTGAGCAAACTGGCAGAGTGTCTGGCAACTGGTCAGAGCCTCACCCTTTCGACTGCGCTCAAATAACGAAGCCACCTGAAGGGTGTCACCATCTAAGCCGGTCACTTCGTTTATACTCATGACCACACGTTTGCCATCAGATAAACGCGCTATCTGTACGATAATATCGACCGCACTGGCAACCTGCTGACGGATGGCAACCACCGGTAACTCAATTCCACCCATTAACACCATAACCTCCAGCCGCCGCAACGCATCGCGCGCGGTGTTTGCATGCACAGTACTGAGTGAGCCGGCATGACCGGTGTTCATCGCTTGCAGCATATCCAGCGCTTCGGCGCCCCGACATTCGCCAACCACCAATCGATCCGGGCGCATCCGCAGGGCATTAATAACCAACTCGCGAATACCAACTGCACCCTGCCCTTCCTGGTTTTTCGGGCGCGCCTCCAGACTAATTAGGTTTTCGTGAGTTAGTTGCAATTCCGCAGCATCTTCTATGGTAATCACTCGCTCGCCACTGGGGATGCGACTGGAAAGCGTATTAAGCAAGGTTGTTTTACCGGTTCCCGTGCCGCCGGAAACAATAATATTTTGCCGACACTCAACCGCCAGGGTTAAAAATCTCGCTGCTTTCTCGCTGAGTGAACCGGAATTAATGAGATCATCCAGCGTTAAAGGTTTAGCCGAAAATTTACGGATGGTGACACAGCTTCCTTTTAGCGCCAGCGGCGTAATGACCGCGTTAACTCGCGAGCCGTCTTTTAAGCGCGCATCAACCATAGGTGACGCGTCATCCACATGCCGCCCCAACGGCAGTACAATACGGTCTATAGCGCGGCGCAACGCCTGTTCACTACTAAACTGAATGCCGGCGTTTTGCAATTGACCCGATTTCTCAATAAAAATCCGATCGTAACGATTAACCATGATCTCAGAAATATCGCTATCCATTAGCAACGGCTCCAACGGACCCAGACCAATCGCTTCGTCAACGACCTCGCGAATCAAATAGTGATGCTCATCGTTATTGCCGAGCTGTCCTTTAAGATAGGTCGTGGCGTGCACGCGTAACGCATCATCGGTTAGGTCATCCACACCGGCGTTGCGCTGATCCAAATGCATTCGCAACTGCTGTTGTAACTGCTGTTTCATCTCATTCATAGGTTACCTCCTGTAAGCCCACACACCCTGCTTCGCTTAGCCAGCTTGTTTGTTGTTCGAGCCGTTGGCTTTTCTCCTGTAAACGCTGCTGTGCCGAAGCCAGACGCTCTGCCGTCACCATAATGACAAGTTCCGTTTGCTGTTCACGTAACTCGCTGGATTTAAACAATTGACCGATAACCGGCAAATCACCTAAGGCCGGCGTTTGCCCTTCGCTACGACTATGTTCATGACTCATTAGACCGGATAGAACCAGGGTATCGTTGTCATCCGCGAGAAATACCGAATCTGTACGCCGCGTCAAAATGCCGGGCACACCGTTAACGCTGACGGCAGGGTCAAGATTACTCACTTCGGCACTCAACTGGGTTTTGATCTTACCCGTGGCGGTAATTTCCGGAGCAATGTTCAGCTTAATGCCATACGATCTGAACGTGACGTCCTGCATACCCTGCGCCAATACCTGCGGAATCGGAATTTCCCCTCCGGCCAAAAATGTCGCGCTTTCACCGCTTTGTGCTGACAAGGTCGGGCTGGCAAGCAGCTTTGCGTGCCCCTGTGTTTGCAGCAAGTTGAGCGTCGAAGCCATCTGTGCCGACCAGGAAAAAGTCCCCTGTATTGCCGTTGAGGCGGCCGGCCCTGCGGTCGCACTTTGCCATTCAATTCCGAGCTCTTTTAATTGCTGTTGTTTTATCTCAAGAATTTTTACCCGCAACCTGAGCATCGGGCTGTCACTGGGTTTGCTCTGCGACTGATCTAGCAATTGTGGGTATTTTTCAGCCATTAATTGCAGTCGTTGCCGGGTAAGTTCTTCAACCTCTCCTGTTGCTACCACAAAGTTATCAGTGATGGCTGTTACTAACTGTTTATCCGCAGCTTTTAGCCCATCCAGCTCCAGCAAAAGTTTTTTGTCGATAGGCTGCTCGACTGTTACCAATAAGCGCTGCGGCGAATTATTAATTAGCCAGACATCGGTATACCCCGGCTGCAGTGCTTTTAACAATAATTGAGTCGGCGTCACCAACCGCGCTGCGACTTTGCTGTTGTCACCGACCATGATTTGCGTATTTGCAGCTACGTCGACCAGAGTCGATTGCTCAGCCAACAACTTAATTTGTTGTTGCGCAAGGGCAACGGATGGGGCCAGAACAGTTATAACCAGCAGCCAGGCGATATAGAAACTGCGCATGTTATTGCCCTCCCTGCCACTGCAGTATTCTTGATGCGGGTAACGTAGGTCGCCAGTGTTCGGTATCTTCTGCCATCTCGCTGGGTCGTACCCATAGCGCATATTCATCTTTTTGATAGCGGGTGAAATCCGCAATATCACTGGCAGGGATCAGCAGGGTAATATTATTTGTGGCATAATTGCCCGGCCCGCCATTACCCCCTAAGCTAAATACTTCAACAGCACTAAAGCTATGTTGTTTGGCTTCACCTGACATCGTTGTTTCTTTGAAGATAACATCTACAGAATCACCAACCGCCAGTAAGCCATTGTGCAGTGTCACCTCACTGGCGGTTAACGTTACTGCATAAAAGCCCTCGGGCAACTGCCGACTCAAACCGTTAAACTGCGTGTTGATTAACATCGCCTGGGTCAGGGGTTCACCCGCGTCAACTGCATAACGCAGGCTCTGCCCGATAAACGGTGCGAGCTGGTGTTGCTGAAGCCACTGTTGGCTTATCAAGTGTTCAGGAAATTCGCGTAATGCCAGTACCTCAGCAGACACGGTCGTATCAGCCGCCAGAGCCCGCGCAAAAACGACAATTTTAATGCCTTCCGGTTCGGCTTCGGCTAACCGGCGTTCGGTCTCTTCTGATAAGTACTTTTGCAGAAACAACAATGTGATAGCAGTCATCACCAAACTGATGACCAGGATAATTATCCATTTAAATTTGGTCTTCACACACCGCTCCCTGGCAATAGTGCTAAGTAGTTAAAGATAAAATGGTAGTGTTCAATCATCGCCTCACCCCATTCGCGCAGTTGTTCCGTCAACTGCCATTGTTGTTCCGCGAACCATAGAATGCTCAGTGCGGTAACACTGATAATTAACCATTCGACCGTTGCCTGACCGCCCTGACGCTTCATTGCATTAACGTCACAAAGGTCCAGTTTTCATGGCGGCTAAACACTAACCGGCCATGTTCGCCTTCGAGAATCCAGAGATCATCTTCTTGTTCGAGGGTCTCTACCCGCGCTATAAGTTGCGCTAACCGAAAGCGTAATTGCCGTTGTAATAGGTTGTATGGCTTGTTACTGAAATAAACGGTTATGCGATAACCATTACTCTGCGACTGACTCAGTATATCCAGCCCCAGGGGTAGAGCTGATTTGCGGCTAATCTTGGGTATAACCACCGGCATCAGCACCCAACGCTGCTGCTCAAACTCAAAAAAACTCCAGGTCGTATCGCCAATAACGCAGACCCAGTAATTGTTCAGCCTGGCATCAGTACAGTCCGGGTACCACCGATTAAGTTGCTGCCAGTCAGGTTGTTCAGGTTGAGTCAGCTGATAAGCAGTTTGCTGGCCTAATACCTGTATGGGTATCTGCTGCCATTGCCACTGATCCAGTCCATTGGGCAAATCCATTAACGACTCCTTGTTAACGATAAGGCACTTTTACGAGTTTATCCTCGGGTACGACATCCGTATCAATATGCCCAAAAATAAGTGACTTTGAACGTATTTCCTTAGCAAACGGAAGATAACCCAGTCCATCTTGTAAGGTGCGGACTAAGCCATTAGCCAACAAGGTATTAAAGACCAGACTGCGTGGGCGTCCCGCCAGCCGTTCTTCACTCTCGGGCGACCAGGTGTCGGTTAACCGGGCCATACGATAGTCGGCATGTTTAGCGTCTTCTTCTCTGTCCTTAGTATGGCGAAGATTGTTGGTTTCAAAATCAAGTTTGATTAACTTCCCGGCTTCACTGAGTAATTTCCCGGTTGCCTTTGCAGCAAAATAATCATCCGAAACCCGCGCTCTTTCGGTATCTAACTGCCGTGCCCAGATTGCATCACGTGCTGCAGTCAATGCTTGTTGATTAGCGGTTGCTGAAGGTTCCACCGTCTGCTGCCAGGCCAGCAGTACAACAAGCAACAATGACAAACCAATTAGCGCTTCCACTAAAACCTGCCCCTTAGCCATCTCGCAGCTCCTGCTTAACGGCAATGGAAGCTTTATCAACAGTCGTCAATGGAACTAAGCGTGCTTCCCAAAGCGCGTTAAAGAGGTTAGCTTTCTCACCGTTGTTATCGGAGCGTGGAAAAATATCCAGCGGCCGGGAAAAGTGTACCTCAGCACGCGCATTGGCAAATTGACCGCTATCCTTGTCCATAATGCTGACCACCACCGCGTTCGCGCCCAGATTATTATTGTCGCGCAGTGTTAAGTAATGAAACGCCGGTGCCAAAACGTTATAAGAATGCATTGCCGCCCAGCCCATTCTGGTTACAAACCCATTTTGATAAAACGCTTCATTGTAGGCGTGACGACCTGATGTACTGCCATAATACTTGCGGTAAGCTGCCCGCGCGCCCCAACCGATGGGTGTCACCGGAATCCATTTTAAGCCCAAACCACTGGGTACTTTTAAAACAGTAGCCACTGAATCAACCGCATTCCAGTTCCAGCTACCGTTGGCGAGAGTTTGGAGTTCATGGCCTCCCTCTTTGCGAATACCCATTACTCCTATATCGCCCCACATGTATCTCCGTCCCTTGGTAAAAGGGTCGCGACTCTCCATGACTAAACGTTTAAAAAAGTTCGAGTCGTTTCGGTTTCGGGTGCTGTGTAACTCAGTTTTCATTAGCCAGGTGGTGGGAAAAGGCGCAATGCCGCCACCTTGAAAAGCCTCCCAGTCAAGCTCTTCATCATGGGCCTCGACAACGTCTTTTATCGATACCAAACTATCAACAGTCATCGCCTTTTCCAGCGCCACCTGTGCTATCGACATCGCCTTAATCATACCGGCGTGAAAACCCAATAAAACTTTCACTGTTTTGTCAAAAGTTCGCTGCACCGTATTCATTACTTTTGCAATTGCTCGCATGACCACGTTAAGAACCGGTACAACGCCCGCGACTATGCTCATGTTAAACACTGCCTGTTCAAGCATTGCCAGCCAGCTGGCAAGCCCCACCCACTGCGCCATCGCGACCTGGTTACCGATAAGCGCGCGGTTCAGAACCGCGGACAAATTAAGCTGCCTGGCCATGAGTACGGCAGTACTGTGGGCAGCGTTATCCGCAACCGACTGCAAGTAATACTGGCGTCTGGCATGTTCTCCCATACGCGTTGTTGCCATCAACATTAACGCCATCAGAAAAACAGCAACG
>Ga0208813_1000738_pt1 | contig 21513 bp, 18 predicted proteins | sample MalvireepMed_904_FD_184250 | JGI IMG/M metagenome (GOLD analysis project Ga0208813, IMG submission 184250) | Marine viral communities from the Global Malaspina Expedition - Malaspina viral metaG DeepMed_904 (SPAdes) (version 2) | ecosystem: Environmental > Aquatic > Marine > Oceanic | place... | reverse complement strand
TGAATTTACCGTTGAAGTTACCCAGGTACAGCACAACACCGCCGTGGCCGAATTAAACGGCGACGGTATTCTGACCAACGTACAGGTTAACGACTGGGTTATTCCGGTAGAGCGGGAACGCTAGGCGCCGCCTTCGGCGGCTTGCTTGGCAGCGCGTGCTTCGCCGCGCTTTGCTGGGCACTCGCGTTGCTCGTTTGCCTGGCGGCGCTGCGCGCCTTGCTAAGCTTGACTCGTGCTTCGCACTCGCTTTATGTTGTTGGCTTCCCGTCGACTGCGGGTTTCGCCCCGCCGGTGCGTTCGGCTTCGCCTCTCTAAACCGACGGCTACTTACGATATGCAAAGGTTCTGCTACGACTGCAGAGCCATCTCATTTTTTGTGTTTGGACGTTGAATTCTTTTCAGGTGTGAGTGGCGTTCCCGGCAGGAGTCGAACCTGCGACCTGCCGCTTAGGAGGCGGCTGCTCTATCCTGCTGAGCTACGGGAACACGGCGCGAATTATGCCACCCAGGCAGGATGAGAGCAAGGTGATCGCACCAGCAATCGGTGCGTTGAATACCGTCGTGCATGAATTCAAAAAAAGAATTCAACACCCTCACAATAAAAATGAAATGCGGCTCGCGATGAAGAGGGCATCTTGCATATCATAAGTAACCGCCGGTTTAGAGAGGCGGAGCCGAGCGCACCGGCGGGGCGAGCCCGCAGCCAACGGGAGGTCTTCCCCCCCCGACAACAGCCGAACGCAACGGTCTGCTAGCTGGCCAGCGCGGCCCTCACCGCCTGGCGTATTTTTTCGTCGTCCCAAGGCTTGGTTAAAAAGCGAAATACTTCGCCTTCGTTTAATGCCTTCGACAGTACTTCCTCATCTTGATAGGCGGTCAGCACTATTCTGGCTGTGTGCGGATACATTGAGCGCACATGCGTTAAAAAGTCGACGCCCTGCATTTGCGGCATGCGGTGATCGGATAACACCACATCGACGCGGTTTTGCGCGAGTAAATCAAAGGCTTCGTTAACCCCTGATGCCGTCAGAATATGGTAACCATCCCGCATCAATAAGCGCCGCAGTGATTTGTGCACGTTCTCCTCGTCATCCACAATCAACAACGTCCGCGCTTCCCGTTCGTCATCAAAGGCAGCATCCGCCTGGTAGTCGTTAATAAACTCAATTAACGCTGGTTTAGGCATGGGCTTGGCCATCAAAAAGCCCTGCATGGCATCGCAATTGGCCCGCCGCAAGTAACCGCGTTGCGCGCTGGTCTCCACACCTTCTGCCAGCACTTGTAACTTTAAGTGGTGCGCCATCGAGATAATGCCTTCGGTAATAGCGGCATTCTGGCTGTCATGCGTCAGCTCCTGAATAAAGCTACGATCAATCTTAACCCAATCGACCGCCAAGTCTTTTAGATAACTGAGGCTTGAGTAGCCCGTACCAAAGTCATCCAAAGCAACGTGCACACCTAAATCTTCAAGTTCTGATAATTTACGACTGACCAACTGCGGGCTTTCTACCAGCACGGACTCGGTCATTTCCAGCACTAAACAGCGCGCGGGTAACTTCGATTCCTTCAACGCCGCTTCCACGTCACCAACAAATTCCTGCCGCAACAATTGAATAGCCGAGATATTTACCGACACCGTCGCCTCAGGAATCATGCGGTTACGCAGTTCAGCAAAATCTTTACATGCCCGGCGCAGGATCCAACGTCCCAGGGTAACGATTTGGCCGGTATCTTCCGCAATTGAAATAAATTCGACTGGCGAAATCATGCCCATGACTGGATGATTCCAGCGCACCAAGGCTTCGCAAGCGATAATTTCGTTATTGGCTAAATCAAATTGAGGCTGGTAGTGCAGTTCAAACTGCTTGTGCTCAATGCCCGCTTTGAGCGCATGACGAATTTTCAGCGTGCGGCTAGTCGATTCATCCAACTTGGGATCAAACCACTGATAATTATTGCGCCCCTGCTTTTTCGCCTCGAACATCGCCATGTCTGCCTGACGCACCAGTTGCAACGGTTGTTCGTCATACAACTCAGTAGTGGCAATACCGGCACTGGCCGAAATCGGCAATTCGTTGTTATCAATAACAAAAGGTTCGGCAATAGATGCGAGCATCCGTTCTGTAACCAACGCGGCGTCGCTGGGATGACTTAAATCCGGCAATACCACCACAAACTCATCGCCGCCTAAACGCGCCAGCGTATCGCCCGGGCGTATGTGTTGTTTAAAACGTTCGGCAGCGGCCTGCAACAACTTATCACCGAGCTCGTGGCCGAGGGTGTCGTTAATGGGCTTGAAGCCGTCGAGGTCAAAAAATACTACAGCCAAACAACCTTGATTTCGCTGACCCAGACTAAACGCCTGTTTTAGGCGGTCTTCTAACAAGCTGCGATTAGGTAAGCCGGTTAACGTGTCATAATTCGCAAACTTAGCAACTTTCTCCTGCAGCCCCTGCAGTGGGGATACGTCTTCTAAATGTACCATTCGCACAGGGTTGCCGTGCCAAAACGTTGGTACGTTAAAATGCCTAACCGGAAGCTCTGTACCGTTTGGCAAAGCCAAGGTTCCAGTCGCGCCTAACAACGAATCCGCCTCAAAATTTAATGGCAAAATACGATCACGTAATTCAATGTCGCTTTGCATCAGCATTGACTCTGCTGCCGGGTTGGCATACAGAATTTTTCGCTCTAGTGTGACCAGCAATGCGGCCGAGGGCATATCTTCTAGTAGTTGTAATAATAATGCATCAGATGTCATCGTTTATCCTTCAGCGGCCTGCGTCAGCACCACCTTAATTAAGCATCCCTGTTCAGGCGAACTCTCTATAGTCAACATTCCATGATGTAAGTCAACAATTTTGTCCACCAGCGCCAATCCCATGCCACTACCGGCTATGGTTTCGACTCCCTGACCACGACTAAACGGCTTTAACAGGCGTTTTGCATGGTGGTTTTTAAAACCCTGTCCGTTATCGGCAAAGCACCAGGCAACTTTATTACTGCCTAAACGCTGCGTATAAACTTGAAACTGCAGCCGCGTCAGCTGCACGCAACCGCCGAGCTACCGATATGTTGTTCCGGGTTCGTTATCTGAGTCATTGTCACACTCCTGTGCTAACGGCAGCCACAAAGTCACTGCTGTACCCTGCCCGACATCACTGTCTATCTGTAGTTTGCCAAAATGCCGACGTATCATGTTATACACCAGCGATAACCCCAGCCCCGTGCCTTCGCCCTCGGGTTTGGTGGTAAAAAACGGCTCTATCGCATGGTTCAGGGTATGTTCATCCATCCCCACACCACTGTCGGTTATCGTGACTTTGGCGTAATTGCCGTCAATTTCACTGACGATATGGATCTCGCCAAACCGTTCAATAGCCTGCGCCGCATTGATTAGCAGGTTCATCATCACCTGATTAAGCTGCGCCGGATCAAACCTAACCCTTAACGGACTTTGGCTAAATTGGCGCTGTATATGAGCTTTATTTTTAAGTTCGTTATGGATGACCCGCAGGGTAGTATTGATTTGATCATGCAGCTCACAGGTTTGCTCCTTGCCCGGGGCGCGAGTAAATTGCGTTAACGCTTGGGTAATGCTGGTGATGTGCTGCACGCCCTGTTGGCTCTCGTTTAGCAAATCCACCAGGTCATCTTTAATGAAGTCAAAGTTCTCAGCGGCGAGACGCTGCTTGATGTCGTCGCCCCTGGCATCCGCTAAAATAGCCAGCAATGTCGTTAGATAATGATCCAGGCTATTAAGGTTCGACTGAATATACCCCACCGGGTTGTTAATTTCGTGCGCGATACCTGCAGCGAGTTGACCCAACGCGGCAAGCTTTTCGGTTTGTAGTAATTCGTGGTTAGTGTTTTCAAGCTTTTCCAGCAACTCTTTTTGGCGGTTACGCTGCTCAATTAACTGGTGTTGTTGCCTGCTTAAATCGCGATTCAGGCTTTCAGTATAGTCGCGTTCCTGGATCAGTTGTTGTTGCAGTACCAGGTGTTGCTCCTCCGGCATAAAAACAAATAAGGCCTGGTTAGCATGTTGCGGGTGTGCCGATGTTAAAAACGGCAAACTGCCGAGCAGCGTTTTTAAGTAAAGCGTGTGTTGTTCACAGTCCAGGTTTTGGCGTAACTTTGGATCTAGGGCGGATAAGAAGTATAACCGCGAGGCGGCGGTCAGTATGGTGTCGATAGACGTATCGATAAGCTGCTCGGGCGTTTGCCCCATATGCGCAGCAAACGCCCGACTCACATCTTTAATGGTTCGCCCGTCTAATTCAAGCGTCAACGCACGTATGGGCCAGTCGCGGATAGCTTGACTCATACCGTAATGTCAGACGATTCGATTAATGATTCAATGTGGCGCACTATCAGTTCGGGCGCACTAACGTGGGGATAATGCCCGCGCGCATCTATTTCTTCCAGCGTCGCGTTAGGCAAGTGTGCAGCGGTATACTCAGCAACTTGCTTCGGCACGACGATATCTTTATCGGCCTGCAAAATGGTCACCGGGCAGTCGACCGAGCTAAGCTTGTCACGTGTATCCGAATAAAAGGTCGCGCGGGCAAACGCACGCACGATACGATTTTCACCGGCAGTAAAGTGATGATGTAATTGCTCGGTTAGCTCCGGCCGCTCGGGGTTTTCCATCACCTGCGGCGCCAGTGTTTGCGCCCAGCCGAAGAAGTTCTGTTCCATCATCATAATCAGCTGATCCACGTCTTCCTTAGCAAAACCGCTCTCGTAATCCGGCTCGTCATGGATATAGCGCGGTGACGGGTTCAGCATAACAATGTGCTTTAACCGCTGCTTAATCTCCGGGTAGGCAATAGCGCTAATGCTACCGCTGACCGAATGAGCAACCAGCACGATGTTATCCAGCTCGAGCGCCTTAATTACCTCGACTAGGTCTTGTGCATAGCCATCGAGCGAGTCATAACGATGTTCATCGTAGGCATTTAAATCAGACTCACCGCTACCAACGTAGTCAAACAACACGACTTTACATTTGTTATAAAACTGCGGGGCTACCTGATTCCAAATAGTTTGATCACAGCCAAACCCGTGAGCAAAAAGCAGCGTGGTATCTCCATCACCACGAACGTTGACATTATTACGCAAAAGGATCGCATCTCTGTCCATGCGCGCACCTTGTTTTGTTAATATTTTGTGTACTATATAGCATTATCTGTAAACGCGGACAAGGGGCTTCACCGGCTCATTGCCTTGCAGGCGGCTCCTCGCCACTTTGCGGCGGCTATTTGCCCTGCGGGCGGCTGTTTGTCGCTTCGCGACGGCTGTTGGCAACATCGCTTCGCTCGTTGCGGCTGTTTAAAGACAAAAAGACACTTAAATGCACCCAGCAATAAAGCCGCAGCGGCCGAAGGCTCGCTGCCAATAGCCGTGCCGTAGGCACAAACAGCCGCCCGCAGGGCAAACAGCCGTCGCGAAGCGACCAATAGCCGTGCCGCAGGCACAAACAGCTGCTTTACCCAAAAGGAATACGCAGCAGGCCCCAAAGTTTGGTGGTGAGCGAGGCGTCGCGGTAGTCGGTCAGGCCGATGTCGACGTTGTCTGAGCCAGCCTGGGGCTGGTCGGTATAGCTGTTAAACAGGTGGTCCCACCAACTAACACTAAAACCGTAGTTGGAGTTGGTTTCTGTTTTTACACTGCTATGGTGAATGCGGTGAAGTTCCTGTGTGATCAATACCTTACGAACAGCTTTTTCTAACTTTGGCGGCAGTGCCACATTGCCGTGGTTAAACAGCGAACAGGCATTTAATACCACTTCGAAAATGATAATCGCCAAAACCGGCGCACCCAGCGCGACAGCCACGGCCGCTTTAATGCCCAGACTTAAGACTATTTCGATGGGATGAAAGCGTAATCCGGTAGTTACGTCAAAGTCCGGATCGGCATGGTGTACGCGATGCAGACGCCATAAAACGGGGATACGGTGAAACGCGCGATGCTGCCAGTAGATGGCAATGTCCAGTACCATAAAGCTCGCCACGACAGCAAGCCAAGCGGGCACTTGCAGCATATTGAACAAACCCACGCCCTGCTGCTGTGCCCATAGCGCCGCGCCTACCACACCAGCCGGCACTAACAAACGCGTTACCAGCGTATCGATAACAACAATGCCGAGGTTCGCCGGCCAACGCTGCCAACGGTTATACCGCGGCTGCCGCTTAGGCCGCGCCACTTCCCAGCCCACCATCAACGCCAGCACGCTAAGAAAAATTGTCAGTCGTATAATCGCTTCCATCTTCTCACCCGTCCAATATAACGGAACAAACACCTTACAGGCTAAACACCAGAGATGTCACCGCAGAGACGCAGAGCCCGCAGAGAAAACCCTTTTTGCTAAAACACTAAAAACATTTACCACAGAGGACACGGAGAAAACATTTAGAAATGTAAAACCAAAACATTCAGGGTTTGTGTTTCCCTTGTAAAGGTTTTCTCCGTGCTCTCCGTGTTCTCCGTGGTTAAATTTGTTTTCCCTTTTAAAGTATTTTCTCTGCGGGCTCTGCGCCTCTGCGGTTATATCATTAGCAACGCCAAACAAGTCATGAAAGTGTGCGGTAGCCGCTGTACAGGCGGGTTAGCGCGGTTAGCCAGCAGGCGGCGGCAAATACGTACGCGAGCATAACGAAGTGTTGCGGCCACAGGCAGAACAGCACAAACGCCAGTATGGTCTCAAAGCCTTCGGTTAAACCGCCCATGTAGTGCAACGATTTATTCGGGTAATCGAGGTTCTCGATACCGCGTTTGGCGGCAATACCGGCAAAGGCTAAAAACGTTGAGCCGGTACCCATAAAGGTCACCATTAACACCCCGGCGGCCACCGCATTTTGCGTCGGATCTGCCAGTAAAAAACCCAGCACTACCGCACTATAAAAAATAAAATCCAGTACAATGTCCAGATAGCCGCCGGCATCCGTCTGCTGAGTCTGCCGAGCTACCGCACCGTCCAGGCCATCGGCCAGGCGATTTAATAAAATAAACAGCAACGCCATAGTGTAAAACTCGAACGCCAGTGCAGGTACTGCCAGTAAGCCGATTAAGAAACCACTCACCGTTACCTGGTCAGCGCTGATATTGCGCTTAACTAACCAGCCCGCTGCTGGCTCGAGTATTTTTCGCGTTAGCGGCGTAATAACCGGATCAAACATGTGTTTCCCCAAGTTCTACCAACGGGCCCTGGCCATGGTCAGCCGCATCATGCGTCACTAAAATGGCCGGGATATTGCGTTGTTTGATTTGCGCAAAAGTCCACTCGCGAATTTGCCGACGCAGTTGCGTATCCAGCGCCGAAAACGGCTCGTCCAGCAAAATGGCCTCAGGCTCAGCCAGCAACGATCGGATCAACGCAATACGCGATTGTTCCCCCCCACTGAGCTCATCCGGCATTGCCGTTCGTTTATGCTGTAATCCCACCGCCTGCAGTGCCTGCTCTGCACGTTGCCGCTGCTCTGCTTTGCCAACCCGCGGCAGCGCAAACAACAAATTCTGCAATACCGTCAAGTGTGGGAACAGGTCACCTTTTTGATACATCAAGCCAATCTGACGCCGCTCAATGGGCTCTTTATCCATACGTTTGCCACCCAGCCAAAGTTCGCCGCTGACATTAAAATCATGCAGCGGCTCGCCCAGAACCCAGCGCAATAACGTACTTTTACCGCTGCCACTTGGGCCAACGATGGTCGCCACCTCGCCGGGCTTAATCTGCAGTTCCTTCAGACTGATCAGCGACTTACCCTGCCGGCTGATGTTCAGCTGTCGAATCAGCAATGAATCCGTATGGTCAGACACTGACATGTGTTCCCCGTTGTCGACGTTGAAGCATTAGTACCAAACTAAACACCAGCAACTGCAATAACGTCTGCATCACCGCATAGACCGCAGCCAAACGCCAGTCGCCCCCGGAGGCGATGCTGACTGTTTCGGTGGTTAAGGTCGGCAAAGTCCCCCCTGCCAGCCACAGCGTCGGCAGATATTGCGCAATGCTCACCGCAAAGGCGATAGCAAAGGCCGTTAGCAGCGGTCCTTTCAGCATCCGGGGCACCAGTGTAAACCAGGCACGACCATAGCTGTAGCCCAGGCTTTGCGCCTGATGAAGCCAACGCTCGTCGAAATTCACCCAGGCGCCGTGCATAACCAGGTACGCATAAGGGAAGCCAAATACCACGTGTGACCACACTAAAACAGCGCCCTCAGAGCCCTGTCCTGCAAGCTGTTGCCAGCCCAGAACCAACACCAACTGCGGCACCAACAACAACAGTAATGGCAATACCTTCAGCTGCTTTTGCCGGCGCTGTCGTTGTCGCTCTAATACCATAACCGCTGCCGCCACCGACGCTATAGCGCTAACTAGAGCAACCCAAAACGTATCCCATAACAGGGGGGCCATATAGGGCCACTCCGTTGACCAGCGCTGCGGCTGCCATGCGCCGGGCTGTAAATCGGGATAAAACCACGCTCTGGCAATACTTTGCACCACTAACATCCCGATAACCAGTAGCGACACCAAAACCAACGCGGCCGCAACGGCACTGGCGGCAAACGACAGATGCCATTGTCGTCGCGACGCTTTAGCAAACTGCTGCCGTAAGCGGTCAGCCACACACCGATAAGCGCGAATAGCCATAAACATAGCCGCCAGTGCCAGGGCGCTGGTTAATATCAACAGCCACACGCCCTGGCTGGCATTATCCTGATTGCCCCATTGGTAATGTTGCTCAAAAGCCACCACGGCAAGTAAACCCGGCGCATTGGGGCCTAATAACAAAGGGATATCGACGACCGACACGGTATAAATAATAATGGCAGCCAAGGGTAATTTTAGGCGTGATAACAGCACCGGTACAATCAACGACCACCAGCTGCGGCGTGCCGACCAGCCCATGCTCTGCGCCTGCAACAACCAGCGCTGGTAGGGAATTTTTTTTAGCTGGGTGCTGACCATCAACAACATAAAAGGGAGTTCCTTAAGCAGCAAAACCAGCGTCAACGTCAGCAGCGATTTATCGGGTAATGGCCAGCCGCTCGGCGGTGTCGGCAGCAGCCCGGTCATGGCCTCGACAAGGCGTACCAGATAACCCGTAGGGCTGAACAAAAACACAATCCCCACAGCAAATGCTACATGCGGTGTTGCCAGCACCACGCTAAGACCATTAAACCAGCGGCTGTTCGCAATAACAGGGGCAACCGCAAAACTCAGCCAGGCAACCAGCAGCGCGCTGCCCCCTGTTACTAAGAGTGTTTGCAGTAACGGCCAGGTCCATAGCGCCCAGTCAATAGTCGATGGCAATTGCAAAGCCGGCAATGCCGCGAGTAGCGGCGCACCGACTAATACCAGTAATACCGTTACTGAAAGCGCTCTAACCACGCCTGCTCCAGGTAGGTTTGCCAACTGGCGTGAAAATCCGGTGCTACCGGCAACAATGCGTTTGTTTTGGCGCCTGACAGTTCGACAACCGCCGGGTCGCCCCAGCCATCAAGCTGCGCTTTACGCAGCTGAGCCTGGTCACTGAGCATAAAATTAATCACCTCAACGGCCGCATCTTTCGCCTTAGCCGACGCAGGGATCGCCAAATAGTGATGGTTGGTAATCGCGGCATCACCCAGGGTGACCCGCTGGGTCCCGGCAGGGATCCGGCCTTGATTAACAAGTGTTTGCACTTCGTTGGGGTTAAAACTGACCGCGATATCCAACGCGCTGTTGGCAAATAAATTACGCATTTCCGAAGCCGACGCGGGAAAGTTCTCGCCCTGTTGCCATAAAAGCGGATGCAGTCGCTGTAGGTAATTCCACAACGGTTGCGTGAGTTTTTCGGTTTCGACTGCCGATACCGGCTGCTGGAACACCTCATCTTGTTCGCTTAACGACAGTAATAACGCTTTTAAAAAGGTCGTGCCGTGAAACTCCGGTGGTTTCGGATAGCTAACTTGGCTGGGATTGCGTTCGGCGTACAGCAGTAACTCTTCGGCTGAAATGGTGTTCTCGGTTAAACAGGTTTGGCAACTGAGCAGGTAAAACTGACCCACCCCCCAGGGTATTTCCAAACCATCGACCGATTCACCAAAGTCGGTTTGCCAGTTCAATTCGTTCCGCACATGGAGCAAGTTTGGCACCTGTTCGGCTGCCGCGTACAACTTATCCGCTGCTTTTAATGCATGAAAGTTTTCGCCGTTTATCCACAGCAAGTCGGCGTTACTGCGGCCGTCGGTTAATTGCTTTACCACCTCGGCAATATCCGCCACCTTAACGTGGCGCAATTCGATGTCCTGCGCTTTAAGCTCGCGCGCGGCCCAGCGCAGGTAGTCGTTAACCGCCGGATTGCCGCCCCAGGCATAAAAGTAGACCGTTTGCGGCTGCGCATAAGCTGCGTTAGACAGTAATAACAATAAGCTGAGGATTAACGTGCGCATGTTAGCTCCGCCGCCAGCGATGAAATTTCTCCACCCAGTTTAGCAAGCCCTGCGGCGCATTAGCACGCTTCCACTCACCTGCAACGTATTTATTGGCTTCTGCCAGCGTCGGGTAGCTATGGATGGTACCGAGAATTTTATTAAGACCAATGCCGTGTTTCATCGCCAGCACATATTCCGCCAACAGCTCACCTGCTGACGGCCCGACAATATTAACCCCGAGGATTTTATCTTTGCCCGGCACGGTCAATACCTTTACCCGTCCATAGGCATTATCATCGGCTATCGCCCGATCCAGCTCACCGATATCGTAGGTCGTTACTTCGTACGCTTTATTCTGCTGTTTCGCCTGCTGTTCGGTCAGGCCGACGTTTGCCACCTGCGGTGAGGTATAAGTGACCCATGGGATGACCGAATAATCCACGCGGAAGGTTTTTAACGGATCAAACAAGGCATTAACGGCCGCATACCAGGCCTGGTGTGAGGCAACGTGAGTAAACTGATACGGACCCACGACATCGCCACAGGCATAAATATTGGGGTAATTGGTTTGCAGTAACTCGTTGGTATTGATAGTGCGATCGGTTTCGACACCCAAGTCTTCCAGGCCAAAACCGCTGACGTTGGCCTGACGGCCCAGCGCTATCAACACCCGGTCAAACGGAATCTGTTGCTCTTTGCCGTCATGTTCCGCTACCAACAGATTTTCGCCGTCGCGCTGTTCAAAGCGCTTGGCTTTGTGACCGGTTTTTAAGTCAATACCATCATTCTGCAGCTGCTTAGCTAACAATTCAGCCGAGTCCTGATCCTCCGGCCCCAAAATACGATCCGCCATCTCCACCAGAGTTACCTGTGAGCCTAACCGTTGGAAGGCCTGTGATAATTCGCAGCCAATCGGACCACCGCCGAGTACTACCAGTCGTTCAGGCAACTCCTGCAACGACCACAAGTTGTCGGAGGTCAGGTAATCGATGTTACCCAGTCCTTCAAATTCGGGCACTAACGGGCGGGCCCCGGTCGCCACCACAATCGCACGAGTGGTGATGGTTTTGGTCTCGCCATTTTGTGTTATTTCGACTTCCCATGGGGACACAATACGCGCCTCGCCGAGTTCGACATTAACACCGAGTTTTTCGTAGCGCTCGACCGAGTCATGCGGTTCGATTTTACCAATAACGTCTTGTACCTGTTGCATTACCTGCTTAAAGTCGACCTGCACATTATCAGCTTTAACGCCGAGATGTTCGCTATGACGCGCCTGGTGTGCCACATTCGCCACATGCAGCAAGGCTTTCGAGGGCACACAACCAGTATTTAGACAGTCGCCGCCCATTTTATCGCGCTCGATCAGTGTGACTTTAGCTTTTACCGCGGCGGCTATGTAAGCACTGACTAACCCGGCAGAACCCGCACCAATAACCACCATATTGTTATCGAAGGATTTCGGCTTTTGATAGCCTTTGAATGCTTTGCGGCGCTTCACAATGCCTAAGATGAATTTGGCGATGATCGGCATGATGCCCAATAATACAAAAGCACCGATAAGATCCGCAGAAACCACATCGCCGAGGCTATTGATTTGCGCCAGCTGAGTACCGGCGTTGATATAAACCGCAGCCCCCAGCAACATACCCACCTGACTAACCCAATAGTAAGTCCAGGCTTTGATCGGGGTCAGCCCCATGACCAGATTAATGACAAAAAACGGAAACAGCGGCACCAGTCGCAAGCTCAACAGGTAAAACGCGCCGTCACGTTCAATACCGCGATTGATCGCATCCAGTCGCTCGCCAAATTTAGCCTGTACCCAGTCGCGCAAAATAAAACGCGCACTTAAAAACGACAGAAAAGCACCGAGCGAAGCCGCAAAACTTGCCAACAGCAGCCCCCAACCAAACCCAAAAATAGCCCCGGCGCCCAGTGTTAATACAGTCGCTCCGGGCAGGGAAAGCGCCGTAGAAATAACGTAAATGGCGAAATAAATCGCAAAGGTGCTGACCGGATTTTCAGCAAACAACGAATTAAGCTGCTGTTGCTGCTCTTTCAACACGTCCAAAGACAAATACTGTGTCAGATCAAACACGAATGCACTAGCGAACAGCGCAACGATCGCCAGCAATAACAACAGCTTTTTAAATGACATAAACTAACCTCAAAATGCGTAACGCACACTTAACTGAGCGTGTACGGGCTGTGACGGAAATGCCAGCGTGGCACCAAAGTAGCCGCCCTCGAATACCGGTGACCAGTTATCCTGATCGGTGACATTAAATATATCCAGCCGTGCGCTCAGTTGCGGCGTCACATGGTATTGCGTGTGCAGATTCAGGGTGTGCTGATCGCGGATAAATACGGTCTGCAAAAAATCCAGCGGAAAGTGCTTGGTATAGCTTAAATCACCGCCGACCGACCATTGTTCGGTAATTGACCAGCCCGCTACCATCGAAGCCTGTACTTCAGGAATGCCCTGCAACTGCTGGGTCGATGCCGGGAACAAGGTGAAATTTGGCGAGCCCAACCCGGTGCCCTCGATAATATCAGGACGCGAATCATCAAAGGCATCAGCAACCTGGCCGGTGCCCTGCGACGACGCCGAGTTGTCCCAATAGGCATCAATATAACTGGCGGCCAGCGTCACCCAGTATGAATCAGCAGCAAAATGCCACTGGCCTTCAATACCTTCGGTCCGAATACCGCTGTTAGAGCCATCGCGATTACGCAGGCTGCGGGTTTGGTCAAACAACGTCGCGTCGGCATACCAGCGCGCATCAGACGGTGCGTATTTTAGGCCAATTTCATACAATTCGTTTTCGGTGGCAAAGTTCTGTTCATCAATCACACCAGCCGTATTCAGCACGGTGCCACCGGCCATAGAATTCGAGGTCGAGTCGCTTTTATAGGCAGTTGCATACAGGGTTAAATCCGGCGTCCAGGCATATTGCGTGGATAAACTCAGCGCCGATAACCAGTCACTGTAACTGTCACGTTTCGCGTCAACACCAGCCGGCGCCAGCGGATCCTCGGCTTCCACGTCATAATAATCGGCCCGCACGCCGCCGGTGATGCTCCAGCGTTCGGTTAGTGCCTGCTCGTGTTGCGCAAACACACCCCACTGATAGCTGGTCGAGTCGGTCGTATCCGACAGATTAAAATCACCGGCACCATCGCCGTCTAAATCGTATTGGCCGCCCGGCGACACAAAAAGCCCCGGTCGCAGCTCGATTAACCGCGCTTGCTGCGCATCAGTTAATGGAATGCGACGGTTGCTCAAGGGGCCTGTTAAATCAATTGGATTGTCGGCTTCGGTCGTGAACTGGCTGTAACCCAGCACATCATTAACGCGCAAGTTAGCACCGATTACCGTCTTTTTGGCAATATGCAGCTCGGTGCGATTCTCGAAGGTGTGAGCGTCGTCGATGATTTCGACAAAGCTATTCTGATTGATGCCTTCGCGTGTTAAATACTGATAATAGGTGCGGTTCACTAACACCAAATCGTCATTAAAGTAATGCTGCAACTTAGCATGCAGCAAGGTCGTTTCCGCGGTATTAGTATCCAACGGATCGGTCAGTGTGGTGCTGCGATCAATGCGCACTTCCCCGGTCGGGCTAATCACCGCACCGGCACCCGGCACCGTCGATCCGTTAGGCTGCACGCCCTGGCCGGTAATGTATAAATTATTATCGATGAGGTTCTGTGTCGGCCGGTTGATGCCGGCATTATCGGTCCAGGCGACGTCGTAATATTCCAGCGCAACATCAAGCTGAGTATCGCTATTCGGCTGCCACTGGTAAGCGACCAATAAGTCATCGCTGCGGTGATCGTGATAATCGTAGAAGCTGTCTTCATCGATATATTCAGCACTGACCCGCAATGCGTGTTCATCACTTTTTAATACCGCATTGTGGTCTAACTGCAGACGGTATTGGCTCCATTGCCCCCACTCACCCGCCAGTCGCGTGTGCTCACGGTTAACGTTGGCGGTTTTGGGCTGTAAGTTAACAAAACCGCCGACCCGCTGACTGGTCCCGAGCATCACCGGCGGTGCACCTTTAACCACCGCAATGCCCTCGATGGCATTAAAGGACATCGGAATGCCCAAACCATTATTCCCCGCCTGACGACGCATACCGGCTTCATATAATTCGCCCAACTGGCCGCGAATAGTTGGTAGTGACGGGTTGCCAAAGCCGGCCGCTGCATAGCTGTTGGGCGCAAAACGCGCGATATCGTGCAAGTCATCAATCGCCGCTTCCTGCATCAGCGATTCATTAATCACCGTCGCCGCACGCGGAATATCCTTGAGACTCTCAGCCAATCCAAATAATCCCTCGGTTTCATCTTCCGACGGCAATACCAACTGTTCGCTGTCGCGGCCCATCACTTCAATGACTTCCATTGGCTCCTGTGCCATAACCGGGGCTGCCAGCGGGATGGTTGTCAGGGCAAAAATAATCGTTTTCTTCAATTCATTATCCTATCGATTGAGATGGGTTTGGGCGCTGCGCGCGGTTTGGGCTCGTGCTGCGCACTCGCGGTGTAGCTCGCTGCCTTCGGCGCGAGGGGGTATAAGCTTAACGCATTAAACCGGCCTGCGGCCCTATACCCTCGCGCCGAAGGCGGCGAGCTACAAAGCGCGAAGCGCCTATACCGCAAAGCCTGCATCGTCATTGGTTTACGTAAGTTATTGGTATTTTGGATGTTTATTATCGTGCAACAGCGAACAAAATTGTATGTCATTGCGTATGCTTTGAATACATAGCACACGGACTGGAGACCCTAATTCTATGCGTTACCTAATGCTGATACTTATGCTGATGACGCCTTTACCTTGCAACTGATGATCAACAACTGGGATCAATTTAAATCCGGCGACGCGGAGTCGATAAAAGATTTAGGTAGCTTGTTCACCAGTCCGTGGGAGCAGGATTTCTTTACCTTACTGGGCACAAAACGCACCTTGGACTGGCTGGAACATGAAAAGATCCGCGTTGATTTTGACGAACCGCGTATTCATGCAGCGTTGGTCTGTGCCGCTGTCAGTTGTCCTAAACTGCGCGCAGAGACTTTTGTCGCTGACGAACTTGAACAGCAGCTTGAAGACCAACTGGTGTCGTTTTTACGCGATCGCGACAAAAACGGTATCGACGAAAAGGGTCTGTATTTATCGAAGATCTTTGACTGGTATGCTGAGGATTTTAAGCAAGGCAACGAGGCCGGTATTCGCAAGTATATGCGCCAATATGCACAGGCTTTGGCGGATAACGAAGCGCAGCGTCAGCGCTTAACAGAAACCGACATTGCCATCCGCTACACCCATTATAACTGGCAATTAAACAGTAGGTCGCGCTTGCAGCGCGACTGATCATTGAGACTCGTGCCAGAGGTACGAGCTACTTGTAATCATTTTTCAGGTGGTCTACATTTATATAATCATTTTTCAGGCGTCGTGATCATTTTTCACCCTAGTATGAAACAACCTAACCCCTCCCATTTTGATGACCTTATTGTGCCAACAAGTTGCCTCGCACTGGCAGGTTATGCCTGGCTTATTCACCACCATGGCCTAAAGGTGCCGACGCCTGATCGACTATGCGCTATCGTAGCTGCAAAAAATACCAACAAAACCGAAGGTCGCTGGCATCTATTAGGGAGCCGATATCAACCGAAAGAAGACTGGTTTTCTCATCTAGTGTTTGCACTTAAATACGAGGGCATCGATTTACTCACGCTTAAATCGCTATTTAGCAAACTTTCGCAGCAACAAGTTATCAGTAAAATATCAAACGAGATCACAGGTAGCTATAGTCGCAGAATTTGGTTTTTCTATGAGTGGCTATTAGAGAAAAAACTCCCCATAGACGATGCCAAAAGCGGCGGCTATGTCAATGTTGTCGACGAAGGTTTGCAGTTTGCTTGCCACCCCAAACGCGAAAAACGACAGCGAGTTAATAATAATTTACCCGGCACCTCTCAGTGTTGCTTCTTGATCCGGAAAACGCCGCTACTAATCGATTGGGTTGATCAAAATCTTGCCCAAAAAGCGTTAGAACAAACCGGACAAATTCATCCCGATCTTATCAGCAGGGCTGCCGCTTTCTTATTGCTTGCTGATTCAAAAGCCTCGTACACAATAGAGGGGGAGCAGCCACCTCATAGTCGTATCGAACGTTGGGGTAAAATCATTGGCACAGCCGGTGAAACGCCGTTGAGCGTAGAAGAAATTGAACGTTTGCAAGATGAAGTGATACCAGATAGCCGCTTTATTTTTAAAGGACTGCGTGCAGAAGGTGGCTTTATCGGCAGCCATGACCGCTTGACTAACCACCCGTTGCCAGAGCATATTTCGGCGAAACCGGATGACCTTTTAACGCTCATCGAGGGCTTGCTAACGACTTATGATTACTGTAAGCAAGGTGGCTTACACCCTATTTTAACCGCAACCGTATTGGCATTTGCTTTTGTATTTATCCATCCGTTAGAGGACGGCAATGGCCGCATTCATCGTTATTTAATCCACCATGCATTAGCAGAACAAAACTTTAGTCCATCAGGCCTGATTTTTCCGGTCTCAGCCGTGATACTTGAACGAATTAGTGAATACAAAACTACGTTGGAACAATTTACACAACGTCGAATGGCACTCATTGAGTGGCAACCAACCGATACTGGTAATGTTCACGTGACTAATGACACCATCGATTTGTATCGCTACGGAGACTTTACTGCGCAAGCTGAGTTTTTGTTCGATTGCGTAAAAACAACCATAGAGAAGGTCTTGCCCGATGAGGTTGATTACCTAAAACGCTATGATGAGTTGTGGCGATATATTGGTACTCAATTTGATATGCCGCAGAAAAAAGCAAGCCTGCTAATAAATTTTCTACAGCAGGGAAAGGGCAAACTCTCTCAACGAGCTAAGCAAAAAGAGTTTGAAGCCCTTACCAATAGAGAAGTTCGGGCTTTAGAAAGTAAGTTTAAGGAAATATTTAAATCGTAGCATTAGGACTCGTGCCAAAGGCACGAGCTACAGTGCGGCTAAAAACTCGCGGATGCGGTCGGCGTTTTTGCCGACGTCGCTGCGGCCAACTCGCGACTTACTGCGTATATCGAGCTGCGTCTCACCGTCAACTGTCTGAATTCGAATCACCACGTCGTCTTTAAAGCCAAACCAGGTGGTGGTGTCGGTTGCTTCAATTCGGCCAGCATCTTCATTGGCTTCGACAATTTCCCAGCCCATGTCGTTAGCCACTTGCAGCGCCTGCGCAAACAACGCATCAACGTCTTGCTGCGTGGTATAGGTTTGTAGATCCGGGTAGGCTTCGCGCTGTTGTTCCGCCGTTTCCGGGCCAGCATATTCAACCGGATTTGGCGCATCAGCACGCAGCGGCGCAATTGCAACAAATTCAGGCGGGTTGGCTAAATCAGTAGAAATGTCGTGGATAGCAGGCACCGATGTGGCCGTTTGGTATTGACTAAAAGGCAAGTAAAACGCGATAGCGGCGGCAATAATCGACACCACAGTCAAACCCGCTTTAGCACCGGCCGGACGTTTGAAAATAAAGAACAGAATGTTTATTACAGCAGAGCCCGCAGCAACAAAAGCTGCATAGCGCAGTAGGGTAAATGCCGTACCCAGGCCGATAATCTCAGCTTGATAAAGCGGGCCGGACACCGCCAGCACCAGCACCGACAGCAGACCAAGCCAAATCACAAGGGTTTGTAGAATTTTCATAGCGTACCTTTTAGGTTTTTGTTATTGAATTTTAACCAGTATAGGTACGCTAACTGACGAAAGCGAGATCTACGGTGCTTTACGAATTATCGCTTTATCGCCCTGCTCGCTTAGCTGTCGCACAACCAGTTGCGGAATAAACGTCTGCGCAACACTCACCACGTCTTTGCTGTTGATATCGACCAATCGCGCCGACACCATTACCCCGGTGCGATGCTGGGCCCAGGTGCCCACCACCACGTGACTGATCGGAATAATTTCATCCAGTTCAAGGTAATCTCGCGTAAGAGCAAAATCCCCGTCCTCAGTCACGCGAATAAAATCAGTCGTTTTAAAATCCATCAACGGCAAGTCACTACGGTGCATTTCGGTCATCAACTGCTGCGCCAGTGTTTGCGCAAACGGCGTGCCTTCGTTGTAGTCTGAGGTGACGTTACTAAAAGTCGTTACGCCAATGGTGGTGCGTGTTAAGTCGATAGTTGCGTTGTGTGCTAACTGCTCTGCAATGGCATTAACATAGTGAGCACTGCCAGGCTCGGAAAAGGGTTTATCGTAAGGCGATAACCGCGCTTTTGGCTCTGGTTTAGGCAACACCGTACAAGCGCTCAGAACAAAGGCACTGCCGGCCAGTAAAAGCATTAAGCGATTCATAGTCAGCTCCTTAAAAATTGCGCTGCAGTTTGCCATCAACGACTTCGCTGCGGCGGTTACTGGCATATAAGTGTTTAGGCACAAAACGGTTTGCAGCCGCCAACACTTGCTGTGACGTGCGATCGATAACCCGCAGATTAACAATAACGCCACCCTGCTCAGGCGCCATGGTGCCAACTAACACCCAGTCAAGCGCCGGTTGTTGGTTTAATTGCTCGGGGTCACGCGTTAACAGCGTGCTGCCATCCTCGGACAGTGACACAAAATCCTGCGCCCGGTAGTCAATCAAACGCACGTTACGCTCCTGCAGATGAGCGTATAAACTCTCGCTCAGTTGATGGCTGAGGCTGGTGACCGAGTCATGCGGATGCGGTAACTCCAGTGAGTCAGCCATCACCCAGCGGGTTAGCCCCAGTTGTGAGTAACCGTCGTCATACTGGCTATGTTGTATTTGCGCGACCAATTGGTCTGCCAATTCATCGGCTACGCCATCATAGCTTTTCGGTTGATGTGCCGTTGCTAATGGACTCAGCACCCATATCAGCAACAAAAAACCTGCGCGTAACATAAACTTCTCCGCTAATGCTTTGTTACGCTGTTATCGGCCTGACCGGGAAATAATTGAGGGGGAATTTCGTGGCGTGCGCGTGCTAAGCGCACACTACAAATTGAGCGCATCAAATAACGCGTCACGATAGGCATTACCAATTTTTAGTTCGGTGCCGTCATGCAAAACCAACAGTGAATAACGCCCCAGCTCACTGCTTATCTCTTTAATTTGTTCGAGATTGACGATAGCCGATCGATGAATACGAACAAACATACTTGCATCAAGTTGCTCAATGACGTTATGCATGGTCTCACGATGCATATACTTGCCGCTCGCAGCATGGATCTCGACATAGTTTGCCGCGCCCTTTATCCAGCGGATCTCGTTTAAAGGCACCAGCTCGATCTTACCCACCGAGCGCACCGGAAATACCCGTTTCATGGTTCTAAATGGTCCGTCCCTTTCCATTACCTCATAATCACGATGGTAGGGAAGCAACACTTTAATAGAGCAATATGTGATTAGTGAATCGTTTGGGTTTTCTAATGAATCGTATTTAGGGACAATCAATCATTCAGCACCGTTAACAAAGCATCAGTAAACTGTAGATAAAAGCGGCAAAACTGCATGTAAGCCATATGACTTTTTATAGCGTCGTGATTTCATTTTTTCGATGAAAAACAATCAAAACAACACTTTTAAGCGCATAAAAAAGTAAATTTAATCACTTTTATGCGCATAAAAATGATAACTCTTGCACTTTTATGCGCAATAAAGTGTAATAGCAGCTAAACCTGAATATATTAAGGGCCGCTATATGAAACGAATACTCCTTGAGAAGCTTCTTTCGTGGAAAAACAAATCACAACGAAAACCTCTACTCATCGATGGGGCTCGCCAAACCGGTAAAACTTATTTGTTGAAGGAGCTTTTGGGCCAACACTTTAAAAACGTTGTTCGTATCGACTTTTTAGAAACCCCCGAAGTTGCGGATGCATTTGAGGACTCTTTAACTCCAGAAGATATACTATCAAGCATCGAGCTCATAACGGGTAAGGAAATTAACGCACAATCCGACTTACTTATTTTAGATGAAATTGGTGAATGCCCTCGAGCCGTCACGTCACTGAAGTACTTTGCTGAAAAAGCGCCAAACATGTTCGTCGCTGCCAGTGGATCTAATATCGGATTATTAACGTCCTTCCCCGTAGGAAAAGTCGAACAATACAATCTGCAACCTTTAACCTTTCAGGAGTTTCTTTGGGCATCAGAAGAAGCTCCTTTAATTAAGGCCTTCGAAAACCAAGCAAACTCGACAGCCGCTCACAAACAACTTTTCGATAAACTCACTGACTACTACTTCACTGGGGGCATGCCCGAAGTCGTGGCCCGCTGGTTTAAAAATTCAGATGAAAGCATCATTAGCAGAGTAGAGGCCGTTTCTGAGCTACACGATAACCTCTTTAATGGCTACTTACGTGACTTTGGTAAATATTCAGGAAAAACTAATGCGCAACTCATCGAATCAGTATTCAGCAGCATTCCAGCACAACTTTCAGCGGTACGAGATGAATCAGTAAAACGATTTAAATTTAAAGACGTTTTTGACAAAAAGTCGCGCTACTCAGACTTCGAGAGCGCTATAAGTTGGCTGCACAAATGCCGCTTGGTGTTAAAAAACTATCCAATAGAAGGGCAGGCGAAGTCACCGTTGGCAGCTTATCAGAAAGAGAACCGGGTAAAACTTTTCTTGTTCGATGTTGGTTTACTCAACCACATGCTGAATACGGGCTATAAGGAGATAAAGCAACAAAGTTACCAATACAAAGGGTATATTGCTGAGAATTTTGTCGCGCAGGAGCTTTCAGCTTTAGGTATTGAGCCGAGCTTTTCATGGAACGACGCTCGTTCAGAAATTGAATTTTTGCTAAGCGACGATCTAGGCAACATCATTCCTGTCGAAGTTAAAAGCGGTCGCCGAACAAAAGCGCGCTCTCTTCAGTCCTATATTAATAAGTGCCAACCAAAAAAAACACTAAAACTGACAGGGACTCAAGGCTCGCCCGTTACTGAGAAAAAGCACTTTGTTCTGCCATTGTATTTTACCCAGTATGTTACGAAGCTTTTGTAGTTTAATTCG
>Ga0208813_1000735_pt1 | contig 21682 bp, 21 predicted proteins | sample MalvireepMed_904_FD_184250 | JGI IMG/M metagenome (GOLD analysis project Ga0208813, IMG submission 184250) | Marine viral communities from the Global Malaspina Expedition - Malaspina viral metaG DeepMed_904 (SPAdes) (version 2) | ecosystem: Environmental > Aquatic > Marine > Oceanic | place... | reverse complement strand
ATGCTGGTTAATAAAAAGACTGAATAAGCATGTAGGACCGAGGATGTAGGTATTGCGGACGCGGGTTCAACTCCCGCCAGCTCCACCAATTCCATAAAAAGGGGATGTCTCACGACATCCCTTTTTTCTTTCTAAGTCACGCCTAATAAGGATTTGATGCCTATTCGCTCTTCCCAGTTCTTCTCAGGAAAACCAGTGGCAGCCTGAGTTTTTAGTATTCCAATTTGTATTCCAAACGATTTGGGATACACTCTTTGGAATACAACAAAGGGAGATCTGCCTATGGCACGCTCTACTATTGGGCTCAAAGATACAGTCGTCAGACAACTCAAACCTAAAGACAAGGACTATGTTAAGTCTGATGGGAAAGGCTTGCAGCTGCGAGTGAGAGTTAATGGCTCTAAGCTTTGGAATTTTAATTACATTCATCCGATTACCAAAAAACGTGTGAATATGGGCTTGGGGAGTTATCCCGATATGAGCCTTAAAAAAGCCCGTGAGCTGACAGAAGCTGCTAGAAGCCAAGTTGCTGAGGGGGTAGACCCCAAGCTTGCCAGAGAGGAAGAAAAGGCAGCACACCGCTATTCAGAGAACGCGACTTTGAGAAAAGTCGCTGAAGAATGGTTCGAGATCAAAAAGAGCGAGGTAACTGCCGACTACGCCGACGACATTTGGCGATCGTTAGAGTTACATGTATTTAACCAGTTGGGTGAAACGCCAGTTAGCCAGATAAACGCTCAAACGGTAATTGATGTATTACGACCCGTTGAGACAACAGGGCGGTTGGAGACCGTTAAGCGTGTGATTCAACGATTAAGCGAGATAATGAATTACGCGGTCATTAAGAACTTAATCACTGGAAATCCTATCGCTGCCATTAAATCTGCGTTTAAAAAGCCTAAGAAGCAGCATTTGCCGACAATTACTGCAAAAGAGCTTCCCGGTTTCTTAAGAAAGCTCCATGAAACCAACGTTACGTATATTACTCGTCAGGTTATCAAATGGCAGTTATTAACAATGACCAGGCCATCTGAGGCTGCTGGCGCTAAATGGAGCGAGATCCAATGGCTGGAGGAAGGCCAAGCGAATTGGGTAATTCCCGCAGAGAGAATGAAGAAGCGTCGGCAGCACATTGTTCCCCTATGTAATCAAGCACTAAAAGTACTGGATGACATGAAGAGTGTCAGCGAACAGTACGAGCATATATTTATCTCGCTAAGAAAGCCTCAAACCCCTATTAACAGCCAAACGGCCAATATGGCGCTGAGACGTATGGGTTATCAGGATAAACTCGTTAGCCACGGTTTACGGGCCTTAGCCAGCACCATTATGAACGAAGAGGGGAAAGATCCCGATCTGATCGAATCAGCGCTGGCGCATGGCGACCCTAACCAGGTGCGGAGTGCTTATAACCGGGCTCAGTATCTTGAACGTCGTCGCGAGTTGATGCAGTGGTGGGGGGATTATTTGGATGAGGCTTTTAAAAAGAAACTTTGGTAAAGCACCATACGATCTATGCTTGAAAAATCTAAACTTAATCAAACAACAGTTATTCGAACCGTTGCTCCCTCAAGGCGTCTTCCCTTCGCTCACGATTTCTTTCTTGATCGATTCTATCCGTTAGTTCTTCTATAATGGATTTAACAAATCCAGATATTTTTTTATTCTGATGTTTTGAGATATTACTTAATGCATCGGCTCTCTGCTGCATTATTGTGACACGACTACCTGACCAAGACGATGGAGCTACACGGTTAGCGAATGCACGCAAAATGGCTTCGGGGTAAGGGGAGGCTTCAAGTACGTTAATTGCTGCCTGCGTTACCTTAATGTTTTCATCATCGTGGCTCTTAAACCACAAATGTATGCAATTAGCGACAAATATCCAAACATCAAGGTTATTTTTTCGTCGGCACCAATCTATAAGAGTTTCTTCATCTATTTGAGAAATAGGAGATCTACGAAATACACCTCTCTCTAGATAGAAAAGTTTGTTTTGCTGTTCCTCCGTGGAACCTTCAAAAATTCGATCAAGAAACTTTTGTGGCATTAGTGTTGCTGTAATCTCAATCGCATTTTCGTACCCATGAAATAAACCATGGTTACCCTTTATTGCCTGAAAAATCGTATCTACCCACTCAAGTTTTTGTCTATCGTTACCGCGGAAAGTTAAACAAGCTTTGATAACGCTTTCCATCTCGTATTCTGCAGTTGGTCTTTGTTCAGATTGGGCGGTTATTAGTTTTTGTTTGGCTGCAGTTAATCCTAAAGAACGAAAGTCTAAACCTAAGGCATCTTCTTCGTCCTTTGCCCCAGTGATGATCATAGTTAAAGCGTGTAAAACTGATTCTGCACCGTTAGCTTCAGCTAGTAGCCTGTGAGCAAGATCCAGAATTAATGATTTTGGTAAATCACTAAATTTACTCTGCCACAAGATCGGTTCAAACATGGAGGCCTCTACATCAGGGTCTCCAAGAATCGATAGGCAACGTTCCAAATCAGATACCGAAAATTTATCGCCTGGATGTAAGGCGACTAAAAACCTTTTAAGGATAGGATGCTGAGCTGATTCATCTAGTAATTTCTGCACTAATCTAGGGTCGGCGGAATTTGCCTCTTCTAAAAAGCCTAACAAGACCGAGATATTTATCCCTTGATTTATTTCAGTCAGTTCTAATTGTTTAACTAAAGTCCGCCAATAACTTGATAGGCAGTTTGTTCCTTTTGCTAGCCCCTCTCCAAAAGATACACGATATGGCATCCAGTCAGAAGAAAACAGCCGGGGACATAACTCATCGATACTATGCTGAGATGAAGAGAATTCGGCCCCAAGTTGAAATGACTTGGCTTTTATTCGAGTTTCTGATTCTCGATATCCGTTTTCTCGCTCGTCATCAAAGTTCTCATCTAGCGCCCAGTGGTCATTATTTTTACCCAGCACATAGGCTCTTATTGAAGGAACTAACCCCGTTATTTTTAACGTAGACAATAGACTTTGCAGGTTTTCGGGGATAGGTGTTTCCCCATCACAGTCATCGCGTCGCCTGTGATCAAAGTAGATAATTGAACGAACCGCTTTGAGACCCTCATGCCAAGGTCTGTGTTTATGTAAAGCGCCTGCTGCATAAATTAACTTTTCTTTAATAGCGTTATGATGCCAAAGGGTTCTATAGTTCCTCGCAAGGACTTCTCTTGCGCTACTTTCAAAGTCATAGTTACCTGAGTTGCCTAATTCAACGGAAATATCAATGAATGCACTTCTCCACTCTGTAAGTTGTTCATAGTTTAATTCAGAACCAAAGTCTCGTGGACGAGCGCCAAAGTAATTGGTCGCTACTCTAGTCCAAGGAGGACCAGAGAGAGCTGTAGCTAACATTGCCAAACCGAGTTTTCTACGGTTATGTGACTTCGCATTTAGGCATTCGTTCATTACTCCTATACGCTGCTCGAGAGTGGCGTGTGTACCTGACAGATAGGCTTGAAAAAAGCTTGTGATATGACTCGAAAATTTATTCTGCCCATTGTCTGGCTCGCTGTGCTCCTCAAACTCAATTAGAAGTTTCAAGCAACGTTCAAAATATTCAGGCTCATAAGCTGATAGTTGCAATGCTCTCATAATGGTAGACAAGTTAGGCATATTACATAGGCTTGAACCGGATTGTATGAGTTGCTTTTCAAGTCTAGTTAACAGCTTATCTGGTGCGACAGGTGCAATATACTCAAGCACTCGTAACTTCGTATCATCTAAGTCGAATACATTCTCTAAAATCCCACCATTCTCAAACCAAGCTCCTACTATCTCATGTGCCTCAGCGTTGTTGTGTAATAGGCTCAAGCGATGTGCGAAAGACATCAGCAAACGCTCTCGGCCCGGGGACTCAAATGCATCTCTGATTTGCTCAATAGGTATGCTTGCAAGTGCCGCCTCAGCAAGTTTTGTTGCAATGGCATGTGGCAAAATGGCGCGCCAATGTCCTCTTCTCTGTACGATGTGACGGTCAGATAGCTTTTTGGTTGCTCTATACAATTGATTAAAAGAGTATCCGAATGCAGAGCCTAGGACTTCAAGTTCAGACTCAGCATTCCCGTCTTTCGATGTCGAAAACGAATAAACAAGAGAAAGTATTTCCGCCTGCTCTCTCAGCTCGTTGTCTGGAGTTTTGCGCTGCTCGAATAGGCGATTAAACAATTGAGCATCAGATAATTGTGCTAAGCTTTCCCCTTCAACGACTCTCTCGGCTATCGCTAATGAGACCCTTGAGTTACCTACCGCAAACTCTGCAATTCGGCGCGCGTCATTTTGACCTATGGCAGGAAACCGACGGTTTAAAAGCTTTTCAGCCAATTCCGGACCGTTCGCTTCTACATTAATGACCTCTGTAGTCTGAGGCTTATCCTCTTGGATATCGTACTCAACAGTTATGAGTTTTACTTCTCCACCAGACGATGAAACTTTCTCTGCTAACTTGGAATGAAGGTCTGATGGACAATTATCTAGTACCATAATTGCATTTTGATTAGTTGCAATGAGTCGTTCTAGCATCACCGTGGCAGAAGGCTCGGGTTCGGCACCGGTATCGACATAAACCACACTTGTTCTATCAAGCGGAGTCTGACCAATGTTTTCATCAAACAAAGCTTGAACTATTCTTGTTTTTCCAACGCCAGAGAGGCCTGTTATTCGGACTGCTTTATCAGTTGAGCGAACAAGCTCTCTAATCGGCTCGATAGCATCGGAAATATCAAGTTTGTGATCTTGTCTAGAGGGCAGTGTTACTGTCACGCCATTAGAAAATATGAAGCTGTCGTCTACTCCCTTGGGTGGGTTGCTCCAAGAGCCGTATGCTTTCCAGCCACTATATTCTTGACCAAGCTTTGACTTAACCCATAGTAGTACCGAGGGATGCTGACGAGTCCATTGAGCAAGTTTTGAACGGTCGTAGAAGTCAAAGTGAAAATTGTCTGATTTAATTTGACCTTCAATTGCCTCCAGCATAGCTTTCTTTCGGTTCTTTAACATCGTAGGTGAGCAATCGTCTTCTAAACTCACAATAATGTAGCTACCGTTCTTTGAAGCTTGTTCAGAGATGGAGGGAGATAGATCAGAGCCTTTGAACATTTCTTTTAGGATTTGTCCGCGAGGCATTGAATGTTTTTTAGCTTGGAATACAGTACTTGGTTTTGTTAAATAACCCGTATTCAGCTCTTTAACAGGAACCTCTACTTTTATATCAATTCCTTCATCAGGTGCATTTATAGAGCCTGACCAGCTTACATAGGCTGGGCTATAACCAATACGTGCTATTTCAGATTCACAGAGTCGAGCAATCAGTTCTTCTAGCTGGCTGTCGGAAAGCTGAGTCAGTTGGTTTTTTTCTATGTCAAAAATCATTACTAAGTCATCTTTACCTAGGTATGCCTTTAAAACCTGATGAATTCAGAACACCAACAGCTGCAAGGTAAACTCATAAATACGTTTTGTGAAATTTTGAAACACACATTATGGATTTTGAGTACTTGCCTAATTCATGTTCCCAAAATATTGAAATGGGAACAAGCAAACCCACTAAAAACGGGCTATTTCCCCCTTTATACCCTCTTAAGTACTCAAGATCACGTTTTACAGCAAAAAAGGAACTAGACCATGGCCGAAGTACAAGCAGTTAAGGATCTGGATACCGTGAAGCTAATTAGCTACCTACTCAAACGAACCTACGGTCAGCAAATTGCTGATGTATGGGATGTGGGCTTGAATTTGGCGTTACGGATCTCAGATTTGCTATCCATCAAGTTTGAAAACATACACGATGAGCGTCTGACGCTGATTGAAAGGAAGACGTCTAAACAAGCAACCATTAAATTGAACGACAAAGCACGGTCGATTATTGCTCGCATTAAAGAGGAGCACCCCGAGCATATCTACCTGTTTCAGTCCTACCGGAACCAATGGTCCAAAGGTTTGGACGAGGCCCCGATTAGCCGCCGCTACGTTTCGCGGGCGTTCGCGGCGATAGGGGAGGAGGTAGGCATTAAACTGGGAACTCACTCAATGCGAAAGACCCGTGGTTATCATCTTTATAAGAACACCAATGACATTGCCAGGGTAATGAAGATGTTGCGTCATAGCTCTGAGGCGGTGACGCTGCGTTACATTGGGATCACTCAGGAAGATGTTGACCGAGACTTTGCTGAGCTAGAGCTATAGGGGCTGAGGGTCCTCTTCATACTTCTTTTAGTCATCCACGGGAGTAACGTTAGTAACTGGAGGAATAATTGGAATGCTAAATTTAATTCGGCTTTCAGTTGCTGATGTGTGAGTGGACCCTTTGTCTCCACCTGCAGATATGCCCATTACTTTAATTGAACCATCAACTCCACTAGATTTTGATTCGTCGACGGTAACTGCAATGTCGAATTGAACTCTCTCTAAGTGAGATTTGTTCAGGTTCTTATCCTGGGTATAGCCACCCATAGCCAACTGCTTAGGTAGAACTGGATTGATAACTCCGCTTAGCTCCTCATTTTTGCTTTGCGAAATTGCGTCATGGACGCCTTTTTGAATTCCTACGAGTGTTTCGCTTATAAATCTACTCAAATCCATCCGATATTCTCCATTTATAAACCCATGCTAATTACTGATGCCTGCATCATTTTGCCTTGCCGCTACAAAACCAGTATTACCACCAACATAAGTACATAATCAAATGATAATAAAATAAACCTATATCACCTAATGGCAGTTACGGCTGCAGGTAATTAACTGTCATTTAGGAGAACATTTATGTCGAACGTAACGGTCGTATATACCAAGTCAGAACTTGAGCGAGCTATAGAAAGACAAGACAAAACCATTGCTGTAAAAAGCGCGTCGTTGGCTGATGACGTGAGAACGGTCAAGGCAGCATCATCGGGTGCCTTTGCTTTAGCCGTCGGCTCAGCAGGTGTCTTTGCTACTAACTTTTGGAATCCGTTAGGGTGGGGCTCTGGCATTATCGGAACGCTATCTACAGGCTCACTGATCACAGCAATTATAGCGATCGGTCTCAGCACTACATTGCTATTCGCTATTTACAACGACTACTCGATAAAGGGCCGAACATCGATACGAATGGCTGGTGGTAACAGCATCGACGCAGATCTGGTTATGGAGAGGGACTAGGTATGGGGAGCATGAGACGAAACATTATCGCCGTTAAAACACGCCCTGGTGAGGTTCGTTTTGTTGCTGTTTCATCAATTGAGCGTATAGAAGCGTTCGGTAACTACGTGAAAATTTACTTTGGCAACGAGCGAGTTCTGCATCGAGCTACGCTTTCGGATATGGAAGACATACTGGATGATAGGTTCATTCGCATCCACCGAAGCCACATCGTAAAACGCGAGCATCTTCGAAAGCTTCTATCCGAGCTGGGTCGATACCAGGAAGTTGAGCTAGCTGACGAGACGGTACTTCCGTTAGGCGGTAACTACAAGCGCCAGCTAATGCTCGAACTTGGCTTGTAAGGGATAGGCTCAGGGTGAAATAACCTTGGGCTTATTTTTTGTCTTAGGTGCCTGCGTGACAGCGTCTTCACGCATAACAACGACGTCTGCTGGCGCATCGATACCAAGTTTTACCTCGCCATCTTTTACCTTACAGACGGTAACGGTTACGTCGTTGCCTATAGTTAGCTTTTCGGATGCCCTGCGGCTTAGAATTAGCATGTTGGAGTCCTTTTCCAATATGAATAAATGCCCTTACGTGCAAAATATAATATCACCATTAGAAAAACTTCATAGCTTGGACCCTAGTCCGCTTGTCGCTTCTAGCGGATTTTAAAATTTGATTTCCTAACTTCTCAAAGGGAATATCGACAAGTTAAGGCTTAAGAATACCAACCGCGCTTTCAATAACCTCTTTAAGCTTCGCGGTACCTTTTTCGTCGCGAAAGCCATGATCAAGCCTCGGTATCATCAATAAAGTGACGTTAGATACCCCCTCGGCAATAATATTTTCAACCTCACGCCTAGTTCTCTCAGGATCCACGCTTTTATCTCCAATTGATTGCACTACAAGAACAGGGGCGTCGATTTTTTTGAGCGGTCGGAGCAAGTCTCGCTCCAAAGCGTCCCTCCAGAAGGCATAACCATGACCACTTACTTCAACCGGAAACGGATCATTGCTCTCCTTAATCTGCGTTACAAATTGTCTGAAACCAATCAAAACCTTATCAAGTTGCTCGGCAGGAACAGTTTGCTGAATGCTGAATTCCACATCATGCTGAAAGCTGGACGACCCCGAGTTCAATGCCAATACAGCGTGCAAGTCTGAAATTTGTGCGGCTACTCCTAACGCAATGGAGCCACCTTCACTGCCACCAGCTAGAGTGATTCTGCCGTAAGAATGCTTCAGAGCCTCGATAACTTGAACCCCATCGCTAATTCGTTGCGCTATAGTATCGTGCTTTAGATATTTGGTGGGGCAGTCATTTCGCTCTCCGGCGGAGTAGGGTAAGCCGTTATCGATGCCATATTTTTCGATGGTTAAAAGCGCTGAGCCTGGAGCAAACTCTCGCCATATTTTATTAACCGACTTCATATGACGTACACTGTTGCAGTCCGATCCTTGAAAAATGACAAGCAAGTTTTCGGCCCCCGCGTTATCTAAGTAATAACGAATTTCAGTTCCATCATTGCGGTAATACTTTTCGTCAGCATAGGCTGCTGAAATGGCTAAAAAACTTAACGCTAAGAGTAGTAGATAGGGCTTCATTACACTTTCAAATGTTCTCTAATAAAGCTATTTAGTTGCAATTCGACAGAAAAAGTTCATTCACGCCAGTCGCTACTAGCAATAGACAATTGGTCCGCTTTGAGCGAACAGCGGATCTTCTGACTTTCAGCCAACTCCAACGAGTGACTATCCGTCCCGTTATTCGTAAGTGTAGACGTCGCCAGCAGTGCTCGGCACATTCACGTCGGTAATATCGCGCGTTTTGTTGTTGTGTTGTGTGTTTAAGTCGTTTACTGTCAATGACATAAAAAATTAAGGCTGGATATTGTGCGCTCGGTAGGGTGTAACTGATCATGCTCAAGTTGCCTTTGTTAGCTCGGGATCTTTCAAGTCGAAAATGGCTGTTTAATCAGTAAGTTAAGAGCCGGAAGCTAGCAATTGGCCGAGTTTCTAAATGCGCACGCACAATATACAAATGTTATGTTTCTACGAGTAAACAATGAACACTATTTTTCAAGACGAGTTCGAACGAACTGAGTTTACAGATGAAATTCATGGAATATTGGGTAGAATTTTAATTCTATCTACACGCTACGATAATCACTGTAAAACCTTTGGAAGGATATTTAAGTACAAAGAACAAATATTACTTTCAAGCTTATTGCCTAGTGTAGAGCGAGAGGTGGTTTATGAAAAAGTTTCATCTGATTTCAGGAACTTAAACAGAGCAATTCAGTCGCTACCGATATACAAAACAGAAGATATTTCGCACATTCTTGATAAAGCAAGAATTTCTAGAAATGATCTAATTCACACGGTATCACTTGGTCTAGAAGGTTTGCTAGAACTAACCGAAAAGCAGCAGCTCGATGACATTCTAAAAAATATTGAAACCTTGCTGCGAGATCTGATCAAAGGTGACGTAATAATTTCAGCTTGTTTAAGCGCTCACAATCGTGACCCTATATTAAAAAGCTTCTTCGAGAAAAGTTACGAAGATAAAATAGTTAATTGGGTAATGAAACGATTCGAAACATAACGCCCGCATCCACGGCGACCGCCTTCGGCGTGGCGTGATGTGGGCGTTATCTCGCACCAAACACCATCGTGCTATCACTGCGACAGAGCCGAAGAAACAAGTAAAACAACACCAAAGGATAAATCAACTAAATGAATCAGCAGTTACACGACCAGCTCAAAGGCCATATCTGGGAAATTGCCAACCGCCTTCGCGGCCCCTATCGCCCTCCTCAGTACCGGCTGGTGATGCTGCCCATCGTAATATTGCGCCGACTGGATTGTGTACTTGAGCCTACTAAGGACAAGGTGCTCAAGCAATACGAAAAGCTGAAAGTGCAGGATATGCCGGAAAACGCTATGGAAAAGTTGCTAGGTAAGGCGGCAGACCCGGAGCGCACGCATCCGCTCTACAACACCAGCCCGTTCACCTTTGAAAAACTGCTGGGCGATCCGGAGAACATCGCGCCCAATCTGGTCGCGTATATCAACGGCTTCTCGCCCACGGCCCGAGTCATTTTCGAGCGCTTCAAATTCACCGACCAGATCGAAAAACTCGATGCCAGCAACCGGCTGTTCACCATCGTCAAGGCCATGTGCGAGGTGGATTTGCACCCTGATCGCATCGACAACTTGCAGATGGGCTACTTGTTCGAACATCTGGTGATGCGCTTCAACGAGCAGGCCAACGAGGAGGCCGGGGACCACTTCACCCCGCGCGAGGTGATCCGTTTGATGGCCAACCTGGTCTACACCGGGGAGCAGGATGTTTACACGCCGGGCATCTATCGCACCATTTACGACCCGGCCTGCGGTACCGGCGGCATGTTGTCGGAATCCGAGAAATTCATCCTCGACCAGAACGATCAGGCCAACCTGGCCCTGTTCGGTCAGGAGTACAACGACGAATCCTGGGCCATCTGCTGCTCAGATATGCTGATCAAGGACGAAGACACCAGCAGTATCGTGCTGGGGGACACCTTGGGCGACGGCAAGACCCGGGATGGTTTTGAGGGTAAGCAGTTCCATTACCTGCTGGCTAATCCGCCTTTTGGTGTGGAATGGAAAGACCAAAAAAACGTCGTCGATAAGGAATATAAGGAGCTCGGCTTTGCCGGGCGCTTCGGTGCAGGACTGCCTGACATCGACGATGGCTCCCTGCTATTCCTGCAACACATGATCGCCAAGATGCATCCCTACAAAGAAGGGGATGAGAACGCTGTCGGTTCCAAGATCGCCATCGTCTTCAATGGCTCGCCGCTGTTTTCCGGTGACGCCGGCTCCGGGCCGTCGAACATCCGCCGCTGGATCATCGAGAACGACTGGCTTGACGCCATCGTCGCGCTGCCCGATCAGCTGTTCTACAACACCGGCATCTTCACCTATGTCTGGCTGGTAACCAACCGCAAGGCCCCGGAACGGCGCGGTAAGGTGCAGCTTATTGACGGTACCCGTTTCTTCCGGAAGATGAAGAAAAGCCTCAACAACAAGCGCAACGAGATCGCCGAAGAGCAGATCCGCGACCTGACGCGCCTGTATGGCAACTATCAGGATGGCGAAACGGCCGAGGTCCAAATCAATGGCGACACCGAAACCCGCGTAGTCTCACGCACTTTCGAGAACCGCGAGTTCGGCTTCCTCAAGGTAACTGTGGAACGCCCCCTGCGCATGAACTTCGAGGCCACGCCCGAGCGAATTGCGCTGCTGGATGATCAGACCGCTTTTGCCAACCTGGCGCGCTCGAAAAAGCGCAAGAACGAAGCGGCTGCCGCTAAAGAAATCGCAGAAGGTCAGAAACTGCAACAGGCGCTTCGCACCCTGCTAGGCAGCCTGGCCGCCAAGGGCCGATACAACGACCGCGCAGTGTTCGATGCTGACTTGAGCGCCGCTGCCAAAGCCGCCGACCTGAAGCTCCCCGCGCCGATCAAAAAAGCGATTTTCAACGCCCTGGGCGAAAGGGACCCGAATGCGGAAATCTGCCGCGACAGCAAGGGCCGGAAAGAGTCCGATAGCTTACTGCGGGATACAGAGAACATTCCGTTGCCAAAGGGAATCGACCTTCCGCTTCCGATGCCTATCGTTAAAACCCCCAGTGGAAAAAAGATCCCAAATGATGAGCTCGTCGCCCTTCTGAAGAACGATATCGATGCCTACATGGCGCGCGAAGTGCTGCCCCATGTGCCCGATGCCTGGGTGGACTACAGCAAGACCAAGGTGGGCTACGAAATCCCCATCAATCGGCATTTCTATGTGTACAAGCCACCGCGACCGCTGGATGAGATCGAGACGGAGATCACCGAGCTGGAAGGAGAGATTGCCGGGCTGTTGAAGGGATTGGTGGAATGAGCTATTTCGCCAGAAGTGACGAGTTACCCGCTTGGGTTGCAGATTTGCCAGATAGTTGGGGGAGCAACTGGCTTAAGTGGAGCGTTCGGCTGTCGACAACAAGGCCAACGGAGGAGGAACAGGCGCAGCTTCCATATATATCTAACGAAGATATTGCGTCGTGGACTGGCAAGCTGCTGAACGATGGTCCAAAACCGGCAGAATCTGATGGGCGGAAGTTTCAGATTGATGATGTATTGCTGAACAAACTCCGGCCTTATCTAGCCAAGGTGTATCACGCTGATTTCGACGGAGTGGGTTCTGGCGAACTACTCTGTCTTCGCCCCTCCGATGCTGTTCTGCCCCGTTTTTTATTCTATGTGCTGGCCTCCAACGGATTCATCGACAGTATTGACGCGGAAACCTTTGGGTCGAAAATGCCTCGCGCTGACTGGGAGATCGTTGGCCATCAGCCATTGCCCCTCCCGTCCCTAGAAACCCAACGCCGCATCGCGCAGTTTCTGGATGAAAAAACCGCCCGCATCGACGGCCTGATTGAAAAAAAGCGCGCACTGCTTGAACGGCTGGCGGAAAAACGCCAGGCCCTGATCACCCGCGCCGTCACCAAGGGCCTGAATCTCGATGCCCCCATGAACCCCTCCGGCATCGACTGGCTAGGGGATATTCCGGCGCATTGGGCCTGCAAACGTTTGCGTTTTACAATGAAAACAAATCCCAGCAAACGTGAGATAACGCTAAGCGATGACCAGCTCGTTTCATTTGTCCCGATGGAAGCAGTTGGAGAATATGGCGGGCTAAAACTCGATACCGAAAAGGAGCTTGGAGAAGTTAATAATGGGTATACCTATTTTGCAGATAATGATGTTGTCGTCGCAAAAATTACACCTTGTTTTGAGAATGGTAAGAGCGCTTTAGCCAAGGGCTTGAAAAATGGAGTGGCGTTTGGCACCACTGAACTTCATGTCTTGCGCGGAAATAAAGACCTTTTGTCTGAGTATTTATTTTACGTTGCGACGTCTCATCCTTTTGCCAAAATTGGCGAATCTGAAATGTATGGTTCTGGTGGCCAGAAGCGTGTCCCAGAGAGTTTTTTAAAAGATTTTCGGATTGGTTTGCCAAGTGTTGATGAGCAATGTGAGATAATCGAATATGTGGGAAGCGTGAATCGACGCTCTGATCTTCAAGCAAAGAAAACATTTGAATCTATTGAGCGCCTTGAAGAGTACCGAGCGGCGCTCATTACTGCCGCCGTCACCGGCCAAATCGGAGGGCTGCAATGACGCTGGCAGCCTCCACCTATTTCGAGCACATGAAGGCCTATGTCAACAGCGAGTATGTCGTGCACGACGGCGCGGAAGGCAAGGTCATTCTGACCGAGAAGTATTTTCGTCCTGAAGATACCAAACCCCAGAAACGCAATATAGAACTGCTACTGCCCGGTGCTGGTATGGCCTTCAAACTGGACCACGATGATTTTGAAACGAGCAAAGGCAAGAGCAAGCCTGCTCTGTTTCACTTTCTCGACGATACAGCCAAGCCATGGTCGAAACGGTGTGATTTCATCATTTTCTATGTGAAGGGGCGAAAGTTTTGCGCCGACTGCATCGAGTTCAAGTCCAAGAGCCTGACAGCTGAAAAAATTGTCCCACAATTACGAGCAGGTGCCTGTTGGGTCAACGCGTTGAAACGAACCATTGAGCAGTACACTGGCGACAAGCGCAAAATTCACCTTAGAAAATTTGTGTTTGCCTCCAATGACAACCCGGACGCATATATCGATACTAATCGACAACTAATCGCTGACCCTTCTGTACGTTTTTACCATTTCAACGAGGTGCATGGCCAGGCGCTGGCTGATTTGAAGAACACCTCGGTGCAGGAGATTTGACCCATGGCTAACCATTCCGAACTTGCCTTTGAAACCGCCATAGAAGCTGGCCTGATCGATGCGGGCGGCTATGAAAAGCGTGAAGCGACTGACTACGACGAGGCGATGGCGTTATTTCCGGATGACGTGACCGGCTTTTTGCAAGACAGCCAGCCGGCCAAATGGGGACAGCTGGAGGCTCTGCTGGGCGACAAGACCCGCGCCACGGTACTCGACAGCCTGGCCAAGGAGCTGGAGATCAAGGGTACTCTGCATGTGCTGCGCTATGGCTTTAAGTGCTATGGCAAGACCTTCCGGCTGGCCCACTTTCGCCCTAATTCCGGCATGAACCCGGACGCGGCCGCCGCCTACGGGCTGAACCGGCTGACGGTTACTCGGCAGGTGGCGTTTACCTCGGTGATGAAGAAGGCGGGCGGCTCAGGAAAAAACCAGCACCGCCGCTGCATTATCGATGTCACCCTGAGCGTGAACGGGCTGCCGGTGGTCACTGCCGAGCTGAAAAACCCGCTCACCGGCCAGCGCGCAACGGATGCGGTCAAGCAGTACATGCAGGACCGTGATGAACGCGACCTGCTGTTTGCCTTCAAAAAGCGTGCGCTGGTGCATTTTGCCTTGGACCCGGACGAGGTGTGGATGACTACCCGCCTGAAGGGCAAGGACACGGCGTTCCTGCCCTTTAATCGTGGGCATGACCATGGCGCGGGCAATCCACCGGTGGAGAATAACTGGAAGACCCACTACCTGTGGGATGAGGTGCTGGAGAAGGACTGCCTGATGGATATCCTGCAGCGTTTCATGCATCTGGAGGTGAAGGAGCGGCAGGTCAAGACCGACAAGGGCGTGCGTACTATCCGAAAGGAAACCATGATCTTTCCGCGTTATCACCAGCTCGATGCGGTGCGTAAGCTGGTCGGCCATGCGCGGGCCAATGGCTCGGGGCATAACTATCTGGTGCAGCATTCCGCCGGGTCGGGAAAGTCCAATTCGATTGCTTGGCTGGCGCATCGTCTGGCCAGCCTGCACGACGCCGACGATCAGAAGGTGTTTCACTCGGTGGTGGTGGTTACCGACCGGCGCGTGCTGGACCAGCAGTTGCAGAACACCATCTACCAGTTCGAGCACAAGACCGGGGTGGTGGAGAAGATTGACGAGAACACCCAGCAGCTTGCCCACGCACTGTCCGGCGGTACGCCCATCATTATCACCACCTTGCAGAAGTTCCCCTTTATCTCTCAGGCGCTGTCCACGCTGGAGAAAAAGGGAGAAGGCGTAAAAATCAGCACCGCCGGCAAGCGCTTTGCCGTGATTGTGGATGAGGCGCACTCTTCTCAGAGTGGCGAGACGGCCACTGAGCTGCGGGGCATGCTGAACAAGGATGGCATCGAGGCGGCGATTGCCGCCCAGTTGTCCGATGAGGAAGACGACGCACTATCCGATGAAGCCAAGGCCGCCATTTTGCGGGACTCGCTGAAGCGGGCGCGCCAGCCTAACCTGAGTTTTTTCGCGTTTACCGCCACGCCCAAATTCAAGACCAAAGCCCTGTTCGATGAGCCGGGCCCTTCGGGCGCCTCCCCGTTTCACGAATACTCCATGCGCCAGGCCATCGAGGAAGGCTTTATCATGGATGTGCTGCAGAACTACACCACGTACAAACGCTTCTTCGGCCTGATCAAACAGGTGGAGAACGACCCGGAAGTACCACGCAAGAAAGCCGCCAAAGCCTTGAGCCGCTATCTAGAGTTGCATCCGGTCAATATCGATCAGGTGGTCTCGGTCATAGTCGAGCATTTCCGGCTGTACGTGATGAGTGAAATGGGCGGTCGCGCTAAGGCCATGGTGGTCACTGGCTCGCGTCTGGCTGCCGTAAAATACAAGCAGGCCTTTGACCGCTATATCAAGGACAACGGGTACGGTGGTATCCGCTCGCTGGTGGCCTTTTCTGGCAGCGTGGAAGACCCAGACGATCCCGGCTCCGCCTATACCGAAGTGGCGATGAACGACGGCCTTTCTGAAAGCGAGCTGCCCGAAACCTTTGAGCGTGAGGATTACCGTGTGTTGCTGGTAGCGGATAAATACCAGACCGGTTTCGATCAGCCGCTGTTGCAGACCATGTATGTGGTCAAGCGACTGGCCGGTGTGCAGGCTGTGCAGACCTTGTCGCGCCTTAATCGCGTGGCACCAGGCAAGACGCGCACCTTCGTGCTGGATTTTGCCAATGAGGAAGACGATATTTATCAGGCTTTCAAACCCTATTACGAGACTACTCCGATGGGCGAGAACGCCGATCCCCATCAGTTGTCCGAGCTTCAGCACAAGCTGTTGGGCTGGGCCATCTTTGCGCCCGCTGATGTGGATACGTTTGCTGAGGTCTGGTACCGCAATAAGCGCGATCACTCAGCGTCAGATCACCGGGTGATGAACGCGGTGCTCGACGCTGTTGTCGATCGATTCTGTGATCATGAAGAGGCCGAGCAGGAGGAGTTTCGCGGCCAGCTAACCGCTTACCGCAACCTCTACGCTTTTCTATCTCAGATCATTCCTTATCAGGATAGCGAACTGGAAAAATTCTACGCCTTCGTCCGAAACCTGATTTCCAAACTGCCACCACCGGGTAACGGCCAGGCGTTCGCTCTCGACGACGAGGTGGCTTTGCGCTATTTCCGCCTGCAACAGGTGACAGAAGGCTCCATCGACCTGGGTACAGGCGAGGCCTACCCCCTGAAGGGGCCTACCGATGTCGGCACCAGCGGCGTAAAGGACGAAGACGTAGCGTTGTCGTCACTGGTGGAAAAACTCAACGATCGATTTGGCACGGACTTTACCGAAGCCGATCAACTGTTCTTCGACCAGATCAGCGCCAGTGCCGAGGAGAATGAAAAGATTGTTGAAGCGGCAAAAGCGAACAACCTGCCAAATTTCTCTGCATTTCTAGAGCGTATGCTTGATGAGCTGTTCATTGACCGAATGGAAAATAACGAAGACATATTTTCGCGCGTAATGACCGACAAGGAGTTTCGTTCAGCAGCCCATGAGCACCTTGCCGAGGAGATTTTTAAGCGAGTACGTGAAGAAAAGCACACCAGCGGCGGATAGGCGTTTTAGGGTGCAGAAAGCGTATAACAATGCCATGCAGTTGACGCTCCTTGCGTCGCGCAACTGCATGGCAAGCGTTAAGCATTGCGGGGGGAGTAGTGACAATTGAGGCAATATTGCAGCCAGCGGTTGTCGCTGCCATCGTTTCTGCCATTGTTGGGCCGCTGATCTTCTTCCTTTTGAAGCGCTGGGATGACAAGAAACGAAGAAACTTCGAGATACGTTATGAAGAGTACAAGCACTACCTAAAGGCATTAGAGCAGATTGCCTCGTCTAGTCATGCTGATTTTGAGCGCTTAATGAGCGAAACTTATGCAAGCTGCATGAATGAAATTCTTACTACGGAGGGGCAGCCTTCTGATCCGTTGGTTCGCCTTAATCAGGAGGTGAACAATCTTACAGCAGATGTCCGGAAGTCCTTCACTCAAGCAACACAAGAGCTTCACGGTCTGCGCTTGGTCTGTTCCGATAAGCTTTTCCAAAAAATTAACGAGTATGTAAATATACAGCGCGAGCTTATAGATTCATCGTGTTCCGTAATGGGAAACCTGGATCAAATGGACATCAATAATCCAAGCGCGAGCCTATCTGGCGAAATGAAGGAAAAAGGTGAAAGAACCCAAGCTCTGTTTGAGGAAATCGTGCAGCAAATGAGAGCGGAGCTTGGAATCAAATGATGCTTAACAAAGGCCAGGCACAGCGACGGCTTTTCCGTTTCGGCTCAGCCTTCACTACAAAACCGCGCGTGCTGGCGGCGTTAACGTCCTCTGTTGGCACAGAAAGGACCTGTTTCCGATCGTACAACAATAGCAAACAGTGATAGTTTATCCATATCCTGCCAACTACTGCTTCTATCGTTCGATTTGGTCGTCAGTATACCCACGCTTGCGCAACATACTCTTTGCCACTGCCTGGTCTTTCCCCTCGTGCTTCCAGGCTGATTTATTAGCGATATCGAGTAGCTCTTTATCGCTTTTACCTTTCAGTCGTTTATGAGCCTGTGTGACCTCTGATGTTTGATCTACCGCCTCGGAAAGGATTTTTTTCCCTGTCGTATATATCGTATCCCAAATACTCATTTCTAATTCCTTTGAAGAGCAGGCGGGCACTGATTCCCGCCTATTGTCAACCACGAGACTAATTAGTCCTCAACCTTGCCATCACCATCACAGTATGGGCATTCAATACGTACACGAGAGTCGCCACCACAAGTAGGGCAACTTTCGGGATGAGGGCCGCCACCGTAATCTAAGGGGCAAGGAATTTCACCGCGACCACGGCACTCAGGACAGTTGACTTTTGACATATTAATCTCCTTTTAAAATCAGTTGCCTAAGTAGATTCTCAGCATTTCACTAATACAGTCAACAGGCCTTGTGTGGCGTGGTTTTGAAGGTGTTGGGTTGGTGGTTTCTTATGTGTTTCTAGTCATCGTAATTGAGTTATTTAACCCTAAAAATTTTTTGATTTTTATTTTCCGAAATATCGCTATCTCAGCTAACCTCGCTCCAAGAAAAGCTCTCAGTTAATTGTGTGGCGATGTTTGCCAACTCATGGCAATACAATGGCTCGCTAATCGAATTGGCCGCAAGCTGAAAATCAAGGTCACTGCGACAACCAAGGTTATGTTTCGCAGCAATGTCGTTTAAATATTTATTCAGCATATGCACGGCAAGTTTATCTGGCTGAGTCCAGCTGTCTTGAATCATCAGGAACAAGTCGCGGTGGGAGCAGTCCATATGAATGCCGTAGCGGTTCAAGTGCAACATACAGCTCACATAGGCTGTTGCAGCCGCCTTATCTGTGTCGGCATTCCATTTAGTTTGTGCAAGCTGAATTCCGTATTCTGCGGCAACGGTGAAGATATTGTTTAAGCTTGCCTCGCACTCATCGTAAGTTCTGCCAATCACAATACTGATTTTAATCAGCCTCGATGTATTAACGCTGGGCTCGACCTTGCCATGTAAAGCAAGGTGAGCTTTCAGGAAGTCGTCTGCATTAAGAAATACTAGCTCCATGGTTACCACCCTAAGTTGATTGGTTCGGGGCAGAGTCAGTACCTGATGCTTGGAACAGAGAGGCCGCGCTTCTCATCAATGCGGTCCATCATCCACTCATCAATCTCGGAGTCTACCCAGGCGACGTTTCTGCCCAGTATGTGAACAGGTTTGGGGAATTTGCCTTCCCCGATTAGTTTATAAATTGAGGTGCGTCCCAGCCCGACGCGTTCTTGTACCTCGTTTAGGCGTAGAAACTTCATTAGCTTCTCCTTCTTTTTTGCCTCATAGAATTAGTAAGGATCGAGATGAATTAGTACGAACAACGGCGCTTTCGATGGAGCGTAGGTGTTGTTGTTAACCCAGCTCCCACACCTGACAAGCGCGCAAAAGCGCACCTGTCAGGTGTTGTTATGCAAGTTGAGGGTAGGTGATGACTAGACTTTGAATGTGATGTCAGTGGCTATTTGCGCTGCCATTTTAGCTGTTATGTGGTTTGAGTCATTTAATTGGTTGGTTTCATGTGTACCGTCAATCACCTGCCGTTTCGTCTCGCCCACGTATTTTTGGTGCGGGTGAGGGCTGATACCCAATAGGTTCGATTTGGTGACACGGTGAATGATACCGGCTTCCAGCTTTTGAATAGCTTCAAGCAGCTCAGGCCGGACTACTTTGGGCATGTTTTGCCCTTGAGCTCGAAGGTAGACAGTTATTAGCTTACCGATAAATAGCGCCAGCTCCTTGTTATCGCCTTCGTTATCGCTCGATACAAAGTAATATATTTCCCTTGCAGTGGATGCAACGTGAAGAGCAGGATCGCATGCATGAGCAGCAACCTTAAAGCTATTAATCACGATGGGCAACATGTATTGCCGAAGTTTACGGTCATTATTTTCACTCCATTGGTTAATAGGGATTGTAGCCAATATTGAGTCGATTAACTCAAACGTTACCGGTGGCATATTTAACCAGTGTCTAAACCGCTGCTCGTCATACACTTCGTGCATTTGAACTGAGTTAGTGCGGCCCGTTAATGGGTCGCGTTGGCTGACGGTGCAAATACCTAATTTACGAATGGTATCAGTGTATCCTGTTGTAAAATCAAACCGCATGATGTGACTCCTCCCAATCTGCTCCACGAACCTCGCGAACCTGCTGCAAAATCCAATTATCAACCTCTGATTCGAGCCAAGCTGCTGACCGACCTGCCAGGATAATTGACTTAGGAAAGCTATCTTCCTGCATCAGTCGGTAGATTGTTGAGCGGCTTAGACCAACTTTGGTTTTGACTTCGTTTAATCGTAGTAATCGCATGAGTTTTCTCCATATCTTGGTTTCTCTCATGGGATGAGTTGATCCTGTAAGAAATAACCATGGACTGAGATTCCACCCTATTTCAGGCCTATATCACGGACGTGCATTCAAGATTCGAAAACATGGAGACACAAAATGCACGAGCAAAATGCTGAGTATGTAACGAATGGGCCGATGACTGAGGTTGATGTGCTGAATAAAGCGTCTGAGATCCTCGAGACGAAGTTTTTGAAGGGGGAGGGCTTCACTAGCCCATCTGCAGCAAAGGACTTCCTGAGGTACAAGCTGGCGCATCAAAAGCGTGAAGTGTTTGCTGTCATGCTGATGGACTCACAGCATCGCCTGATTGAGTACAAAGAGCTGTTCTTCGGGACGATTAACGCCGCCCCGGTGTATCCCCGAGAGGTGATGAAAGAAGTTCTTCAGCAAAACGCTGCCGCCATTATCCTGGCGCACAACCATCCATCGGGTGTGACTGAGCCATCGGAGGCTGACAAGCGTGTAACGACGCGTATCAAGGATGCGCTCAATCACATAGACGTCCCCGTGCTTGACCACATCGTAGTAGGCCAAGACACGGTTTCGTTTGCTGAAAGGGGATTATTGTAGGTGTACTGTCGCTAAGCGCGTAGAAGAGGTTTTCCCTGGGCCTCTGCTACGTTGCTTAGTGCTTTATTCTGGCTCTTTATTTTTTGCCAGCTTAGAGCTCGAATAAAACGATGGGCGATTCATTCTGTATAAAGTGCTGTCTTCCTTGCAGATATAGCTGTAATGCTCGAATGCGGCTCTCATAACTGGGTTGTCGCTGGAGACGTCACCTGTTAAATGGCGATTGGGCGTTGGTGAACTGTGTATGAGCACCTCTGTTGAATGCTCATCCAACTTGACCACCGAGTGCCATGAGTCTCGTATTATTTTTCCAAGAGCGGAGTTGTCGTTGGGCCCTAGGTTTTGTATGCACCTGAAAACGTCGTTGTTAACGAAGAGAATAACGTGGTAATGCTCGTGTAACGCTATTACTTTTTGTTCCACTTTCACGGCGTAGCGAAGTCTGCATGGTCGAAATCGACCTTCCCGTTTAAATTTCTGTTTTAGATGCGTGTTTATGCGAGCTCTTACGGCGTCAATGAAGCGTTTGATGGGGTTATCTACTTCAATGGGTATCCCTGATAAAGGAACCTTAAGGTCAAAACGAACCGCTAATGTTCTGTGATGTTGGTTTAACGCACTTATAATCGTTGCATAGAGCCCGTCTAAGTGCTGTTCAATGTACGGTGCATTGCTTCGTTTAAGTTTAAACCCTTTGTATGTTGG
>Ga0208813_1000732_pt1 | contig 21704 bp, 18 predicted proteins | sample MalvireepMed_904_FD_184250 | JGI IMG/M metagenome (GOLD analysis project Ga0208813, IMG submission 184250) | Marine viral communities from the Global Malaspina Expedition - Malaspina viral metaG DeepMed_904 (SPAdes) (version 2) | ecosystem: Environmental > Aquatic > Marine > Oceanic | place... | reverse complement strand
TCTGTGCTCGTTAAGAATTGACTGGTTTACCACTGTCATGCACAAAGAAAATCAAGTTGCTGACGCGTCACTTATTGGCAATGTCGAGAGAACTGTCACCTTTTTCGCCTCCTCTACCATTTTAGTTTTGGCCGGTGTTATTACGGTCTTAGCACATGCCGATGAAGTTGTGTTGGTGCTAAATGAAATTCCGATGAGTCCCGCTACCAGTTCTATTTTGGTGCAGTTTAAGCTGTCGGTGTTAGCCATTATCTTTATCTACGCCTTTTTTAAGTTTACCTGGTCTATTCGTCAGTTCGGCTTTGTGTCCGTCCTGCTGGGAGCCTCGGTCGAGTATCACCAGGGCAATAAACCGGAAGAAGAGCGTCAGCGTTTTGCTATGCACGCAGCAAAAGTACTGGATCAGTCCGGGCATGAGTACAATAAGGGTCTGCGAACATATTATTTTGCTTTGGCCTATTTATCCTGGTTTCTGCATCCCGTCATCTTAATTGCTTCAAGTGCTGTGGTGGTCGCAGTGCTTTATCGTCGTGAATATCGCTCACGAGTATTACGTGAATTGTTGGCAACGAAAGGCTATGTGCCGGGAAAAAAATAGGAGAAGGTTGTGAATAAGGTATTTTCTGATTTTCTGGCCTGGACTCGTGAACATGAGTGGGGTTGTAGCGAGAGCCATGACTTAACACTGGGCAATGGCACGAAACTGTCGGTCTGGGATAGCGGAGTGTTAGAAGTTTCACCGGCTAATCCGGGACACAAGGATATTGTGTTATCTTGTGCGGTGCATGGAAATGAAACGGCTCCTATCGAAATATGCCGGGATATCATTAATGACATTATTAATGAAAAACAGACAGTAACGCACCGCACGCTGTTTTTAATTGCAAACCCCGCCTCAATAAACAAAGGTGAGCGGTTTGTTGAAGAAAATATGAACCGGCTGTTTAGTGGTGAGCACAGTAAAGGCAGTACGCAAAATAAAGAACGCGAGCGCGCAGCAAAGATAGAAAGCTATGTGGAGCGTTTCTATCAATTGGCTCCGGAAGGAACCCGCGAACGTTTTCATTATGACTTACATACTGCTATTCGCGACTCAAAACGTGAGAAATTTGCGGTTTATCCGTTCACTCACGGCGCACCTTACAGCCGCCAACAGCTTCAGTTTTTGCTGTCTTGTGGTGTTGATACGGTATTATTAAATCAGGCACCGACAACGACATTTTCATATTTTAGCGCGCGTCAGTTTAACGCCCATGCGTTTACCGTTGAGCTGGGTAAAGTCCGTCCATTTGGCGAAAATGACAGGACTAAGTTTGCCGCAGCGGAAAGCACATTACGCAACTTAATTTCGCAAACTGAGCTGGATTTCGGTCCCTTTGAACCAGAACAACACTATGTGTTCAAAGAAGCGCAAACCATTAACCGCACACAACCTGACTTTGAGCTAAACTTTGCGGATGATGTGGCTAACTTCACCTCTTTTAATAAAGGGGAGCTACTGGCCTGGGATGGTGACAAGGCATGTTACGCGCAGCATGATGGTGAACATATTATTTTCCCTAATGCCAAAGTGGCGCTGGGGCACCGGGCGTTATTAACTGTGGTTAGAGTACCCACAGAGTCGCTCGATTTAGTCTGAAATTATTGAGCCTAAGTTGCCGAACTTTGTTAAGACTGTTCGTTTCTATTTACACTTAGCGCACTCAGTTTTCATTAGGGTGTGGTTTGCATGTCACTTTACGTAAAGGTAAAGTAGCGGCAATTTCCAACCCAGCTTAAAACCGAAAGAGAAGGTTATGGTCAAGGATAAAAAACACGACACAGAAATTGTGACGAAACCGAAATGGTTTGATAAAGACTCAGTCACAATTCCAATGCTGCAAATCTTAAAAGAAGATGGCAGTTTTCATAAAGATGCGGATATGCCGGAGTACGATAAAGAGCTGATCGTGAAAATTCACGACACCATGCAATTTATCCGTATTCTTGATGAACGCATGATTGCCGCACAGCGTCAGGGCCGTATCAGTTTTTACCTGGCTTCACGAGGTGAGGAAGCCGAGAGTGTGGCGTCTGCCGCCGCGCTGGATGCTGGTGATATGATCATGGGCCAATATCGTGAGCAGGGCGCATTAGCTTACCGTGGCTTTACCGTTGAACAGTTTATGAATCAGCTGTTTTCGAACGAAAAAGACTTAGGTAAAGGTCGCCAAATGCCGGTTCACTACGGTTGTGCTGACTTAAACTTTATGACTATTTCTTCGCCGTTGGGAACACAAATTCCACAGGCAACAGGTTATGCGTTTGGTCAGAAAATGGATAAAACCGAGAAGTGCACTATCTGTTACTTCGGTGAAGGTGCTGCCTCTGAAGGTGATTTCCACGCGGCTCTGAATATGGCATCGGTTTATAAAGTGCCAGTCATCTTCTTCTGCCGTAATAATGGTTACGCTATTTCTACACCGGCGCAAGGCGAACAGTATGCCGGTGACGGTATTGCCCCGCGTGGTATAGGCTATGGCATGAAAACCATACGCATAGACGGTAACGATGTTTTCGCTGTACTCAAAGCGACACAGGAAGCTCGTCGTCTGGCTGTAGAAGAAAACGAACCTGTTTTAATTGAAGCCATGTCTTACCGCATGTCTGGTCACTCGACCTCGGATGACCCTACTGGTTACCGTACGCGTGATGAAGAAGCGGGTTGGCAGGCGAAAGATCCGCTTGAGCGTTTACAAAAGTGGATGATGAACGAAGGCTGGTTGGATAAAGACCACGTTGAAGAACATCATGCTGAAGTTAAGGCGAAAGTTCTGGCGGCGTTAAAAGAGTCAGAAAAAGTGCCGGTCCCGCACATTGATGAGCTGATCAATGATGTTTACGACGAACCGACTGACATGCTGAAAGAGCAGTTAGACGAGTTGAAAGAGCACATCCGTAAATACCCGGATGCCTATAGTAAAACGTCGGGGAGACTGGACTAATGGCTAAAATGAATTTACTACAGGCCATCAACAGCGCGCTAGACCTGGCGATGGCTAAGCATGACAACGTATACAGTTTTGGTGAAGATACCGGTGGCTTTGGTGGTGTATTCCGCGCCACTTCAGGCTTGACTGAAAAATACGGCAAGCACCGTAACTTTAATACTCCACTGGTAGAGCAGGGGATTATTGGTTTTGCCAATGGCCTGGCGTCACAAGGCAGCTATGCCATTGCCGAAATTCAGTTCGGCGACTACATCTTCCCGGCGTTTGACCAAATTGTGAATGAAACGGCCAAGTTCCGTTATCGTTCAGGTAATGAATTTAACGTTGGTGGTTTAACTATTCGTACCCCGTACGGTGGTGGTATCGCCGGTGGTCATTACCACTCGCAGTCTCCGGAAGCTTACTTTGCGCATACGCCGGGTATTAAAATAGTGACCCCGCGTAACCCGTACGAAGCAAAAGGGTTATTGCTGAGCGCTATTTTTGATAAAAACCCGGTGTTATTTATGGAACCGAAGCGGTTGTACCGCGCGTCGACAGGCGATGTTCCGGAAGAAGAATATACTATTCCATTAGGCAAAGCCGAGGTAGTTAAAGAAGGTAAAGATATTACCGTTCTTGGCTGGGGCGCGCAGATGGAAATGATTGAAAAAGCGGTGGAAAAGTCTGAAGAAGACGGCGTTTCATGCGAAGTCATTGACTTGCGTACTATTTCTCCATGGGATGTTGAAACTGTTACACAATCTGTTTTAAAAACCGGTCGTTTGGTGATCACTCAGGAAGCACCGATTACCGGTGGCTTCGCCAGCGAAATTGCGGCAACCGTTCAGGACAAATGCTTCCTGTACCTGGAATCACCAATTGGCCGAGTGTGCGGTATCGACGTACCGTATCCGCTGTGTCACGAAAAAGAGTACATGGCTGATCACTTGAAGATTTATGAAGCGATCAAACGCTCAATGAACTACTAAGGACCCATCGACATGAGTAAAGACTTTATTCTGCCCGATATCGGCGAAGGGATCGTAGAGTGCGAAATCGTTGAGTGGCTGGTTGCCGAAGGTGACGAAGTTAAAGAAGACCAACCCGTAGTTGAGGTTATGACCGACAAAGCTATGGTTGAGATCCCGGCCAAAGACGACGGCATTGTGGAAAAACTGTATTACCAGAAAGGTGATATTGCCAAGGTTCACGAACCGTTATTTGCGATAAAGCCAGCTGACGGCTCTTCTGATGAGGCGCCTGCTAAAGAAAGCGAGCCGACTAAAAAAGAAGAACCGAAAACAGAGGAAGAACAAACCTCAAGCAGCGGTGATACAACTGACTTTATTTTGCCTGATATTGGCGAAGGTATTGTTGAGTGCGAAATCGTTGAATGGCTGGTGTCTGAAGGCGACGAAGTGAAAGAAGATCAGCCGGTTGTTGAAGTCATGACGGACAAAGCTACGGTTGAAATTCCGGCTAAAGACGACGGTACTGTGGTTAAGTTGTATCACAAAAAAGGTGATATCGCGGAAGTACATAAACCGCTGTTTGCACTGCAGCCAGCGGGTGGCGTTCAGTCATCTGGTTCAAATGCTCCACAGAGCCATGTTGACCCCGACGCTAAGACTTCGCCATCGGATTCCAAAGCAGAAGCGGAGCCACCCGCGAAGGCGCGTCAGGGCAAAGCTATTGCCAGCCCGGCTGTGCGTCGTCTGGCACGTGAGAGCGATATTAACATTGCTGAAGTACCAGGTTCAGGTAAAAAAGGCCGGGTTCTGAAGAAAGATATTGAAGCCTTTAAATCGGGTGAGCAGAAGTCAGCCGCATCAAGCGATAGCCAGCAACCGCAGAAAGCCGCGGCTACTAGCGGTGGTACTCGTACTGAAGCTATCCGTGGTGTGAAAGCGGCTATGGCTAAGCAGATGATGAGCTCGGTCAGTACGATTCCACATTTCACTTACGCCGATGAGTTCGATGTTACTGACTTAATCGCATTGCGTGAAAAGCTAAAAGAGCAATACAAAGAGAAGGGTATTCGTTTAACTGTTATGCCATTCTTTATCAAAGCTCTTTCGCTGGCACTGAAAGAATTCCCTGTGATGAATGCACAGGTGAATGAAGACTGTACTGAGATCACTTATTTTGATGATCACAACATTGGCATGGCCGTTGACACCAAGATTGGCCTGTTAGTACCTAACGTAAAACAGGTACAAAACAAAAGCATCATTGATGTAGCCAATGAGGTCACTCGTCTGACTCAGGCATCGCGTGAAGGTAAGTTGCCACAAGCCGATATGAAAGGCGGTACCATCAGCATTTCAAACATTGGTGTTATTGGCGGTACGGTGGCAACTCCTATCATCAATAAACCTGAAGCCGCGATTGTCGCTTTAGGTAAGGTGCAGGAACTGCCGCGCTTTGATGCCAACGGTAACGTGGTAGCCCGTAAAATAATGACGGTAAGCTGGTCAGGCGACCATCGTATTATCGATGGCGGCACCATTGCCCGTTTCAACAAACTCTGGCAGGAATACCTCGAAGACCCAACCAGCATGCTGGTAAATATGGTCTGAGATAGAGGCTGAGCCAGAAACAAAGAGTTAGGCTAAGTTAAGAAACACGCCGTAAACCCCTCCATGGGGGCTTGGGTGACGCCATCCTTGGCGTCACACAGTTTCTTAACTTACACCTAACTCTTTTTTTGTTTCTGGCTATCTAGATCTGCGTTCAGTAAGTTAAATAAAGCTAGCAGATCCTACGGATAGTGGGCGTAGCGCCTGAAGTTAAAACCCTCTGATACAGGAGTGTCGAAGGCCATGGATGGCCTTCGTCAAGCCCTCATGGATGAGCTCGTTGCGGCTCCTGTATCAGAGGGTTTTGACTCCAAGCGGAGCGCTCTATCCGTAGGAGCGTTAACACTTCCTTTCACCTTATCCTTTGCAGCTGTGCTATGGTTTTCTTATCTGAGAAGCATTGAGAGCCAGCATGTTTGAAATTATTTATCTTTCTCTAGCGGTATTACTGTTGGTCCTTACCCTGGCGCCATTGTCCCGGGCGCAAGTTTGGTGGATACGGGGTTTGGATTTTCCGCGTTTGCAGCTGTCGGTGTTATTAGCTGCCCTTCTCATAGTAGGGTTGGTTGTTATACGCGACTGGAATTCAATTAACGCGGTAACGCTGGGTCTGATTATTGGTTGTCTGGTCTGTCAGCTCTGGTGGGTTGTGCCTTATACCTTTTTCTTTCCTAAGGAAGTTGAAGCTGTCCGGCCGGGTAATGCTAACGGGCGCTTGCGCATTATGACCGCGAATGTTCTTACTCCTAACCATAATAGTGATGGCTTGCTAAAGCTTGTTCATGATTTTACGCCAGATGTGCTGGTCACACTTGAGTCTGATGACTGGTGGCAGGAGAAGCTGGATGCGATTGAATCGGATTATCCGCATACGGTAAAGGTACCTTTAGATAACCTCTACGGCATGCATGTGTATTCTCGTTATGCTTTGTCTGATGTCAGTGTTGAATATCTGGTTGAAGACGATAAACCGTCGGTACATTGTTTTATTGAGCTGCCTTGTGGACAGAAAGTAAAAGCGCATTTTGTGCACCCTGCGCCACCCAGCCCTTCTGAAAATGAAGAGTCGGCAGAGCGGGATGCTGAACTGGTGCTGGTTGCTCGTCGGGTTGAGCCGGAGAAATATCCGACTATAGTCACTGGAGATTTGAACGATGTTGCCTGGTCGCGCACGACGCTTCTTTTCCGCAAGCTTAGTGGCTTGTTAGACCCCCGTATCGGGCGTGGTATGTTTAATACTTTCCACGCGGAGTACTGGTTTGCCCGCTGGCCGCTGGATCATATATTTCACAGCCACCATTTTGCTCTGGTTTCAATGACACGTTTACCGGGTTTTGGGTCAGATCATTTTCCATTACTGACGGAACTTGCTTTAGCACCGGGAGAAAATGGTGTGGATGATGGTCCGTCACCAGATGAAGATGATAAGGAAGCTGCTGATGAGATTGTTAATAAGGCTATGGCTTAAGCTTACGCCGAAAGTGAATACGTTGAACTAACAGCCCGAAAATAATAAGCATAAGCCCAACCAGCGTACTTGGATAAATGGTTTCGCCAATCACGACTGAGAGCAGCAACAGCGAGATAAAGGGCGAAATAAAAATTAAGTTGCTGATAAGTGCTGTATTGGTGGCTGTTTTCATGGCTTTTAACCAGAATAGAAAGGTTATTCCCATTTCGAACAGGCCTACGTAGCTTACCGCTGCCCAGCCTTGCCAAGGTATTGCAGACCAGTCACTCCATATGAAGCTGGCGACAATAAGTATGGGTAAGGCCAAGCCAAAAGAAAGTACTAAGCTAACAACTGAATCGGCGTTTCGGCGCGTATTCAGGATCCAGTAGCCAGCCCACAAGAAAGTGGAAATTAACGCCAGCGTAACGCCCCAGGGGTCGCTGAAACTGAGCTCCAGCACATTACCTCGTGTGGCAATAACCAATACTCCGAAATAACCTAAGGCGCAGGCTACCCAGTCGCGACGGCGTATGCTTTGTTTTAAAAACAGAGCGGCCATAATGCTAAGGGCAATGGCCCAGGTGTAATTAAGTGGTTGAGCTTCGGAGGCTGGCAGCAGTTTATATGCCTGAAAAAGCACCAGATAGTAAATAAGCGGATTAATAAGTCCCATGAGCAGGTAATACAAGGGCATTTTACGTAGCTCAAGTATCAGTTCACCGGTCTTTTTCTGAATAAGGCAGACCAAGCCTAGAATGACAAAAGAAACACTACTGGCAGCAGTAACCATCTGCAATGGGGTCATGTACTGCAGGGTTATTTTGAATGCGGTAGCCACCGTTGACCATAAAAGTACGGCGATGATCGCATAAATAAAGGCTTGTTTATCAGCGGCTATGGTGTGATGGCATGGTGACCCCTTAACTCATACGTCGATGAGTACTGCAGCTTGTTGGTATTCAATCCAGACCAGCGCATTTTGCTGGTACTCTCGTGCTAGGTCAATGGCTGTTTTTTTCTTGAGGCCTAAGACCATAAAACTGGCTTCCGGCGGCCATTGCTTGTCGCGGTCCTGACCTTCTCCTGAAAAACAGTGAATTTCATTCATTTGTTCTAAACGAGTCACTAATTGCTCGTTTCTGCTTTTATTTTCGCTCTTTGTAAGCAGTTGGCTTTGTGGGTTAAAGGCTGTGATAAAGGTGCCTGTAGTTTGACCAAGGCGCTCGCATAAACGGTCAAAGTCATTATTCTTTTGACCTATAGTCAAAGTTATTGCCTTTTTCCCAACTGCGAACCAATAATCCGTATTTTTATAGTTGTTTAGCAGCTCTTTATCCATGCTTTGACCCGAGTATCGATGCTATGTAGAGTACATAGCAAGAGTTTAGCGTTAACCGTGAAGATGTTCTATGAACCCCAGTATTAGTGTGATCACTTTAGGTGTTGATGATCTGAAACGTTCATTGGCGTTTTATCAGGACGGCCTGGGTTGGGAAACCGATGGCATTATTGGTGAAGAGTTTGAGCATGGTGCTGTCGTGTTCTTTAAGCTACCCAGTGGGCTCAGACTGGCTTTATGGCCACGTAAGAGTATTGCTGCAGAAATGGGCGTTGAAGTTGCTCGTGCAGCAAATGAAGTGTTGTTAAGTCATAACGTCAAGTCGCGCACTGCGGTTGACGACGTTATGGTGGAAGCCGAACGGGCAGGGGCCGATATTCTTAAACCCGCAAAGGACTTGTTTTGGGGGGGCTACGGTGGTTTTTTCAAAGATCCAGACGGACATATTTGGGAAGTAACCTGGAATCCTGCCTGGAGTGCTTAGCAGAAGTAAGAAATCCCATCAGCGAGTCATTGATATATTTCAATTTATCTGAATTTCCACTCAATAAAACGCTCACAAATGATCCTGAATCATTTTGCTGAGCGTATCTACTCATAATATTTATTATGAGTAGGAAAGCCCCATGTTTGGCTCAAAAACCAAGTATCAGCTTGCACAAACCAGTAAAGAGCTGAGTGAATACGAGCAACTGATAAACGCCATTGACGGTAATATCGCCCGAATTGATTTTACCCCTCAAGGTGACATCTTAAATGCCAATAACCTGTTTTTGGAAACCATGGGTTATCGGCTTGACGAGATAGTATCAAAGCACCATAAAATCTTTTGCGATAACAACTATGGGACAAGCGCAGAGTACCAGAACTTTTGGAAGCAATTGGCTCAGGGGCAGTCTCACCATGGCCGTTTTAAGCGATTCCGTAATAATGGCGATGTTGTCTGGCTGGAGGCTTCTTATTTTCCGATTAAAAACTCGGAGGGGCTGGTCGAATATATAACTAAAATAGCGAAAGATGTGACTCGCGAAGTTCTGGAGTTAGAACATCAGGTCGCTGTTAGTACTGCAATTGATAAGTCTATGGCAACAATAGAGTTTTCTCCATCGGGCGAGATTATTCGTGCCAATAAGAACTTTTTAGACACAATAGGTTACCGTGCAGATGAAATTAAAGGGCGCCATCACAGCATGTTTTGTGGACAGGCGTTTTATGATGAAAACCCCAGCTTTTGGAAAGAACTGAGTAACGGCCAGTTTAAAACAGGGCAATTTAAACGGCTGAGTAAGCATGGAGAGGCGATTTGGCTTGAAGCCAGCTACAACCCCATTTTTGATGAGAATGGGCAGGTGACAAAAGTTATTAAATTCGCCAGTGACGTAACGGCCAGCGTGGTGAACGCTCAGCAAACAGCGGAAGCTGCTGCAGTGGCTTATTCTACCTCAAAGCAAACGGCTGCTATTGTCCGAGATGGAAAAGCCTCGATAGAGGTTTCTGTAGAAACCTCGAATGAGATTTTGTCTAAAAGTAATAAAACAGATGAAGTTATTGAACAGCTTCATGAGCAGGCTCGCAATATCGAGGATATTGTGAAAACGATTAATGGTCTGGCAGACCAAACGAATTTATTGGCGTTGAACGCAGCTATTGAGGCGGCCAGAGCCGGAGAACACGGACGGGGATTCGCCGTTGTTGCAGATGAAGTAAGAAACTTAGCGTCACGGACGACACAGGCAACCAGTCAAATTTCCGGAGTTATGGAACGCAGCTCTGAAGTCTCGCATGCGATATCGACATCGATAGATGATATTCAAAAGATGGCAGAACTGAGCAAAGAGCAAATTGAAAAAGTGAAAAACTTGATAGAAGAGATAGACGAAGGTGCGACGAATGTCGTAAATGCAGTGAGCCACCTTTCTTAAGGTGACTCACTGGTTTTTCATACGAGTTTAAATTCAGATATTTAGCCCGCAGGGTACACGTAATTTGCCTGGAATCCCAGAGGAATACCGAGGGTCCAGTATAGAACAAGGAACGCCGACCAGAGTATTAGTAGAGCAATGGTATATGGCAGCATCATTGCCACTAAAGTACCTATGCCAGTGCCTTTAACATAGCGCTGGCAATAAAGAACGACCAGCGGGAAGTAAGGTAGCAACGGCGTAATAATATTACTGGATGAATCACCTACACGATACGCCGCCTGAGTTAAGTCGGGTGAATAGCCTAACTGCATTAGCATAGGAACGAAAATAGGGGATATTAGTGCCCATTTTGCCGATGCTGAACCCACAAATAAGTTAATGAAAGCTACCAGAAACACAATTCCTACCATGGTGACCCCACCGGACAGCTCTAAGCTGGCCAGAAAGTTAGCGCCTTTAACGGATATTAACGTGCCGAGCTGTGAATCCCCGAATGCTTTTATGAATAAGGCACAGAAGAACGCCATAACCATATAGTAGGCCATGCCTTCCATTGACTTAGTCATTGCGCCGATAACATCCTGTGAGTTACCGAAGTTACCGGAAACATAACCGTGAACAATGCCCGGAATAATAAACAGCAAGAAGATGAGCGGTACAATCATACCCATAAGAGGCGCTCCAACTGATGCGAGCTTTCCTGTTGCCGGGTCCGCTAGAGGTGAAGCTTCGGCTGTCGCTGCAAAATAAAGCAAGGCTAAACCAACTACCATAGTCAGTGTTGCTGCATAAAACGCTTTTCGGTCACGAGATGACACATCGTCCATTGCTGGCATATCTTCAGCGTCGCCATCAACTTCTGCACCGCGTAAACGGGGCTCTACCACCTTGTCCGTCAGGAACCAGCCAATAGCAACGACAACAATTGAAGAGGCTGCGGTAAAGAAATAGTTGTTCAGCGGATTCAACTGCATGTCAGCGTCAATAATTTGCGCAGCACTTTGAGTAAAGCCCTGCAGTAATGGGTCGATTGCCGAAGGAACAAAGTTGGCACTGAAACCACCAGAAACACCGGCAAAAGCAGCGGCAATACCTGCCAGCGGATGTCTGCCGGCCGCGTAGAAAATAACACCGCCTAAAGGAATAACCAGAACGTAACCGGCATCAACTGCCGTATGGCTGACTATAGCAACCAGAATCAGTATGGGTGTCAGCAGCGTTTTTGGTGTAACGTTCAACATGAGTTTTATGGCAACATTAATAAAGCCCGAGCGTTCGGCTACACCCACACCCAGCATAGCTACCAGCACAACCCCCAGGGGCGCAAAACCCATAAAGGTATCAACCATATTGGCAAGAAAAGCCGTAAACTCGGTGCCGCTTAATAAGTTGATGACGCCAATAGAGTCACCCGTAAGCGGGTGCTTCTCATCAAAACTCACGCCGGACAACAGCCACGACATGACCCAGACAATGATTAATAAGCCAAAGAACATGACGGCCGGATCGGGCAGTTTATTACCGACCTTTTCAACGCCATCTAGAAGGCGATTTAACAGACTGTCTGGCTTATCCTTTTGCGAACGGTCTGGTTGTGGAGATTGAGCCATGGTGAAACCCCTGGTTGTTATTTTATTGGTCTAATTATTATGCGCAGGTATCATAACCATTATTGTAAGGTGGAACAAAGCGAACAAGGTGAAAAAGTGTCAATGATTTGTGGTACAGATGAAGCGGGTCGTGGGCCTATTGCCGGGCCGGTTGTGGCAGCGGCTGTCATTTTAGATCCGGACAATCCCATTGAAGGGCTTAACGACTCAAAAAAACTGAGCGAGAAGAAGCGTGAAAAACTGAGTCTGGAAATAAAAGAAAAGGCACTTTACTGGGCTATTGCTCAGTCTGACCCCGACGAAATAGAAGCCATTAATATTCTCTGGGCGTCGATGAAAGCCATGCAGCGAGCTGTGGAAGCGCTGCCGGTCAAACCCGATATGGTGCTGGTGGACGGTAACCGGGTTCCGGAGTTGAATGTACCGGCAAAAGCCATTGTTGGCGGCGATGCCAGCGAACAGTGCATTGCTGCCGCCTCAATTTTAGCGAAAGTGGAGCGGGACAGACAGATGCTAAAGTGGCATGAATTGTACCCACAGTATGAATTTGATAAACACAAAGCTTATGGTACTCCCAAACATCTGGAATTATTAGAAAAATACGGGCCTTGTCCTATACACCGTAAAGGCTTTAACCCGGTTAAGCGGCTCCTTGCTAACTTGTGATTTAACCCGAAAATTCATACAATAACGGTCTATTCACTAAGCTCTTTCAGGAAGTTGGAATTAACCATGCAGTCTATCCCGCACGTTGATATGCGCCGTTATCAGAATGATTTTGATGCTTTTACTCAAGATGTCGGTAATGGTTACGAAAAATACGGTTTTATTGCCTTAACTCAGCACGGCGTCGATACTGCGCTTATTGAGCGGGCACTGGATACCTGTCGTGAACTGTTTGCATTACCTGAAGATGTAAAAAAACAATATCACCGCCCGGGTCAGGGCGGCGCCAGAGGCTACACGCCCTTTGGTACTGAAGTGGCTAAAGACGCCAAACATGTCGACTTAAAGGAGTTCTGGCATGTGGGTCGTGAAATTGAAGGCGAGCCGCCGTACTCGCAGCTATTGCCAAACGTCTGGCCACAAGAGTTGCCTAAATTTAAAGACGATATGCTGGCTATTTATGCGGCTTTGGATAACCTTGGTAATCAGGTGCTGGAAGCTCTATCCGTTTATCTGGGGCAACCGAAAGACTTTTTCCGCAACAAAGTAAATAACGGCAATTCAATTTTGCGGCCTTTACACTATCCTCCTATTATTGATGAAGATACGCCATCGGTTCGTGCTGGTGCGCATGAAGACATCAACGTCCTGACGCTATTGGTGGGGTCACGTGAACCTGGCTTAGAAGTGTTAGCGAAAGACGGCACCTGGGTGCCGGTAACTATTATTGAAGGTGCTATTATCTGTAACGTGGGTGACATGCTGCAGCGCTTAACGAATCATGTACTGCCATCGACAACGCACCGAGTGGTTAATCCGCCTGCGCCGTTCAATGAAAAGTCGCGTTACTCAATACCCTTCTTTTTACATTTTAATCCGGATGTGATGATCACGCCGCTGAAAAGCTGTATTTCAGATGAAAATCCTCAGCGAGATGAACCTATTACAGCTGATGACTATCTAATGCAGCGCTTACGTGAAATTGGTTTGATAAAAGACTAAAAGGAACAGCTGGTGAAAACAGGCGAGTTTAATCTAAAACGCATAGTTCGGGGTGTGGCTGCTGTCACTGTTTCTGCATTATTAATCAGTTGCGCATCTGCTCCGCAGGAGCCTGAAAGCAATGAGTTTCGGTTGACGTTGCTGCACATTGACGACCACCATTCTAATTTGGACGCCAAACGGCAAACCTTAGTGTGGGGAGAGCAGGAGTGGCAAGTTGAAGCCGGTGGTTTCCCTCGTGTTGGCGCGCAAATCAAAAAGCTACGCGCGGCTAACGAAAATGTACTGACATTGCATGCCGGTGACGCCCTGACAGGCAGCCTGTATTTCACCTTGTTTGGCAGTGAAGCCGACGCCCGCATGATGAACAACATCTGTTTCGATGCCTTCACTATTGGTAATCATGAGTTTGATACTGGCGATGCCGGACTGGCCGAGTTCCTGCAGGAATTGGGGACCAAAAGCTGTCCTACCGTGAAGCTTGGAGCAAATATTAAGCCAAAAGTTGGGCAGTCGGCTCTAACCCCCGACCGCGAATGGCAAATGTTTCAGCCCTACACAATAGTCGAACGTGGCGGTGAAGAAATAGCCATTATAGGTCTGGATATTGCCAGTAAAACCAAAAAGTCATCGCAGCCTGATGAATCCACTGAGTTTTTAGACGAGTTGGAAACGGCGCGCAAGTATATCGCGGAAGTTCAACAGCAGGGTATCGAGAAAATAGTGCTGCTGACGCACATTCAATACGAGCGGGACAAAGAGCTGGTGCAGCAGTTGCCAGGCGTGGATATTGTTATTGGTGGTGATTCGCATACGCTGTTAGGCGATTTCAGTGATTTTGGTATGGAGTCTGACGGGCCTTATCCAACCGAACTGACCAATGCCGACGGCGACAAAGTTTGTATTGGCCATGCTTATCAATATTCATTGGTAGTTGGCGAGATGCAGGCCGTATTTGAAGGTGACAAAATTGCAGAGTGCGGCGGGCGTCCGCATTATCTTCTGAGTGAAGACATTCAGGTCAGCGACGGCATTGTGACAACTTACGAGCCGATTAAAACCGCACTGGAAGAAAGTGAAGTCTTCAGCTTTGTTGAACCTGACGCTGAGCTGCAAAGCATGTTGCAGGAGTATCAAGGCAAAGTTGAAGAGTTTTCTGCCGAAGTGCTGGCGCAGGCGCCACAGCAAATTTGCAGTCAGGAAATTGACTTGCCGAGACGCGATGGTTGTGCTGACATTATGAGTTCTGGTGCTCATCGTCTGGTTGCTGAAGCTTTCCTGAACTCAGTGCCGGAAGCCGACTTTGCTATTCAAAATGGTGGTGGTGTCCGCTCTGGTATTAGTCAGGGGGACTTTACCGTGGGCGACGCTTTCAATGTACTGCCTTTTGCGAATACCCTGGTTAAGCTAGAACTGAGCGGCTCTGAGTTCAAACAGGCAATGGAAGAAGCACTGGCCTATTCCATTTCTGATGGCGGCTCAACCCGAGCTTATCCCTATGGTGCCGGTATTCGTTATTCGGTGGACTTAACCAAAGAAAAAGGCAGTCGTGTGTCTAACCTGCAAGTGTGGGATAAAGGCAGCAGCAGTTGGCAGCCAATGACCGCCAGAGCAACCTACGTGATGGTGACAAACAGCTTTATTGCAGGCGGTCAGGACGGTTATGACACCTTTTACCGTGTTAGTGAGCGCGGACGTGCCCGTAATACCGGAATAGACTATGCCCAGTCGCTGGTGGATTATGCCAGAGAGCAGGAGGTTTTGAAGCGTCCGCAAGAATTTGCGACGCAGTCATATGTTCCTGTGGGAGATAAATAATGGCTCGAGCATTCGAGCCAGCCCCGGTTTCCGATAACGCCAGATTCGATTTTATTGTTGTTATTCTGGCGTTATTGACGGCCTTTGCGCCACTTTCCATTGATATGTACCTGCCGGCTTTCAGCGCTATTGCGTCGGACTATGCGACCGATACACACCACGTTGAACTGTCGCTGACGGCATTTTTCTTCGGTCTTTTTATTGGGCAGCTGCTCTATGGTACAGCGACCGATAAATTTGGGCGTAAGAACCCGCTGTATATCGGTTTGGCTATATACGTAGTGACATCCATTGGCTGTGCCTTTGCGCCGGATATTCAGTGGCTTATTGCTTTACGTTTCCTGCAGGCTATAGGGGCTTGTGCCGGTATTGTTATTGCCCGCGCTGTGGTGCGTGATTTGTATACCCCGCAGGCTTCAGCTCGCGTGTTTTCGTTCCTGATACTGGTAATGGGGGTTGCACCTATTCTGGCGCCTCTGTTTGGTGCCTATGTCACCGAATGGATGGGATGGCGTGCTCTGTTCTTAATTGTTGCCGGTTTAGGTGTGGCCTCCGCTGTGACTATTCACTTTGTTTTGCCGGAAACCCGCGGGCGCCGTTACGACGTGCGTATGCGCAATACCGGCAGCACTTACTGGGCGGTTTTACGAGATCCCTCATTCCTGCGTTACTCGTTAACGGGTGCTATTGCTCAGTCGGGGTTGTTTGCCTACATCACAGGTTCGCCAAAAATGTTTATTGAGGTTTTTGGTCTTGAGCCCATGCACTACAGTTGGCTGTTTGGATTAAACGCTATTGGTATTATTGGCTTTTCGCAGCTGAATGGCTGGTTACTGAAATACCACTCCTCACGCAAGATCCTTAATGTTTCTTTACCGATATTGGCCGTAGTATCCATTGTAATGTGCGTTATGGCGTATTTTAATGCCGGCTTCTGGGGAATATTGCTGCCGTTATTTGCCTATATTTCGACTTTAGGCATGGTTTTCCCGAACGCTATGGCCGGGGCTTTGGCTGAACAGAAAGAACGCGCAGGTTCGGCATCTGCAGTAACCGGTAGCTTACAGTTTTTAATTGCTGGTTTAGTTTCTGCCGGAGTGAGTCAGGCTGGCTCATTCACTGATTACGCCATGGCCTGGGTCATAGGTGTGGCCGGCTTACTCGCGGTAATTGCATACCGCGTAATGCGCCGGCCAGAATAAGCTTTTTAGTTATAATAAGTCGGTGCGGCTGGTCCTACAGGGAATCCAAATACAAAGACCCAAAGGAAGAAAAGCACCGACCAGCCAACAAAGAAGAACATAGAATAAGGGAGCATCATGGCAACCAGAGTGCCAATACCTAAATCCTTCTTGTAACGAGCCGCAACGGCCAATATTAAGCCAAAGTAACTCATCATTGGTGTAATAACATTGGTGACTGAGTCACCAATGCGGTACGCCGCCTGAATGACTTCCGGCGAATAGCCAACCAGCATCAGCATCGGCACAAAAATAGGAGCGGTAATAGCCCACTGTGCAGAAGCCGAGCCAAGCATCAGGTTCACAAAGCCGCAGACCATAATGAAGAACAGGAAAATGATAGGGCCGGTCATGCCAATATTGGTCAGGAACTCTGCACCATTAATGGCAAAAATAGTCCCGAAATTAGTCCACTTAAAGAAGTTAACGAATTGCGCCGCAAAAAATACCAGCACAATATACATACCCATGGTACTCATGCTGTGCGACATCGCGTCGATAACATCGCGGTCGTTTCGCATGGTCTCAACCGTGCGGCCATAGACAAAGCCGGGAATGGCGAAAAAGAAGAAGATGTAAACAACCACGCCTTTCAGGAATGGCGAACCTTTAACATCACCGGTTTCCGGGTGACGTAAAATACCCCACTCAGGTACAACGGTTAGTGCCAGAATACCGGCCAGAACCAGAACGCTTAATCCTGCGTAAATTAATCCCCGTTTTTCCTGTTTGTTCAGAGGGTCCATTGAGGATTGATCGGACAAATCAATAGAGGCTTCGTCTTTGTTGTATTTACCCAGTTTGGGTTCGACAATTTTGTCGGTTATAAACGCGCCCATAATCGCAATCAGGAAGGTACTGACCATCATAAAGTACCAGTTGGCTTCTGCGCCAACGGTATAGGTCGGGTCAATAATTTTAGCGGCTTCTTCGGTAATACCTGACAGTAAAGGGTCTACTGTACCAATTAGCAGGTTGGCACTGTAGCCTGCGGAAACCCCGGCAAAAGCGGCCGACAAACCGGCTAACGGGTGACGTCCCAGACCGTAAAAAATCATGGCCGCAAGTGGTACCAGAACAACATAGCCCAGTTCTGCTGCGGTGTTAGAAATAACACCGGCAAAGACGATGGTTACGGTTACCAGACGCGGCGGAGCTTTCATAACCAGTCCCCGCATAGCCGCAGAAATTAAGCCCGAACGCTCAGCAACGCCAACACCTAAAAGAGCAACTAACACCGTCCCTAAAGGCGTGAAGCCGGTAAAGTTTGTGACCAGATTAGTGACAATGCGCTGTATGCCCTCAGCATTAAGCAAGCTGACGGCTTTAATAACGGTTTCACCATCTCTGGGGTCTACTGCGCTGACGCCAAAATAAGCAGCGACGCCACTAATGAAAATAATGAATAAGCAGAAAACTGCGAATAGGGTAATAGGGTGGGGTAACAGGTTACCAAGCCACTCAACGCCATCGAGAAAACGGGTAAACCAGCCTCGTTTGCTGGTAGCGTTATAGTCATTATTGGGAGACTGCATAACTCGCGCCTTTATTATAAGTTTTAGACCAGCGCAAGATTCTAGCATAAAAAAACGGCGCCGCTGAAATCAGGGGCGCCGTTTGTAGGTTAACCTTCAGCTGTTATGCAGCTTCATCTTTCTTAAGGTTTTTCAGGGCATAATCGAATGCTGCCTGACCGGCTAATAAATCTTCCGGAGCAAAGTCATCAACGTTTATGGTACGCAGGCGACCAACTTCCGTGCGCTCAAGCAGAGCAACTTCGTCGTCACTCAATACACCCAGCTCTTTACCTTTAGCGGCCAGCTGGTCTAATTGAGTAAAGCTGAAGCGTTTACCGGCTGCTTTACAAACTTTGTCGTACAGTGGCTCTGCGGCAATCACGTTCTTCAGGGTTTCTTCAAGGAAACCAAAGTGACCTTCAGGGCTCAGGAACTGGCCTTCACCTAAACGTGTACGGACGTCGTTTGGTGACATTAGCATACGGGCAATTTCATGATCGTTTTTATCTGTAGGACGTTTAGCAATACGGCCTAACGGATACATAACGGCGCGCATGAAGCTACCCACACCACCAAAGTTCGCCAGCATTTCCAGCTGCGCTTCCTGAAGCTTATGCAGAGTATCCTGCATAGCCCAGTGAACTAACGGCAAGTCTTCTTTAATGCGACCCTGGTCATGATAACGCTTCAGTACACAAGAACCGATGTACAAGTAGCTGAGCATGTCACCTAAGCGCGCAGAAACGCGCTCTTTACGTTTAAGGCTACCACCCAGTTTACCCATGGCAATGTCTGACAATAACGCCATGTTGGCACTAAAGCGGTTCATTTGCTGGTAGTACTTACGGGTTTCGTCGCTAGCCGGAACAGAGCTCAGACGGTGACCACCAAAACCATAGAACAGTGAACGAACAAAGTTACTGATGGCAAAGCCAATATGACCAAACACGGCTTTATCAAATTTCTTCAAGGCATCCGGGCCTTTTTCAGCCGAGGCTTCCATTTCTTTCAAAACAAATGGATGGCAACGAATAGCGCCCTGACCGTATATCATCATACTACGGGTAAGAATGTTGGCGCCTTCTACTGTAATGGCGACCGGAACACCCTGGTAACCACGACCAAGATAGTTATTCGGGCCTAAACAGATACCTTTACCACCGTGAACGTCCATAGCGTCGTCCATGCAAGCACGTAGCTTCTCAGTCATGTGGTATTTCGCAATGGCACCGATAACGCCAGGCTTCTCGCCTAAATCAATACCTTTGGTGGATAACATAGTCACCGCATCCATCAGGTACGCGTTACCACCGATGCGAGCCATTGGCTCTTCAACACCTTCCATTTTACCAATAGGTAATTTGAACTGACGACGGATGCGTGAATAAGCACCAGTTGCCAGAGCCATTTGTTTAATGCCACCGGCACTGTTTGAAGGCAAGGTAATTGAACGGCCGACTGACAGACATTCAACCAGCATACGCCAGCCCTTACCAGCCATTTTCTGTCCACCAATAATGTAATCTAATGGAACGAATACGTCGTTACCGCGAATTGGGCCGTTCTGGAATGGCACGTTCAGCGGGAAGTGACGGCGGCCAATTTCAACGCCTTTGGTGTCACGAGGAATAAGCGCACAGGTAATACCCAGCTCTTCTTCTTCACCAATAAGGTTGTCAGGGTCGTACATTTTAAATGCCAGACCTAAAACAGTAGCTACTGGTGCTAAGGTAATATAGCGCTTATTAAAATTCAGTTTAATACCGACAATTTCCTCGCCGTTCCACTCACCTTTACACACCACACCTGAGTCAGGAATAGCGCCTGCGTCAGAACCGGCTTCCGGGCTGGTTAGTGCGAAACATGGAATTTCGTCACCGCTGGCTAGGCGTGGCAGGTAATGGTCTTGCTGTTCTTTGGTGCCATAATGCTGCAACAATTCGCCCGGGCCTAATGAGTTAGGTACGCCGACGGTTGAGGCCAGCACCGTGCTAACACCGGCAAGCTTCTGTAAAACACGAGACTGCGCGTAGGCAGAGAATTCAAGACCACCGTACTCTTTCTTGATGATCATGGCGAAGAATTTCTCGTCTTTCAGGTATTGCCAGACGTGCTCAGGCATGTCCGTTAATTCGTGGGTCACTTCCCAGTCGTCCAGCATTTTGCAGACTTCTTCACAAGGCCCGTCCAGAAAGGCTTTTTCTTCAGCCGTTAACTCGGCTTTAGGTACCTTATGAAGTTTTGACCAGTCAGGGTCACCACTGAATAAATCGCCGTCCCACCAGACCGTACCGGCTTCCAGTGCATCACGCTCGGTATCAGACATTTCTGGCATTACTTTGCGATATGCGCTAAGAATAGGCTTAGTCAGCAGGTTTAAACGAATTGGCGCTATGTTAAGCGGAACCAGAACAATTGCCAGAATAGCCCAAAGCACCGGGCCAACAATGTCGATTGCGCTACCAATAGCGAACATAATAACCAGACCGGCGCTGAACATAGCCAGGCTGGCTCGTTTGTAGATTAATGCAGCCGCGACTATAACAGTAGCGACAATCCAAAGTGCAATACTCATAATGTAATACTCCGATTTGGAGGTCTGACCAGTGATACTGTGCAAGTTAGATCAACCGGAGTATATTTTCAAGGAAAAATTGAACGGGCGTTTGAATTTTGTTGTCAATATAAACGTCCAGTAGTGAACAGAAGGGGAGAAGTGAAAGTGAAAAGGACCGTCAGTTGGCTGGTATCCAGCGTATTATTAAGTGGCTTGGCAATGAATACCGCTGTTGCAGATAGTCAGCAGAAAGCCGGGCAACCCATCGAACAATCAATGAAGCCGTATCAGGCTGACTACGTGATCACGCGTGGTGACAGCGAGTATGGGGAAGGTTACCGTTATCTTGAGGTGTCGCCGGAGGACGAATGGCAACTGCGAACAAAGTCGGATATTTCCTGGTTTATTTTGTCGGACACCCGTGAAGCTCGTTCAGTATTTATTGTGGATGAAGAGAATAGCCGGTTGGAGCCTCGCGAATTTATTTACATGAGAACCGGCACCGGATCGGATAAGTCCTTTCATGGTGAATTCAAACCGAATGAGAAAAAGGTTCGTAATGTGGACACCGGACGCATGCTGGGTGTGAACTGGGAAGACGCGTTATTTGATGAAGCCAATGTGACCGAACAATTACGTGTAGATTTGGCCAGCGGAGCTGAAACTTTTAAGTACCGGTTGGTTGATGAAAAAGGTCAAGAAGACGAATATCGTTTTGAGGTGCTGACAACAGAAGAGTTGTCGTTGCCTTACGGTGAGGTTGAAGCAATAAAAGTCGGGCGTATAAGGGATAATAACCGGCGCCAGACCTTTTTCTGGTTTGCGCCGGAGCTAAATTACGTGATGGTGAAAATGAAGCAGTTTAAAGAAGGTGACGAGCAAGCGACCATGTCGCTGAAAAGCTTGTCTATGTAATCTGGTATTTAATGTAGCCTGATGAGATGGTCCCCTCCCTCCTAAGCGGCATCGCAATGTGCCAATATAGAGGTTCAAGCTTCTATAGAACAGAGTGGAGAGGACCAATG
>Ga0208813_1000728_pt1 | contig 21863 bp, 23 predicted proteins | sample MalvireepMed_904_FD_184250 | JGI IMG/M metagenome (GOLD analysis project Ga0208813, IMG submission 184250) | Marine viral communities from the Global Malaspina Expedition - Malaspina viral metaG DeepMed_904 (SPAdes) (version 2) | ecosystem: Environmental > Aquatic > Marine > Oceanic | place... | reverse complement strand
ATCAGACTTGTTGAACGTAAATAGATGTGTGACTGAAGCTTTAAAAAAGCTAAATTAAAACGGATTCGTAAAGTATTCATTAACAGTATAAGCGGCAACAGGCACTAACCGGACTGTCAGCTTTGAGAGATGAACGGACCTTCTGACTTTCAGTCAACTCCAACTAGTGACTAGCCGTCCCGTTATTCGAGAGTGTGGGTGTCGCTAGCGGTGCACGGCACATTCACGTCGGCAATATTGCGCGTTTTGTTGTTGTGTTGTGTATTTAAGTCGTTTACTGTCAATGACATAACAAAAAATTAAGGTTGGATATTGTGCGCTCGGTAGAGTGTAACTGAGCATGCTCAAATTGCCTTTGCTAACTCGGAACCTTTAAAATCAGGAATACCTGTTTGATCAGTAAGTTAACAACCGAAAACTATCAATTGGACGAGTTTCTAAATGCGCACGCACAATATACAAATGTTATAAACCACAAGGAGAGTTCAGTTGAATATTAATGCTACGCTGCTCGGCGAGATCATGATTGTATTCATATTGGTTGTAGGTGCATTAAGTTACTACCTCGGTCGTCGTAAAACACAAACGCCGATTTTGGCTGGTTTGCTCGGTTTAGTGCTTTCAATCATTCCACCGTTTGGCTTGGTTTATCTGGTGGTGCTCGTGCTTAAAAAAGATGTAGGTTCTACATCGGAGGCAGTAAGTGGGTAAAGTGGTTTATAACAAGGCCAGTCACGGCGACGCCTTTTCCGCTGCGGCTTCGCCTTCACTACAAAGCCGCGCATGCTGGCGGCGTTAGGCGGCAAGGACCGTTCAATGATTGTCCGCGAAATATTAGACTTCTTGTATACCTACGTACTCACTGCATGGTACTTCTACGCTGCACTGGTCGTTATAGTTCTAGCCATTGCTGTTCTGACGAGGCGTACTAAGCCGTCAATTGCGTCAAGCATTCCCGTTCTCGGAGATCATGTTAGTACTGTTCCATTCTTTATTGCAGATATCTGGCAAGGCCTCGCAAAAGGCCATGGCTTAGTGGCCCTGCATCAAGAAGCTATCAGACTTGAGGTCCAAATCGTTGACTCATTAACCGGACTAATAAAATTTAGGCATCAGATTGTGGAAGTTCCAATCAGAGATGTCGCATCGATTGCCATTAGATCCTACTTGTTTGGAACCTACACACTGCTTTGGTTGCAGGGAACGAGGATGGATACTTTCCAAAGCTTTCCAAGGTTACGTGGCGGGCGATGCAGACTGCGAATCGCGCGTCGCGACCGACAGAACTGCGCAGCCTTCGTAGAGCACTTCGCAACCGTCAAGGCGTCTGGGCAAGTGGTGGCTGCCGCCTAACAATTCGTTCAAGCCGAACTTGTTTCGCTACACCAAACACATGGCAGGTTAAGCTTGCCATGTGTTTGGCTCCGCTACACAAGTCGGCTTAACTCGAGCGTTAAGTGCTCAGGAGGGCCAAGGAATAATGATGAGTAAGCGATACATTCCAATTCTCACGCTTCTGATATCTGTGCCTTTCTGGGCTCTTGCCGCTTCGAACTATCCAGGCGGCACGAGCTGGGATATGACCACCCAAGGTTTCAGCTTCACAAGCAATTACGTTTCGTCGTTATTTCAGCCACTTGCTTTGAACGGCATGGTTAACACCGCGCGATTCTTCGCATTTATTGCAATGCTGCTATACGCCGCCGGCGTCAGCATCATGTTCTGGGTCATATCCACTTCGTATCCGAAGTCTATCGCCAGCAAGACGGTGCAGATATTTGGTGTTGGCTCGATGGTCTATGCATTCATTGCAGTTACGACGCCAATGCACAATTTGTTGGTTGTTATTGCGGCTATATTCTTAGCTGTCGCATGTGCTGGCATGTTGGTTCTCCTTCATCAAGATCGTAAGCATAAGCTGGCATTACTTGGCATCTTCAATTTGCTTTTACTGGCAGTACTTTCAGCGACTACTAAAGGCAATGTGCTCGTTGAGCTTGGTCCCGCTTGTGAGTGGATACTCTTTCTAAGCGGCGCTTTGTGGGTTACGCTCGTGTACTTTGGCGCAACCGCACTTAACAATTCGTCCAAGCGGACGCGCGAAAATCCGCGCGCCGCTTAACTCCAGCGTTAAATTTCAGGAAGGGGGAGAGCATGAAACGAGACATGAATCTTGTCGTTGAGCTCCTGAAGTATTTTGAGGAAAGGGAAGAAATTGGAATAGATCAGAATGTCGCTATTCCAGAGTACGATGAGCGCCAAGTGCAATATCACCTGCGTAGAATGTTTGAAGCTGGACTTCTGGATGCAGAGGCTTCGTATTCAACAACAACCAAAACCAGAATAATTACGGTTTACCCCTTTGGTCTTACATGGCAAGGGCACGAATTTCTAGATGCTCTGAGAGGAGAGGGAGTGTTAAGTAGCATCAAGGACAAGGTTGGGGGGTCTATCAGTGAGATTCCTTTCTCAATTCTGAAGGAGCTAGCAATTAATGCATCAAGAGTTGCTGTTGGGCTTTAAATTTAACAAGCGGCGCCAGGCGGACCAAATTTCCGCTCGTTCCTCGCTCCAATTTGCCCGCTGCGCCGGGCGTTATGTTGTTTACTGGATCGCATAAAAATGAAACTAATTAAGAGTATATTTTACGTGTTAATCATCAGCAGCCTATCAGCCTGTTCGATGAAAAGTGTAAAATTGGCGCACGCTAACGACCCAGATTTAATTAAAGTTTGTCGTCATGCATTTATCGACTGGCGTGCAGCATCGCATATGGTTGATTTTTACAATTTTAAATGTGCGCAAAGAGCAATAGAGCAAGGCTACTTATTAGGTGATTCGAACTTATCTTCTAAGGATTTTTCAATACCTGAGGCACCTTCTGGAAAAACCTGGAATGAAGCATTGGCACTCAAAGAGCTAAGTGCTGATCGAATAACCAGGGAAAAGTATGGGTACATTTTGGCAGTTTTGGAAATGAAGTATCGTGCCAAAATTTCAAAAGCAAAATCAGAGCTCGAATCGGGTAAAATAACTAAGGAAGAATTTGATAATATTAAGGAGGAAGCATCAGAGGCATTCTATGGTGTCCCCACAACATAACAAGGTGTTGCAGCGCGACGTCCAAAGCTGTGCGCCTTTTGTGGTCGCTGCGCTTATACCACAAAAGCCACCCAGCTTTGGCCGCGGCTGAACGCGGGCGTTATGCAGTCAGTCTCACGCCTTATTGACAAGTGTCACGTGACGCAATACACTTTGTTTCATGAGCAAATCCTTTGCTGACAAACGAACTCAAGAACTCTACTCCAAGGGCAAGTCAAAGAGATTTCCTGCGGATGTTGCTCCGAGAGCCGCTAGAAAACTCGAATACGTGGATCTGGCGGTGCAGCTGGAGGATTTGAAAGTGCCGCCTGGCAATCGCCTTCACCCTCTGGCGGGAAATAGGCAAGGGCAGCACGCAATTTCAATAAATGATCAGTGGCGTATCTGTTTTCGTTTTGAAGATGGCGACGCGTATGAAGTCGAAGTGTGTGACTACCACTGAGTGAGGTGATGACTATGGCTATTCCTAATACTGCCGGCATGCAGCGCAAGCCGACTCATCCTGGCGAGATGCTGAGGGAGGATTTCCTTCCGGACTATGGCCTGTCCGTTTCCGGGTTGGCTGAATCTCTGGGGGTTTCTCGCCAGTCAGTTAATGAATTACTGCGCGAACGTCGTGCTGTCAGTCCTGAAATGGCACTCAGGCTTGCCCGTTTGTTTGGTAATTCACCAGAATTCTGGCTGAATGCGCAGCGATCTGTTGATCTTTGGACGGCCGCTCAGTCGGTCAAGGAAGAAGTGGATCGAATTAAGCCACTACATGCTGCATAACCATGCCATGTACCGGATGCCAACCCTTGTGGCATGACGGCGGGCGTTATCGTTTCTTTTTTACAGTAATGAGAATGCGGAGCCGGCCCACATACATATTCAACGCGAGAGGATGCTTGCTAAGTTCTGGTTAAAACCAGTAGCCCTATTTCAGTTCCACTGACGTGGTTCCCGTCATTGTCCCGGGCGACAGAATCTCAGCTAAAGGACTGGGAAATACTTGGTGATGGAGAGGGAATTCATTGGCCCCAGTTGGATGAAGACCTGAGTGTGAACGGTATTCTCCTAGGTAACCATGGAAGAAGATAATAAGTCGATAAGCTGCGCCCCTGCGATAGCTTCTTAGTAAACCTACGCGATGAAGATTGTTTGGTCACCGCAAGCCTTTAAACGCGTAAAAACCTACTATCACATAAAAAATACCACTCACACTCAAATTCCGACCGTTCACACATTCCTTGATTGTATCTGGGTAGGGGCTGCGCTAACTTAGCTGGCAATTGATTTGTCCAAGTGAAAGCAGTGCGGTATGCCGATAACCTTCCAATTCAACATAAAAGAAAAGCTGGCCATCTCCGCGATCCTGACGGTGTTGTACTTGATTCCCGCCAGTATCGAATGGGCGCAGTATGAGCAATTCGACCTTGGGATCGTGGCGCGGAGCTTGCCGATTTGGTTAGTGTGCTTCTACGTTGGCCCGTTTTGGTTATTTTACGCACTACAGAAGATAGGATTAGTTGCTCGTTTGTCAGTGGTACCGCAAGGCGTTGCCTTCGTGGCACTGATGTTTGCAGGTGCAACCTTGGTCTATCACCTACACCAGCTGTTTTTTCCTGATTATCAGTTTGCCTGGCCCGAACGGCTGTTGTCGGCATTTTTGTGGGGCGTGTTTATCTTTGCCATGACGCATCTTTACGTGCTCTATGGCCGCTACGTCAACGAAAAGCGCCTGCGCAAAGAAGCGCAATGGGCTGACTTGACGAGTCGGCTGAATCCCCATTTTTTATTCAATTCTCTCAATACCATTTCAGCCTTGATACACCAATCGCCCGACCAAGCAGACGATGTGCTGCATAAGCTGGCCGACATTCTTCGCTATTCCGTTGATCAGCAATCTCGTTCGGTGTCACTTGAGCAAGAACTAGCGGTTTGTCAGACCTACTTAAGCATTGAACAGGCGCGATTTGGCGATAACTTGCAGGTTGATTGGCAGCTTGAGGAAGGTCTAGCCACTGAGAACTACCAAGTGCCGCCCTTATTATTGCAACCGCTCATTGAAAACGTGATGAAACACGTCAAACGTCGGCCTATCCTGCTTCGTATTGGCATTACGAAAGAGCAGAGCCAAGCACAAGAGCAGCTTGTGTTTACGGTAGAGGATAACGGGCAAGGCTTCAAAACCTCGGTACTTGAAGGCAAAAGCAGCCAAGGTCAGGGGTTAAACCTCGTTAATCAGCGCGTCGGGCTTGTTGGCGGTGCGCTTTTACTGACGAATAGCACGCCAAGTCGAAGTCCAAGTAACCAGGCACCGGAACCGGGAGGTGCGGTGTGCACAATAACGCTACCAATCTAAGACTGCGCGTCATTATTGTCGAGGACGAGGCGCCCGCTCGAGCCAAGCTAACCAGTCAGTTAGCGAAGTTGCATGAGGTACAAGTGATCGCTGAGTGCTCCACTGCAACTTATGCCATTGAGCAAATAAACGCCCTAAAACCCGATGTGGTGTTGCTTGATATTGAACTTGGTGAGTTGTCTGGTTTTGATGTTCTGGCCGCAATCGAACAGCCGTGTCATGTCATCTTTACCACGGCGTACAATCAATACGCGGTCAAAGCTTTTGAGAAGCAGGCGCTGGATTATTTACTCAAGCCCTTTGATCTCAACCGTTTGCGCCAGGCGCTTGATCGCGCCGTTATCAATAACACGGCAATCTCCGCCGAACCCAGCAAGCCACTGATGGCAAAGGTCGGTGACAAGGTGCACGTGCTGCAAACCAGTGCGATTCACTTTATCAGCACGCAGCAGGGCATGGTGATGGCTAGGTGCGCTGATCGTAGCTACCACCTGAACGCAAGCCTAGAGTCGATAGTCAGTGACTTACCCCGTTCGTTTTTACGAGTGCATAGAAACTGCATCGTCAATACCGATCATGTTAGCCAATTGGAGAAATGGCAAAGCGGTGCCATGTTGCTGCGATTCGACGACATCCCCGACAGTGTTACCACCAGTCGCCGCGGTGCACTCGCACTTAAAAACTACCTGAACCTTTAGATCAAAGGAAAGCCAATGAACAAGTTATGGTTACTGCTCGCATTTTTATTAGCCAAAACGGCGGTTGCCGAAAGCTTTGTGCTAGAGAACGTCTTACTACCCGACTTCGAACAGCGTCAGTTATTACCGGTAAGCGTTGAAGTTGAAAACGGTCTGATCAAGCAGGTGGTAGCGGCTAGTCAGGAATTAACCCATGACGATGTTCGTGATGGGCAAGGGCAAGTCATTATGCCGGCCTTCATCGACATGCACTCGCACAGCATGGGCAATTCTTCACTGGATCGCAGCGATTATCAGTACATTGGCATCCGTGGTACCGCCAATGCCATGTTATATGCGGGCGTGCACGGTTGGCTTGATTTATACAGCGTGGAAGAGGACATACTAGGTTACCGCAATGCCAAGCACCATGAGGCGAGAGACGAAGCCCAGGTGTTTGCCGCCGGTCCATGCTTTACCGTGCCAACGGGTCATTGTGATTTTGGTGATACCCGCCTCATTAGCACACCCGACGAAGCGGTAGCTGAACTGCGTGATTTAAGTCAGTATGAGCCGGACGTCGCAAAGATTGTTTATGACACCGCAGGCCGAGCACCTACCGTTGATATTGCAACGCTTACAGCCTTTTTAAACGAGGCGCAGCGTTTGGGTATTAAATCCGTGGTACATGTTGGTTCTTGGGACAATCTGCGCACAGCAACGGAGCTGGGCGCTAATGCCGTAACGCATCTGCCTTGGACACCAATGCCTGAAGATCTTCCGGCACTCATGCAAGCGCAGCAAACAGCGTTCATTCCCACGGTGTCGGTCATAAATGAAGCGCTACTGCTGCATGAGCCCACACCGGAAGCATTAGCAGAGTCCGTGCTGGCGATTCCAATGACCGACGCGTTGGTGAAACAAAAGCTGTTAGAGGATTACCCGGTAACAGCCGAGCACCCGCGTATGTACGAGTGGTTGGCTGGGTTAAAAGACGACAAGGTTTTGGATAATCGCCGCGAGGCCATCACCAAGCTAAATGCCGCGGGCGTTACTATCTTAGTGGGTTCAGACGCTGGCAACCTCGCCGTGTACCAAGGCATTGGCTTTCACCGCGAAATGTACTTTCTGCAAGCGCAGGGCATGACACCCTGGGATATTCTCCACGCAGGCACCCACGGCGCTTATGAATTTCTCGAGTTAGAGTGGGGCATCAGTGTCGGACAACCGGCTCACTTCACCCTGCATAACCCAGCCATATTTGAAGATGTCAGCCACACCACCGACGTCAGTACTGTCTACCTGCACGGCCGCGAAGTAGAGCGCGAGCCCCTGCTAGACTTCGCCAAACCCGGCTGGTTCCAGTACATGAAGCTCTTCTTCGGCTTCGAAGTATAAGCCAACGAATTCTACTAAAACGAAACGAGCAGGTCAAAACTTGCTCGTTTCCTCCCAATCAAGTAATCTCAAAATTAGTTAAAAAACGAACGCCAATGGATGTATGGCAATTCGAATGATTTGAGCCCGCTCAGCTAGTTTCCTCAAGGAAGAGCCCACCTCATTGTTTTTTTCGTTAGATTGATTGCCTGTTTTGATCGCGCGCAGCTGGGCGGCACCGCTTATTCTTCGTCTCGCTATAATCAATTTTAAAGGGGGTTGGCGGTATTTCGGCGGGATAACAAGCAAGTTAAACAAAAGCAAAGCGTGCATGCCGATGTATCAGAGATATGAGGCATGCTTAGTATTCAAATGTTATGTGTCTATGAGGATAAGATCGTGCCAATAATCGTAGCAGGGAAATTGAGAATAAAGTCAGGCAAACGAGATGAATTTATCCAGAAATCAATTGAAGCAATTTCCCTTGCAAGAAAGCTAGATGCCTGTGAAGACTTTTCAGTGTCGGTAGATCCAATTGATGAGAACAGGGTAAATATTTTTGAAAAATGGAAATCACGTGAAACGCTAGAAGAGTTCAGAAATTCAGGGCCTGATAATGATTCATTTTCTCTAGTAGAATCTTTTAATGTAAATGAGCATGAAGTCAACACATAACAAATCAATCAACTTCGCACCTTCGGTGCCGGACGCGCTAAAGCGCGCCGGTTATTGAGGCGTTAGTTGCTAATGGAATAAAATTCATGTGTCGTAATTACAACTGGATACTACTACTTCTTTTACTGCTTTCTAGCTGGGGTATAGCAGCTAGCGAAATCTCCGCAGTTATAATAAAGAGCCCTGCTGGAAGTTGGAGTGTCAGTTATACGTCTGATGCACCCGTTACACGTATTTCTTTTCAAAGAGCTCCGGATAGCTCAAGGGGAAAGCGTTGGAAAACTAAATCTGCAGATTTTAAAATTATTAAGGTAAATGACTACGAAGCTGTAAGACGAGTCGATGGTAAACCTTTCACTCAAGTTGAATTTGAGCTTACACCGACATATATCTCATTACCGAAAGACTATGCACCTTTTTCCCCTTTCACTGACGGAGGAATGCTGTTTCATTCTGGCAGGTTCTTCGCGTGTCCTGACCTTTGTGATGGTTCATTAAACAAATGGCCTATCCGTATTCGGGCAGCTAAAGACGACAATATAATTATTGACGGAGTTGTTTATACTGGAGAGGCCAGTTGGGTGGATAGCGACAGCGGCCAAAAAGTATACGTTGGCAAGGGAGAGCCAATACAAGATGAAAATTTTGTCAGCTTGATCGATACAGGGCTTCCTGCACCGCTGAAAGAGTTGATGTCTCAAAACCTGCCAAAAATCCTTTCATATTTCGCCGCCCGCATGGGAGCACTTAACTCTCGCCCAAGCTTGTATGCTTCCTATAGCCAGACTAGCGATGGTCGTTATGGTAATCAAGGCGGGACTCTGCCAAGGCAAATATTTATGCATTGGTATGGAGAAAAAGCCATAGAAAAATTAGATGAAAATGCTACATTTTGGTTTTTTGCTCATGAAGTGGCGCATTTATATCAAGGAAGGGCTGGCAATGTAGAAGCTTTAGCCGACGCGTGGCTACATGAAGGTAGTGCTGAACTATTTGCCGGTATTTCATACTCAGAAATACACGGTAATCATAAAATATTTCTGAGTAAAGTGGAGAATGCAAAAGAAAATTGCTTGAGTAGCTTTGGAACTGAAACCAATTATAGAAACGTTGCCTTAAAAAGCAGTAAAATTCATTATAGTTGCGGCTTGCTACTCTTTGATGCCTTAAACAATGAGCTTCAAGAGCGAAATAGCGATGTATTTTTGCTATGGAAGGCTTTCAATTCGGCTGTTAACGAAGGCAAACCAGCTACAACGGCAACTTTTGTAGAGGTTAGCAAATCATTCGTATCACACACGTCCTGGTTAACTTTGTTAGATTTCGTAACAAAATCTGAATTTAACTCAAGCCAGTTCTTTCAGCAAATAGCAACTAACAAATCAATACAGCCGACCGCTAACGCGTCGGCTGATTGAAGCGTTAGCTTTTGAAACGAACATATGAGCCTTACCAAGGCAATGGGGCTGGCCTGATCCAGAGCTGTATAAATAATGCTATGTAGATTGAAGGGAGTAAAGATGGGTAAAAAAATCAGTGGTGCAGAATACCCCCTGGCCAAGATATTCAGTTCAGACTTTGAGTATGTCATTCCGTCATATCAGCGACCGTATGCGTGGACAGTAGATCAGGCATCAGAGCTTTTTGATGATCTTTATGATTTCTATAAGTCTGAGCCAGAGGAGGGGTACTTCCTCGGCAGTATAGTCCTGATTAAGCAAGAAATTTCGCCCTTTGCTGAGGTAATTGATGGGCAACAGCGATTGACGACACTGACTATCCTATTATCTGTACTTGCTTCGATATTGGAAGGGAAACAGCGAGATACTCTTTCCAAGTATATTCAAGAACCCGGCAACGAATTTGAAGGCTTGGAACCTAAACCTCGTTTAACTTTACGTGAAAGAGATAAAACATTTTTTGCAAAGTACGTGCAAGCATTGAACTTTGAGCAGCTAGTCGATCTGGACGAAAAGAGTCTCGACAATGAATCCCAAATAAACATCAAGAAGAATAGCCAACTTTTTCTTCAACGAATCGAGACGAATCTCGGCCATAGCAGCGAAAGTACAAAGGGATTTATTGCCTTTTTGCTTCAACGATGTTTTCTTGTCGCCGTATCCACGCCTAGCCAGCAGTCGGCTTTTCGTGTGTTCTCAGTCATGAATAGTCGTGGGCTAGATCTTCAGCCAACGGACATAATTAAGGCGGACATTATTGGCAAGCTTGCCACTGACAAAGAGCGAGATGAATACAACGAACGATGGGAAGACATGGAGGTTGAATTGGGTCGTGGTGGCTTCAATGACCTGTTTACCTATGTCCGAATGATCTACGCAAAAGAGAAGGCAAAGAAATCTCTTTTAGACGAGTTCAGAAATCATGTGCTTAGTGTTGTCAGTGAACCAGAAGTGCTCATCAGCGAAGTGCTAGAGCCTTATGCGAGTGCATTAGCAACGGTTCGTACCGCAAACTACGAAGCGGTCTCCCATGCTGAAGAAGTCAATACATATCTGCGTTGGCTTAATCGTATTGATAACTCGGACTGGATGCCGGCGGCGATACTATTTCTATCGGGAAATAAAAATATACCAAAATACGTTGAGTGGTTTTTCAGCAGGCTTGAGCGTTTGGCAGCCTATATGCACGTATGTGCTCTGAACATCAACGAGAGGATTGAACGCTACAACGAAGTCGTAGAAGCGCTGGAGGACGATCACTCATTCGGCTCACCAGTCCAAGTTGTGGAATTGACTGAGATAGAAAAGGAAAAAATGCGTGAGGCATTGAACGGGAACATCTACGAACTCACCCCGAGGCGAAGGAATTATTTGATTCTTCGGCTTGATGCTTTTCTATCGGACGGTGCTGCCTCATATGATCCCAGTATACTGACTATTGAGCACGTTCTACCCCAAACGGTGAATGACGCCACCGAGTGGTCAAAATTGTGGCCAGATGAACAACAACGCAAACAGTGGGTGCATCGGATAGCAAATCTGGTTCCCCTTAATAGAAGGCGTAATTCACAAGCACAGAATTATGACTTCGCACAAAAGAAGTCGGCTTATTTTTCTGGTAAGAAAGGTGTGTCGTCATACGTACTGACAACGCAAGTGCTGAATAGCGCACAGTGGACGCCGGAATATTTACAAAATCGTCAAAGTGAATTGCTTGAAGTCTTGCAAGAAAGCTGGAGGTTGAGTGCATAGCATGAAATTGATTCATAGGGACGGTGCATTCATCTATTCAAGAGCTAACAAGAAAATGCAGCCGACGCAAAAAACGCGCGGCTGATTTTGGCGTTAACGTCCGCTCTTGGCACATAACGGAACTAACCATAAGCAAATTGGGCTAATGGGGCGTAGCGTAAAACTACGCCCTCTTGTTTAAAGGTTAAGTTTAATGTCTAGTAACCAAACGACTGGCTGCTATTTACCGAGCCTTCGGTATTTTGGCGAGGGAACTGCCAGGTGAAGTCTGCGTATTCAACACCCGAACCGGACAGTTGCAATGAATGCCCAACTGCTGTGCTCGCTGACTCAGAAACACCGATATCTTCAGACACCAGCCCTTTAGCTGCGCCATCTTTGGCGCGAATAGAGCCCTCGTAACTGATAAACTGCACAACCTGACCTTGTGCATCGACCAGCGCAATTCCATCAGGAGAGCCGTTTTGTAGACCCGTAAAGGCGCTTGCTAACGTGCCAAAGCCATTTTGCTGGTCAGCGATAACACCCGCTAGATTAATGGCTCCATAGACACGCCCATTGCTACCATTATAACCAACCAGACTCCAGCCACTCAGGTCAACGCCTGCAGTACCTGCAACCTCAATGAACTCACCACTATCGCTGCCGTCATTGTCGTAATGAAATTCATTAATCCAAACCACCGGGTCGGCAGGCGCGTTAGGGTTCACGAAGGCTTGGTCAGTATTAACGGAGCCAGCGCTGGCCGACTGTGGCATTTGCCAGCTAAAGTCTGTGTATTGGCTACCGGAGCCTGTCAGCTGCAAAGAGAAGCCAATTGGCGTAGAAGACGATTCCTCAACACCGATATTCTCCGATGCCATGCCTGCCGCTGCACCGTCCGTTGCCGTAAAGCTGCCTTCGTAACTTAAGAACTGAACCACATTACCGTTAGCATCAATTAACGCAATTCCATCGGGAGAACCATTCTGTAACCCTCTAATCGCATAGCTTTGTGTACCAAACCCGTTGCTTTGCTCCGGTAAAGTACCGACTAAAGATTCGGTATGGTAAGCACCGCCGCCATTGCCGTTGTAGGCAACCAATTGCCATCCACTTAGATCAGTTCCAGCAGTACCGGCAACCTCAACAAACTCGCTTGTATCACCACCATCGTTGTCGTAGTGAATTTCATTGATCCAGACTGAGCTACCGGCGGAGTTCCCCCCCTCTGCTATAGCTGATACCTCACCACTATAAGCTGATTCATTAGCAGAGGTATCAATAGCAGTCACGACATAAAAATAGGTAGTACCTGCCGTTGCCGAGCTATCATCAAAGTTCGCGGTGGTCACTAAGTTACTATTCAGTCGAATATAGCCTGTTCCCGAATTAGTGCTGCGATAGACATTATAACCCGCTAAGTCAGCTTCGCTGTTAGCGTTCCAGGTTAGAGTAACGTAACCGCTGCCAGCCGATGCACTCAAGTAAGTCGGTGCACTTGGCGCTGTCGTGTCGCCCGTCCCACCACCATCACTACCACTGCATACGCTTTGGAATACGCAGTCAACGTACTCCGGATGATCGATAAACGGATTCCGGTTGCCTTGCTGAGCATAAATGGCGTCATTACGGCGACGCTCAAAATCATCCACGGGATCTTCGTTGTGCCATTGTAATAGCACCGACTTTAATCCCATATAAGCCACCGAGATGTTGGTGCCTTGATTGGATTGATCGATTAAACTGCGGTCATCAGTAAGGATCAAATCAGGTTCGCTATAACCGGTTACGCCATGATTCCCACCTTCATAGCGCACCGCCATATACATCAACGCACGGGCAACATCACCTCGACGACCAGACCAGGTTTCCCAGGTTCCCGCCGAGTAAGAGCCGCCTGTCCAGTTTGATTGGCTTGAACTGCCGCCGCGATTATTGTTGTACTCTGTTGGCTTTTCCGAACAAGCCGATGAGCAATTTGCGTAAGGTTTGTTGCTGCGGCTGGAGTTATAACCGCTATCCGAAATAAATAAGTGGTGGGCATCGGTATACGGGTAATTAGAGCTGCCATCCGAAGGAAAGCCATAGGACTTCGGCCAGCTGTGCTCGCGATTATAATAGCTGTTACCACCGCCCTGCTTGGTGTAGCTAGCATTTCGATAAACATCAATCACATTGTTGGGGTTATCCGGATCTTCATCGGCTGCTTCTAATATATCCCAGGTGTCGGTACTGCTTGAGGTGTAGGGGAAGCGTTGGTGGTCATCAATAATAGTGTGAAGTGACTGACGCAAGGTTTGGGCATTACTTTGGTCGACGTTATTGTAATAGCCCGTTGGCGGCTCTGCGATACTTGAAAATGAAACGGCAAATAAACACGATAGAGTCGTTAATGTTCGGGTCAGATTGCCTAGGGTAGACGAATTTTTCATCGAGTTACCTATTTTGTTTTTTATAAGTTTTTGGTTTGTACATCGAGTGTTTATCGCAACGTTTGTACGAAAACGCGTACAATTTAATCAAGTTTAGATTAATGTTACATGACAGTTGCGAAAAAAAATTCGCTGAAAAGGCTTTTTGAATCGCTATCTATTGTCTTGGCATTTAAAATGCAATAGACGGAATGGACCGAGAATCTTCGACGATATTGGCTCTGAGCGCAAAGCGGAAATTGGACTTTTTAACTGCACAAGGTAATCTAACTAGCAAGGAAGGTACCTCTTCGAGGTCGTGAAAAGATACTTTTAATTGCTGTCTTACAGACGGCAAGTACAAGGCGGCGTTAGCTATTCAGGGAGGAAAGATGCAGACTGCTAATAATAAGTATCTTCTGGCTGCGGCAATATGTTGTTTTGCTGCCGCACTGGCTCATCTTGGCTGTATTTTTTTCGGAGGCGATTGGTATCGCTTCTTTGGCGCAGGTGAGCAGATGGCTCGGATGGCAGAGCAAGGACTTTGGTATCCGACGATCGTTACCTCGTTCATCGTCTTGGGGCTTTTAGTTTGGGCGCTTTATGGGCTGTCGGGCGCGTGTAAAATTAAACGTTTACCTCTGACAAAGCTAGCGCTAATCCTCATTACCAGTATATTTTTACTGCGTGGTGTTTCCTTCGTTGGGTTAATGCCAATGTTTCCAGAAAACAGCCTGACGTTTTGGTTAATTAGTTCTGGTATATGTTTGTTTATTGGCGGCCTTTTTGCTGTAGGTACTTGGCAGCAGTGGGCAGTTTTAGGTGACAGAAATGCCTAACAAGTTAATTAATTCCGTTCCGACTACAAAAAGCGTGGCCTCCAGTGCAATGCTTACGGCGCTTTGCGGCACTCAATTAGCAAAGCGTCAACGTCCGCTCCTGGCACAAAGCATTGCCTCATCATAAACTATCAACTCGATAGTGATTAAGAGTTGTTAAACATGCTGAAAAAGACGATTCAGTAAATCTGTTATACAAGGACTAGCAAGTCCAAACTCTATTGATAGACAGTAAGGCTCATCGCAAACTCAAGTAACAGCAACTGATAGAGACGACTACATGTCAAGCGAGAAAGAAAATACGAAAATTAACGATTTAATCTGGAAAACGACAGTCGTAAGACAGTCTGAAAAGTTTCAGAGGCTACTCTCAAAGGAGGGAAGTAACGCCTCCGAGCACTTTGGAATTGAATATATTACTAAGCTCTCTGAAAAAGTAAAAAGTCTATCTACACTCAACACGAAGCTATATCTTATTTATTTGTTGCTAATTGTTTGCTTGTTTCTTTCGCAGTATTCAGGAAGTGGAGACTTTAATTTCCTAGGGTACGAAATAAAAAATTTAGATAGGCACAAAGAGTTTATTTTGTTTTCGGCGGCTTTGATTTTGCCTTTTATCTCATTAAATCAAGCGTATAAAGCATATCTAGACGAACTGATGAAACAAAGCTTAAAAGTCTACTGTAAGGATGAAAGTACCTATCATTTTTACAAACAAGCTTGGCTATATGAACCCGGAGATGCTTTATTTAAACCCAAACAAATTTCAGATTATGTTTACTCTCACACGCTAGTAACTGCTATTGAGGGAATATTTATAGCGTTGTTAGTAATGCTTTTCCTCTCAGCAGTCACCATCAGCTTCATGCTTCAAATAGTCGTAATTTATGACGTTGCAATGGAGCCTTCACACTCGGGCCTGGTTAACACTTTCGTTTTAATATTCACAATAGCTTCCTTAACTTTCACTTGGATTTTGGCTGCTTTGCGGGCCCCCCTTCCGGAAAAGGACTACAGCATATACACGACATTGGAAGAACTCAAAAACAAGGACAAAAATGCCTATAGAAACGTTTCCAAGTCCTTATCAAAGAAAAGAGAGCGTCGGCAATTTATATCTCAACTGCTATACTTCCTTTTTTGCTACACCATTGTTTACTCGATTGTCCTTTTTCACATTACAGAAACTCCGGAACTAGATGCTTTTTCATGGACATCATTTTTAAGCGGAGCATGGCTAACTACCTTTGCATCTCTCGTTTTAGTTGATAGTCTCTCTAGGTTCACTAAATGGCTATTCTTCAAAAGAAAATTTTCAACGACTGATAAAGAAGTCAACGCTTTTATGAGGCTTAATAAGTCGCTGACCCTTTTCACGGTAGTTGTTCCGTTTTTGCTGTCCACATTGTTTGCGTTAACTAAAATTTAAAGAACTGAATTATTAGACACTGAACAATTCTAAATGGGTCCGCTTTTGGCACACTTCGGACGTCAAAGATTCACCTACAAGAACCATTTAGTAAGAACTTTATTGCTCATCTGCAAAATAAAGATCTGCAACCAAGCTTCTTCAAACAGAATGCGAGCCTTCCTAGTAAATAGCTCTAATGCCCCGCCCAACATTAAGAGCGAAATAGACGATAAGCTAATAGCTTTTCTAAACAACCTATTACACCATAACACCAGACGTTCCATTAGTCGTCGTTCGTAAACTACCAATAACGCCTATTATGCGAATTGACATTAGGTCCGCTAATCACTTTTATGTAAATACCAACAGCCAGAGCTCACATCTAACACATCAATCAAATCATCGTAACAAGCGACATTATCCTTGCCTACTTTGAATGTTGCTGAAGATGAAAAAAAATATCAAGATGATGAAGGGGGTGGAGGTCGCCATTCTCATTTTTTGCGTCTGTATCATAGCGAACATACCCTCCTTCGAAGTCCATAAGCTCCCGAATAAACCCCCAGAAGTTGGGAAGAACATCAGCAGAATCTATTACTGAGTCAGAAAATTCATAAATGCATCCCGAATTATAAGACTGGTTGTTAATAATAGAACTAGCTCGTGAAATGTGAAAATTTGTAATATCTCCTATCGACTTGCTTATGAATCTAACCCCACTTTCCGACTCCACAACAGTAAAAGGAAATAAAATGGACTCGACTCTATTTTCCCTTATGATAAAAAGGCGACTCATTTTTCCAACAGATATAATTAATTTGGCAGAAAGTGAGTCAATTTTTTTGGACGAAAAAAGATTCCAAAATTTCATAGTGTTCAAGATTACATCGATACAATCTTGGTGCTTTCTAACCGGCTTAGAGATGAGAGCTAACAAGCTCTCATCGATGTTCATTGTATAGCTTCTAGACTTCATGAATAAAGCCTGGCGTGGTAATCTCTAATTAGCTCGAGCACAAATTTATAGTTCAGCTTACTTTGAGGCACACCCAAAATTAAAGGCTTCATAGACTCTTGTGTCATTGAATCTTCAATACCTAGCTCCTCAAAAGCCATCTCAGCTAACTCATGAGCGCTGTATTTAGTATCATCATATTCGATGCGCGTATTTATTTGTTCTTGCTCGCTTTCACTTGGTTCTTGAATTTTCATGCAGCCATGTTCCTGGATGTATTCTAGCCCTCCAGCTATATCCGCCAAGTTTTCGTCCTCTGGAACGTTGGTTAGTATTAGGTGAGTCTGTATAAAAGATCGAGTCATCGACATATAAATGGCGTTCCTCTCGTGCTTGAGCTTCGTGAGCTTATCCGATACACATATTACGAATGGAAACTCTAATCCTTTCACGTTATTTTTATTACTAATAAATAATTGGTTTTTTTCTGTAATTTTAGACTCATATGCTTTATTAACGTCCCAACCGAACTCCTTTTTGACTAAATACTCCAGTTCATCTGCCAACAGAAAGCCACTCCTACCGCCGGTGAAAATAATACCTATATCATCTGGAGTAGCCGTCTCATGTTGCTTCGTAATATTCTTTAAAATCTCAAGAATCATTTCCCCAACTTGTTCGTTAGAGTCCGGCCGATACATCACTGTACTTTCAACTTCACCACTAAGCTCCTCGAACCGCCGCAGTGGCTCTCGTTTCAATAGAAGACTTTTAGCATCAGGATCTCGATCAACCATATACCCGCAAGCTTCCCACTGGTCGTCGCTTAGCCACCTCAACTTTTGTTCCTCAAATAATCCCATTCCCAATCCGTGGGCAAACATTAATGTTTTTGGATCAGTTCTATAACATTTACTTAGTAGAAAATCAGGAGTAATCGAGCTGATAATATCCTCATCAAATATCCCTTGAAAGATATCGCCAGCAACGTAAATTACCTGACTTGTGACTATACGACATAACTCAATAAAGCTATCTGGGAAGTCCTGACTCTCATCAAGGAAGACGTAGTCAAATAACGTTCCATTTGAAGCTATTAACTGCCTTTCTTTTATTTCTTCCAGCGCCATTTGGCAAACGTCTGAAAAAGTTAACCGCCTATTATAAGTTCTGAATGTTAAATCATAGTGAGAGCATATTAATCTATAGGCTCCAGAGTGAGGATCTGACGCAGATCCCCAAGCATGAACGCACCACAGTCTTGAGTGCCACTCGATTTGCTCCTCCACTTTCATAAAGTTGAAAAATGCTGGAATTCTTTGCCGTAAACTCGCTGCCAGAATTCGGTTATGACAAGTAAAAAGAACTTTGCTCTTTGGTTTATTTACATAAACTTCTCTCAATTTGTGTAAAAGCAGCTCTGTCTTCCCCGTACCCGATAATCCTTGAATTCGAATTAGATCTGACTCAACAGGCTGATATATAAACCTAGTTTGTTCGCCGTCGAATAACTGGATTTTCTGTTTTATTTTATCTAAGAGGTTAGTTGGAACATCGGACTTTACTTTATTTATATCATTAATACTTCCAGTAAGAAGTGATATCAAAAGCTCAATTCTTTTTAAAGTGGCTGGATCTCGCTCTCGGTTGTCTTCAAAAGCCTGAGTTAAATCATCGTACGAAGTGAGGTTCTCCGAATAAACTGTTTCTGTTAGTTTTTTTCGCCAGTTTCTCGACCTCCCAAGTACTTCCTTATACTGGTACTTATCTGAGATTGCTGTCAGATCTTCAATTATATCTTCCTTGTAATCTTCAAATTCTTCACTATCTCCTTCTAGCGAACAAAACATGATAGGATGTTTTGGAGATAATATGATGAATGCAGCGTCGAATTCATGCACATACTTCTTATCTCCGAGAGGGTAGCGTACTACAAAAATCTGTTTTTTCTCTGTCGTTGCCAACCGAGCTAAATTTTTTAATAGGTCGTGGTTCTTATCAACGGCCTCTTCCTGTACAAAGAAAAAACTATCTGTCATTTTAGGATCCTATCCGTGCGCTTTTTGTGCCCATGTTATACAGTTTAGCCTAAGTATTGAAGCCTGATATTGGCTCAAAGTAGGCTTAAATTCGGCACCGAAAATACTGAACTGCGGTCTACACTTTGAAAAAGAGTTGATGGTAATGACCATATCATTTCGATTACTCCAAAGCGCTGTTGATAAGTCCACCTCAATCACAAACTTGAAAAGCATTGCTAGATAAAACACATTTTGGACGTTCGACGCATTCAAGTATCTTTTCAACTTTTACTGAACACCCAGCGTCCTCACTACATAATAAGCAAGTCAACCGCTGGGGAGCTAGGACATAATTGTTCGCCTACAACGAAACAGGCATTTAGCATGGCCTAATTGGAATCCTCCTAAATAACCTACTATAGTTTTTACTAATCATCACCTTGGCACCAAGGAGATCTTATTTAACGTTAATTGAAATAGGTGCCAAATGGATTTAAAAGTACCAGAATCACTGACAGACGATATAATCAGATTCTGTAAAGAATTAAACTCAGCAACCGCCCCTTTATTCATAAGATCTTCCCCCTCTCACCACCTAGAGCATTATGAAAGTTTTTCTTATGCAGAAAGTCATGTCGAAATTTACGGCGGCGAAGTTGAGACTGGCTGGCTTATATTAGAATGGGAAAGCTATTTACTCGCGGCGGGCTCTCACGCTGTTTGGAAGCACCCTAATGGGCAGCTTATTGATATAGCACTTGGCTTAAAAACATCCAACGTACTTTTCTTACCAGACTCGACTACTCGGCACAATATTGAGCGAGCTGTTCGTAAAAACTTACAAGATAATATTATAGTCGAGTATATTTGCGCTCTCACTGACCTAAAATTAGAATTTTCTCATGACGAAAATGCAGAAACAGATATAACACTCCAACTGGCTACTCGGGAACATTCAGCCTCCCCTCTTACTATAGAAAAGTTGTTCCCAATTGAGAGCAACCTGGATTTACTTTATGTGATGCTGCAAAACAAGAAGACTCGAAACTCCCGTTGTCCTTGTTGTAGCGGTAGCAAATTTAAGCACTGTCATGAAAAAGATATTAAGAAATTATTATCTTTCTCATCTAGCGCTAAAAAATGGGTAGTGCTCTAGTCAATTAGCTACGACGAGTCACGCTCCAAACTTGTGCTTATCGTAAGTAGTGCTAATACTTATATCGCCGATAAGCTGTTAACAATAAGGATAAAGCTTCATGAAATACCTCATTCTCTCACTAATGCTTTCGTTAACTCTAAGCTTTGCTGAAGCCAGTGATAGCTCAAGTGACGCTAAGAGCGTATCAGATATAGAAAGCTCAATTACTATAGCGGCCCAGATAGACTGCGCCTCTCCTGACGGTGGGGCATCTGTAGATACTTTACTAAGTGAAGCCAAAAAGTGTTGTAAAGTCTGTAGGAAAGGAAAAGCGTGTGGCGACTCCTGTATAGCTAAAAGCAAGACATGTACTAAAGGTTCTGGGTGCGCATGTAACGGCAACTAGAACAAAATGCAGTGCTCCATCGAACCATACAAAAGACAGAGGAGCCATCAATCGTTTGGTTAATTACCTTGTAAGCTACCCAATTAGTAAACTTGGTATTGGCATTATTCTGGAGAGTGTAAATTGGGCGCTCAATGATTTGGCCAGAAGCGCCGGTAGAGCAACCGTAGGAGCAATTTTCAGCATAAGAGAAAAAGCTAGCAACGAACAGCAAAACCGTCGCAGATACACGTATTAAGTTCATAGCCAGTCCTGGTTTATTAGTGTTTAACGGGTACTGCTGAAAGGAATTTACACGGTATTTGTTACAACTTAGTGTAGTTTTTACTGCATTAGCTAAACGGTATCGGCAACTTGGACGCTGACTAAAGCCTTGATGCCAAAAAGCTTACTGAATAGCACCACACGCTGAACACAAAGGGTTTGTTCATCATGGAATATGTATTCCCCAACGAAAGGAATACGGGCAAGTCGTAGCGATTGGGTTTTTCCGTTTTCATTAAGCAATATAACCTTTGGCATCATTTTTCTCCTTTATAGGGAGATACAGGTTAATCACTAACTTAGATTGGTGCTAGTCATGATGGATGAGTTCATTGTAAGACATGAGATACATATGTTTTTAACTAATAGACTTCCCAGACTTTACTAGACCACTACATAATAGCCAGTACGTAAGGGCCATGAGTAACTGTAAAACACGCTTTAAGGTGGTATTACAGCCACTGCTAGTGAACTACTATAGATTGAAGTATATGATAGGTTCATTCAAGATCTTACAGCTTCGTTTTAGTAACAGCTGAAACTATTGGCCTATGCGGCTTAGCTTATATGATGATAGTAAACGAAATGAAAAGAATAGCTAATACTTAAAGCTTGCTTTGTTGACATAGAAAGCAGCAATAAATTTGCAAAGAAACACCATATACCAAATGTACGTCTTATCAAAACGTCAACAAAAAAACTTGCGATAAGGTTATGCGCTAAGATAACCGCCGCTGCATTGTGCTTCATAACCAGCTTAATCACTTCCCGAGGGTACACTGGCGCCGCGTTAATAGTCCCCTGAAATAGTTCTTCATAACGCAGTAGCCGGTGTTGGCTATCAAGTAGCAGTATCACGAACAGTTCACGGCACTGATGCCTTAACTTCGACGTCAAAAAATCTTTGACCAGGCTTGGTTCTGTAAAGCCGTCGGTGCGTTCCAGTTGCCATTTTAAATATCGCCGGGACAATTCCATAACGACCTGCAATTGATTCACTCGCGCTGGTCCAATACCATCACATTCAAGCAGCTGTTCCCGACTGGCAA
>Ga0208813_1000723_pt1 | contig 21968 bp, 16 predicted proteins | sample MalvireepMed_904_FD_184250 | JGI IMG/M metagenome (GOLD analysis project Ga0208813, IMG submission 184250) | Marine viral communities from the Global Malaspina Expedition - Malaspina viral metaG DeepMed_904 (SPAdes) (version 2) | ecosystem: Environmental > Aquatic > Marine > Oceanic | place... | reverse complement strand
TATCCTCCACCCCTGGCCCAGCGAGCGGTTTCGCCGTCGTCACCCGAGGCAGGAGCCGTATGCGGTAATACCGCACGTACGGATCTGTGCGGGGGGTGCCTCGTGAGAGGCATTCCTACCGCAACTAGGTACCGATACATAGCCCAACGTATCTGTGATGTATATTGGAAGCACAATATTGCTCACCGAACCGATCAGACGGAGGGTTACCCTGGCCATCATGGATGCCGCGTAAGGCTGAGGGGAAGAAAACTGGAACTGTCCTGGTATTACAATTCGTTCGTGCCAAAAGAAGGCGGAACAGGACACGCCGTTTACAGCGAACATATTTCCAAAGAGGGTCAGTACCGGCATTTCAAGTCTGCATTCGTGCGTGCGCAAGACTGGGAAAAGCCAGTTATTGCAGATATCGAAGATGGTTTCGAGCTGATACGCAGGCTTAATGCTAATCTGACGCAACTCAGGAGAACACTGAAATCGAGTGTCCGCTTACTGGCCGAACTGGAAGCCTATCTGGAGGAGATACTGGCCCCTCTCGCCAGGGCAGCCGAAACTGAGGGCACCGGAAAAAAGTAGGGACAGAAAAATACGAAGGCCGCAACCAAGCTTGAGTTACGGCCTTTACGAGAAGCTCAATCAGTCCTCTTCAAACTCTGAAGAACTGAACCTCAGCACATTGCAGTTTTCCTTAATGGTTCGCTGCAATGACTCGTCGAAACCGTCCTTCTTCTTGGCCTCGATTTCGACCGAGATTGTCACCTCAACACCCAGTTGCGCTGTGAACTGCTGGACCACTTCATCCATGATGGTGGCAAAGTCCATTTTAGCCTTTACTGGATCCAGTGATGCTGTTCCATAAAAGTGTGTTTTTACCACTCCGGAACCACTGTTTCCGGCACCACCGATATCGTCGATAACCCCGGGGGGAGTATTGACCGGAGAGCCGCCACCGCCTTGTGTGCCGCCGATTCCTCCAGCAACGCTCGTAGGGTCTCCCGTGTCTCCTCCAGGCAGAGGTGGGAGTTGCTGCCCTTGACGCTGCTTCTCAGCATAGGCAACTGCCGCCTCACGCTCTATCAGCAGCGATGAATCGTCCAACGGGGCAATGGATCCTCGCCCGAAACTAAAGCCCAAGTAGCGATCCCCTTCCTTTCCGGAGGCGTACGCAAAATAATCTTCAGTCTCTACACCCTGGCTGATGGCGTTGCGAAACACTTGGTCGTTGACCAACCGGGGCAGGTAGAGATAGTGACAGCTGTCTTGCCAGACTTTCAGCGCACTGACTTCTGTCACACCATCCTTCAGGTACCAGTCATTGAGCACCTTGCGTAGGTGAATCGGCGACCATTCGTAGACCAGCCACTCTTCTTCGCGCAGTTTATCCTCAATGCTCTGAATGAGATTCGGAGCTGTCGGCGGAATAGACACCACTTCCCAGCTCAATTCGGGGCGTCCCTTAACAAAATCCTCAACAGGCGCCAGGAGCCATTTCCAGGTTTCCCGGATGAGCTGGGTAAGCGACTGTTCTGCTCCGTCACGATTACGCTTGGCCTGGTTCAGATGCGACAGATCTTGGTTGAGCGTGCCGCTTTCAATATCTGCCACGATTGAACGCCAGGCCAGGAAAATCCGGCCTTGCTCTTTCAGGCGGCTGACAACGTCAAAATCCGGTGCCAGAAAGATCAGGCGGTTTTGCTTCTGACGGGGTTGCTCGCCACGGTTGCGCAGAATCTTTTCTGCCTCGCCAAAGGCCTGGTTTGTCTCAGTGCGGCTGTAACCAGCCTGAGTGGGCAGTACCACCAGGCGAGGGCCAGAACCGTAATCATCGGGCACATCCACCGAAGGCGTGAACACATGAATGCCGCCGAAGTGGTGATTTTTACCAAACGACCGATTCACGCGCTCTTTCAACATGGGAATCAGGTCATCGCGCTCACTGATATTTTGTTTGCGGCTTTCCATTTCCCGTCGCAGGTTGGGCTTGGTATCCAGCCAATAGCGATCCTGTTCGGCGTAGAGATAGTGCAAACGATCTCGCAGCCGCTTGAGTACATCCTCAAACACACCGATAGTTTGTCCCGGTTGCACAGTACCCAGTAAAACCCGCTCGGTCTGGATGCCGCGTATCATCTGTTCCTGGCTGGAAGGGGCGCTGCCCAGAAAGATGCTGCGTGCAGTGCGCCGAGCGGCCTGGACGCCACCGAACAAGGTGTGGTGGCCATCAATGTCAGCGGGGATAGAGCGCGGGCCATCCACTTCTTTTTCAATAACCGGCTCCCAGCCTTGGGGCAGATAGTGAATGCTCTTGTTGCGCACATTGGTGTCTTCCAGCGGCAACGAACCGGGCATGATCAGCGCGTCCCGATTGTCGGAGTTCCAAAGGCGATGAATCACAATGGCCATGTACTGAAGTACACCACGGGTTCGCTGGAATTTGTCCAAAGTGGACCAGTCTTCGTAAAGTCTATCGAAGACTTCCGGGTGAATCGGGTAGGAAGAGCACAGTCGCTCAAAATATTCGTTGGATTGGGTCTCCACGGGGAACTTATCCGCGTGCTTCCGGTAGAAGTCCGAAAATTGTCGGCTGATGCCTTCGACCTCGGCACGTTCACCGGAGCTTTCGAACAGGCGGCGGCGCACAATTTCGAAAGCCTCACGGGAGCCCACGGGCTTCCACACAGACTCTACACGTGCAAAATATGTCTCCAGCGATTCCAGAGCGCGCTGGCCCATGGTGCCGCCCACCTCCAGCTCAGACTCTGGCAATGAGGCAAGAAGAATTGCATTAGGTACGGCCTTTAGCGCTTCCGTTAGCCCCTGAATAAAACTGATGTTACTGTCAAAAGTACCCGCTTTATATTGCTTGCCCAACTCCAATTGCCGGGTAAACGCCACCAGTTCGTCGATCAGGATTACGCAGGGCGCGGCGCGGCTTAGCAGTTCTTTCAGCACTTCCTTGCCCGGCGATGTGCCGTCGGCGTCACTATCGGCGACAAGGGAAAAACCTTCTTCGCCAAGCAACTGCCAGGCCAGCTCGCCCCATAGGGTATTGACGGTTATAGAGCCGTAGGTCCGAGCCTGACTGGGCGACAGGCGAATACCATCAATCACCGCTATGCGCGCTCGGGGTAACTCGCTGATACCCGCTTCATCCAGCACTGGGGGAATGCCCATTAGTTTGTCGGTGCTGACTTCACGGCTGGCCAAGTGGTATACGGCCAGCATGGTGTGTGTTTTACCGCCACCGAAAGCCGTTTGAAGCTGAATGACTGGATCACCGCCATGACCTGCCAGACGCTGGGCCACAGAGATCAGCAGAAGGCGCATCCCCTCGGTGATGTAGGTCCGTGAGAAAAATTTCTCGGCGTTCTGGTACTCATCAGGGGCGGTTCCACCGGCTACCTGTGAGATGTCGGCGGCAAATTCAGACTGCTTGAACGAGCCTTCCAGAACATCTTTGTGTGGGCGGGCGATTTCGCGCCATGGTTTCAGGCTCATAGTTCGTTCTCCATCTGTGCGCTGTATATCGTCAGCTTCAGTTCACTCTCGTCACTGAGCTGATACTCCGGGCGTTTGCCGGACAAGCGCTCACTCATTTCAAGAATAATGGGGACACCCTCGCCGCGCTTATCCATCAGATGCTGACGGTGAGCAGACAAAGCGTCATCTTCGATAGGGCAGCGAGCCAGCAGGCTGGTGAGTGCCTCATTTCGTGCCGCCTGCCGGAATGGCAAACTCTCCGGTGTCATGGTGTTGGGCAGCATACCGGGTGAGTACAGCTCCAGCCGGTCATCGAACAAACGGAGCCGTATTTTGGCACCACCCATCGAGTAGTCCCGGTGGGCGACGGCATTGGTAACCGCTTCGAAGATGGCGAGTAGATCGAATTGGGGCAAATCTTCACGCCCGCCCGCTGCAAGTTTTCGAGCTGCAATCTGCATATTTTTACGCACAAAATCGCAGGCACCCAGTATTTGCTGATCTAGTGGTCCAGTGATGTCTTGAGCATCCCGCTGATAAGCCTTTTCAGCTTCAGGCAGGGCGCGTGTTCCTTGGTAGGCCACGGCCTGAATAAAAGCCCCTGGCAAAAAGCGCTGTGGTTCACGGCTGGCCATCAGCAGCCCCGCAACGGTGGGCCGCCATACTTCCTGATCATCACGAGCCGCCATAGCCAGCTTGTCCAGGACAGTTTCCGGCGCGCTGTGATGTTGCGACGGTACAAACCGCTTCCACAGAGTTTCATCCAGGTCCGCCATTGCTGCCTTGGTCACCGGTGTTTCGTCGAAACGGATGAGACGGGACTGGCTCCGTTGCTGAAACAGTCGCGCGAGTTGGTCCGGCGGAATCGGGCGTTTCGATGACCCCACCCGCTGCATATAGCCGCTAGGGCTCTGATGCACGAACAGGCTACGAGAAACATCAATACGAATAACGGGTTGTTCGCTACCGCCTGTATCCGGCAATGTCATGCGCTCAATAATAGGGGCCAATGGAGGCTTGATCGATTGCTCGCACGCTTCACGCACCAAGGATTCCAGGGCATCCAGCCGTTCCAGAGGGACGCCCACGACTTCACGGCTTTTGTCTTCAACGCCGAGTACCAGAACACCTCCGGCGCTATTAGCGAAGGCCGCCATTTCGTCTGCAAGGTCTGCCTGAGAAGGCCCGCGGATTTTGTCGCCCGCAAAGCGGACCTCTTTAAGCTCAAGAAAGCCGTCTTCGCCCAGCCGGATCTTTTCCAGTAATTCGCTTCGTGTACCAAACATACTAAAACTCCCTTCCTAATCGCTTCCAGCGCCGGGAAAAAGCCTCGTGCCCCCCTTCCATCACCCTGCATACCTCATTGCGCAGTTCGGTCTCCTGGAGAGCACCGCTTTGCTGCACGACACACTGACCGCTCTTGAACTCCATCACATGCACCAGTTCGGCATCGCCATTTACAACCACGTTGGGGTTATGGGTGATAATAATGAGCTGACGACGCAATTTGTTTTCGCGGATCTGTCGCACGATCAGGTCGTATATCAAGTGGTTGTCGAGGTCGTCTTCAGGCTGGTCGAGAACAATGGGCTCCTCACCGAAAGCCAACAAAAACGCCAGTAACGCTGCGGAACGCTGGCCCTGCGAACCAGTCTGAATATCATGCCAATTACTCTCGCGTTTGTACTGAATACGCAGATCGTCTTCTGGGGCCCAAGCCAGAATATGATCTGCAAACTCAGGCTTTTCATGCTTACGCTGCAGGTAGTTGCGAAAGCGCCCGCCCAGACTATCGTTCATATCAAGCAGTTTTCGTTTGAGTATTTTCAGCGCTGCTGATTTTTCCGATTCACTGGTCTGAGCCAATTCAAGAGCCATCCCTTCGGTAGCTTCGTCATTAAGAATGTCGTCTGAAAAACGGTCATCCATGACGTCAATCAGTTCGCGCAGCTCACGCTCTGTTTGTTTGGGATCGTAGCCAAAAGGCACAACAGTTATGCGTACATGGTCATTGTTAGCGAGCGCCTGCTGTATGAAGTCCTTTCGCACTTGGGTAATATCTTGCCGTCTTTGCCCTATCAATTTCCGCTGCGCATCAATCTGCCGGGAGAGTTCCTCCCGGTCGCTACGCATCTTGGAAAAAGCTTTGCTTTGCGTTTCGAGCTGCTGCTTTTCTTGCGTCAGACGGGCGAATGCCTGCGGATCGCTGACACCCTGGGTTGCCAACTTTTGTTGTAACTCGGTATGGGCTTGCTGAGCAGCCTGAACACGAGCGCTCCATTGTGAATAGCGGGAGTCTTTCTGAACGGACTCGACAATAGCATTGAGCTTTTTCGCCTGCTCCTGCAACCCGGTGCGAACCTGCTCGACCTGGCCGTCAATCTCTTTGCGCAAAGCCAGAATATCCGCGTCCTGTTCTGAGAAGTATTGGGTTGGCCAGTCATCCAACATGATCTGTTCGGCCAGATTGGAAATACGGCCTGCATCACTCTGCAACTGCTCAAACAGAGTTTTCACTTCCCGTGACTGATGTTGCGACTGACCATAAGCCTTGAGTACTGAGGCCTGGTCGGTCTGCGAAAGAGCGGCCAACTTCTTGCTGGTCTCCTCCAACTTGCGCTTAACTTCGGGCTCTCCGGCGAGTTTGCCATCAAGCTCGCGAAGCCGAGCACGCTGGGTAAAGAACGTGCGTTTTGCCTCGTCGAAGGTCTGCTTAAGTGACTCCACATTGGCAGCTTCATCAATGATCGACAGTAAAGTTTGCCGACCGCTTCCGGCCAATGCAGCAATTTGCCCCTGGGAGAAAATGCGTAACGGAAAGCGTGCCGCATTCACGCTCTGGCTACTGGACTCCAGCCATTGGCTGTCATCCCACTCTTCAACAACGACGCCCTGACCATCTGCACGCCAGCGCAATCGTAATCGAGTATCGTCGTGCTCCCATTCCACGCGAATCTCGGTGTTATCCCGCAACGCACCTTTGTCATCACGACCTCTCGCAGTTTTGCGGAAGTCATCAAACTGAGCACGGGGTTCACTGTCTGCACCAAGTTGCGTTAATTCCTGTTCGCGGCGTGCGGCCAGTCGCAAGGCATGCACGACACTGGATTTACCTGTACCCCGCCCGCCGACAATGGCATTGAAAAAAGGCGAGCATTCAATTCGTGCGGTCTGGCCATTGCCAATATAGCGGCCCTTTTCAATGTCTATGGCTGTAATGGCGTGGGGTGGAACCCGGAATGGGTTAAATTCGCCATCATCGCTGCGTCTAATTGATACACCATTGCCATCGAGAAGTGCGAGACGAAGCCCTTCGAGGGTGGGGCTGGCCATTTTTACCCAGGTAAACCGACTGCCCGGCACGGCATTGCCCTGGAAACTGTGACAGTCACTACCCACCACACGGGCGAGACGATTTTCTGCATCCGCCACACACTCCGGCCAGGGACTGCTGCCGTCACACCATTCCACGGCCAACAGTCCTTTTACGCCAATGGCCTGGCGAAGTGTATTGGCGTCAAGCTGGCTCTTTTTGGACTCTGGCTGACACCTTAGTAGTCCCTTTTCTTGATCGGCATGAGCCGGAATCGGAATGCCACCAGCTTTCAGGACTTCCTCAATAACCGTTTCCGGACCTTCCCGAGTGACACCGTCACTATCACCGTCAGTGCCTTGATAGCGAACTGCCGATAGCAGATCGGTTATGGTGCGCGTAGTGGCTTCCGGGGCAAAAATAGCTAACAGGTGAAAACCACCGCTAACGGAGATCTCAACACCGGGAAACAATGTCAGCTCACGAAAACCCTCGGGCGCCAGCCCCAGATCATTCTGATCCGTCATGGTGGTGTAAGCTTCTTTGAGTCGGTCTATCCATGCACCACTGTTATGGTCCGTGACTGCCACACAGTCGATCCCGGCAGCCATATACTTTAGCAACCAAGCTTCGGCGGTTAACTCATCGGGTGTGCCGATAGCTTTCTGCCACGCACTTGTGTCCTTCGAGGCTGGTGTATGGGTGTGAAAATCAAATTTCCACCAACGCGAGCCGGGATAGGGCCAATCAGTGTTTGTCATGGAATGCCTCCTTAAAAGTCCAGACCGCGTTGTTCATTTTTGTGCCCCACGTCGTGGGAGGCGGCGACAATAGCGTGCCAGGAGCCGATCAGTTCATTGTAGGCGCGGGCTTCTTCGGCCCATTTCTTGCGCTCGCACAGGGTATACAGGTGGTAGGCCAGTTGGCGGATGGCTTCGCCTTTTTCCGGCATTTTGGCTAGCAATTCACCGGCAGCGGATTCGCCTTGGTTATTCAGGCGGCGAATCATCTGGTGGCAAGCTTCCCACACTGGAGTACGGTCGTCCTTGCTCGGGTCCCAGTCTGATTCGTACTCAGACCATTTCAGCAGGCGTACTTTGCCGCTACCGGATTCGGCTACGCCGGCGGCCTTGACGCCATCCACGCTGGTGCCCTTGGCGCGCGCTAGGGTATCGGCCTCGCCAAATTGGCCTGCACTCCAGCCATACTGTTCGAACCAACTGGAGCAGAACTGGGTGTCGGCATCAAAGCTGCCGGAATCCGGGCTCAGGTACTCGGTAATGGCACGGTTTATCAGCACCAGGGCATCGTGTACGCTCATCCGGCTGCCATCCTGGTTCAGCACCGCTTCATATTTGGAGTAAATAGCCATACCCGGGCCGATGGCGGCCTGAGCCAAATCTACGGGTGCAATGGGTGTTTGGCCGGTTTGGCCGCCGATCATGGTTTCCAAAGCTTCCGGCATTTCTTCTCGCAGCTGGCGCTGAAAGTCGCGACGGGATATCGCTTCGGCGTTGGTTTCGCGTTTACGGCAGACAAGTACAATAGAGGACGCAAGGGCGTTCGTACCTTTTGCAATGATCCGGCCAGCCCCTTCTGTGCGTACGGGCCAAGTGCCATCAATGGAAAAGCCAGCTTGGATAACTGCCTCAAGGAATGTGACCCAACCAGTACTGGTTGTGGTGCCGGCTTTAGTCTCTGATTGTTTGAAGGCGTAATATATCGAAACCGGATATGCAGGGTGTGCTTGCATGGCCAGGTTGTGAATGGCGCGGGTCATGCCATCCATAAAGAAGGTTTCCGCCTTTGCCTTGCCTCCGTGACGATATGCTGTAGCAACCAACTCCTCTGCTTTAGGAACTGCCATGGTGCCGAATAAAGTGGGATAGATGCTTCGCAAAGCACGACGCATCCAGACGTAGAAGAAATCGGATAAATCAGCATATCCAATATTGTCGTAGTACGGAGGGTCAGTTGAAATCACTTTGTTCTGGCTGGTGGCTTGTGATGCGGCGTCTTGCTGCAATACATGGCCGTTGTTTTGGCTTGGCAAATACTCGATAGCCATGCGCCCTTTGTCGATGGCGGTCAGGAGATTGCCACCGGAACTTGAGAACGGGTTAGCCTCTGCAAAGTCCCAAACCATCGGAATGGCCTGCCTTGCGAATGTCTCGCGAAATGCGCCTCGGTCACTCATCCATGATGTAATTGTTGACCACAGGTTAGCACCTTTGTTTATTGCGAAAAGCAGATAAACTGCCAGAGCTTCTCCATAAGCTTGAGCTCCTGTACCCCCATGGTCCAAACCTATGCCATCATCTGTCAGACCGAAGGCTTTGGCATCGTAAATGGCTTTTTCTTGGGCCTGCTGTACGAGATCAGAGAATGTGGTCAGAGCGACCAATTGGCGCGGAGTAAAGAGGTCAGCGGGGGTGTTAAGCCCGAAGTTCCGGCACCAAACATCCCTAGGGTTCGGCGATAGCTCGACCGTTAAACCATTGATGTCAGGGTGAGGGAGGTCCGTTGGCATGGGCGAGTAGGCAGCAGGAAGATATACTCGTCCATTCTTTCCTTCACATACAACAGCGGTTTGAACGGTACCTAGCCCTACATTTGTTGCCTGCTCAGCGGTGTAATTCCGAGTTGTTACGTTCCCGCAATTAATGCACTCAAAAATACCCGACATTCCTCGCTTGAACCCGGCTTTTGCATCGCCCGCAGTGCGGTCGAAAACGCTACTAACATCGAAGCTAAGAGATGTCCCATCAAAACGAGGAACAAGGTACGCCTCTTTCCCTTTTTTAGAGGAGAGGGTAAATGATGAAAGCAAAGGCATTTCACAGCCACAGGCTGGGTTCGGACATTTAACTGTCCTAGTCCACAGCCAGGCAATTACAGTCAACTCATCGCCCGAATAAGCTTTTAACTCGGGCCGTTCGTTAACCATTTCTAGAGTAACACTAACCTTCGGGTATAGATGGCCAATGCGCTTGAAGGCCTCGTCCCGCATCCACTTACCATAACGGCGCACGTCTTCAGCCAAGCCTTTGGCACCGGCCCAGTCTTCCATCATATCTGACTGTTTTTCGCCGTCCGGCAGCGGGCCCACTGGTGCTTGCCCGGCAAACTTAGGCGGAATTTCGATCATCGCCTTGTTGATCATCACCGCCACCGGGTTCAGGTCGCTGGCGTAGCTTTCCAGACCCAGGCGCTGAGCTTCCAGAGGTATGGCACCGCCCCCGGCAAAGGGGTCGTGGAAGGCTGGTAGCTTTTCTGGATTAAACAGTTCCGCGGCCTGAGGATGATTGCGATTGAGATGGCAGGTTTCACGCCAGCTTTCCCGGATGGCCTCCCTGGCGCGGTTCAGCACCTCCTCGTTGTTAGTGTTTTCCCACTTCACTAGATCGCGAATGATCTGGAACAGCTTCTCCCGCTTGAGCTCCGCCTCTTTTTTGTTCACTCCATACCCCAACTCCCGCTGGTAGCCGGGATCGTTCACCAACTGGGCAAAGAGTACCGCGCGTGCAGCCGCCAAAGGACGCCGTGCCCACCACAGATGCAGAGTGCTGGGGTGGCCGTGGCGAATGGACTTTTCTCGCGCAGCGGCGGCGTTAATGTCATCCAGTGGCAACGCCACTTCGATAAGTTTTTTGGGTGATTTGATTTGCTGCATGATCAACCTTGAAATCCAGTGTCAGTCAGGTACCGCTCAGCAGCCGTACCAAGACAAAAACGAATAGTGGTAAAGAACGCAGGCCAGTGTTGTCGCAAGTAGCGATTGGCTAACTGGTACAAGCTCTGCTGAGGATTGACACCCTGTTCACGCAATCTTTTTTTGTTTCGTTCTATATCCCACACCATTCGGAGGCGAGCCTCACAAAGGCGGTCACAGTTTAAGTTCAGCATATCGATGGTCTGTTGGACGAGTGAACGAGTGCAGGCGTGATGATTGCCCTCAAACTCGATGTCTGCGCATTGCTCGTCATCCGGCAGTAGCCGTCCGGTGCTTCTCTCTAGAAAAAAGAGACTCGGGAAGGCCGGCATCTCCTTTGGGTTTATAATCCAACCCTCGCATTGTTCGTGAAGGCGGCCGGACTGAATCATTTTGTCTTTGAACGCATCGCAGCTCAGATTTTCTTCAAGTGGCTCTAGCGTGTAAGGTGATGTCTGATGACGTTGCGACCCGCCCATGCAGACAGCCAGCATGTTTTCCCAGTCCAGCGCCCAGTTATGCGTGGCAGAGATGTCAGACTTGGGGCGGAAGTGCTCGACGCGGCATTTGAGCGGTTCGTTGTCATGAATGCCGACTTCGCAAAACGCACATAAGCCACCTTGCCCATCGTTGAGCGTGCGTCGAATAATTTCATAAGCTACTCGGCCCTCCCCATCACTACGCATTTGTTCCCACGAGTTCGAGGGGTATTTTCTCCGGAATTCAGTCAGCTCTTGCGGCTCGCCGGGAATTTTTACACGCTTCACTCGCCCAGCTCCCATTTACGATTTTCTATTTGAAGATCTGCTTCAAGCAGCGCAGGCTCCTGGCCTTGATATCGTTCATCCAGCAATTTCCTCAGCTCTAGTGCGCGAGGGCTATTCCATTGGTCTCGATCGACCAAAGACAGGTATTCCTTTAACTCCTTTGTAGCCTGGACTGCTGGAGGGCGGATTTCCTCTAGCCCAAGAACTTGCTTAAGCAGACGTTCTGGCTCAGCGCCTTCAGTGCCTGGTGGAGCGGCATAGATCTTATTGTTGCGGAGAATGCGAATGTGTTCAGATGCTACAGTGGTGAGCACTTGAGGGCTGTGTGTAGTCACGACAAACTGAATCGCTGGGAAAGCATCTTTCAGTTGCCCCAGCACTACTTGTTGCCATCGTGGGTGCAGGTGCATATCCACTTCATCAATCATGACGACTCCGGCGGTCTGTCTCGCTGCATTCACACCGAACTGGGGGTTAAGCTTGATACAGCGGAAGGCAATATCACCAACCATGGCGAGCATACTGCGAATACCATCGCTGAGTTGCTCTACGTCGAGAATACCCTGCTCGTCGTGGTGCAGAATCAGGGACTTCTCCCGGGTAACGCTGTATTCCAGCGTGTGCCAACCTGTGACAGGCTTCAAGAACGCGTCAATCGCGTGTTGTATAACCTGAATGCGATCCTGGGCATCCTGAAGGTCATCCGGTTGACCTTTGTGTTCTAGCTGTTTGATTTGCTGCTCACGATAACTTTCGAACGCCCATGTAAACCACTCTTTGAAATGCTTATAGGATGAAGCCGGGTCCAGACAGTTCAGGTAAGCGAAAGTGCGGACGTAGAAGTCATCCTCTTTGGTATCGTCCTTTCCTTTGGCCGTTTCGGTGAGTTTTTTCTGTTGCCAAAGCCGGCCCGTTCCGTAATAGCCAAACACAGGCAGTTCAACCTGTGAGGCTTGCTTTTCATCTCGGCTTTTGGCCTGCAATGCAGTAGCCCACTCTTTAAGCTGTTTGGCTGCGCCTTTGTCCTTTGTCTGTGTTGACTTGGCCTCCTTGTCACGATAGCGCACCCAGGTGGTCGATTTGTCATTACCATAATCGCCAGCAATTGCTACTTCCGCCGGTAGTTGCCGAGCCATATCGCCGTGAGTCATCTTAATCAAACGAACATCGCCGATAGCAATGCCGTTACCTGAATCAGCCTTGGCATTTTTAGCGATATCAAAGCAACTAACAAACGGCCACAACCCAATACGGATTGCATCAAGCACCGCTGACTTACCCTGCCCATTCTCTGCAACCAAAACGGTAAGGTCCTCGTCGAGATCAAGTTCGACCTCGGAGAAACAGCGGAAATTTTTTAAACGCAGTTTATCGATTCTCATGCGTCTAACTCCTTTGGCTCTGCCTTTGATAGCAGATATTTGAGTTCATAATTAACCGAAGGCACGCCAAAATCCGGCTCGGTTGTGAAGGGGTTTTTCACGTAAAACGGCCCTTCGTGGCTGTCGCCATCCACAATGACGATGGCGAGCCAGAACTTGTCGGCCTGATTAAGGGCGTACAAAATCTCGTTACGGCTGACAGTAATGGTTTCCTGGCCTTTGGCGCGGCCTTTGACTTCGATATGTCGGTCAGGCACTAATGAGCCGTCCGGATTAGCTGGGAGCCTGGCCGTAAGATCCCAGCCGCACTTCTCGGCGGAGACATCCTTAACTGTATGCCCCAATGCCCGCTCATAATCTGTAACAGCCTTCATGGCTATTTGTTCGATGTGCGCGCGAGCCTGGGCATCGGCGGCAAAGGTAGTTTCGCCCTTGCGCATGGACAGAAGTCCTTGGGGGATAACCAGAGCACCGCCGATCACGACCGGCGTACTGGAGACCACGCTTTTCATGGCTTCCAGTTCCCTCTTCCGTTGGTTCAGGCGTTCGGTGAGCTCGTCGACCCGTCGACGGGCCATCTCTGGCTGCATGCGCGGCTGTTTGCCTGCAGTTACATCGTCGGTGAGTTTGATGTAGCGATCAGACCAGTAGCTGATTTCCTTAACCAGCCGCTCGTGTACGGCAGCCAGTACCTTGTCGGCTTGCCGCTCCCGGCGGGTTTTTACGTCCTTATAGTGCTCCGGCACTAGATGCTGGGAGGCGTGGTTCAGGGCTAGGCCTTCGAGGTTGCCAGTGATCCAGGGGGCGTTCAGGATGTCTTGAACCAGTTTGTGGTCGTAGTCGTCTATGGGCTGTAAGTCGAGATGAGGCGCCCAGCCGGCATGGGTAGTATTGCCATGCTGATCAATCTCCACGAACTGCAGTCGGCGGGAGGCAACTGTGGACTTACCGCTGTCTTTGTCGCCGCCATCGCTCATGCTCTCGCGAATAGTGTGATCCACCATGAACAGAATTTTCGGCTCAGTGCTCTCGTCGTTCGGGTCTACAAGCACGGCACCCTGCTTGAGTTTGCTACGGTGCGCCTGAAGAATCAGGTCCGTCGCGGCGTGCATGAGCGGATGACTCGGGTGGATTAAATCGGCCATGGGCTTGCCCGGCACTCGGACAAGCTGCTTTTCAAAACAGATTCTTTCGTACTTTTTCAGCACGGGAGTACGGCTCTCGCCAATAATACGGTCCCGTTCACGTATAGCTGCCGGTACGTGACGGACCTCGTAACGTCCTGCCTCTCTGGGACGCACTTCTCCGCTCAGAGTCTGAAACGCTTCAGTGAAGAAAGCGCGGATGAAATAGGGCTGGAGCTTGCGCGCTTCGGCCTTTTCCATCTCCTCCTTCACAGCGTAAAGGTCCTCCAATGACATGTGCTGCTCGACGAGGGCATTACGGCGTAGGATTTCCTTCAGGTGATCGGTATCCAGTGCCCCGTCGATCACCTGGTTGAGCTTGTCCTTCACCTCGGGAGATTCGCCATAGCGAATCGCCTCGATGAGCAGGTCTTTCAGGGATTTGTTCTCGAAGGCTTCACCCAGAATATCGAAGACTTTGCCGCCCAGCGCCTGTTTTTCGATTTCCAGCTTGTCGAACAGCTTCTGGAATACATCGCCTTCACGGGTTTCATTGGCAACCAGGTTCCACAGATGGCAGACCTCGGTTTGGCCAATGCGGTGAATACGGCCAAAGCGCTGCTCCAGCCGGTTGGGGTTCCAGGGCAGGTCGTAATTGACCATAAGGCTGGCGTTTTGCAGGTTCACACCTTCACCGGCGGCATCCGTCGCCACCAGTACCAGCACGTCCGGATTGTTGCGGAATTCTTCCTGAGCTTTGCGGCGTTCGTCGCGGTTGGTGCCGCCATGAATGGTTATGACGGCGCCGGGGTCACCCAGTAGCCCACTGATGCGTTGGACAAGGTAATTCAATGTGTCCTTATGCTCGGTAAAGATGATGAGCTTGCGGCGGCTACCACCGGCGGTATACATCTCGGGCTGGTCTTGCAGCAGATGGGAAAGCTCTTCCCATTTTTTGTCGTTGCCAGACTGCACCACAGTCATAGCCTGGTATTCCAGGTCTTTCAAGATGACGATTTCGGCTTCCAGTTCCGGAATGGTTTCGGCGGCAGTGGCTTGATCAACCACCTGATCGACCACCATTTCGTACTCTTCGGCGCTCAGCTCTTCATCCATCTCATCGATGTTGTCAGGCACATCAATTTGTTTGGTGACCTGATATTCGCCCAGGGTTTCCGCCACACCATTCCGGCCAGCCTTTTTAAGCCCTTCGCCCCGTGCGACCAGCTTCATTTCGTCCAAACGGGCTTCCAAGCGCTTGCGGCGCCGTTTCAGCGACTGGTAAATGGCTTCGGGGCTTGACGCCAGGCGGCGCTGGAGCTGAGTGAGCGCGAAGCCAACGGTGCCTTTACGCTTACCGTCAAGATTGTCCGCACGGTTCATTTCGTTGCGGACATAGTTGGTCACCTCGGCATAAAGTTCGGCTTCGGCATCGGACAACTCATAGTTGGCGGTATAGGCCCGGCGTTCCGGGAAGAGCGGAGTACCATCGAACTTGAGTAGCTCTTCCTTGACCATGCGACGCATCATGTCGGAGACATCGACCTTATGTGCGCCTTCACGGAATTTGCCGTAGAAGCGGTCACCATCCAGCAGAGAGAGCCAGATCTGGAAGTCTTCCTCCTTGCCGTTGTGGGGCGTTGCGGTCATCAGTAGAAAGTGCCGGGTTATGGAGCCCAGCATTTCACCGAGTTGGAACCGCTTGGTTTTGTTGACCTTGTTGCCAAAGTAATTGGCTGAGAGCTTGTGTGCCTCGTCGACAATGATTAAATCCCACTCGGTGTTTTTGAGCTTCTCCTGGAAATCCTCATTGCGGGAGAGCTGGTCCAGACGGCAGATAAGCTGGTTGGCTTCATCAAAGAAGTTGCCCGACGCACATTGTTCCTGTTTTTCACGGCTGAAAATCTCGAACTGGACGCCAAATTTCTCCAGCAATTCATCCTGCCACTGTTCGGTGAGTCCGCCAGGAGAAACGATGAGGATCCGCTTGGCATCCGCGCGCATGAGCAGCTCACGAATCAGCAAGCCAGCCATGATAGTTTTACCCGCCCCGGGGTCGTCTGCGAGTACGAAACGCAGGGGCTGACGGGGCAGCATGGCCTCATACACTGCTGAAATCTGGTGCGGCAATGGCTCGACGTTGGATGTATGCACAGCCATCATGGGGTCGAACAACGCGGCTTGGGTGATGCGGTAGGCTTCCAGGCCGAGCTTGAAGTCAGCGCCCGGAGCATCAAAGGCCCAAGGGCGACCCGCTTCCGCCAGTTCCAGGCGTGCTTCGTCGGAACGGAAAAGCATTTGTTCGTTCAGGCGGCCCTGACTGTCCTTGTAGTAGATGGTGAGCGCGTGCTCACCGACCGGTTCAGTTTGTACCACCCGGACAATTTCGTTGCCTTGTATGCCGCGAATTTGGGCGTCTTTTTTGATGTCTTCCAGTTTGATCATTCAACGTCTCCCCATTCCATGGTTGTCAGTACGGCTTCCCCATGACTTCCTGTCGCCGTGTCGGTGGTTCGCTGAAAGCCAGGCGCAATGACGAGATTTTCCACGCCGTACAAGGTCTGATGGTTTTTAAGCCAGAGGTGATACTCGGCCCCGTTCAACTCGTGGTTCTGGGAGCAGTCGATATTCCAGCGGCGCAGCACGTAGCCAGCAACAGCAGCGCGCACCTGAACTTTTAGTACCCCCTTTTGCATGCCGTACTCATGCTCGATGGTTTCTGGGTGCTTAAGCTGCGGGTGGGGGACCAAGTGCATTTCTACAATGCGGTTCCATTGAATATCCGCCTCTTTACTTTCGTGACTGCTAAGTACCTTGTCTTTCATTAGGCGCGGTTTGGTAATGCGATTGATGACGAAATCAGTAAACCGTTCCCGTTTGCGGTCAAACGCTCGGACATGCCAACGAAGACCGTTGTCCACTAAAGCAAAAGGTGCGATCTCTCGACTAGTTGGGCCACTGGAGAGAGAGCGATACTGTACGTGCAGAGCTTTTTTCTGGTGAATTGCCTGGCTAACGGTCGCCAGAACATCAAGTTGTGGTGGATTGAGCTGAGTAGGAGACTCCGCTGTAACCAGTGGGCGATGGGTGCCAACGTAATCATCTCCTAAGCCCTGGCCGAGCGCGGCTAATACCTGGTTTTGCGAATAGCTGAATAGAGGCGTGAATTTTTTAGACGGATTATAGATTTTAGCTTTGGTGTCGTACTCAAGGTTGTCAGGCGACAACTCTTTATAGAGCGATAAATCTCTTGTTGCTGCAGCCGCCTTGACGCCAAATCGGCTAGCCAAGTCAGCACGGGACACCGCACCAAGGAAGCGGAGCCGGAAGTCTATGTGAAACAGGCGTTCCTTCTGGGCCTGGCTGATGTCTTCCAGTTTGGCCTTGGCCATCTACGCACCTATCAGTCAATGAGGTATAAAAGGAATTTCAAACACGTAATGGTAAAAAGTGTGCCATATTGCGACGATTTTGGGTATAGGTTATCATCAAAAAGATTTCAATAGTTACTTATATCATTGAAAACTATGCATTTTCATAATATTTTCGGTGTCGTATATTGCTTTTGGTGCTCATCAAGCGCTGGCCGACATAGATGAGTGAGGGGGATATGGCGAAGACGCTGGAGAAATACTAGACGAAAAAAACCGGAGGTAGTCTTAGGCGCCTTTCGGCGGGCGAATGAGATGCTGGGCGAGTTGGAGCGCAACACTCTGCATCAGGCAGAGTGTATTCAAGCTCCCGACTCCCACTCCCACCAGGACTGAAACAGATCATCACCATCCGGCACATAGGTGTGAACCTCCCGGCCATTCCAATCCAGCGCCAGAACCTGCAACGCAGCCTGTTGCAGTTCGGTATCCAAGGCCCTCAACCGGTTCAACTCGAATGGCCAGTGGCTGGCGTTATATAGGCCAAGCAGGAATCGCCGGATATGCCGGGCCTGGCCACCACCGCTGTGAGCGGCGTCGATCAGTGTTGTGAGAGCCGGAAGCCCCGCGTCCTCCCGCTGCTGCCTCCGCTTTTCTTCCTGTTCCAGCAAAAATAGAAAGCCTTCGGGAAGCATGGCTGTTTTATCCGTCATGTGCATAACCTCATATCGACTTCACGATTATGCTGCCATGGACGACGCAGTAGGCACGGCTCTCAAACTGCCCGTTTTGGGCAAGAATACCGGTTTGCCCCGAATTTATTTCAGATCGCCATTGTGTCGGGGTGATTTTTTTCGGAACTTTCGCTCTAGGAACGCTTCCAGCCGATCGGCGTTGCGGTAGGCCATAACGCAGATAAAAAGCACAACCGCGACAAAGCTCAGGAATGCAATCAGGGTGGCAGATAGATTCAGCATATTCAGGTCTCCAATAGTTGATTGCCCTGTCAGGGCACTTTGTTGGTTTCAGGCCGCAGCATCGGCCTGTCTTTGTTCTTTGGCGACAGACGCGATCAAGTGCCGCGAGCAGCCCAGCATCTCCTGGATCTCGCTGTAGCTGTGGCCGCTGCGCAGAAGGCTGGCGATGTGCTGCCTGCGCTTTAGGTCTGGCTGTCGCCCTTGGTACTTACCCTCCGCTTTGGCTTTATGGATACCCTGGAACTGCCGGCGCCGGCGGTCTTCGTAATCCTTGCGGGCCACGGCGGCCAGCATGTCGAGCATCATGGCGTTGACTGCCCGGAGAATGGAGTCGGTGAATCCGGTGTCGTCTTTCTTATCAAGGGCGAGCCAACTGGTCGGTAATTCCGGGGAGACGATGGCTAACCGCTTGGCGGCCAGCTTTTGTTTGAGCGAGTCCCAATCACTCTGTTTGAGGCGGGCTAGCCGGTCGATCTGTTCGACCAGAACAATGTCGCCCTCGCCGGAATCCGCGATCAGTTTCATCAGCTCGGGGCGATGCAAAGTAGCGCCGGACACGTTCTCCACATAGAACGCGGCGATTCGCTGACCATGGTTGGCAGCGAACTGGACCAGTGACTCCCGGGCTCGCTCCGCATTCTGTTCCTGAGTGGATGCTCGGAGGTAGACTCGAATAAACATCTTCCGCTCCTCAGTCTGTTATAAATGGTTCTCTTTGGCCGGTCTGGTTTAGGTGGTTCTGGTGGCCGTTACCGGGCTAGAACCTCTGGTTCTCATGATCTGTACCCATAAGGAACCACTTCAAGAGTCGAGAAACTCCCCGAACGGATCGTTCGCTCGATAAAACTGGTTGATCCTGTCGTCATCAGGGAAACCCTCCGTACCGCCATCGTTTCCGTTGCCGGAAGTTGCCTTGCTGCTCGCGCCGACTGTCTCCTCTCCAGTGCCTCGCCTAAACGACGCCATCTTTTCCTCGAATTCAGGAAACGTCATTTCCCCATCGGGTCCCTTGGCGAAAACCGTCTTGTAGGCATCGACTACGGCCAGTGCGAAGCGAATGAACAGTGCGACCACCCAGAGCACGAACAATAGATACCATGCGTAAAGCGCTGCATCGGTACCCCTAAAGGCGAGCTCCACAACGCCGATCCCGGCGAGCCCCACTGCTGCGATTTTTCCCACTCTCACCATGGTGTCAGTCCCCGATCGTTCTTTACTTCGAAGCTACCAGAACCTGAGAAAATGCAAGTTTTGCCCGGGATCAGGCCGCTGCGGCTTGCCCGGCCAGCCACGGCAGTTTCACCTTGCTGTAGGCATCATTCGTCATCGCCCTCAAATCTTCCACGTCCAGGCGTGGAACCAGCAACGCCGTGCCTTGGTATCGAGCTCGCGGGTAGTCGGATGGCTGGAATACGCCATGAGGGAGGTCGTCCTCATCGCCCAGCCACTGTCTGAGCCGGAGATCGATACACCAACCCTGTTCGAGCTCGACCCAGCAATGGGGAGCGGTGGTCATTCGGCTCAGTCGGTCCTCCGCATATCCGATCCGGCATTGATGGAAGATGCCTCGCTCGCTCAGGGCATTGCTGATCACAAAAGTCATGTAGACGCTATCGACTCTCAGGTCCTCCAGCAGCAGTGCCAACTCAAGTTCATCGTGCCAGTTACTCATGGTCGGGCTCCCTGAACATCAGCTGTTGGCCCTGTTCGTACAACACCGGATAGGGGAGCGGCTCGCCGTCCTGGATCACGGTGTTCGGTGAAAAGTACATCACTATCCAGGGAGGCATGCCGGCGCTGACAGCGCCATAGAATTCATCTACAGGAAAGGTGAGTTCATGGCCGGACTGCCGAAATACCAGTCGGGAATATTTCTCGGGATGGTTGGCAGCGATGTTGTAACTGGCTGCTTCACCGCCGATGACATAGCTTGGTGTCTTCCAGTGATTCGGTTGTTGAATGTTGTAGGCGATGATGCAGTTGCTATCGGCACAGCCATATCGCTCGGCTGTTACCGACCACAGCATGAGCGGGTGCCCGTCAATCTCCGGCGTCTTCACGTTTGTGAGTTTCGTTGCCGTAATTGCCATCGATTCGGCGGCCTGGGTGATGGCCTCATCAACAACGGCAACATAGTGGCCATAGGCGTCATCCTCGTTCGCCGCCAGTGATTCCGGCATCCAGCCCATCAGGCTGGGTCGTGCCGAGGGGTTGTCCGGCGTCATCATGATATCGGTGGCGTTAAATAGCAGTGTCTGGGTGCCCGTAAGATGACGGAGTGGCGCATCTAATGAGGTGGCTAGACTGGCCAGGTCGAGGGCGCTTACCAACAAACCCTTTCGATACGAGCGCGTCCCGTCTGGTGAATCCCGTAGGTCCTGGTCGTAGACGCCGCCGGCACGGGCCAGATTCAGTGCGCGGGATGATTCGGCGTCATAGTGTCGAGGCATGGCATCGCAACCCGCGAGCGCGGCTGTAGTTATAGCAAAACAAATGGTCTTCAACTTGGTCATTTTGAACTCCTGCGTTTTCTAAAATACTCGCACGAAGTTTCAAATATGCAAGAGGAAAATCAAAAAATAACTAATAAAATCAAAGGTTTGTGATATCAGTACAAACTTCGATGTATCAGCAGTGGTGCATCGGGAGTCGCGCTCTTGCTAGACTTGCCAGTAGGTTTTTTCGGTTGAGACAAGGTGTTGGTAAATCGGAAAAGGATCAGAAATTCCCAGTTTCCCACTTATCCCAGTTTATAATCGTGGGTAGTAACCGATTGGACCAATCAGAGATAAAGTTTCTATCCATGGGTAGTAAAATGGGTAGTGCTGGGCGAAGATTGATGCAAAAAATAAAGTAAGAAATTGTTTTTAAAGGATTTTAATTTATTATTCTTCGAGCAGGTCCAGAACCTGGAGTAAGGTTCCTCTGGGTAATTAGTTGGCGGCAGCTCTGGCGTTGCTTGGGTGGGCCTTCACTCGCCGCACGTTTTCGGCTTCCTGTGCATAAGCCCGATGCCGAACGTCCCAGATCTCGACGGCGTGTTGTATGTTCAGCCAGAATTCCGGGCTATTCCCCAGCGCTGCTGCTAATTTGATAGCCATGGGCGCGGTCAGGGCGCCTTTGTCATGCACGATCCGGCTCAGGGTGTTTCTGTGTACGCCCATAGCTTCTGCCAGCTCCCGGATTTCGATGTTCATTGGTTCCAGAAACTCTGTTAGCAGCATCTGGCCGACGGTCACTGGGCGACGCTTTGTCGTTCTCATTACTTTTACCTCCCCTAGCCCTTGTAAGCGTGAGGGTCCAGATACGTATCCCGGGCAATCCCGTCTTCCCAGCGAAATATCAAACGATATTGCTTGTTCACCCGTATGGAGCACCATCCTGTGAGCCTGCCCAGCAGGTGTTCGAACCTGTTCCCAGGCGGAACCCTGAGGTCTGACTCCTGCGTTGCTGCATCAAGAATCTGGAGCTTCCTGTACAGCGCGCTTTCAATAGTCGCTGGTATCTTTCTGTGGCCACTATCTTCCTCGTAGAAAGTTTCCAGCCATTCATCCCTGAATTCGATAGCCATAGTTTTCTGAGTGTTTTTTTGTATTCTATGCACAACGAGTTTGTGCGTCAAACTGAGTCTGCGTGCAGTTTCTGTTGTATGGCCTGCATCACAGCCCTTACGCCCCGGGCTGTTGCGATGGAATCACCTCCTGGCGGGTAGTGGTTACTCCGCCGGTTTGATAGCCAGCAAATCCGTCCGCAAATGAGTCAGTACCTTCTCGGCGGTATTGCCGATCACCCTGGCGGCCAGGCCGGTTTTGCCGGTGGTGCCGATCACTATCATGTCGGCC